>CEAJ01024202.1_pt1 | contig 197867 bp, 187 predicted proteins | sample 554971 | NCBI WGS metagenome assembly CEAJ01 (sample SAMEA3182047, study PRJEB8094) | gut metagenome | biome: human; feature: gut; material: Stool; isolation source: human stools | place: Canada | collected 2011-11-29
AAAAAGCTCTGAAATCCTTGAATTTCAGAGCTTTGCTTTAATTTGCTATTTGCTTTCGCGGTGCGTACGGAAGATGAACCTTATTTCTATTTCTCACGTACTCAATATCTTAGCAAGCTCTTAATTCTTTCTCCCACTAATAACCCCACGTGTGTAATTCTTTAGATTGCTTGGTGTTGCGGTGGTTGTTTGAGTTGATGCAAAGATAGGTGTTTATTATAGAGTAATAAAATAAAAGAGCCATATTTAACACGAAAATGCAGAGAGTTTTCTTACTTTTGCAATATGTTATATTATAGAAGAAAAATATTATTAGCATTGATTGAAGCATTTGGCGGTCATTTGACTGCCAAACAGCTTCAGAAATATTTGTTTCTTTTTACAAGGAAACAAGAGGAAAAAGCATTTGATTTTATTCCTTATTACTATGGTTGTTTTTCATTCCAAGCAAATCAGGATATAATGACATTAGCTAAATTGGGCTACTTAAGTATTATAAAAAGCGAGAATGGTCGTAGAATACAAATTTGTCAACCCAATAATTATTTGATGATGCTTGATATGTTTGAACAGCAAGCTATAAAAGAAATAAAAGAAAAATTTGGTTGTCTATCTCAAAACGAGTTAATTCGTTACACTTATATTAATTATCCTTATTACGCAACAAAAAGTACAATAGCAATTAATTTGCTAAATGAGGAAGAATTAGCTGTAATAGATAAGCAAAAAAGAACCTTTACAGAGCCTCAATTATTCACTATAGGATATGAAGGACGCTCTTTAGAAAAATACATTAATATTCTCCTCGTGAATGATGTACATATTCTCTGTGATGTCCGTAAAAATGCCTATAGTCAAAAATATGGATTTTCAAAAAGTCAATTAGAGAAAGCATGTACAGGAGTAGGTATAAAATATATCCATATACCGCAACTGGGAATAGAATCAGAACAAAGACAAGATTTAAAATCACAAAAAGATTATGAAATTCTTTTTGAGTCATATGAAAAATCTACCCTAAAAGAAAATTGGGATTATCTTTTATATGTCCGAGAATTGATTGATACAGAGAAACGTGTAGCTTTAACTTGCTTTGAAGAAAGTCACAAACAATGCCATAGAGGAAGAGTTGCGAAATATTTAATGCAACTACCTGATATAACTTACACCCTTAAACATCTATAAAACATGCCTACAACTCGAGTTCTAATTGCTGTAAAAACATACCCTACTTTATCGGAAAAATACGATGAATTAGTTTGTACTGCTGGTTTCTTGGAAGATGGCACTTGGATAAGAATATATCCTATTCCTTTTCGTAAATTAAGTTATGATAAGAGATATAGTAAATGGCAGTGGATAGAACTTGATTTGGTTAAAAACACAAGTGATTTTAGGAAAGAAAGTTTTCGTCCTGCAAATATAGATAATGAAATAAAAATAGTAGGAGAAATTGGTACAAAAAATGGCTGGGCAAAAAGAAAGTCTATTGTTTTAAAACATGTCCGTTATAATATGGCTGAGCTTATTGAAGAAGCCAAAAATCCTCAAATAGGAACATCATTAGCCGTATTTAAACCTCAAAGAATTATTGATTTTGTTTGGGAAGAATCTACAAGAGAATGGAATAAGCAGAAATTAGATGTTGTATATGCCAATCAAGCCCAACATAGTTTATTTGATGTAGAAGAAACTAAAAGAATATTCAAAGTAGCTAAAAAATTGCCTTATGAGTTCTCATATAAGTTTATATCAGAAGATGGTAAAGAACGAAAACTCATGATTGAAGATTGGGAATTAGGGATGCTTTATTGGAATTGCCTTGCTGCTGCTAATGGAAATGAACAAGTCGCATGTGAAAAAGTGAAAGAGAAATATTTCACAGAATGGTGTAAAAAAGATATATATTTTTTCTTAGGAACAACCAAGAAATTTCATAATGTAGGTACTAATCCTTTTATTATTATTGGAACATTTTATCCACCGAAGAATCCGCAATTGGCTTTGACCTTTAAAATGGACTAATACAAACTTAGTTATATTAAATAAAAGCTTTTAGATATAAGAACAAAAGACCATAGTATAAACTTACTTTCGTAAATACGATTCGATATAATACATTTTGCTGAAAAGAAGATTGTTGAAAAATATTTTTTTAAGATGGCAAGGAATTGCTTTTTACTATTTTGCTTTTAATAACCCTATGAAGAACATAGACTAAGCTTTAGTCCTATCACATTTATTACTTTTTTATTAGAATGTCCCTTTTTTACACCTATTATCAATCTAAGAAATCTTACTTTTGCCTGATAATTAAGGCAAAATGGAGAAAATTCAAGTAATACAACCTACTAAATTGCTTGCTCCTTATATAAAGCAATATTGGTTTTTAAGGATAGATGATGTAAAGCAAGGCTTTCAACGTTCTATCCCAGCAGGTTGTGTAGGAATTGTTTTTCATAAAGGAAACAAAATTATTTCTTCTTTTCATAAGGGAACGCAACCACAATCCTATATAAGCGGGCAAATCAGTACTTATTCAGACATAGAATTTTCTTTCTTGGATATGGTCATTATTTTATTCCAGCCTATCGGATGCAGGATGTTTTTTCCATATCCTATGGAAGAGTTTACTAATCAGAATATAGGTATTGATTTGTTAGATAACACCTGTTTAGTAGAATTGGAAGAGAAAATAAATGAAACATCAGATAATTATCAAATAGTCAGATTGATAGAAGAATATTTATTAAATAGATTATGCAAAAATATTCCATGCAACGCCAATAGGATTATAACTACTGTTCAAAATATCAATGAAGGAGAAGGGAATATATCCGTTTTATCTCAAACGGCTTGTTTAGGATATAAGCAATTTAAACGGATATTCGCTGAATATGTAGGACTAAATCCAAAAGATTTTATCCAAATCACACGATTTAGGAAGACATTCCATATTTTGCAATCAACTCCACAAATCAGCATAAGTAAAGTTGCTTATGATTGTGGATATTATGATAAATCACATTTAATAAAAGAGTTTAAAATGTTCACGGGCTATACCCCTAAACAACTACTTGAAATTTGTGATACTTATACCGAAAACCTATCGGTATTCAACTCTGTATTTATCAACGACAAAAAAACTTAATAACATCGCTTTATGAAAATATTGATATACGGTGCTGGCGTAGTGGGTTGTACTTATGGCTGGCAATTATCCAAAGCAGGATGTGACGTTGCTGTATTGGTGCGTAAGGAGCAAAAAGAACTTGTACAAAAAGATGGTATTCGCATTATCTGTTCTGACTTTAGAGAGAAAACAAGAAAAGATACAGATATAATCTTTAAGCCTACAGTAATAGACGAACTTTCGTCAAACAATGATTTTGAATACATTATTGTCTCCACCAATAAATTGCAATTATCAACTATATTACCAAGTCTTTCAAAGTCAGCAGGAAAAGCAAATGTTGTATTTTTCCAAAATAACTGGGATGTTTTTACTGAAATAGATAAATATCTAAAACCTGAACAATACTTTTTTGCCTTTCCCTTCATGGTCGGGGGTGGAAAAGAAGATAAAAGCATACATTGTGCTATTTCAGGTCTAAAATATTCCAATACTCCGTTAGGTGAAAAAGACGGGCGGATAACTCCACGAGTAGAAAAACTTTTTATAATACTAGATAAAGCAAACTTAAAGCCTGTCATTTCTAATCAAATATTAGTATGGCTAATCACACATTATGCTGTTGCTGCCGGTCTTTCAGCGGGAATAATGAGTGCCGGAAGTGCCTCTAAATTTATAGAGAATACAGCTATTATTAAAATTACAATGAAAGCTATTCGGGAAGGCTTAGTTATTTGTAAAAGAATGGGTATCAATCCTAAAACAGAAAAAGCAAATAGATTATATCTTTTACCTTTATTTATCAGTGTGCCAATAGCTAAGAAAATTTATGGTAATGATGCTCTGCAACTTATGTTTGATGGACATATAAATCATTCTCCTGTTGAAATAAGGCAAATGATAGATGATATAATAGATAGTGGTGTAAAATATGCTGTTACAACTCCTAATCTGGCACAATTAAAAAGTTATATATCTTCTAACCAAACTAATAAAAGTAAGTGAATAAAGCTATCAATTCGATAGCCATTAAATATAAGTATATGAAAGATATATTACAAGAGAGATTTTTCCAATTATTATTGGAATGCTCGCAGCGTAAAGTTTCTGTAACAGAGTTTACAGAAGCTATTGAGGAATTAGCTACACATTTAGCTGATTTCAGTTTTAACGAACAGGATTATAGTGTTTTACTTCGTTATTTCTCCTTTGGTTTGCATCGACTTAAATCGTATCGTGTGCGGTTTGAGCAAGAAAAAAATGCCCTATTTGCATTTGATTGATGAAGCAATAGAACTAATCAAAACAGAAGTACGCATAGTGAATTTGCACATCAAATACCCTGAACAGTTCCAGCAACATGCAAATAAGCTATTCCTTTCTCCTCTCCAATTGGCTGACAAAACAAGCCTTATCAATATTATGGAAATAGTCAGCGGCTTATTTCTTTCCAAACGTATAAACTAGAGTATTTGCAACCAGTTATTACTCAATATTTTGTGAGTTATAAGTCAGAAATATGGGCATAACCTTTAGGGGTACATTCTAAAAGGTGAAGATTTAACCTTTTTATAATTTCTTAACACTCAAAGAGCGGTGGTAGAGGGTATTTTCCCTCTTTTCGGTACTTTATTGATGGTTCGATGTTCCCATCTTTCCACATTGCTTGGCTCGTTCGCACAAGCCACTACAAAGGTACTACAATTTCCAATAAAGGCAAGAGGACAGCAATTCAAATCTATTATTTTTGAGGGAGTGAAATCTGCCGCTTGCCAAATTTCTCTCTGTCGAAAATAATAGTCCTCTGAAAAGAATGAAAACAGCATTGATAAAATTGCCTTATTAAGGGGGGGCTATGCTGTTTTATGCTATTATTTCGTCAGTCGTTTATCTCCGTTGCCGGATGCAGTTTTCAGCCAAGCCGATGAATAAGAAAAGGTTTTGGAGCTGTTTACTCTCCAACGGAGGACGAAACTGCTCCAAATGGTTTACCGCTTGAACTTTTCGTTTTCTAAAAGAGGTTTGGCAACCTTTGCATCCGACAAAAGGAGATAAATGACCAGATATATAACAGTAGTATTACATTAAGGTAAAGAACAACCATGGTATAGTATTATTGCAATTTAACTATTTAAAGTTTGCTTATAATCAAATCATTTAAAGATTTTTGTCCTTCTATGATTTTTTGTATTTGATAAATGTCGTAATTAAATAAAAAATATCACGCATAATGACTTTTTCTTTTTTCTAAATTTCTTCAAATGACAAATTATTGTTACCTTTGTAATGTAATGTAGTTAATGGTTGCGCTTATAAAGTCCTTGGAAAGGATTTATGTATAAAAGAGGTAGATGTTTACTCTGTTCTTGCCTGGATTATCAGCATCACTGATATGAAATAACAGAAAAAAATATACAATGGCTAAGCGGACGGACAGGCAGGGAAATAGTACAGATTCCCAATCCCCCTCTTTATAATACATTGCGTATAAGATTTATTAACTGTCTGGTCTGGGGAATCTACAGAGATTTAACGAATCAAGATGGGAAGAGTCAGTCTTTGTCTTGTCATAATGTTCTTCATCTGTAGTGCTCAAAAAATTGATGCACAAGTACAGAATATCAGAGAGAAACAAGATACCATTTCGGCGACTAAATCATTAGAGCATATCAGGCCCGAGAATATCAAGAAGGGACCATTGAATAATGCTTTGGATGTATTGAGTGGTCAGTCTGCCGGTGTGAACGTCACCACTAATGGGACTGACAGGCTCGCTATGCTGAATAGTATCCGTGTGCGTGGTACCACATCCATTATGGGTGGCAATGACCCGTTAGTAATTATTGACGGAGTGACATCTGACATCGCTACGCTATCTACCATATATCCCGCAGACATCGAGAGTTTCACTATTTTGAAGAATGCTACCGAAACGGCAATGTACGGTTCCCGTGGTGCTTCAGGTGTAATTGAGATTAAGACCAAGAAAGGAACGGGGCGAGGTTTCGAAATATCATATGATGGCAACTACGGATTCGAGTCAATGTATAAACATCTGCAAATGCTCAACGGCCCGGAGTATATAGCTACAGCAGAGGCACTTGGATTAGATTACAATAATGGTGGCTACAACACCAATTTTCACGATGTAATTACTCGTACGGGCTTGATACATCAGCATCACTTGGCTTTTAGCGGTGGTTCGGAAAACTCAAACTATCGAGCATCGTTCGGTTTTATGGATCATAATACAATTGTCAAAGTTAACGATTACCGAAATTTAGTGGTAAAACTTGATGCTACACAAAAGGCTTTCGATGGTCGCTTAGTTGGCGATTTTGGTGTATATGGCTACTCGTCAAAGATACACGACATTTTCGATACACGAATGCTGTTTTACTCGGCAGCTGCACAGAATCCTACATATCCAGCAGGAACTGATGTTAATGGCAACTGGGTGAAGAACTCGGCTGCATCACACATCAACCACCCCGGAGCACTCCTCTATGAGAAAAATGACTCCGAAGAACGGAATTTCAATACACATTTGGGGCTGAAATTTAATATCCTTGACAATTTGATATTGTCGGCTTTCGGCTCTTATTCATATTCATCTACGGGAAATGCTCAATTTTGTCCTACATGGGTGTGGGCGCAAGGCAATGTTTATCGTGGAGAGTTCAAGGGTGAAGACTACTTTACAAATGTGTCCCTCTCATATAACAATGCTTGGGGAGACTCACACCTTGATGCTGTTGTTGGCGCAGAATATCTTAAACAGGTAAGGACTGGTTTATGGGTGCAGGCAAAAGGAATAACAACAAATGATTTCTCCTATAATAACATCGGAGCAACATCATCGCGTCCTTTCGGTGGTACGAGCAGTAGCTATGAAGACCCGTCACTTGCTTCAATAATGGGTAGTGTCACATATAGTTACAAGGATAGATATTCTATTGCGGCAGCACTCCGTGGAGATGGCTCTTCAATGGTAAGCGATAACAATACTTTCGGATTCTTCCCATCAGTATCACTGGGTTGGGATGTAAAAAAAGAAGGCTTCCTCTCTGATACTGACTTTATAACAATATTGAAACTAAGAACCGGATATGGTCGGTCAGGAAATCTTGGAGGTATAACATCCTATACAACACTTAATACCGTAAAGGAGAATGGTATCGTATCCATCAACGGTGCACCTACCGTAACAATGGGAAGTATACGCAACACGAATCCGGACCTTAAGTGGGAGACTCGTTCAACATTTAATATCGGTTTTGACTTAGGTATATGGGATAATCGGTTGATGCTTACCTCGGAATTATATTACTCAAAGACAACGGATATGCTCTATGAGTATGATGTTCCCGTTCCGACCTTTGCGTTCGATAAACTGATGGCAAATATCGGCTCGATGTCTAACCAGGGTGTCGAACTAGGAATCTCGGTAGTTCCCATTCAACGAAAGGATATGGAGATGAATATCAACTTCAATATGTCCTACCAGAAGAATAAGTTACTTTCGCTTAGTGGAGAGTATAATGGTATGCATATGACAGCTTCAGATATTACTCCGATTGGCTCGCTTTATGGTGCAGGTCAGAACGGTGGAGACAATAATGTAGTATATCAGATTGTAGGTCAGCCATTGGGGGTATTCTATCTACCTCACTGCAAAGGGCTTAAAGAAAATGAACTTGGTGGCTACAGTTACGATATTGAAGATTTGAATGATGATGGCGAGATTGATTTTAGCGATGGCGGAGACAGGTATATAGCAGGTCAGGCAACCCCCAAGGTAACTATTGGATCAAACATCAGTTTCCGTTACAAGTCCTTTGATATTGCCATGCAGATAAATGGTGCTTTCGGTCATAAGATATTCAATGGCACGGGCTTGGCTTATACCAATATGTCTATATTCCCTGACTACAATGTATTGAAGGGTGCTCCTGAAAAAAATATTATTGATCAGAATGTTTCAGACTATTGGTTGGAAAAAGGTGACTATGTAAATATTGAACATATTACCATAGGCTACAATATTCCAATGAAATCCAAGGCTGTGAAGTCATTGCGTCTTTCGGCAGGCATTAGCAACCTTGCAACAATCACAGGCTATAGCGGTCTTACTCCAATGATAAACAGTTATGTAGTAAGCAACACTTTGGGCATTGACGACAAACGCACCTATCCTTTATATCGTACCTATTCGTTAGGTCTTAGTATTCAATTCTAACCGCTTACAGTTATGAAAAGATATATAAACATATTGATGGTTGCTTTGGCAACGATGATGACCTCTTGTCTTACTGAAGACCCTAGAGATCAACTTTATGAAGAAGACATTTACAACAATGCCAACAACATATATATTAATGCAGTGGCTGTGCTCTACAATTACATTGGTGGCAGTGCAGACAGTGAGGGTTTACAGGGGACCTGTCGTGGGATTTATGACTATAACACACTTACTACAGACGAAGCCATGATACCTATTCGTGGTGGCGACTGGTACGATGGAGGTTTGTGGACGAATATGTATCAGCATAAGTGGAGTCCTAATGATTTACCACTCTACAATACTTGGAAATACCTCTACAAGGTTGTTGTGTTATCGAACAAATCTCTGCATATCATCGATAAGTATAGCCATAACCTATCTGAGGAGCAGAGAGTGGCCTACGAAGCTGAGGTGCGAGCTCTGAGAGCACTTTTCTACTACTACATTATGGATATGTATGGCAGAGTGCCCATCGTAACATCCTATGAACAACCGCAGGATGAAGTTGTGCAGAGCGAGCGTAGCGAGGTTTTCCGTTTTATCGTGAATGAGTTGCAGGAGGTTGCCGAGTTGTTGCCAAATGAGCGTAGTAATAAGATGGGTAACTACTATGGTCGTATAACAACACCTGTAGCTAATTTCCTTTTGGCTAAGTTGGCTCTTAATGCCGAGATATATTGTGATGATAATTGGACTGATGGCGTTCCACGGAACGGTAAAGAGATATTTTTCACCGTCGATGGTGAGAAACTCAACGCTTGGCAGACCTGTATCAAATATTGCAATAAACTTGCCGAGGTAGGTTATCGGTTGGAGGACGATTATAGCTATAATTTCTCTGTGCATAACGAGAACTCCAACGAAAATATATTCACCATTCCGTTGGATAAGAACCTCTATGCTGCGCAGTTCTGGTATCTCTTCCGATCACGACACTACAACCATGGCGGTGCGTTGGGTGGCTCATCGGAAAATGGTACCAGTGCCAATATCTCAACAGTCTTAGCCAACGGATACAGCACAGATGATGTAGATGCTCGCTTTGAAAAGAACTTCTATGCCGGCATCGTAGAGGTTGATGGAAAGCCTGTAATGATGGACAATGGACAGCAGTTGGAGTATTTCCCATTGGAGCTAAAGTTGAATCTTACGGGAAGCTCCTATGTCAAGACAGCTGGTGCTCGTATGGCAAAATATGAGGTTGATAGGACCTCACATTCCGACGGTAGACAACCGGATAACGACATCGTGCTATTCCGCTATGCCGATGCTCTCCTGATGAAGTCCGAGGCAAAGGTACGTAATGGTGAGGATGGCTCGTTGGAGTTGAACGAAGTCCGAGGTCGTGTTGGTATGCCATATCGAGAAGCTACGCTTGAGAACATATTGAAAGAGCGTTTGTTGGAGTTAGTATGGGAAGGCTGGCGACGACAAGATATGGTGCGTTTTGGAGTTTATCACAAATCATACGATCAGCGAGTCCAACTGGCTGATGAGAAAAATGGGTATACCACAGTTTTTCCTATTCCACAAAAAAGTATAGACTTGAACCCAAAATTGAAACAAAATGTTGGATATAAATAACTTTAGCCTATGAGTATTCAATTTGACATTGCAAAACAGATTATAGCTGAAACATGCTGTAGCTAACACTTGAAAAGGGACCCGGGTAGCATTTGAAACGTGTACCACCCGATAGGTTTTGCAAAGTTAATTGAGGATGTAAATTAAACTGTGTCAGCAAGGAATAAAGTATTAACTTTGCTAACACAGTTTTTTTTATGAAAGAAGAATTTGATTTCGAGAGTATCAAGAACAAGGCCATTGAACAGCTGAAAGCCGGCAAGCCTTTGTTGGGTAAGGACGGCGCCTTTGCCCCACTATTGGAAAGTATATTGAATGCAGCCCTGGAAGGAGAGATGGATGCACATTTGACAGAAGAAGAACGCCAGATGGGTAACCGTCGTAACGGAAAGATGCAAAAGCAGGTTCAGACTCCCTTGGGCGAAGTAACCGTTTCCACTCCCCGTGACCGTAATTCGAGTTTTGATCCCCAGTTTATCAAGAAGCGTGAGACTATTCTGGCAGAAGGTGTTGCTGACCGTATAATTGGCTTGTATGCAATGGGAAACAGCACAAGGGAAATCAGTGACTGGATGGAAGAAAATCTTGGGAATCGTGTTTCGGCCGACACAATCAGTTCCATCACAGACCGTGTACTTCCGGAGATAAAAGCATGGAAATCACGGATGCTTGATTCTGTTTATCCTATAGTCTGGATGGATGCCATTCATTACAAAGTAACGGATGAACGTGGCTGCGCGGTAACCCGTGCAATCTATAATGTACTGAGCATTGACAGGGAGGGACACAAGGAGTTACTTGGAATGTATATATCAAGGAATGAGGGAGCAAACTTCTGGCTCAGCGTGTTGACAGACCTTCAGAACCGTGGAGTTGAGGATATTCTCATTGCCTGTATAGACGGTCTGAAGGGGTTTCCTGAAGCCATTCAAAGCGTTTATCCTAATACAGCCGTACAGCTTTGTGTAGTACATCAGATACGTAACTCCATCAAGTATGTAGGATCCAAGAATCAGAAGGAGTTCTTAAGGGATTTGAAATGTGTCTATCAGGCAGTCAATAAGGAATCCGCAGAAAATGAGCTCCTCAAGCTGGATGAAAAATGGGGTGAACAGTATCCTGTCGTTATCAGCTCCTGGCAGGACAACTGGGATAAGCTGTCCGAATACTTCCAGTATACTCCGGTCATCCGTAAGCTTATCTATACCACAAATACCGTTGAGGGGTATCACCGTCAGATCCGCAAGGTAACAAAAAACAAGGGCGTGTTCCCATCGGATACAGCCCTTGAGAAACTTGTTTATCTTGCATACCGCAATATACGTAAGAAATGGACCATGCCACTGGCCAATTGGGCTACCATCTCGCAACAACTGGCTATAAAGTTTGGAAACCGGTTTAAATTATTGTAATTTTACGCTCGTCGGGACGGGTGGTCCCGCCCCTTGGCGCGGGCCGTTCCCCGACCGATGAGTTTTCTAGAGATAAATAATGCGTGACACAGTTTATTTTACACTACCGGTTATAGAAAGAGTTCGGTATTGTACCGGACTCTTTCCATTTAACCGGGACTTTATTCTTTTATAAGTATGTTCTTTTATTTCTTTTATATTATCGGTATCTGTCATTAGCTTCGCTCAAAACCTCTTCTGATTATTTCATCAAGGTATAGTCAGAGCGTAGCGAAGAATCTACTTTCTTTATGAATACGCAGAGAAGAGATTCTTCGCTACGCTGAATACGGATAGTATAAGCTAATTATGGCGACATACTTGGTTTATAATCAGTACTTATAAGAAAACTTGAGAGATAATTGCATTGTTTGTGATGCAGTATTTGCTCAAGATTCAGCTCAGCCCCGACAAAAAGTTGAGCGCACTTTTACCCTCATGCCCTCATAATGTGCTGCATCCCTTTGTCCATCGGGCATACAGCTATGAGGGTAACCATGAGGGCAGCATGAGGGTAAGGCGTTACTCTCATAGCGTATCGTCCGCTCGCTTCGTGGCATCCGGGAAAAACAATGGCAAGAAAGATGTATACCCCTTTGCTTTCTATGCTGAATCACAGAGGTTTGTCGTGTTGAAGCACCTTGTCTGTCAACGGCTCACTATGGTGGGCTTTCTTGTTCATATGGGCAGGGCTGACGCATTAAAAATATTTCATTGATAAAAGTTCACAAAGAAGTTCATCATCCCATCCAGCAGCCTTTCTTTTTCCTTTCACGCTTCCCTTTCTTTCATTTTTCTTAATGACCATCAGTGCTATTTTATTCATAAGTGAAACATTCTGTGCCGCATTGCCCGTTTTTCTGCCTGCGTCTTCATTAAAGGAGACATCCAATTGCCAATGTAGATTGTTCTCAATAGCCCAATGTGCCCGTATGGCTTCTGCTATTCTTTGAGGCTCAAGTCCCAATGAAGTGATATAGAACCTATGGTTTACAGTCGTCTCGCCTGTCGTCCTGATGGTTCTTTGCGAGGAGATTCTCACAACTGCCTTCAATCCCTTCCAATCCTTTAACATCCCGGTTAACGCCTGGCAACTGTACACAAGACACTCACGGCGTTCGTGTCTGCCATGAGCCTCTTCCTCCGTTATGTATTTGCCGTATCTGGTGGCATAATAAGCCTTGTTGACATCTATATTCTTCTTGTCCAAATCATCGAACCATCCTTTGACTGTATTATAAAGATTCCGATGGTTTTCTTTAAGAGCCAGGACATAATCCGCCCCACACTCTATTATCTTTTTGGCAATATCCGTTTGACAGCCCATTGCATCAATGGTTACAAGGCATCCGGTTAAGTCCAATGCTTCCAGCAACAAGGGGATAGCCACAATCTCGTTATGTTTCTCATTGACTTTCAGTTGTCCAAGGCTGATTCCATTAGCTGTAGCCCAGGCACTGACCATATGGAGCTTAAATCCGGGATTCCCGGCGGGGTGGGAAGAGGTACACTTGCTGGCACCACGGATGGTCTTGCCGTCAATGGCCACGACACCCTCATATTTCTCACAAATCTCAAACATCCAGTGCCGGAAAATACGTTCGAAATACTCAGGGTTCAGAGCGCTGAAAAAGCGGTTGAAGGTATCATGGCTGGGGATGGATTCCAATCCGGGAAGACGCTCGCGGAAAAAGTCAATCTTGGCATTGCCGAAATCCTCTATCTCATACCAGGACTCCGCGCCACATATGACAGCAGCCATGGCGATATAAACGATGGCATCGGCAGAATGTACACGTTTTCTGTCAATACGAGGGTCATTGATTTGTTTACAGATACTAAATATTGCCATTGTTCTTGTCAACTTATGTTTCTTAATTGCTTATAAAGATAAGGATTTTAGATGATGTATGAAAGCGTTTTGTCTATTAGTTATCAAGCATATAAAGTATGCTTTTAATAGAATTATAATAGTTACTATGTTTGTAAATGCTGAAAATATTCGCTTGTCGGGACGGGTGGTCCCGCCCCTTGCCGCTGGGCGCTCCCCGACCAATGAATTTTAGATAAAGTAAAATAGGCGCAATAATTGAATTACTAAATTTGTAATTGACAAGATTCAATATTCAGTAATTAAAACTATTACACCTATGGTGCAAAGAAAAGAATTAAATTTTGAAGGTCAAAATATCTATATAGGTATTGACGTTCATTTGAAGACTTGGCATGTGTCAATCCTCACCGAATCCGGTTGCTTGAAAAAGCACAGCCAGCAGTCTTCCGCCCAAGCGCTCTTTGAACATTTGAAGAAACATTATCCCAACGGTAATTATCTGTCCGCTTATGAGGCCGGTTTCAGTGGCTTCTCCACTTATTATTCATTGTTGGATTTTGGTATAGAATGTCTTCCGGTTCATGCTGCCGATATTCCGACGGGACAATACGAATCCGTGATGAAAACAGATGCCATTGACTCCACCAAAATAGCGAGGGCTTTGAAGTCCGGTCTGCTTCGGGGTATTTACATCCCTAAGAAAGAGGTTCTTGATGACCGTAACGTCATGCGTTTGCGTATAACTTTGAAACGGCAACTTTCCGGTTACAAGTCACGAGTGAAGCACCTGCTTTATAATAACGGAGTTATTTATCCTGAATGTTTTCAAAACTCAAAGTCTCATTGGTCGAAACGCTATCTTAAATGGGTACATGAAGATGTACAACTGTTATCAGAAAGTCGAAATTCACTGGATCTGTTGTTGAGACAAGTGGAGTTGTTTCGTAAGAGTCTCCTTGAGATTACCCGTCTGGTACGTACGTTATCCCGTAACGGGCGTTATGGGGAAGCATACGAGAACATCGTCTCCATTCCCGGTATTGGTATGATTACAGGCATGTGCCTTTTGACAGAGATAGGTGACATTCACCGCTTCCGTAATGAAAGACAATTCGCCTCCTATCTGGGACTGGTACCTACAAGCCATAGCAGCGGTGAAAAGACAAGTCACGGCGAGATGACGTTCAGAGGAAATAAGCGGCTTGGCCCTTTACTGGTGGAGAGCGCCTTGGTAGCCATACGGCAAGACAGGGCATTGGCCGCTGCCTACGGAGAGTATTGCAAGCGTATGTTGCCGCAAGAGGCGATAATCCGCATAACCCGTAAATTGTCAAACAGAATACTGATTATACTCAAAAGTGGAAAAAAGTATGAGCATGACAGATGTTACTGACAGAAAATATAAAAGAGCCCTTCAGGCAAATTTCAACCGGGACGACTCCTGCATAAATTATGATGAACCTTCAAGGTTGCATCTCTAAATAGATTGTTGCGTCCTACCTATTATTCTGAAGAAGTAAATTGTTGGCTGCATACATTGTGGTACAACTTATAGAAGTTTGTCTAATAGGGCTTTTATTTAATTTTAAACGACACAAGGCTTACGGCTTTGGGTTAGTTCATAGGTTGTGGCTTTAGTCGCAATCGGGATGAATATTGTTTCTTTTTGTGAACTCAAAAAACGTAAGTGATTGATTTATAAAGTTAATAACAAATAAAAAGGTATTCAATTATTAGGAATACAACATAGAAAATATTTATGGTAAAAACTATAATGCGTCAGCCCTGTAGGCGTTTTTATCAAAGGAAAACGGTGCTGAAGCATAAGGATGCTTGCCTTGACGATGATGAACGCCAAGGGAGAGCAACCTCGCAACCATATTGAAGTTCCGCAAGTTGATTTGGTTCTGTTGTCATATCCGTGTTTCTTGATTCGTAATCCTTATCGTTTATTCTACAATCGGTCAAGCTAAACCGAGGAAAACCACGGCTCTTTCATTTAAGGGAGTCAGAAGGAGTTATCGGGAGTTAAAGGGAGTTGGAAGCCGGTAGTATCGTTATATATCAACAAGAGTATCGGCCTTTAACTCCCGATAACTCCTTCTAGCTCCCGACAACTCCTCTAAATGAAAGAGCCGTGGAGGAAAACTTGAAAAATCAGCAGCAATGCGCCTCTCTACAAGAACTTTTGCTATCTTTGTGTCGTTGATGCCAAAAGTGGCTGATTGAATAGAAAAAACAACAGGAGGACAGCAGATGGACCCATTGAAATACATAGTACCCGGTAGAAAGAGACTTCCCTACGGCATGATGAACTTCGCGGATATCCGCCAAGACAATTATTATTATGTGGACAAGACCCGCTTCATCCCCATGATAGAGGAGGCGGACCGCTTCTTCTTCTTCATCCGTCCGCGCCGCTTCGGCAAGAGCCTCACGCTGAACTTGCTGAGACAATACTACGACGTGCGCACCCGTGACAAGTTCGAAGCCCTTTTCGGTGACCTGTACATCGGGCAGCATCCCACGCCGAGCCGCAACAGCTATCTGGTGCTCCATCTCAACTTCTCCGGCATCGGCGGCGAGCTGAACGACTACCGCAGAGGGCTGGATGCGCATTGCGGCATTACTTTCGAGAACTTCTGCAAGATATACGCCGACCTCCTTCCGCAAGACACTCTGGAAGGACTGCGCAAGGCGAACGGAGCCGTGGAGCAGCTGGACTTCCTCTGTCAGGCTTGTGAACGTGCCGGACAGGATATGTATCTCTTCATCGACGAGTACGACCACTTCACCAACACCATCCTTTCCAGTCCCGAAAGCCTGCGCCGATATACGGACGAGACGCATGGCGAAGGTTATCTGCGCGCTTTCTTCAACAAGGTGAAAGCAGGAACGGATTCATGCATCAAACGTTGTTTCATCACCGGCGTAAGCCCCGTGACGATGGACGACCTCAGCAGCGGATTCAACATCGGCACCAACTATTCCCTCGCGCCGAAGTTCAACCAGATGATGGGATTCACCGAGGAGGAGGTGCGCGAAATGTTGGCCTATTATTCAGCAAACAGCCCCTTCCACCACAGCGTGGACGAGTTGATGGAGATGATGAAACCGTGGTACGACAACTACTGCTTCGCGCAGGAATGTTACGGTGAAACCACCATGTACAATTCCAATATGGTGCTTTACTTCGTCAAGAACTACATTGACGATGGCAAAGCGCCACGCAACATGATAGAGAGCAATATCCGCATCGACTACGAAAAGCTGCGCATGCTCATCCGCAAGGACAAGGAATTTGCCCATGATGCTTCCGTCATCCAAACCCTCGTAAGCCAGGGCTTCATCACGGGCGAACTGAAAGACAGCTTCCCTGCCGTCAGCATCACCAATCCCGACAACTTCGTCAGTCTGCTCTACTACTTCGGAATGCTCACCATCAGCGGCACGTATAAAGGAAAGACAAGGCTCACCATCCCCAACATGGTGGTGCAGGAACAGCTCTATACCTATCTGCTGAATACTTACGACGAGGCCGACCTGAGCTTCAGCTCTTACGAGAAGAGCGAACTTTCCTCGGCTCTGGCTTACGACGGCGACTGGCAATCCTACTTCGGCTACATTGCCGACTGCCTGCACCGCTATGCCTCGCAGCGCGACAAGCAGAAGGGCGAGTCCTTCGTCCACGGCTTTACCCTTGCCATGACTGCGCAGAACCGTTTCTACCGTCCCGTCTCCGAGCAGGACACGCAGGAAGGTTATGTCGATATTTTCCTCTGCCCGATGCTGGAAATCTACTCCGACATGAAGCACAGCTACATCGTAGAACTGAAATATGCCAAGTATAAGGATTCCGAAACCCGTGTGGAGGAACTTCGCCGGGAAGCCATCGCCCAGGCCGACCGCTATGCCGAGACGGAAACGGTGAAGCGTGGCATCGGCACCACCCGGTTGCATAAGATTGTGGTGGTGTATAAAGGTATGGAAATGCGGGTTTGCGAGGAAATCGGTTGATTGGCTACAAAAGTTTGTCATTCGGCTTTCATAAAACATGGTGGTACGGGAACATTGGCTTGCCATGCAAACGTTTCCGTAAGCTTGCTGTTACTTTTCTCTTGCGTTAATCGGTTTGCCCTTTCTTTTCCGGCTATATTTGTGAAGTGATAACTTTGAACACTTCATATTATGAAAATTATCAATCAACGTAAGATTTCTGTTTTATGGCATTTAATATGCTTCAGTTTAGTGCTGGCATTCGCGGCATGCAGTGACGACAAAGAGGAGTTCCAGGAGTATCTGACTCCTGCTTCCGGTAGTGAATCAATCTTTGAGCAAGGTTTTAGCTTTGGTGAAGCTGCTTCTTCGCAGAGCGTCAGTTTTGAGGCCGGGCAGCAGTGGACAGCCGAGCTGAGTGGCGAGGATACCGGCTGGTGCAACATCAGTCCGGCAAAAGGTACGTCCGGGAAAGCCACGATTATGGTTTCCGTCGGCAAGAATGAGACAGGAAAAGCGCGGACGGCACGATTGAATATTGTGTCCGGTTCGAAGAAGAAAGGAATATCTGTCACTCAGGCTGCCAATGCGATTGTAGTTCCGGATGGTTTGAGTTTTGCACCGGCAGCACCGGATGCCGACCAGCCCCTTGTAATTACTTTTAAGGCGGATGCAAAGTCTGCTCTTTATGGGCATAAAGGAGATGTGTATGTGCATATCGGGGTGGTCAGTGAAGGAACTTGGCTGTTCGTTCCGGCAGAGTGGACGGAAAACAAGGATAAATGCAAGATGACTTTAACCGAAGCCAACGTATGGAGTATTACGTTGAGTCCGAATATCCGGGAATGGTTTGGAAGCGGAAAGACACCGGTGAGCCGGCTTGGAATAGTGATTCGCAGTGCGGACGGCAGCAAGAAAGGGATAGAATCGGATTCCTTTGTTGAGGTGACCGACACAAAATATGAAGGTTTTGTTCCTGGTGAAATTAAAACTGCAGCAGTGCCGGCCGGTATGGTCGAGGGTATCAATGTAGTGGATAATTCTACGGTGACACTGGTACTTTATGACAAAGATGCGAATGGGAATCATAAGGACTTTGCCCATGTAGTGGGCGACTTCAATAACTGGACATTGGGCAATGACGAAAAATCGCAGATGTATCGTGATGATGCTTCCGGATGTTGGTGGATTACGTTGGCGGGGCTGGATGCTGGCAAAGAGTATGCTTTCCAATATTATGTAGGTACGAAGGCGGGTGAAGTGGTTCGCCTGGCTGATGCCTATACGGAAAAGATTCTTGATCCTGATAATGATAAATATATTCCGGCTTCTACCTATAACGAAAGTATGGCTTATCCTGAGGGAGGAGTAGGAATCGTTTCGACCTTCAAGATACAGAAAGACAGTTATAACTGGAAGGTCAATGACTTTAAAATAGCAAATCCTGAGCAATTGGTGATATACGAATTGCATCTACGTGACTTTACCGCCTCCAGCGACATCAATGGTGCAATGGGCAAGCTTTCTTATCTGAAGGCTATGGGAGTCAATGCCATCGAACTGATGCCGGTGCAGGAGTTTGACGGAAACGACAGTTGGGGGTATAATCCTTGCTTCTTTTTTGCGATGGATAAGGCTTATGGCACAAAGGCCATGTATAAGCAGTTTATTGACGCTTGCCATGAGGCGGGTATGGCAGTTATTCTGGATGTGGTCTATAATCACGCTACAGGAAACAATCCGCTGGCTAAACTTTATTGGGATGGTGATAAGACTGCAAAGAATAATCCATATTTCAATGTGGAAGCACCTCATCCTTATAGTGTGTTCCATGACTTCAATCATGAAAGCCCGTTAGTGCGTAAGTTTGTGAAGCGCAATCTGCAATTCTTGTTGAAGGAATATAAGGTGGATGGGTTCCGCTTTGACCTGACGAAAGGATTCACACAGACTTCTTGTACTGAAAGCACGGCATCCAATTACGATGCAAGTCGCATTGCCATCCTAAAGGATTATAATGCTGCCATCAAGGAAGTGAAAGAGGGCTCTTATGTTATCCTGGAGCATTTCTGTGATTCAAAGGAAGAAAATGAACTGGCTGCAGATGGCATGCACTTATGGCGCAACCTGAATAATGCCTATTGTCAGTCGGCTATGGGATATGCTGAAAATAGTTCTTTTAGCAGCCTTTATGAGAAAACACCTGCATGGGTAGGTTTTATGGAAAGTCATGATGAAGAACGCGCAGCTTACAAACAGTCGCAATGGGGTGAAGGTATACTGAAAACCGACCTTGATGCTCGCATGAATCAGTTGGCGCTGAACACTACATTCTTCCTTACTGTTCCAGGTCCTAAAATGGTTTGGCAATTTGGAGAGATGGGATATGACATTTCCATTGAGGAGAATGGACGTACGGGCAGGAAACCGTTGCATTGGGAGTATCTGGAGAATACTGACCGCAAGGAGCTGCACGATGTTTATGCGGATTTAATGAAATTGCGTAACGCCCATCCGGAATTGTTCGATTCAAGTGCCATCTTGACATGGAAGGTCGGAGTTTCTGATTGGGACAACGGTCGTTCATTGTTGGTAGAAAGTGTAACGGGCAAGCAGCTGGTTGTTATGGGCAACTTTACGCATAATGCGGTTGATGTAGCTTTCCCGGCAACAGCTGGTAACTGGACCAATTATTTTACCGGAAAGAGTGAAACAATAAATACACAGGTCAATGTACCGGCTCATGGATATGTAGTCTACACTAATTTCTAATTTCGGTAAAAATCATTCATACATCTTTATCAGCACCCGATTCAGCCAGTTCCAACGGAAACGGAACCAGCGTCGGGTGCTGCTTTGTTTTCCCCCGAAGCGGAGAACGAACTCACGGTAGCCATGCCTGCGGAAGGGAAGTCCCACATCCATGAACTCTAAGTGGCGGTATCCGCGTTGTTTGGCATCATCCAGTGCTTTCCATACGGCAAGAATCCCCGGATATTGCAGGGCATAAGTCTTGCGCATGCCACCAGAGAACCATAGATAGGCGCTGTCATCTGAATAAATGCATGCGCTGCCACCGATAATCTTCTCCTTATAAATGACGATGAAGATTTTGCTTTGCTGCCCTTTTGTCAACTGGTTTTCGAGATGCTGAAAGAACTTGATGCTGGGGAAGTGGCGCCGTATCTTGGAAGAATATACGTGGCGCAACATCTGGGCAAAACAGAGAATCTCCTCTTTGGTACGTGCTTCCCGTACTTGGGCGCCGTTTTTGAGCCCTTTCTTTATTTGCCGGATACGTGACGGGCTGAAACGCTCTTCCACCTTTTCGACGCTGTGCAGCGAGTTGCGCACCCGCAGCCAATTGATGGCGATGTATTGGTTGTCCCGGAAAGATTTGTATCCGAACATGGCATTTTCCAGGTTGCGGAACTCGATGAGAAAAGAATCGCGCAATGCTTCATTGGTAAGCCTTTGCAGCATGTCACTGAAGATAATCTCTTTGTCTGCCTCGTTATTGAAATATTCTCCCGTACCGTACACCTCACATCTTTTGATGATGCCGGGTGGAAACATGCGGACACTTTTACGTATGGCGGCAAGCAGTTTCGCAACGGGCTTGTCATCTTCGGATGCCACAATGAGTATGGGGGTATACCCCGGAGTTTCCTCATAGATTCGGAACAACTCTGTGGAATGGAAGGTGTTGGTGCCTGGCAGGTCAGGAACCTTGCTCCCACGGTAATATGTAGTGAGTTTGAGGGGCATGGCCTGCAAATTTAAAAAATAATCTCGTATCTTTGCAAAAATTATTGTTAATGTGTCGATGTGCACATTAGCATATTAGCACATAAAATCATTATGGAAAGTTTCAGTGAATTGATAAAAGCCCGCCGCAGCATGCGGAAGTTTACAGAAGAAGAATTGACACAAGAACAAGTCGTTACTTTGATGAAAGCAGCCCTGATGGCACCCACGTCGAAACGCAGCAATGCATGGCAGTTCATAGTGGTGGACGAGAAGGATAAATTGAAGGAATTGTCCTATTGCAAGGAGCAGGCATCGCAGTTTATTGCCGATGCGGCACTGGCAGTAGTGGTTGTTGCCGACCCGCTGGCAAGCGACGTGTGGATAGAAGATGCTTCCATTGCTTCCATCTACCTGCAACTTCAGGCCGAAGATATGGGGCTGGGAAGCTGCTGGGTGCAGGTGCGCGAACGTTTTACGGCTTCCGGTATGCCTTCCGGCGAGTATGTGCACGAGGTGTTGGATATTCCTTTACAGCTGCAGGTGCTTAGTGTTATTGCTATCGGCCATAAGGGGATGGAGCGCAAGCCTTTCAACGAAGACAATCTGCAGTGGGAAAAGATACATATCAATAAGTACGGAGGAAAGTAACAGTGAGTGCAGCAAAAGCAAACAATAACCGTGATACATATAAGGCCACTGCCATCACACTGATTGTATTCGGCATTCTTTACTTGGTGGACAAATTGGTGCATTTTTCTGCAATCGGCTTGCCATGGGTGATGAATAAGGATAATTTTCTGCTGTATACCGCAGTGATTTTTCTGCTGTTCAAGCATGACAAGTCAGTGGGATTGGTATTGATAGGTTTGTGGCTGATATTGAACTTCGGGTTGATAACTGCCTTACTCGGTACGATGTCCGCTTATCTGCTGCCGTTGGCGTTGCTGGTATTAGGGGCTATTCTGTATTGGTTGGCAACAAGATAAGTGTATGGCGGGAAGAAGTATAGAAGATATGTCCATTGCCTTTATCGGTGCCGGAAATCTGGCTACTAATCTGGCAAAGGCTCTTTATCGGAAAGGGTTTCGTATTGTGCAGGTCTACAGCCGTACAAAAGAATCGGCGCAGGAATTGGCACAGACGGTGGAAGCTGCATATACCACGGAGCTGCAGGCGGTTACGAAGGAGGCGCAGCTTTATATCGTTTCGCTGAAGGACGCGGCTTTTGTAGAATTATTACCCCAGATTGTTTCTGGAAAGGAGAATGCTTTATGGGTGCATACAGCCGGCAGTATTCCTATGAATATTTGGCAGGGGCATGTTGCGCGTCATGGAGTGCTTTATCCGATGCAGACTTTCAGTAAGCAGCGTGAAGTGGATTTTGGACAGATACCGTTTTTTGTGGAAGGCAACTTGGAAGAGGATGTGCGGCTTCTGAAGGATATTGCCTCAGCCCTATCGGAAAAAGTGTATGAAGCAAGTTCTGAGCAGCGCAAAAGTTTGCATCTGGTGGCTGTGTTTACGTGCAATTTTACCAATCACATGTATGTGTTGGCTGCTGAACTGCTGAAAAAGTACGGGTTGCCGTTCGAGGCAATGCTCCCCTTGATAGACGAGACGGCCCGTAAGGTGCATGAGCTGGAACCGCTTGCCGCACAGACAGGACCGGCTGTGCGCTATGATGAGAATGTCATTGACGAGCATCTGCGGATGCTTGCCGATGAGCCGCAAATGCTGGAACTATATCGGGAGATTAGCGAGAATATACATCGGTTGGCAATAAGATAACCGGACGCCGATGCTTGCCTCTTTTGAACGAATGTTTTGCTGTATATAGGTATATTATAATGAACAAGAAAAAAGTGCAATGAGTACCATAAACTATGATTTGAAAAAGATAAAAGCCCTTGTTTTTGATGTGGACGGTGTGCTGAGTGCCAATGTTATCCCTATGAGTTCAGAGGGTGAACCTCTGCGTACGGTCAACATAAAGGATGGTTATTCCCTGCATTTAGCTGCTAAGCAAGGGGTGTTGCTGGGTATAATTACGGGTGGACGTACAGAAGCGGTCCGCAAGCGTTTTACTTCTTTAGGTTTTGAGGATGGAAATATCTATATGGGTTCTTCTGTTAAAATCCATGATTACCATGACTTCCGTGACCGTCATGGCTTGAAGGACGAGGAAATATTGTATGTAGGTGATGATATTCCCGACTTGGAGGTGATGCGTGAGTGTGGTTTGCCGTGTTGTCCTAAGGATGCTGTGCCTGAGGTAAAGGCTGTGGCTCGCTATATTTCGTATGCAGAAGGCGGTTATGGCTGTGGTCGCGACATTGTGGAACAGGTATTGAAAGTGCAAGGGCTTTGGATGGCAGATGAAAAAGCTTTCGGTTGGTAGTTGTTTCAATCGTTAAATTGTAAATCGTCAAATCGTAAATGATATGATGTTAGATAATCTGAAGAAATATAAGGTGATTCTCGCCTCCAATTCTCCGCGAAGGAAAGAATTGCTGGCTGGTTTGGGAGTGGAATATGAAGTAAGAACTTTGCCCGATGTGGATGAATCTTATCCCGAGACATTGCGGGGAGCGGATATTCCTCTCTACATATCCAGGGAAAAGGCAGATGCCTACCGTGATATGATGCATCCGGACGAATTGATGATTACGGCAGATACCATTGTCTGGCTGGATGGACAAGTTCTCGGAAAGCCCAAGAATAGGGAAGAAGCCATGCAGATGTTGCGCGACATGTCCGGACGTACCCATGAAGTGTTTACCGGTGTGTGCATCACTACTACTGAGTGGCAACGCAGTTTTGCAGCGGCAACAGAAGTGCGTTTTGCTAAACTGAGCGAAGAGGAAATTGCCTATTATGTGGACAAATACCAACCCATGGATAAAGCCGGAGCTTATGGTGTACAAGAGTGGATTGGATTCATTGGGGTGGAAAACATATCCGGGAGTTACTATAATATAATGGGGCTCCCCGTACAGAGACTGTACAGGGAGTTGTTGGAGATCTAAACCAGATCCATCATTAGAGGGATATCTTTTTCACTGATTCCTTGTCTGACAAGTGTTTCTTTGTCTTTACCGAACATTTCTCTAAAAATCTCCTGCCCGCCATATTCCAAAGCTGCTTTACTGTAAAGTTCTGCAGCTTTTTCTATTTTGCCCGTTCTCCAAGCAACATGTCCGGCATTGAGATAGTCTGCCGCGAGTGGTTTGGAGGTGAGTATCTTTTCGTAATACTTCATTGCTTGCTCATACTTGCCGTTGACAAACGAACACCAGCCTATAGCACGCCATGCTTTGATACAATTGCTTTCGATGAAATCAAGCTTGAAGAAATATTGCAGAGCCTCTTCATATCTTTCCAGTTCGGCAAGGCAGCTTCCGGCGTAGAAAAGGACATTATGGCTTTCCGGCTGGATTGCCTCCACTTTCTTATAGTATTCCAGTGCAGAGGCAAAGTCCCTTATCTGCCTGTAGCACGTAGCGAGATGGCGGATTGTCCAGACATGGTCGGGCTTTAGTACATCGGCTTTCAGGTAGGCGTCTATCGCTTCCTTATACCTCTTTTCCTTTTGCAGGCAATAGCCAGCCTTTTGGAAAATGTCTGCATTTGCATGGTTCAAGGCTATCAATTCCTTATAAAGCTCCAATGCTTCTGCCGGGTGTTCTTTGCGGAAGTGGAAGTCGGCGATGGTAATCAGCAGCTCGGGTTTGCACAGAATCTCTTTGAGTGCCGGGATACGGTGCAGGGCAATCTCTTCCTTGAAGATGTCACGGAACTCGTGTCTGCGCTGGCTTAATTTGAAGAAACGGTATAAGTCGTGGACATACTGGTTGCTGATGACATCCGGTCGTTCGGCATACTGCCGCAAAGCGGAGGATTTGCTTTCGTCCATGAGTGCATCCAGATCCTGAGAAGTCATCTGGCTGAGCATCATCGTACGCTGTGACTGTGGTATATGTGCCATTGTAAAGCAAAGGGAATATTTGTCACTATTGCAGAAGAAACCGGATTGGAGGATAAGGGAGAGGATGGCATTGTCTCCGGTAGGCTTGAATCCGAATTCCTTGATGATGCTGGAGTGATGCATGTCGAACGGATAGAACCAGTTGTACGGTTCCTTAAAGAACGGATAAGTCTTGAGTTGTGCAAACGTACTCATATAGACGTCAGCGCCTTCCAGCTGTAATTCGTTCATCTCTCGTATCTTGTCTCCCAGTCCGGAACTTTCAAAAGCTTTTTCCCAATCCGGATTAAGATCGTTTTCCTCAGGGTTCTCTTCAAAACCGAATTTCATGTTGCGCATGATGTTCACATTCCTCATCATCTCCGGAATGATTTCTTCACGCATCTTCTTGTCTATCTTTTCCGTTTCCTGGCTACGGAGCAACTCGATATAAATACGGTTCAGTTGCTTGCCGAAACTGCTGTCTTCATTGAGCAGGGAAAGGCGGGCTGTTAATTCGGGATAAAGCGACAGACGGGTGGGATGAAAAAGAAGTGCGAAAGCGATACCTACCAAAGCCCGTTGGTTTACTTGCGTATTTGCATGCGTTACGGCGTTCAGCAACCATGAGAATTTACGGGTATCAAAGCACTCCATCAGACTGAGCATGACGGCACTGGTGAACAGGCACAAATCATTGACGGGAAGCATTTCTGATTCCAGTAATCCTTTAGCTTGCTGTTCGTCTTCTGTAGACCAGTCGCTGTTGCTCCATGTGGAAAGAAAAAGGACCTGGGCGGTTTGTTCGTGCCGTTGAAGTAGGGCGTCCAGACCTTGGTTGTCCGGCATCAGCTGACAAACGGCCAAGTCATCAGGGAAAGATTCCAATACCTTCTGTAGTGCGGCAATATTGTATTCTTTGGGGAGGCGTTCCCGGTTATTGCGCAGGGAATGGTAATAGTGCGTGGAAACTCCGTCAAGGAGAGACAGACGTGCCTGGTCAGCGACTTCCCAAGTTTCGGTCAGAATTTGACGATATAGTTTCTGACGTTCAGGATCGTCGATTCCTTGGCGCATGTATTGCAGCATATACTGATAGGATGTTTGTGCTTGTTCCAAACGGTTACGGAGTGGCCAGTCACCGCTGTTCCAAAGAAAGGCTTCCAGTTGGGATTGCGCTTCCTTCAGCCGTTGCTGCTTGAGTAGAGCGACAATATGCTGATATTGCTCTTGTATGGCTTGTTCGTTCATAAATCAGTATCTTTTGAGGTATGTATTCTACAAAACTACAAAAAGAATGCCAAAAAGTTCGGAATTTCTCATTTTTCATTTTTAGAAACGAACTTGCAACTGGGCTTGAAGCAGGTTTGAATTCTCTCCTTTATGGCGGTTACAGTATGTGTATTGGGCTTGCAGACGGCATTTGGGATAGAACCAATACTGTACACCTGCTACATAATTGGTCTGTTTATCGGAAATAGTTTTATTTTTGTTGAAATAGTCATAAGAGGCTATTACGTCAAATTTGGGAAGCACATGGGCAGATACGGTTGCATAGTAACCATCACTTTTAACGTGTCCGTCTTTTCCAGCCAAGTATTCTGTACGTACATCTACGGATTTTGTTTTGATGGTAGCACCTGCCGACCAGCGGTTTCGGGCGTAATTCTCTCCTATGGCTATATCCGGATTAATGGAAGAAACGGCTACGGCGCATCCTTTTCCTTTAACAAAAGAACCGCCGACGGACAACCATTTCAATGGATGTACCATAAGGCTGCCTACAATGTCTTTTTGATTGTTTTTGTCTTTTAGGTTGATGCCTTGTCCGTTCATGATGGCAAGGTTATAAGTCATCAAAGAGTTAAACAAGTCTCCATAAATTAGTAATCCCATATCACGACCGCTTGCAGAGCCATACAAGGGATCACTGCCATTGATACCGGCCAGGTAATTGACAGCTTGAGAATAACAGTTTATTAATTCGACAAAGCAGGGAGACATTGGGTTCTCAATGGTATACATGGTTTTGAACTGTCCGATACGTGCTGTGAGTTGAGGGAGAAAACGGTATTCCGTGTAGGCTTCCAAGATTTTCCCGGTATTGGCAAAGCTGTACATGAAGTAAGCCGACCATTTATCGGTGATTTTACCGCGTGCCATAAAGATAACTCTCTTTATATCAAAAGTATTGCTGGTACCTTCGCCCGCATCATCGTATGTATATCCCACTTGGGCATAGCCGGAGAGGGAAATGCGGTCTTTTAAAGTGTTGACTACATCATTCAGACAAGCATTTTGTGCTTTCAGGATGCATGTGGCTGATAAAAGGATGCAGGATAGTAGAATTCGTCTCATTATTAGGGATAAGGATAGTATAAAAAAGGCAACCCTTTTTTCAAAGAGCTGCCTTTGGATGTTATTTTACTTGTTTTTATTCGTTGATAGCAGCGATACCCGGAAGAATCTTTCCTTCGATTGCCTCAAGCAATGCACCACCACCGGTAGATACGTAAGACACGCCGCTTGCCAAGCCGAACTTGTTGACACAAGCTACAGAGTCACCGCCACCTACGAGTGAGAAAGCACCGTTCTTGGTAGCTTCTACGATAGCTTCGCCTACAGCACGTGAACCGTGAGTGAAGTTCTCGAATTCGAATACACCCGTCGGACCGTTCCAAAGGATAGTCTTGGAGTTCTTGATGACATCTGCAAAGATCTTTTCAGTCTCAGGACCGATATCAAGACCTTCCCAACCGTCAGGAATTTCGTCAACCGGGCAGAACTTGGTGTTGGCATCGTTGGAGAAAGAATCTGCAATCTTGGCATCAACAGCTAAAACAAGGTTTACGCCTTTTTCTTTTGCTTTCTTCATCAGGTCAAGAGCCAAATCCAGTTTGTCATCTTCGCAGATAGAAATACCGATTTTGCCGCCCATAGCTTTAGTGAAAGTATAAGTCATACCGCCGGCAATAATCAGGTTGTCTACCTTGTTCAGCAGGTTTTCAATGATCTCAATCTTAGAAGAAACCTTGGAACCACCCATGATGGCGGTAAACGGACGTTGGATATCGTTCAAAACTTTATCAACAGCCTTTACTTCTTTTTCCATCAGGTAACCGAACATCTTGTTGTCCTTGTCGAAATATTTAGCGATCAATGCAGTAGAAGCGTGTGCACGGTGAGCGGTACCGAAAGCGTCGTTTACATAGCAATCTGCATAAGAAGCCAATTTCTTGGTGAATTCTTTCTGGCTTTCCTTAACAGCAGCTTTGGCAGCCTTCTTTTCTTCGTCTGTAGCATCTTCAGCCAAACCGCGGGGTTTGCCTTCCTCTTCAGCGTAGAAACGGAGGTTCTCGAGCAACAACACTTCACCCGGTTGCAGAGCGGCAGCCTTTACGGCAGCTTCTTCGCCCATGCAGTCGTTAGCAAATTGCACCTCAACACCCAACAACTCTTCGAGATGCTTCAGAATGTGCTTCAAAGAGAACTTGTCAGCCGGGCCTTTCGGACGACCGAGGTGAGAACCGATAATTACACTGCCGCCATCGGCCAAAATCTTCTTCAGTGTAGGAAGAGCGGCACGCATACGGGTATCATCTGTAATGTTGAAGTTTTCGTCCAAGGGTACGTTGAAGTCCACACGAACGAATGCCTTTTTTCCGGCAAAGTTAAATTGATCAATTGTCATAATACTCTATTTTATTTAAAAGTGTTATTAAATTCTTTTTAGTGAGCGCAAAGTTAGCATTTATTTCTTTTTTTTGCTATGAAACCGTTGTTTATTCTTTGTCTTTGCCGTTCTCTTTGCTAACTTTATATTTCTGGCAGTAATATTTGCACATTAATTGCAAACCGCAGGTATCACATTGTGGAGTACGTGCCTGGCATACATAGCGACCGTGCAGGATAAGCCAGTGGTGAGCTATGGGGATATCTGCTTCCGGTATATGTTTTACCAATTCTTTTTCGACACTGAACGGAGTTGTACATTTATCTGATACCAGGCCCAGGCGATGGCTGACGCGGAACACGTGTGTGTCTACCGCCATAGCCGCTTTATTGAAAACAACGGATTGGATGACATTGGCTGTTTTGCGGCCTACGCCGGGCAGTTTTACCAGTTCTTCAAGGGTATCGGGTACCTCACTGTTGAATTCTTTCACCAACATCTGTGCCATGCCTACAAGATGTTTGGCTTTGTTGTTGGGATAGGAGACGCTGCGGATATATTCGTATACCACGTCGGGAGTAGCAGCGGCGAGTGCTTCGGGAGTAGGGAAGTCCCGGTAAAGGGCGGGGGTAATCATATTGACGCGTTTGTCCGTACATTGTGCAGAGAGAATAACTGCTATCAACAGCTCGAACGGATTGTCATAATGCAACTCTGTTTCGGCTACGGGAACGTTCTCCCTAAACCAAGCAAGGATTTTTTCATAACGCTCTTTCTTTCTCATCTTAATTTGTTTTTATGATAGTGAGGAGATACTTTCAGATTGAAATAGAAGATGGAGATAACCGTGAGGCAGGCTCCGAAAAAATATGCCATATCGAATGAGGTAATCTGTGCGATATAACCTCCTGCTGTCAGACCTATACCAATGCCTACATCCCATGAAGTCAGGTAGGTAGAGGTGGCTGTTCCGCGCTGGTTGTTGGGGGCCAGGTTTACGAACAGCGTATTGAAGGCGGGGAACATCGTCCCGAAGCCTACTCCCAATAGGAGGGCAACCATAAAAAACAATATGTTTGTCAGTTCCGGGACGGTCTTCATCAGTAGTCCGCAAGCGGATAATATGAAGAAACAGCTACATACCAGATATAGTCCTAAAGTTATGACTTGGGTGATATGTCCTTTATCCACTTGTTTGCCGGAGAACATACGGGACACTGCCATGCCGACGGCCATAAAAGTAAAAAACAATCCGGAATTCAAGGTAATTCCTATTTCTTTGGCATACATGGCTACATAAGTGCTTGTCATGCCATATGGTATGGAGAGCAGTAGCAGTGCGATTCCTGCCGGGATACCTTTCAGCAGCACAAAGCGGTCCAATGAGATAGGTTCTCGTTTGACTGGTTGTTTGGGTGGGGTCTTGACGAGGCATGCGGCAACAAAACCGATAGTTCCTGATATGAGCGAGCTGGCAAAAATCGTTTCAAAGGAATATATGTCATGCATGAAAAGACCAATCATCGGGCCGAAGCTCATGGCTGTATTGTTCATCAGTCCATAATATCCTACGGCTTCGCCGCGACGGGACGAAGGGGTAATATCAATTACAATTGTATTTCCCGCTACGGTCACCATTCCAAATGCAAGGCCGTGGACAACCCGCAACATGATGAATAAGGATAGGACTCCCGCTAACATGTAACCTGCGAAAATGGTGATAAAGATGAAGTATGCCACCAGATAAAGAGGCTTGCGGGCTAGCGTGTCGAGCAGGTATCCCGAGAACGGGCGTATGCAGAGCGAGGCAATGGTGTAGCATGACAAGATGACACCCACTGCTGCATTTCCGGTATGGAATACCTCAGTCAGGTAGAATGGAAGAACCGGTAGTATCAGATAAAAGGCAAAATACAAAAGGAAATTGGCAGCCAGGATAAGGCAATAGCCGGAAGTTACAAGTTTGTCTTTTGCCATAGCGAAAAATAGTGGTTAGCGATGAGTGGTTAGTGATGAGTGATTAATGATATGCTGAAAATGCGCAACTTATTAATCACTAATCACTAGCCGTTATTCACTATATTTAGTAAGCGCTCTCGAATTCTTTCAGAAAGCGTGTGTCATTTTCAGAGAACATACGAAGGTCTTTCACCTGGTATTTCAAGTTGGTGATGCGTTCTATACCCATACCCAGGGCATATCCGCTATACACTTTGCTGTCTATTCCGTTCAGCTCCAATACATTCGGATCTACCATACCGCATCCCAGAATTTCTACCCAACCCGTATGCTTGCAGAAAGGACAGCCCTTGCCGCCGCAGATATTACAGCTGATGTCCATTTCGGCACTCGGCTCGGTGAAGGGGAAGTAGGAAGGACGCAGACGAATCTTGGTGTTACTGCCGAACATCTCTTGAGCAAAGAGCAGTAAGGCCTGCTTCAAGTCAGTGAAAGACACATTGCGGTCTACGTATAAGGCTTCTACCTGATGGAAGAATGCGTGTGCACGGTAGCTGATGGCCTCATTACGGTATACACGTCCCGGACAAAGTACGCGGATAGGAGGCTGCGTGGTCTCCATAACACGGCTTTGCACGCTGGATGTGTGTGTGCGAAGAATGATGCTGTGCGATACGTTTTCTGTATCATTTTCGATGAAGAATGTATCCTGCATGTCGCGTGCCGGATGGTCTTCGGCAAAATTCATGGAGGAGAATACGTGCCAGTCGTCTTCCATTTCCGGTCCATCGGCGATATTGAATCCCATACGGGCAAATATATCGATGATTTCGTTTCTCACGATGGAAAGCGGATGGCGGGTTCCTAATTCTATCGGGTAGGCTGAACGAGTCAAGTCAATATCGTCACAACCAGTATCCTGGCTTTCGAACTGTTCCTTCAAGGCGGCAATCTTTTCTTGTGCTTTGTTTTTCAGTTCGTTCAAGCGCATACCCACTTCTTTTTTCTGTTCGGCGGCTACATTGCGGAAATCTGCCATCAAGTCATTGATGGCTCCTTTTTTGCTGAGGTATTTGATGCGGAGTGCCTCTAATTCCTCGGGGTTAGCGGCTTTCAGTGCCTCTACTTCCTGCAGAAGCTGATTGATTTTAGCTATCATATCGTTGTTATCTTATTTATTTTCTAAGTTAAAAACGGTGCAAAGATACAATATTATCATTGTTTTGCCGCCAATTGGGGAAGATTATTTGGTGTCAGTGGTACAAAATTTCATGTGAAGAAGCAATGATAAAGGATTGGAGAAAAAATAATAATATATAAAAGTCTTCATATTGTTTATGGAAAAAACATAAATGAGCGTTGTTTAGTGACTTTTAAAATATACTTTTTGTATCTTTGCGCCCCGTTTACCGTTCTATGGAGGTAGAACAAACTGGCGGTTGGTATTTATTAACATACGTCAAAGAGAGAGTTAACGGAGTAATTGTTGCATTAAAGTTAGAGTTTGAATTGATGAAATTGAAGACAATCCTGCCAGTCGTGGCAGTTGCGGGAGTACTCATGTGTGAGCCTGCCGTATTGTTGCATGCCGGTACATCTGATTTTGCTTCTTCCGAAGCTATGGGATGGTTCCGTAAGAAAAAGAAGAGTGAAGCCAAGGACAGCGTTCAATCCAAGAGCGACTACGAGAAATTGACGGGTTCAGGTGCTATTGCCTGCAAGGGAATGTTCAATGTTTACCAGAAGAAGAGCGATTATTACTTTGAAGTGCCGGCAAGGCTGCTGGGACGTGATATGCTGGTAGTAAATAAATTACAGCGTGTTCCTTCCGAACTGAATGAGGCGGGTGTGAACCGTGGTACGAATTACGAAAATCAGATGGTGCGTTTTGAATTGGACAAGGCTGCCAACAAGCTGTTGGTACGTCAGAGCCGTCCTCTTCCATTGGCGCCGGATGAGGATGCCATACGGCAGTCCGTACTGGATAATTATATTTCTCCGCTGATAGCCGGTTTCAAGATAGAAGCATTCAATAATGACTCTACCATGATAGTGGTCAAGGTCAACGATATTTATGATGGTACGGAGACGAGCATCAATAATGTCTTTACAAATATCAACCTGGGAACTTCGGCCATCAAAAATCTCTCCCGCATTTTATCTATCAAAGCTTTTGAGAACAATGTGGTAGCTACTTCCGAGTTGACAACTAAGGTGACTGAGGGAACAACGACTGTGTTTGTTACGGTCGAAGTCAGTTCCTCTCTGTTGCTGTTGCCGGAGAAACCGATGATGGGACGTCTGGATAGTCCGCGTGTAGGTTACTTTACCAATCCGTTATTGAATTACAGTGACGGTCAGCAGCGTGTAGACAAGAAACCCTTCATCACCCGCTGGCGTCTGGAACCGAAACCGGAAGACCGGGAGCGTTACCTTCGCGGTGAATTGGTGGAACCGGCCAAGCCGATTGTGTTCTACATCGAGAACTCCACTCCCCGTCGTTGGCGGAAATATATCAAGCAGGGAATCGAGGATTGGCAGGCTGCTTTTGAACGTGCCGGATTCAAGAATGCTATCATAGCCAAAGAACTGACGGACAGCATGAATGTGGATAAGGATGACGTGAACTACTCCGTGCTGACCTATGCGGCCTCCACCAAAGCCAATGCCATGGGACCTTCTATCCTTGACCCACGTTCTGGCGAGATATTGGAAGCGGACATCATGTGGTGGCATAATGTGCTGGGTATGCTCCAGGAATGGATTACAGTGCAAACCGGTGTCGTACGTCCCGAAGCAAGAGGAGTAAGGCTGCCGGATGAGCTGATGGGCGATGCCATGCGCTTTGTGGCATGCCACGAGGTGGGGCACTCGTTGGGCTTGCGCCACAATATGATTGCTTCCTGGACTTTTCCGACAGATTCCCTGCGTTCCAAAACATTTACGGATCGTATGAATACCACTTCCTCCTCTATCATGGACTATGCACGTTTCAACTATGTGGCACAGCCGGGTGACGGTGTTACGGCGCTTTCTCCCCATATCGGTCCGTATGATATGTTTGCCATAGAATACGGCTATCGTTGGTATGGTAAAGAAACCCCAGAGGCAGAGAAGGACTTGCTTGCCGACTTCCTGAGCCGTCATACAGACCGTTTATATAAATATAGTGAGGCGCAGGATGTACGTGATGCCGTAGACCCGCGTGCGCAGAATGAAGATTTGGGCGATGATGCTGTCCGCTCATCTCTGCTGGGTATTGAGAACTTGAAGCGTATTGTTCCTCAAATCATCCAATGGACTACTACTGGCGAGAAAGGACAGACTTATGAAGAAGCTTCCCGCCTATACTATGCGGTTATCAACCAATGGAACAATTACCTCTATCATGTATTGGCAAACATCGGTGGTATCTATATAGAAAACACCGTTGTGGGCGACGGACAGAAAACCTATACTTTCGTAGAAAAAGAAAAGCAGCAAGCCGCCCTGAAGTTTCTGCTGGACGAAGTGCTGACCTATCCCAAATGGCTGTTCGACACGGAAGTTGGAGAGTACACTTACTTGCTGCGCAACACTCCACTGGGCGTAGTGGAGAATGCACCGACACAAGTGTTGAAGAATGCCCAATCCTATATCCTTTGGGATTTGCTGGGCAACAACCGCCTGATGCGTATGTTGGAGAACGAATCGGTGAACGGCAAAAAGGCTTTCACGGTGGTAGAGCTGATGGATGGCCTGCATCGCAACATCTTTGCCACTACGGAACGCGGTGCCTTGCCGGACGTCATGACACGCGCCTTGCAGAAGAACTTCGTAGATGCACTGATTACAGCAGCTGCCGAAAGCGAAGGAGTGAAAATAAACAAAAAACTGATGGACAACCACTTCTTGCTGGACCATCAGACTGCCCTTTGCAGCTGTGACGAGCATGCCGGTAAGACTTTGGATGCCGACCGTATGGGTGCACACCGCGAACTGAACTTCTACGGTTCGCAGATAAACCGCGTATCTGATGTCATCTCCGTGAAGCGTGGTGAGTTGCTTCGCATCAAAGAATTGCTCCAAAATCGTCTGGGTGCATCGGATATAGCCACTAAATATCATTATAAGGATTTGATTTTGCGTATCAATACTGCATTAGGAGTAAAGTGATTTTTCTTTTCAATAGAGTATTAATTAATTTTATATGTAACGCATGAAAAAACGTGTATTAATCGTTTTGCTATGCTTTGTAGGAGCTTTGTCATCTGCTTTTGCTGCAGAGAAAAAAGTCCAGGGCGTAGTAATATCTTCAGAGGATAACCTACCGCTTATCGGTGCTTCCGTTTATGTGACTGCGGAAGACTTGAAAAAGGCGGGGAGTGCTCAGACTACAATGGGGGTCATCACTGATGTGGATGGTCAGTTCTCTATCGCTATACCTGCGGGGATAACCCGTTTCTTTTGTAGCTACGTGGGATATGACGTATTGGAAGTGAAGCTTGTTCCGGGAAAGGAACATTATGAAATAACACTTCATGCATCTTCCCAAATGCTCGATGCCGTTGTTGTGACGGGTTACCAGACAGTGGAGCGCCGCAAGCTGACGGCAGCGGTATCCAAACTGGATATATCGGACGAGACCATCGGTGCAGTAAAAAGTATCGACCAGGCACTTGCCGGACAAATTGCCGGACTTTCTGTCAGCCCGACTTCCGGTGCTCCGGGTGCTCCGGCAAAGATACGCATTCGCGGTACTGCTTCATTGAATGGTACACAAGACCCTTTGTGGGTGCTGGACGGCATTCCTTTGGAGGGAACGGATGTTCCCGAACCGGATGAGCTGAATGACATCACCAACATGAAGCAATCTTCCATTGCAGGCCTGAATCCGGCAGATATTGAGAATATCACCATCCTGAAGGATGCGGCAGCCACTGCCATCTATGGTGCGAGGGCAGCCAATGGCGTCATTGTGATTACAACAAAGAAGGGTAAGGTCGGTAAACCGGTTATCAATTTCTCGTCCCGGTTTACCTATACTCCTACATTGAGCCTTGACCGGTTGAACTTGCTGAACTCAGCGGAGAAAGTAGGATTGGAAATGGATATGATCCGTAATAACTATTCTCCGGACAATCATAAAGGAGGCGTATATAATATTCTTTCCAATTACAATGAGTTGTCTGCTTTTCAGAATGGAGGATGGGATGCCTTGAGCAGTGATACACAAGCTGCCATCAACCGTTTGAAGAGTGTTAATACAAACTGGGGAGATATCCTTTTCCGCGATGCTTTCAGCCAGGAATATAACTTGAGCCTTTCCGGCGGTACGGAAAGGGTTACGTATTATACCTCTTTCGGCTATTATAAAGAGGATGGAAATGTGGACGGTGTGGGTATGGACCGTTTCAACTTGGTAGGAAAGACTTCCTATAAGGTGAACAGTATACTGAAAGTGGGTGCCTCCATGTTTGCCAACCGTCGCAAAAATACCAATTATCTGACAGATGCATACGGTATGTCGAATCCCGTGTTCTATTCACGCAAGGCTAATCCGTATTTTGAACTTTATGACAAGAATGGCAACTATAATTACGACTACGATATTCAGAACAACACTGATAAGGATTTAGGATTCAACATCTTTGAAGAACGGCAGAACACGTCTAATGAAAGCGTGGTGAATTCTTTTTCATCTATATTTGATGCGGAGTTACGGTTCAATGACAAGTGGAAGCTGACTTCCCAGTTTGGCTATCAGTTGGAAAAAACTTCCAGAGAAGAAATAGCGGACTGGGAAAGCTATGCCATGCGCTATTACTATAAGTTGAGCGAATACTCCCAAGGTGGAGAAACCAAACACTTTCTGCCCGAAGGAGGTATGCAGAAGTCTTATGAAAACTCCAATTCACAGATTACTTGGAAGGCGATGGGAGAATATCGCGACAGCTTCAATGATATTCATGAACTGGAAGTGATGGCAGGTACCGAACTGCGCAAGACTTGGTACGAAACCTTGTTCTCGGCAGGGTATGGCTTCGACCGCAAGACGTTGACCACCAAGCCGGTGATTTTCCCCAACGAAAGTTACGCCACGTCTTTCCCGCTCCATCAGACGACGTATAAGGAGAATGCTTATGTGTCTTTCTACTCTACGGCCTCCTACTCTTTATTGAATCGCTACACGGTGGGAGGAAGTATCCGTTTTGACGGTTCCGATCTTTTCGGTGTGGATAAGAAGTACCGCTATCTTCCTCTTTATTCTGTCAGTGCCTTGTGGCGTCTGTCACAAGAACCGTTTATGCAGCAGGCCAAGTGGGTAGATAACCTGGTGTTCCGTGCATCTTACGGTCTGCAGGGAAATATTGACAAGAATACTTCTCCGTTCTTGTTGGGTACATATCGGTCGGAGAGTATTTTGCCCGGAGTATCGGAAGATGTAATTATCATTAATTCCGCTCCCAACAAGAAGTTGCGTTGGGAAAAGACGCAGTCTGTCAATGCCGGCTTTGATTTTTCTGTATTGAACCAGGCTATCAATCTGAGCGTGGACTATTATTACCGTAAGGGTACCGATTTGATAGCTTTGCGCATGCTTCCTCTGGAGACGGGCTTTACTTCAATGAACGTCAACTGGGCAAGTATGGAGAACAAAGGTGTGGAAATCAGCTTGTCTACCCGTAACATAACGACAAAAAACTTCTCCTGGTACACAAATTTCAATTTTGCCTATAACGGTAATAAGGTATTGCAGGAAAACATACCGGAGCAGCAGACCACTCCGGGACGTGAAGGCTATCCTGTAGGGGCAATTTTCGCACTGAAGACTGCGGGAGTGAATAAGGAAACCGGTAATATGATGTTCTATAATCCGGAGGGAGAGAAAGTGACCTTGAAGGAGCTTTACCGCCTGAAGGACGAGTGGGGGATAGGTATTGCCTCTTCCGATGTAACTGCAGCCGAAGAGAGAACCTTTTATTCGTATATCGGGAGTAGCGATGCTCCTTATACGGGAGGTTTGATTAATACCTTCAGCTATAAAAACTGGGAGCTGAATGTCAATTTCTCTTTGACGTTTGGCGGGTACGTACGTACGCAACCCTCTTATGACATCATCAATCCGGATTATGGCAAGAACTATAATGCGGATGTGCTGAACCGCTGGACTCCGGAAAACCCGAATGCGGAGCTTCCGGCATTTATGCTGAGTGCTTCCAACCCGGAAGAGTACTCCTGGTATGATTCTAAAACCATCTGGAGAGATTTGGATATCTGGGTGAAGAAGCTGAACTACGTACGTTTGCAGAATCTGCGTCTGGGTTACCGTATCCCTGAGCTCCTGACAAAGCGTTTGGGAATGAACTCGGCAACGGTATCTATTGAAGGACGTAATCTCTTCGTGTTTGGTTCGGGATATAATAACTACATGGATCCGGAGTCGATGTACAATCCTTATGCAACTCCCGTACCCAAGTCGGTTACATTCAGTTTGAACTTGAATTTCTAACTTCAAAAGCAGAAAGAAAATGAAGAAAACAATAAGTCTGATGATAATGGCCTGCATGCTTCTGCTTGCGGCATGCGACAACTATCTGGATATACAGCCTACCGGTAGTGTCATTCCCAATTCTTTGGCTGAGTATAGAGCGTTGCTTGCCCGTTCTTATAAGGACGTGAGTAAATTCAGTGACCGGGGAATGGCTTGTTTCCGTTCCGACGAGATGCAGGTTCGGGATAATGAATATGACCAAAATTATTATATGGATATAGAGCGCTGGAACGACCTTGCTCCCAATGCCTATACCTCATCGTTTGAATGGGCCAAGTATTACAATGTGCTTTTTATTGCCAATCACGTTATTGAGAGCAGAAGTGATATTAAGGAAGGCACTGAGGAAGAGATAAATCAGCTTGTAGGAGAAGCGTATATGCTCCGTGCTTATGTACATTTCTTATTGGTAAATCTTTATGGACAGCCCTATACTAAGGAGGGAGCCTTGGATACCAAATCGGTACCGCTGAAATTGGATACGGATTTAGAGAAAGTCCTGAAACGCAATACGGTGGAAGAAGTTTATACTTCCATCCAAGCAGATATTGACGAGGCACGCAAACTGGTCATGAAGGCAGAATGGGAACAGAGATATTCATATCGTTTCAATGCGGCTTCGGTAGAGGCGTTTCAATCACGCGTATCCCTTTATAAGGGCGAGTGGCAGGCGGCTTGGGATGCTGCTGAGGCAGTGCTTGCCGTGAAGTCTGTATTGGTAGATTTGAATGATGCCGCTGCAACTCTTCCTAACAGTTATAATTCCGTGGAAAATATTACTCCACTGGAGACACCCCTGAGCAGTACAATCAATGGGGCTGCTCTGGCTACTCCGGTTTTTCTCTCCCTTTATGCTGAGAACGACCTTCGGCTGGACAAATATTTTGCTGAAACGGATGAAAAAGGTTTCCGGAAGAATAAGAAGGCGGGAAGCAATAACTACTTGTGTACTTTCCGTGTGGGTGAAATATATCTGACGGCTGCTGAGGCTGCTGCCCGACTTGGAGAACTGTCTCAAGCACGTACTCGCCTGCTGGAACTGATGCGGAAACGTTATGCACCGGAGGCCTACGAAGCGAAATCCGTTGTTGTCAATGCCATGGATAAGGAAGCGTTGGTACAGGAAATATTAGATGAACGTGCCCGTGAACTTGCTTTTGAAGGACATCGCTGGTTTGACCTTCGTCGTTCCACCCGTCCGCGTTTGGAGAAAGTGCTTGATGGTACGCGTTATGTACTCGAAGAGAATGATGCCCGCTATACATTGGCCATTCCGAAAGAAGCCATAGAAGCCAATCCGGGATTGCTGAACTGATAAAGATAAAACTCCCCGATTCTGTATTGACGAGAATCGGGGAGTTTTGTCTTTATGTGGATTGGATATGTATTTTTTACGTACCTTTGCACCGTTTTTTGTAATAGACAGTATAAGATGATACAGAATCAGAGACCTCCTATCCGTAGAATTGCTTTTCCTATTCTTATAGCATTGAGTATTTCGCATTGTTTGAACGATATGCTGCAATCGGTTATTTCGGCAGTATACCCTTTGTTCAAGGAGGATTTATCCTTGAGTTTTGCCCAGATTGGTCTGATTACGTTGGTGTATCAGATGTCGGCGTCCGTGTTTCAGCCTCTAATGGGATTGTTCTTTGATAAGCGCCCCATTGCCTGGTCATTGCCGATAGGTATGGGCTTTACTTTGGTCGGTATCATGAATCTGGCTTTTGCTACTAATCTGTATTGGTTGCTGGCTTCGGTATTCATTGTGGGTATCGGTTCGTCTGTACTCCATCCGGAGGCGTCACGTATTACTTTTCTGGCTTCCGGCGGAAAACGCGGACTGGCGCAGTCTCTATTTCAGGTGGGCGGGAATTTGGGTGGCTCGCTTGGACCGTTACTGGTGGCTTTGCTGGTAGCTCCTTACGGGAGGCATCACATTGCCTTGTTCATGGTTTTTGCCTTGATTGCCATCGTGGTGATGATTCCTATATGTCGTTGGTTCCGTTCCTACTTGAACCACATCAAGAAACGCCCGATGCTTGTGGCAGGAAAGATAGAACGCCCTCTTTCCTCAAAGATGACGGTGTTTGCCATAAGTATTCTGCTGATACTTATCTTCTCCAAATATATCTATATGGCAAGTTTGACGAGCTACTATACATTCTATCTGATCCATAAATTTGGTGTTACTGTTCAGGCTTCACAGCTTTTCTTGTTTGTCTTCCTGGTAGCCACTGCCATCGGAACATTGGTGGGAGGTCCCGTAGGTGACAGGGTAGGACGTAAATATGTCATCTGGGCTTCCATTCTTGGAACGGCTCCATTTAGTATGATGATGCCTCACGTAGGGCTTGCATGGACAGTAGTGCTGAGCTTCTGTGTCGGTCTGATGCTTTCTTCCGCTTTTCCTGCCATATTGCTGTACGCCCAGGAATTGCTACCCAATAAGCTGGGTTTGATTTCCGGGTTGTTTTTTGGTTTCGCTTTTGGAATTGCCGGTATCGCTTCGACTGTATTGGGAGGTATGGCAGATAAGTATGGTATAGAGGCTGTTTATAATGTATGTGCCTTTATGCCTTTACTGGGGTTGGTGGCTTGCTTTCTGCCTAATTTGAAAAAGAGATAGAGATTTTTTATTCCCATTGTCAGCCATACGGAGAGAACGAAAGGTGCGGTCAATGTAATAATTCCCCAATTCATTCCCACAATTTGCAATACAACAGAGAGTAAAACGGAACATGCAGCCCATATACAGCTCATCCAGCTTTTACCTCCTAAAGCAAGGGCACACAATACGCCATTATATCCCATCAGACCCATATTCAAAGCTTCGGAATCCACTCCCAATAATGTGGCTAGGAGGAGGGGGAGAAGTGCTCCCAATATGGTATATACTGCTGCATTCCGGGAATTCACGAGAATGCCTGCAAGGAAAAATAGTCCGGTCATCATGTTTCCTTGAAACATCACCTGGCCTATGCCCATACTGAAACATTGTAAGTAATTTATGGAGGAAGAAGCGGGTGTTTCTGTATCAGAGACGAGTAGCATGTCAGGCATCAGCCAACTGCACAATCCCAGCAGCATCCATACAGAAAGGATAAAAGGGGTAGTGAATCCGGGCAACACGCGTTGCATGTTGAAAAACCGTGCAATGTAGGTAGATGCACACGAGGCAATAGCCATCAGCATCAAGGAACTTACAGTCAGAAGCATAAAGACCCCTACGGCTATTCCTACCAGTGTACCGTTAAAACCATATAATCCATTTTTTATATCATCACAGTCATATCCTGAGATACGGGCTGTCAACGTACTTATTATGTTGCCACTTACAGCCAATAGGCCCATTTGCCATGAATTCAAAAAGATTCCAATCAACATCAATAATCCGGACAATGCATTGTTTTGGAACATGACTTGCCCTATGCCACGTCCTAAAATAAGTAATGACTTGCGTGTAAAAGCTTCTTTCATGAGTTGTCGAATGAAAATGGACTATATGTAAATTTATAGCTCGTTAATGCGTACAAAAAAAACGATTAGACTAATCTAACCGTTTTAATTTTCGTGGAGCGTATGAGACTCGAACTCATCACCTCGACACTGCCAGTGTCGCGCTCTAGCCAGATGAGCTAACGCCCCGTTGCCAACGTTTGCAGGCTTGCTTTCGTTTTTGATGGTGCAAATATAATGCATTATTCTGAAATAATTGCTATGTTTGCGAAAGAATTTGAAAAAATAAGTTATGCTGATATATAATACCACTTATCATGTAGAGGAAGGAGAAGACAAAAACTTCCTGATATGGATGCAGGAACACTATCTTCCCGAGGTAGAAAAGAACGGAACATTGTATGCTCCACGTATAGCCCGTATCTTGAGTCATATTGAAGAAGGAAGCATCTGCTATTCTGTTCAGTTTGAGGTAGAAAACTCTGCCAAACTGCATCGTTGGTATCAAGAGCAAGGAGTGAAACTGAACGAGGAATTACTGAATATCTTTAAAGATAAAGTGATTGGCTTTCCTACATTGATGGAGGTAATAGTGTGATACAACCGGTCAAAGAGAAAATAATATTGGGTATAGACCCTGGTACCACCATTATGGGGTATGGAGTATTGCGTGTGGCAGGTGTCAAGCCGGAAATGATAGCCATGGGAATTATCGACCTCCGCAAATTTGGAGACCACTATCTGAAGTTACGTCATATTCATGAACGGGTACTGAGTATCATAGAGAGTTATTTGCCTGACGAGCTCGCTATTGAGGCCCCTTTCTTCGGAAAGAATGTACAGTCCATGTTGAAGTTGGGGCGTGCGCAAGGCGTAGCAATGGCAGCTGCTTTGAGCAGGGATATTCCCATTACGGAATATGCTCCTTTAAAAATAAAGATGGCCATCACCGGAAACGGACAGGCATCCAAGGAACAGGTGGCGGACATGTTGCAGCGTATGCTGCATTTTCCTAAAGAGGATATGCCTACTTTTATGGATGCAACGGACGGGCTTGCTGCTGCCTATTGTCACTTTCTGCAGATGGGGCGTCCCACGGTGGAGAAAGGCTATCATGGCTGGAAAGACTTTATTGCCAAAAATCCGGATAAGGTGAAGAAGTGATAAGAATTGAAATGTAGAATCTAAAAATAATATCATGAAATTGAATGAACTTGCTATCATTGGAGTGGCTGCAACGACGGTTGTAAGCTGCACTCCCGCGAAGACGGAGTATGCTTCGTACGAACTTTACCCTGTCCGTTCGGGTAGTCTGACAGAGATGGAATATACACCTGCTGCCACGCAATTCACATTGTGGGCACCTACGGCGGATGAAGTTCGCCTGATGTTGTTCGAAGCAGGAGACGGAGGGCATGCCTATGAAACTATTTCAATGGAATCCTCTGAAGAAGGAACTTGGAAAACTAAAGTTGAAAAGGACTTGATAGGTAAATTCTACACATTCAATGTGAAAATCAATGATAAGTGGTTGGGGGACACTCCGGGTATCAATGCCAAAGCTGTAGGGGTGAATGGAAAGCGTGCCGCCATCATCGACATGAAATCCACGGACCCCGAAGGATGGGCAGATGATAAACGTCCGGCATTGGCCTCTCCTGCCGATGTGATTCTTTATGAAATGCACCATCGTGATATGTCCATCGACCCGTCGTCGGGTATTGAGCATAAAGGAAAGTTCCTGGCATTGACAGAACAAGGAACGGTAAGTCCCGACAAGCTGGCAACCGGCATTGACCATCTGAAAGAATTGGGAGTGACACATGTACATCTTCTTCCGTCTTATGACTATGCCTCCGTTGATGAGACAAGGCTGGACGAGAACAAGTATAATTGGGGATATGATCCGCAGAACTACAATGTGCCTGACGGCTCTTATTCTACCGACCCCTACAAACCGGATGTTCGTATCCGGGAATTCAAGCAGATGGTGCAGGCTCTGCACAAAGCAGGTATCCGTGTTGTTCTGGATGTGGTGTATAACCATACTTTCAATACATCCGACAGTAATTTTGAACGTACAGTGCCGGGATACTTTTACCGTCAGCGACCGGACGGAACGTATGCAGACGGTTCGGCTTGTGGCAATGAAACTGCCAGCAACCGTCCGATGATGCGTAAATACATGATAGAGTCTGTATTACATTGGATTAATGAATATCACATTGACGGATTCCGTTTTGACTTGATGGGTATCCATGACATCGAGACAATGAACGAAATCCGTAAGGCGGCAACGTCTGTAGATCCGACTATATTTATATATGGTGAAGGATGGGCGGCATCGGCTCCACAGATGGCGGAAGATTCTCTGGCAATGAAAGCCAATACTTATAAGATGCCGGGTGTTGCTGCTTTCTCTGACGAAATGCGTGATGCTTTGCGCGGTCCGTTTAATGATAATCATCAAGGTGCTTTCCTTGCCGGATTGCCGGGAGGAGAGGAGAGCATAAAGTTTGGTATTGTAGGAGCCATCAGGCATCCGCAAGTAAATAATGACTCTGTGAATTATAGTAAGGCTCCGTGGGCGGAACAACCTACACAGATGATCAGCTATGTTTCCTGCCATGATGATATGTGCTTGGTGGATAGGCTGAAAGCAAGTATCCCGGGTATTACTCCCGTAGAATTGGCAAAGCTTGACAAACTGGCGCAAACAGCCGTATTCACTTCCCAAGGTGTACCGTTTATTTATGCCGGTGAGGAAGTGATGCGTGACAAGAAGGGAGTACACAATAGTTTTGAGAGTCCCGATTCCATCAATGCGATTGATTGGAGACGAAAGGCGGAGCATGCAGATGTATTTGCTTATTATAAAGGGTTGATACAGCTTCGTAAGAAGCATCCGGCTTTCCGTATGGGTGATGCGGATTTGGTGCGTAAGCATTTGGAATTTCTACCGGTTGACGGCAGCAATGTGGTGGTTTACCGTCTGAAAGAAAATGCCAACGGTGATGCATGGGGAGATATTATACTAGTCTTGAATGCCCGTAAGGAGCCTGCCAAACTTACCGTACCCGAAGGTAAATATACAGTGGTCTGCAAGGATGGCTTTATCAATGAACAAGGTTTGGGCACACTGTACGGCCCCGAAGTTGTTGTTCCGGCCCAATCGGCACTGATTATGTATAAATGATGATTGGATGATGCAACAACATACAATACACATAGCGGGGGGCGTAGTACGCAACCCGCTTGTTCGTTTGACAGAGCCTGCCACCCTTGATTTCCTGGCAGGAGAACACATTGCCATTGTAGGACCGAACGGAGCCGGAAAGAGCCTCCTGGTGGATATGCTGACGGGAAAGTATCCTTTGCGTGATGGTGAGCTTACTTATGATTTCTCTCCCTCCCTCACGAAAACTGCCTATGACAATATCAGATACATTGCCTTCCGTGATACTTACGGTTCTGCCGATGCCAATTATTACTATCAACAGCGTTGGAATGCCCACGACCAGGAGGATGCTCCGCTAGTACGCGAAGTGCTGGGAGAGGTAAAAGACGATGCCTTGAGGCGGCAGCTATTTGAACTTTTCAGCATAGAGCCAATGCTTGACAAGAAAATCATTCTTCTCAGCAGTGGGGAGCTGCGCAAGTTTCAGTTGACTAAAGCTTTACTGACTGTTCCCCGAATTCTTATCATGGACAATCCTTTCATAGGGCTGGATGCGCCTACCCGTGAACTGCTTTTTAATTTGCTGGAGCGGCTTACCCGGCTGGGCGAGTTGCAGATTGTCCTTGTGCTTTCCATGTTGGATGACATACCTTCATTTGTTACACACGTTGTGCCGGTAGAGGACATGAAGGTGGGCGAAAAGATGGAACGTGAGGAGTATGTGCAGGCATTCTGTGCGGGCAATCAGATGCGTATTCAGGAAGAGGCCGGAGCGTTGGAGGAATTGCAGCAGCGTATTCTCGATTTGCCCTATGAACATGCGAATTTCACTTCGGACGAAGTGGTGAAATTGAACGGGGTTAGTATCCGTTACGATGACCGTACCATTCTGAAGGAGCTGGATTGGACAGTGATGCGTGGTGAGAAGTGGGCGCTGAGTGGCGAGAACGGTGCCGGCAAGTCTACCTTGCTTAGTTTGGTTTGTGCGGATAATCCGCAGTCATACGCCTGCGATATCAGTCTCTTCGGACGGAAGCGCGGAACGGGGGAGAGTATTTGGGAAATCAAGAAACACATTGGTTATGTCAGTCCGGAAATGCATCGTGCTTATCTGAAGAATCTGCCTGCCATAGAGATTGTCGCTTCCGGTCTGCACGACAGCATCGGATTGTATAAATGTCCTCATGCCGAACAGATGTCGGTATGCGAGTGGTGGATGGAGATTTTCGGTATTGCCGCCTTGAAAGACAATCCTTTTCTGCAACTCTCCAGCGGGGAACAGCGTCTGGCATTATTGGCACGTGCTTTTGTCAAGGACCCGGAACTGCTGATATTGGATGAACCGCTTCATGGACTCGATACATACAACCGCCGTCGAGTCAAGAAGATTATAGAGGCATTCTGCCATCGTCGGGATAAAACGATGATTATGGTAACCCACTATGAGAATGAATTGCCGCAAACAATTACTAACCGTTTATTCTTGAAGCGAAACCGCTGACCAGATAATAATTACGTCAAGCAAAGATAATAAAGGACTAGCAGGAACCATTTATGGTGTAAATCGTTATATTTGTAATATCAACCATCTAAACATTTATATCATGAAGTTTTTTATTGATACGGCAAATTTAGAACAGATTCGGGAGGCCTATGACTTGGGCCTACTCGACGGAGTTACCACTAATCCTTCGCTTATGGCAAAAGAAGGTATCAAAGGAGTGGAGAACCAGCGTAAGCACTATGTGGACATCTGTAATATTGTGCAAGGCGATGTGAGTGCCGAGGTGATAGCTACCGACTATGAAGGCATGATTAAAGAGGGTGAAGAATTGGCAGCCTTGAATCCGCATATCGTAGTGAAGGTGCCTTGCATTGCAGAAGGTATCAAGGCCGTTAAATACTTCTCGGGCAAAGGTATCCGTACAAATTGTACTCTGGTATTTTCTGTCGGTCAGGCATTGCTTGCAGCCAAGGCAGGTGCAACGTATGTTTCTCCGTTTGTGGGGCGTCTCGATGACATCTGTGAGGATGGCATTGCATTGGTTGCGAAGATTGTAGAGATGTACCGTTATTATGGATATACCACCCAGGTACTTGCCGCCTCTATCCGTCATACGGCACATATCATGCAGTGTATAGAGGTGGGTGCTGATGTGGCTACTTGTCCGCTTTCGGCCATTAAGGGTTTACTTAATCATCCGCTGACCGATTCCGGTCTGAAGAAGTTCCTTGAAGATTACAAACGCGTGAACGGATAAACTTAAAATATCCTATAAGCCTATCTTTCAATGTAATTATTGACTAATATTGGTGAGAAATAGAATAAAAAGATTTATTTTTGCATCTTATATTTAGATATACAATAAGGCACCGATGAAAGATAGGCTCATAGGATTTATTAAGACATACTGCTTGTTTGTCTGCATTTTTGTGTTGCAGAAACCACTATTTATGCTGTTTTACAAATCGCTGTATCCGGATGCCTCGTGTGCGGACTGGTTCAGTGTCATTTGGCATGGGTTACCTTTAGACCTATCTCTGGCTGGTTATCTGACAGCTATTCCCGGTTTTCTTTTCATAACCTCTGTATGGACACTTTCTAAATCCCTTCATCGCATCTGGTGCGGCTATTTCCTCTTCATTTCAGTACTTATCTCCATAATTTTTACTGTCGATTTAGGATTATACGAGTATTGGGGGTTCCGTTTGGATGCTACTCCGTTATTCTATTTCTTTTCCTCCCCTAAAGACGCAGTGGCCAGTGTCAGCATTTGGATGGTGCTGGGGGGAATTGTGGCAATGGCTGTTTATGCTGTCGTGCTGTATGCTGTTTTCTACGGCATCTTGCTGCAGAAGAAGCTGTTGCTGCGGATGAAACTGCCTTATCGTCGCCTGAAGGTGTCAGGTATATTGTTGCTGATGACGGGGTTACTGTTTATTCCTATCCGTGGAGGCTTTACAGTATCTACCATGAATGTGGGGAAAGTCTATTTCAGTGCCGAGCAGCGTCTGAACCATGCAGCTATCAACCCTGCATTCAGTCTGATGGAATCTCTTGCCAAGCAGAAGGACTTCAGCAAGCAGTACCGTTTTATGGAAGCTGCGGAGGCCGACCGGCTTTTTAAAGACATGCTTGAACCCGCAGGTGGCGGTGGTCAAACGGAAGAGACAGATTCTGTGCTGCAACCTGCCGATTCACTGCATACTTTATTCAATACTCAGCGTCCCGATGTACTCTTTGTGATTCTTGAGAGTTTTTCCTCCAGGTTGATGACAGCTTTGGGAGGTGAGCCGAATATTGCCGTCCATCTGGATAGCTTGAGTAAGGAAGGGGTGCTCTTTACGAACTTCTACGCCAACAGTTTCCGTACGGACCGTGGGCTGGTGGCTATCTTGAGTGGCTATCCTGCCCAGCCCACTACTAGTATTATGAAGTATCCCCGTAAAACGCAGTCCATTCCTGCCATTGCAGGCAGCTTGCGGAAGGCGGGTTATGGTACCAAGTATTATTATGGCGGTGATGCCGACTTTACCAATATGCGTTCCTACCTGATGTCATCAGGCTTTGAAGACATTGTTTCCGACCAGGATTTTCCCGTAACGGAACGTTTAAGTAAGTGGGGGGCGCACGACCATCTCGTATTCAACCGTCTGCTGGAAGACTTGAAAGCCGAAGCTGCCGAAGGAACTGCCGAAGAGAAAACTCCTCATTTCCGTGTCTTGCAGACCTCCAGCAGCCACGAGCCTTTTGAAGTACCTTTCCGTCGTCTGGAGAATGACCGGCTGAACGCCTTTGCCTATACGGATAGTTGTGCAGGCGATTTTGTAAGACAGTTCCGTGAGCTTCCCCAGTGGAAGAATACGGTGATTGTGTTTGTTCCAGACCACTTGGGAGCTTATCCCGAACATATCGACAATTTGTCGGTAGAACGCTACCGGATACCTCTGTTGATGGTGGGCGGTGCTGTCCGAGAGCCGAGGCGCATTGACGTCTATGGCTCGCAACATGATATTGCAGCCACGTTGCTGGCCCAATTGGCGCTGCCCCATGATGAGTTTGTTTTCAGTAAAGATATGCTTAATCCCGCTTCCCCTCATTTCGCGTTCTTTACCGTACCCGATGCTTTCGGTATGGTGACAGCGGACAATCAGGTGATATTCAATTGCCAGGCGGGTACTGTGGTAGTGGATGAGGGCACAGCAAAAGGGAAGAACCTGCCGTTGGGCAAAGCCTATTTGCAAAAATTATATGATGATATAGCCAAAAGATAACGTATGACAGCACTTATGGACGCCTTGCAAGGGGCAATAGATGTAGACACAAACATATTTTTTTCCATCAATCGGATGCACAACATGTATTTCGATTATTTTATGAGCGCTTATAGCGGTAAGTGGGTTTGGATTCCCATGTATGCTGCCATCTGGTATGTGATGTTGCGCAATTTTCATTGGAAGGTCACACTGCTTTGCATGATAGGACTTGCGCTCACCATTACTTTTGCCGACCAGGCATGTGCCACTTGGATACGTCCCTATGTGGAGCGTATGCGTCCTTCCAATCTGAATAATCCCATTTCGGAGATGGTGCATATCGTCAACAATCATCGTGGAGGGCGTTATGGTTTTCCTTCGTGTCATGCCGCCAATACCTTCGGATTGGCGTTTTTCCTGTTCTTTCTATTCCGCAAGCGGTGGCTTACTCTTTTCATTATGGCCTGGGCGTTGCTGACGTGCTATTCGCGCGTATATCTCGGTGTGCATTATCCGGGTGATTTGTTGGCAGGGACTATTGTGGGGCTGATTGGTGCCTGGCTGATTTACCGCTTGTTTGTGAAGGTTAGCGGATATAAGCGTGTCGAGCATGTCACTCATGTCTATGCTCCTATATGGGTAGGGTTGCTGACGATAGCGGGGATGCTGGTTTATGCCGGAATACGGATATTGTTGTAGATGACAGTCTTTAGAACTGATAACCAGCAGTCACCATAACCTCCCGTGGACGGATATTCAACCGTGAAGTATAGCTTTGTGTGGCCGAGTAGGTAGTATAGGCATACTCTTTCTTGTTGAACAGATTGCTGAGGCTGGCTTCCACTCTCCATTTCCTTGTCTTATAAATGAGTGATGCGTCTACAAACAGTGTGTTGAGATGCGTATCGCTGTTTAAATCGTTCCGGTAATGTTCTCCGGAAAGGCAGAGGTCGACGTGCCCGATGCTGAATGTGAGGTGCATACGCTGTACGAAGTCCAGTAGAGGAGCAAGGTGCGCGTCGTTCCCTATTTTACTGCCGCCATAGCTGATTGTGGCATGATATTCGGCTTCGAAAGCTTCGGCGGGCGACCATATCAGTTTGGGTTCCATCTTAAGATAGTCATAACGGTATTTTTGAGGCGGGCCGTTTCCGGCTGTTTCCGTTTGTGGAGTGAGGGCGTCTGTATCTGAAACCCGTGTCAACTGCCAGCCGGTATTGCGGCTCAGTTGTAAGTCAAGTGAGGTTTTCAGATTCCAGTCGAAAAATCCCTTGGAGAGAGTGCTGAGCAGGAACCAACTTTGTGTACTGTTGGAATGTAGGCGAAGGGTGTGGACAATGCGGTTTTCAGAGATACTCTGTTCATTCAAGGTGTTGTAGTGTACATGCCGGTAGGACAAAGTGGCGGTGGCGAAAAATTCCTGCACGGTATTCTTGTATTCTCCATAAAGGTTGTATTGTTGGCGTATACTGACGGGGAAGAGGCCGTCAGTGTTTTTCCAGGTACGGTAGTCTGTCCGATAGGTAAAAGGGCAGAGGTCTGTGACATCTCCTGCTGAGCGGTGTAAACTGCCGTAGAGGGAAATTTTCCAATGGTAGTCCGGCTGATAGCGCAGATAGAGTGACGGATTGAAAAAGAGAAAAGAACGCTGTTGCGAGAAGTAGCGCTTATAGCTGAGAGGGAGTGACAGACTTCCCTGCCACTTGCCTTGCTCCAATTGGAAGTAGGAGGAGAGGTAGGGAGAAAAACTGGATGCGCCAAATGTTTCCATTCGGGTGGAATGGTACTTTACCGATGCCCATTCGCCCTTTATACCGGCGGTGTATTGCCGGGTGAAACCGTTGTGTTTTCTTAGGTGGCTGGCCTTATTGTCGTTGTAAAGGCTGTGCTGGATGAATTTGTCTTTCCCGTCGTGTAGTGACAAGGAGGAGGGTAGATAGGCATACTGTGTGGCAGAATTGAACTTCCATGTGCTTTTCTCTCCATTGCGGATAAGGCTGAAGAAATTCTTTGCCGTAAACTGGGAGGTGCGCATCGTTTGCTGCAACTCGTGGGAGGTGCCGCGGTTCGTTTCACTTTCTGCCAGGAAGCGGTTCGACAGATAGTGGATGGTCTTGTTATCCTCATAGTGCATTTCCATATGGGCGGCATCGTTCTGCAGGCAGTAGTGGTAGGCTTCATCCATGCGTATGGTGTCATCGGGCTGGTAGTAGACTTGCGAGTTGCCCCGTTGCTGGGTAATCCGGTTATGGGTATATCCGGCTTGCAGGCGCAGGGAACGTTCGTCGTTCCATTTATACATGCGGTTGGCGTTCAGTGTATGGGTTTCGTTGAAGAGCAGCCGTTGCTTGTCGAGGGGAGCGCTGATGCCCGGTTGTACCAGAAAGCCGTGCAGGGGAATCTGTTGGGATGTGTTGTTTGTCAGTATATGTTGCTCACGGCTAAGGTCGGTACCGTTGTTGTTGCTCTTGTAGCCGTAGATGCTTTGCTTGCCTTTACCCAGTTGGAGGGCATTGGCGGCGTTTTCCCAAAGAAGCGTTCCTTTGTCCCTCTTCGTTTGTGCCGTTCCGGTCGTTTCTTGTGTTCCATCGCTCCAGCCTGCCCCCAGGGTACCGTTGACAATCCATTGGTCGCGTGCCTGTGGGTCGAGTTTCAGGTTCAGGGCTATTTCATCCGAACTGAGTTTTCCTTTCAATGCCTTGACCGATTGGTAGTTCTCCATAATTTCTGCCGATTTTACGGCTTTGGCACTGAGGTTGTTGTTGATTTGGCTGTAGCGTCCACCCGTCACGTCCATACCCTCCACAAAATAGTGGTCGATGGCTTTACCTTTATATTTCACCTGCCCGTTGTCGTCAATATCCACACCGGGGAGCTTTTTCAGAACATCCTTGATGTGTACGTCCTTGGAAGAGGCAAACTCTGCCAGATTATACCTTACGGTATCTTTCCTGCCATGAATGCGGCCGGGACGTATTTGGACTTCTTTCAGTGCAATGGCTTCGGGATGCAGACGAATATGGAGTGTTCCTGCTGCCGATATGTTGCGTATTTCCCGTCTATAGCCCAGCAGTGATACGCTGACTTGCAGGTTGCCGTTGTATTTCCATGGCAGGGAATATCTCCCCCGGGCATCGGTCAGGGCGTAATCTATCATGGTGCCGTTTCGCAGCACACTAATCATTACGGCTTCCAGCGGTTGTCCGGTTTCTTCGTCCGTTACCAAGCCACTGAGAGACTGTGCATGCGCTGTCATTGCAAACAAGGCAAGGATTGGCAGCAAGAGTTTCTTGAAGTGTATATCCATTGGAGTTCGATGGGATGAATCAGTCAAGTTCCAGCGGATTGTGGGCTATATTCTTCGGCTTCCTGGCTTCATTGCCCTGGTCGTCGCGTATGGTGATACGTACGTTGGGCGTGTTGCCCATAATGAATCCTACCGGGTCGGCATAGTATCTTTCGTGGATTTTGTTGTACGCCTTGCGGTTTACGGGTTCATAATCTTTTCCGTTGAAGAGGATAGGTCGGTAGGAATGGCATTGCTCCATACCGGTGCAGGTAAAGAGATAATGCCCCCTGTTGTCTTCTGCTTTCAGTATCAGTCCGGGCAGTCCGAACAGCTTCCACGGCCCTTCGCTGGAGGAAATCTCCGGACTGTACCAGACAATCCATCTGCGTCCCTTAAACACGCATTCTGCTTTTTGGCAGAGATACGAGAGGATGGTTGCCGTGTCTGTCTGCAGCGTCCACTGTGGGCGCTCTTCCGGTTCCTCGCACCGGAGTCTGTTGATGTCTCCGGCAATTTCATCCAGTGTGGTCACTTTGCCTACGGGGTATCTCTTGTAGGTCTGTTCGTTCAGCTTGCTTTTTCCGAACTGTTTGGCGTGTTCAATCATCGTTTCTTGCGAGGCGTTATTGGCAATGTCGGCAGCAAATACCGAGTCGCCCACATACTTTGTGTAACTGTAGAACTTGGAGCATTTCTTGCCGATTTCCAACATCATGGTTTCCTGGAAACGCTCTTCCGACAGTGTGTCCGTACAGCCGTCCACCTCATACTGCACCATGAGTACAGTCTGGTCTATGGTATCTTTTCTGAACGTCTTGCCGGAGCCGATTTTGATGTTAAACTGTGCGCAGGCGGTTGTGGTGGTTATCAACAGCATGGCGGTGAGTAGAATCTGCTTTTTCATACTTTTTCGTTGTTAGGAATTACTGTTTCGAGGACGTGTCATGTGTCCTGTCGTCGCAAATCTATGCGGAATTTGTCTTTCCGGAGTGAGAAAGTTATTACTGAAATGTTACTCAAATGAGAATAGCCGCCTCGCGCGTACCTCTGATTGGAGGAAACCCTTACCTTTGTATAGTATAAAAGAAGAACAGACTCTGAGATGGAAAAACGAATCAGAATAGTATGGGCATTGTCACTGATATCCATGCTGCTACTTGTAGCAGGGCAGGGATATTGGTTGTGGAACCAGTATCAGTATAAGAATGAGGAATATGAAGAAGAGATACACCGCCTTGTCATGGATGCCGTGGCAGTGAACGACTCTATCCGGCGTGAACAGCCGAAGAAAGTGTTCAACAAGCCTAATATATCCTTTTTCAACACCAATGTGGACATGCATACGGATAGGGATTCATTGACCAACAAGCTCAAAGAGCGCTATACGCGTACGTTTGTGGTGGGGGCCATGGCAGATAAATCCGTTCTATCCACGGCAATGAAGGATAGTATTGTCTATAAGGACAAGATTGTGATACATGGCGAAGACAAGCTGCTTTTCAACATGAGCTTCAGCGAGGCGATAGTTGCTTATCAGTTGCAGATAGATGTCCCTTTTACGTTGCAGCGCTTCGATTCGGTGCTGGCGACTAAACTGGACGGCATGTCTTTCACTACCGGACTAGTCACGCCGCGCGACAGCCTCTATCAATGGGTGGAAACCGTAGAACGGCTGGGGAGTGATTTGCATCCGGTCATCCGTCTGGTTTATCCTTACAATCCGCTGAAGCGGGAGTTGGTACAAGTGGATGTGCAGGTGATGCCGCATACTCTTTTGCTCCGTATGGGCTGGCAACTTCTGGGCAGCTTGGTATTGATTCTTCTGCTGTCTGTCTGTCTGCTGTTCCAGATAAAGACCATTTTGAAGCAGCACCGTGTGGACGAGTTGCGGAAAAGCTTTGTCAACACCATGATACACGAGTTGAAACGTCCCGTGCAGGCCTTGAAGATGTGCGTCTCTTTTCTCAATGACAAAACAATGCGTACCGACGAGCAGGCCATGGATGAAGTGGTGCGTGATTCTGTTTCCGAGCTGGACAACCTTTCCGCCTACCTCCGGAAGCTGCGCGACATGACCCGTGCTGACGATGAGCAGACACAACTTTCCCTCAGTACTTTCGATTTGAAACCGGTTGTGGAGAAGTTGATACGCCTGCAGCATGCTCCTGAGGGAAAACAAGTGTCTTTCGAGACACATTTCACGGACAACCTGTTGGTTACGGCCGACTCCGTGCACATGGCAAATATCATCAGTAATCTGATGGAAAATGCCGTGAAATATTCGGGAAGCTCCGTCCGTATCCGGGTGGAATGCCGCCTGCATGGCCACGAGCTCACATTGAAAGTTTCCGATGACGGCATTGGTATCCCTGTTTCCGAGCAGGGACGGGTATTCGATAAGTTTTACCGTAGCAGCAACTTGCCTGACCGTTCCTTGCCGGGCATCGGTTTGGGGTTGAGTTATGTCAAGTTGTTGGTTGAGGCTCATAGGGGAACCGTCTTTCTGACCAGTCAGATTGGGAGGGGGACGACGGTGGAAATAACCATTCCACAATAATCTGCACAGATGGATATCGAGAATATAAATAGCAACTCATGAAACCACTGAAAATTCTTTTTGCTGACGATGACCTGAAGTATTCCATGCTTCTGAAACGCTTCCTGGAGAAAGAGGGTTATGAAGTGACCTATGCCGGAAATGGTCTTATCGCCCTCGACCAGTTTCCTCTTGTCAAACCGGACCTTGTCTTGCTTGACATCAATATGCCCGGGCTCAATGGCTTTGAAGTGGCAAAACGAATCCGGGAGGCAGACAAACATGTCCTCATCTTTTTTCTTTCCGACCGCAGCGACAAGGCTGACCGCCTGCAAGGATTCCAACTGAAGGCGAACGATTATCTTGCCAAACCTTTCTATCCGGAAGAGCTTACGGCGCGTATCCGCGAGCGTTTCACTTCACAGTTGTCCGGTGTGGCAGAGGATGAGATGTATGCTTTCGGCCATTCCGTATTCAATTACAGTACGAACGAGATTCGTACGGGAAATAGTAAGGTGCTGATTACTTCCCGTCAAGCCGATATTCTTCGCTTGCTGGCGCTGAATGTGAATAAGACTGTCAGTCGCGATACGTTGCTGGATGCTGTGTGGGGCACTGCCTCATATGCCAACTCCCTTGCCTTGAATGTACAGATGTCCTATCTGCGGCGGTCGCTAAAAAACGACCCGAGTGTGAGGATTGAGTCGTTGATGAAAAAAGGGTATATGCTTGCCGTTCTCTGAAAACATCTTTATCTTTGGATTGTTATACAAACAAGACACTTCAAAAAAAAGAGAGCTTATGATGAGTTTAGGAGGATGGATGAATAAAGTCCTGATAGGTTGGGGGATAGACCCGAAGTTTGCCGATATGTTTGACGAGACGATTATTGCACTGCTGATGGTGGGGCTTTCGATAGGGCTGGACTATTTGTGCCAGGCAATCTTCGTTGGCGGTATGAAGCATTATACCCGACGCTCTCCCCATCAGTGGAATACGTTGCTGATGAAACGCAGGGTGATACACCATTTGATACATATTCTGCCGGGAATCCTCATCTACTACCTGCTGCCCATGGCCTTTGTGCGTGGAAAGGAGATGCTTGAGTTCTCACAAAAGGTGTGTGCTGTCTATATCATTGTGGCGGTGCTGCTTACTATTAACGGCTTGTTGCTGGTGATGCTCGATGTTTATAACATGAAGGACAAGCAGAAGAACCGTCCGCTGAAAGGCTTCGTGCAGGTATTGCAAGTGCTGCTGTTTTTTATCGGAGGTATCATAGTGGTTTCAGTGCTGATAGGCAAGTCCCCTATGACCTTGTTTGCCGGTCTGGGCGCATCTGCAGCTGTACTGATGCTGGTATTTAAGGACAGCATTCTGGGGTTTGTGGCCGGCGTGCAGCTCTCTGCCAACGACATGTTGCGGATAGGGGACTGGATAGCGCTGCCGGGTGGCGTTGCCAATGGAGTTGTAGAGGAGATTACGCTGAACACGGTCAAGATACGCAACTGGGACGAAACCATCTCGACCGTACCACCGTATACCCTGGTGAACAACTCTTTTCAGAACTGGCGCGGCATGCAGGAAAGTGGCGGGCGACGGGTAAACAAGAATATCTTTCTGGATATGACTACCCTGAAGTTCTGCACTCCGGAAATGCTGGATAATATCCGCAAGGAAGTCCCCTTGATGACCGACTATCAGCCAGCAGAAGAAGAGGTGCCAACCAATGCGCAGCTCTACCGTATCTACATCGAACGCTATTTGTGCAGCCTGCCGGTGGTGAACCAGGAGATGGACTTGATTATCAGCCAGAAGGAGCCCACGACGTATGGGGTACCCATCCAGGTATATTTCTTCTCTCGCAACAAGGTATGGAAAGAGTACGAGCGCATTCAGTCCGACATCTTCGACCACTTGCTGGTGATGGTACAGAAGTTTGACTTGAAACTGTATCAGTATTCCGACTAATATATCAACCGGAACTCCGCATATACAGGCAAGTGGTCGCTGTATCCTCCTTGATACTTCATCCCGTAGTAGGTGCGGAAGGGTTGCTGCCCTCCGTATTTCTTGTCTCTTGTCAGTAGGAAGGGCAGGCAGAATACGTCTGCCTTCGCTTCCTCTGTATATAGCGGTGCGTGTTCTTGCAGCAACGTACCCGATACGATGATGTGGTCCAGTAGTCCCCATTCTCCTTGATACTTGTAGCTGCCGAAGTGCTTGCGTGTTTTGGCTTTTCCTGCCAGTAGATGGTAAAGTTTTTGTGGACGTAGAGAGTCTTGCAATGTTGACGGTGCTGCTGCCTCCAACACCTCCTTTACCGATTTATTCTCCGGATAATCGTTGAAATCCCCTAAAAGGACAATTTGCGGATGTCGGCGTATCGTGTATAGGCTGTCTATGGCATGCTTCACCTTTCGGGCAGCCAGTAGCCGGTAAGGTTCAGACTCTCTTGCCCCTCCCGAACGGGATGGGAAGTGAGCTACCAGTACATCAAGCGTATCCCGGTTCAGCAACAATCCGTTGATGTGAAGAATGTCCCGTGTGGGACGGCTATTCTTCCGGGGCTTGTCTACGGGGAGGCTCTGATAGGAAAGCAGTTTGAAAAGATTACGTTGATACAACAGCGCTACGTCGATGCCGCGTTTGTCGGGAGATTGTGTCATCACATACCGGTAGTCTGCTTCGCGCAAGGCAGAGTAGCGGGTAAGGTCGCGCATCACACTGTCATTCTCCACCTCACACAAGGCAACAAGGGCAGGCGGCGTCCATCCTCCGGTGGCGATGATGACGCGGGCTATATTATCCAGTTTCTTTCTGTATTTAGAGTAGTTCCAATGCCGGGTGGCATCCGGCAGGAACTCGTAGTCATTCTTTAGTGTGTCATGTCGGGAGTCGAATAGGTTTTCTACATTGTAGCTTACTATCCGAAACATGAGGGTATCTTTTCCTTCTTGCCCGTACAGACTGATGTACGGGCAGAGAAGGAAGAGTATAACTCCTATCTTATGGATAACGTTCATACAAACTATTTCCGTTCCCCTTTTAGGGAAACGAAGGATATCTATTTCGCTGGTATGTGCTTCAGTATATCCAGCAGATGGTCCCAGAACTTCTGTACAGTAGGAATCAGCATCCGTTCGTCGGGAGAGTGCACACCCTGCAGGGTAGGTCCGAAGGAAATCATGTCCAGTGCCGGGTATTTGTCAAGGAACAGTCCGCATTCCAGACCTGCATGGATAGCTTTTACCTTGGCATCTACACCGAACAAACGTTTGTAGGACTCAACAGCCACTTTCAGGATTTCTGAATGCGGGTTGGGTTTCCAGCCCGGATACCCGTCGCCGAAGGATACGGCTGCTCCACCCATTTCAAATACAGTGCGCACCATATTGGCAATGTCTTGTTTGGAGGAGGCGGTAGAGCTGCGCTGGCTGGTCTCGATGCGGATGATATGACCGGGCTTCATCTTTACGGAGGCCAGATTGGTGGAGGTTTCCACCAGCCCCGGAATGTCTTGGCTCATGGCATACACACCGTGAGGTGCGGCATAGATGGTTTGCAGCAAGCGCTTGGCGGTATCTTTGTCAATGGCTTTGGGACGGGCTGCTTCCGATTCAAGCACGAATTGGAGGTCCGGGTCAACGACGGCATATTCTGCCTCCACTTCGGCGGCAAAGACATTCAAGTCTGTGCGCAGGGCATGCTTGTCGGCATCGGGTATGGCAATTACCGCGTGTGCTTCGCGGGCAATGGCGTTGCGCAGGTTACCGCCGTCTATTTCGCAAAGGTACATGTCGTACTTCTGGGATGTCTGGCTCAGGAAGCGGTTCAGCAGTTTGTTGGCATTGCCGCGCCCCAGGTGTATGTCGCCGCCGGAGTGTCCGCCTTTCAGCCCCTTTACCTGCACTTTGCAGCAGAAATACCCTGCCGGTACGTCCACTTCCCGGTAGGTGAATTCGGCAACGGAATCTATACCGCCTGCACAGCCGATGAAGAGCTCGCCTTCATCTTCGGAATCGAGGTTCAACAGAATGTCTCCGTTCATGAAGCCTTCTTTCAGGGCGAAGGCACCGGTCAGTCCGGTCTCCTCGTCCACGGTGAAGAGGCATTCGATAGGACCGTGCTCAATGCTGTCGTCGGCAAGGATAGCCAGTTCGGTGGCTACACCGATGCCGTTGTCGGCTCCCAAGGTTGTACCTTTGGCTTTCAGCCATTCACCGTCAATTTCGGTTTCGATAGGGTCGGTCAGGAAGTCGTGCTTCACGTCGTTGTTCTTTTCACATACCATGTCGATGTGCGATTGAAGTACGACAGTCTTGCGGTTTTCCATACCCGGAGTAGCGGGTTTCTTTATCAGAACGTTTCCGGCTTCGTCCACCTTCGTTTCCAACTTATGTTTTTCTCCGAATGCTTTTAAGTAAGCAATGATTTTCTCTTCCTTCTTCGAAGGGCGCGGCACTTGGCAAATTTCCTCGAAATAGTGAAATACACCAGCCGGTTTCAAGTCTTTTTTTTCCATAATTATCTGAATTAGCGGCTGCCTTACATGTGTTTATGCAGCCTTCATTATCAATTGTCAAATATCAATTCTCCATTAAATTAACCACTTATTGCTAAATATGGTTAAATTGATTGACTATTTTATTCCCCTTTCTCTTTTTTTAGAGTAAAAAAGGCGAGTTAGTCCAACCAAAGCCCTATATTTGCACCCACAAAAATAGTAAAAACACTATTTTCATGTAACAAAATTAATGGAAATGCTTGATACAATATTGATAACTCTGTTAATAGTTGCTATTTGCATTGTTTTATTGGGTGTAAAGGTCTTTTTTGTGAAAGGCGGCAGGTTCCCTAACGGGCATGTCAGTGGCAATAAGGCAATGCGCGATAGAGGTATCGGCTGTGCGCAGTCGCAGGACAGAGAAGCACAACGCAAATCCCGTTTTTCCATTGATGAACTGGAAAAAGCCTTAAACGATAGTATGAACTAATTTTAAAAAACAATATTTATCAATTATGAAGAGATTAAACTACCTCATGAACGGTCTGGCAGCTCTCGCACTGATCGTTTTATTTGCTCAATGTGCCGGCAATACTGATAAACAGACGACAAGCGCTCCTGCACAAGCCGGCGGATTATCGGAAATGAAAATTGCTTATGTTGAAATAGATACGCTTTTGGCAAAATACAACTATTGCATAGACTTGAATGAGGCTATGGTGAAGAAGGGCGAGAATGTCCGTCTGACATTGAACCAGAAAGCCAGCGAACTGGAGAAGCAGAAGCAGGAATTCCAGACAAAGTATCAGAACAACGCTTATCTTTCTCAGGAGAGAGCGCAGCAGGAATACAACCGCATCGCAAAGTTGGAGCAGGATTTGCAGAACCTGAGCAACAAGCTGCAGTCTGAACTGATGAGTGAGAATGAAAAGAACAGCCTGCAACTGCGTGATTCTATCAACGCTTTCTTGAAGGAGTACAATAAGACAAAAGGTTACAGCATGATTATCAGCAATACGGGTTTTGACAATCTGCTCTATGCAGACAGTGTCTACAACATCACTCGTGAGATTCTGGATGGCCTGAATGCAAGATACTCTTCTCCGGTGAAGAAATAATATTTATCCTATGATATAAAAAAGGATGTACTGAAAAGTACATCCTTTTTTTATAGGCCTCTCCCTCGCCCCCTCCCCCGTAGGGAGGGGAGTTTTGAAGTGTTTGTATTTTGTAGGACTATCTCTGTCCCCCTCCCTACGGGGGAGGGGCTAGGGGAGAGGCTTTTAATGCTCCGATTGTACGCTTTACCCGCTCCGCAGTAGTGATGGTGTGTGTGTATTCATCAATATGTACCGTTCCTCCCATAGAGACGGCGGAATTGTGATAGAGCATGGAGCTTTCGATATTTTCCCTGGCGGAGAAATGAAACTCGCGGATACCGGTTTCTCGGGCAATGTGGGCTATGTTGGTTTCATTCACCCCACAGCCTGCCAATAGGATGATTCGGTCTGATGCTTGTTGTTGGAGTTCTTTCAGAAGGGGAATGCCTCGCTCTGCTGTAGGTTGCTGTCCGGAAGTTAGGATGCGGTTGCATCCTAATGCGATAATATCTTCTATTGCTTTTTGTGGATTTCTGCATACATCGAAAGCACGGTGGAAGGTGACGGACATCCCTTGTGAGGCTTTCATAAGCTGCTCCATCAATGGAATGTCTACATCTCCTTCTGCCGTCAGGCAACCGAACACGACTCCGTCAGCGCCTAGGCGGCGGGCATTCTCTATGTCTTTCAGCATGATGCGCTGTTCGGTGGAGGAGTAAAGGAAGTCTCCTCCACGGGGACGGACAATGATATGCAATTTGGTCTGCTGCAATGCTTCCCGTGCGATGAGGATATCGCCGTATGAGGGGGTTGTCCCTCCCTCGGGGATGCCTGCGCATAGTTCCACCCGGTCTGCTCCGCCGGCTTGTGCGGCAATACAACTCTCTACGGAGTTGGCACAAACTTCAAACTGATAATCTTTCATTTTGTAAAGTTATGGTTGTGGTGCAAAAATAAGAAAAGGGTGAATACGAATTCACCCTTTTCTGCATTTATTTTCTTTTCTGATGTTACTTTGCGTAGCTCACCGCACGTGTCTCACGGATAACGGTAATCTTCACCTGACCCGGATAAGTCATTTCGTCCTGAATCTTCTTGGCGATTTCACCGGAAAGGTTCTCCGTCTGCTTGTCGTCAATCTTGTCTGCACCGACAATGACACGCAACTCACGGCCTGCCTGGATGGCATATGTCTTTGTCACTCCCGGATAGGACATGGCCAGTTGCTCAAGGTCGTTCAGGCGCTTGATGTATGCTTCTACAATTTCGCGGCGTGCTCCCGGGCGTGCTCCTGAAATGGCATCGCATACTTGTACGATGGGGGCCAGCAGGCTGGTCATTTCCACTTCGTCGTGGTGGGCACCGATGGCGTTGCAGATGTCCGGCTTTTCCTTGAACTTTTCCGCCAGCTTCATACCATAGAGTGCATGCGGCAATTCCGGTTCCTCATCGGGTACCTTGCCTATATCATGCAGCAGTCCGGCACGTTTTGCTTTCTTCGGGTTGAGTCCCAGCTCTGATGCCATCACAGCGCAAAGATTGGCTGTCTCGCGTGCATGCTGCAAAAGGTTCTGGCCGTATGAAGAACGGTATTTCATCTTACCGATAATGCGGATAAGTTCCGGATGCAGACCGTGGATGCCCAGGTCGATAGTAGTGCGTTTACCGGTTTCGATGATTTCCTCTTCTACCTGCTTGCGTACTTTGGCAACTACCTCTTCGATACGTGCCGGGTGGATACGTCCGTCTGTTACCAACTGGTGCAATGCCAGACGTGCAATCTCACGGCGAACCGGGTCGAAAGCTGACAATACGATAGCTTCCGGAGTATCGTCTACCACAATTTCCACACCGGTGGCAGCTTCCAGGGCGCGGATGTTGCGGCCTTCGCGACCGATGATACGTCCCTTTATTTCATCTGATTCGATGTGGAATACGGTTACTGAGTTTTCAATGGCTGTTTCCGTAGCCACGCGCTGGATGCTCTGTATCACGATGCGCTTGGCCTCTTTGCTTGCTGTCAGTTTGGCGTCGTCCATGATGTCGTTAATGTAGGACTGGGCCTGCGTTTTGGCTTCTTCCTTTAGGGATTCTACCATGCGCTCTTTGGCTTCTTCGGCAGAAAGTCCGGAGATAGCTTCCAGTTTTTCTATTTCCTGGCGCTGCATGTGCTCCAGTTCTTCTTTCTTCTTGTCTACGATGGACAGCTGGGCTTCCAGATTTTCTTTCACGGCTTCTGCTTCCATCTTCTTGCGCTGGATTTCTTCCTGGCGTTGGTTCAGTACCAATTCACGTTGTTTCAGCTTGTTTTCTGCCTGCTGTATCTTTTGGTTACGTTGGGCCACTTCTTTTTCCAAGTCCGCCTTCTTGTTCAGGAATTTTTCCTTTACTTCCAGCAACTTATTCTTCTTAATCACTTCCGCTTCCGCTTCCGCATCTCTCAGGATACCGTCGTATTTGTTTTTCAGCCCGTGCTTGAAGAACAAGTACGAGGCAAACCCTCCGACAATGAAGCAGGCAATGGATAATACTATTGTAACTACTGTCATTTTATTAATTTGTTTTTAGTGTATAAATAAAAAAGCACTGCATAAAAGCTTGCTTTGATGAAGGGCAAACTTTTGTACAGTGCGCGAATTTCTCTCTTTTACCGACCCGACGGAGGGATTGTAGCTTATTGTTCCTTGAAATAAGTCTCCAATACCTCTGTCAGTTCCTTTATTTTAGCGGTATAGGGTTCAGTATCATTACGGTCCTTCAACTGAAGGTTTTCTAAAGCGAACTGATAGGCCACCATGGCTATAATTCTCTCTAGAGACACATTCTGATAATGCTCCCGATACGCATTGAGCCTGATATCTACCTGCTTGGCGGCTTCTCTTACCATTTCCTCGTCCTCACGGTTGATTGTGAGAGGGTAGGAGGCTCCTGCCATCTGCAGGTTTATCTTTATCTTATCGTTCATACATCCTCTTCTCTTTATTCATTCAACAAAGCGATGCATTTATCGACTTCACGCACTAATTTGGACAATCGCAGTTTCGTCTCTTTCACGTCACTGCCGTTAAGGCTGATTGTCGTAGCTGTTTTTAGGTTCGTGTAGTTAAGTTCCAGTTCCCGGTATTCAGCTTGTACCTTCCCGTATTCCTCCTCTTTGGCTTCAAGAAGTTGCTTTAGCTCAGCATTTTCGCGTTTTAATTCATCGTGCAGATAGATTAAATGCCGCAGTCTGGCTTCAAAGGTACTTAATAGCTTCTTTTCTTCGTCTGTCATCACTACACCAAAATTGTACACAAAAATACGATTTACTTGGAGATTACAAAAACTTTTCGGAGAAAATGTGTTGTAGAAGTGCCGAAATAACCGAAATGGCCTATGAAAGCTTGGTTTCGGGGGATTGAAAAGGGGCGGACTGTTTATCAAAAGATAGGATATGTGGATAGGTGTGGGACTATTGGTTTTCTGCAAGGATTCTCTTCCTTTCTTTTCAAACGCTTAGTATTTCTGTTGCTAACTATTAATCGTCCGACAGTTGTTGAATTATCGTCCAACAACTGTCGGACGATAATTAGACATATGTCGGACGATAATAAAACGGTTATCGGACGATTAATAGTTAGTAAGGCAGGAATTACTTTTTGCTGTTTCCGGAACTACTGCTTGGGAATGATTGGAATAATCTATAGTAAAGGAGGATGCAAAGAAATAAATAAAATAATTTATATAATAGTTTGGTTTATAAAATAAACTAATTATATTTGCAACATCTTAGATTGTCAATCGGGGAATATGTGCTGAAATGAATAAGAATTTAGCTGATTAAAGATTATGGAAGATAAGATATTTGATATGGGGAAGCAGAAGCCGGTTGCTGGAGTGGTACGGGATAGTTGGCAGCATCAGCTTTGGTGGATATTTACTGTACTAACGGTGATGTGTTTGTATTGGCTTTCCAATATCGTGTTGTGGGTTCCCTGGAGTCATAGCCCCCGGTTGGGTATGTTGCTGATGCTTACTGTAAACCCTCTTTTCTGGGGGATAGGCATTTATGCTTGCTTGTCTTGTGGGAGTAATGCCGGGAATCTGATGAAGAAGGCGTTGTTTGTATCATTGGTTGCTGTGGGAATATCTTTACTTTCGGATTTTCTGTTTTTTGCAGTATGCATGGAGTCAAAGGATGTATGGCATATCACTACTTTTTATGGTTATGCCTGGTTGGTGATACTGGCTTTGGGTGAGGCTTTCTTTTTGCGTAAAAGCTTGTTGGCCAGATGTTATGTGATGACGGTGAGAGTACTGCTGGTTTTAGTGGGCATTCTACTGTGTTTATGGATTCTTCAGTATACTCTTGTTTAATTCTGAAAGGAGGGAATATGGAAACCTGGTTTGTGTATATGCTTACGGCCAATTGGCTACTGATGCTTTTCTTGATATTGAATGTATTTGATGTTGAATAATAAATCTATTGGTTATGAATGACAGAGTGTTGAATGAGAAGGAGAGTTTGGAACTCATTGCTCAAATGATACAGAATACGAAGTCCCGGATGACTCGGAATTCCGGAGCTCCTTTTCTGATATGGGGATATACGACCATAATAGTGTCGTTATTGGTTTGGTTTCTGTTGAAGGAAACGGGAAATTATCATTGGCAATGGCTGTGGTTTTTGTTGCCGGCTATTTCCCTGCCTTCTACTTTATGGATTGAGCACAAACAGCCGAAGATGATTAAGACTTATATTGACCGTATTGTAGGATATGTATGGGCGGTATTCGGATTAGGGGGCTTTTTTGTTTCCTGGGTTTCCATCTTCTTCTGGAATATGTCTGTCCTTTTTGTCATATTACTGATGATGGGAATGGGGACGGCACTGACGGGACTGATTATAAAGATGAAGGTAGTGACAGTGTGCGGAGTGGTGGGAGCTTTGGCCTCTGTGGGGTGTATCTATGTACACGGTTTCGACCAAATACTGGTTTTTGCATCGGCTTTTGTTTTTATGATGGTGATACCGGGACATTACTTAAACGGAATGGCAAAGCAGGATAAATAAATATTTATTGATTATGGAAGACAAGAAACTGAACGAGAAAGAGAGTTTGGAACTCATCACTCAGATGATACAGAATACGCGTCGGAATTTGGACACAGGTAGCGGAAACATGTTTTTAGTGTGGGGATATGTGAGTGTATTGGTGACATTGACGGTGTTGGCGGGTGTGTACTTTACAAAGAATCCTCTCTGGATGTGGGGATTTTGGGGAATTCCCGTTATCGGGTATTTACTGACATTTCTTTTGATGCGTAAGCGTCAGAAGATGGTAAAATCTTACATTGACAAGATTTTAGTTCAGGTTTGGAGGATGTTTGGACTGATTTGTATGATATTTGTATTGATGGCTACGGATCTTGAACGGTATGAGGTTATTCTTCCTATGGGGGCTATTGTCATGTCGATGGGAAGTATCATTACGGGTTGCATCATTCGTTATACTACATTTTTTATCTTTCCGGCTATGGGGCTTATGTGGGGTATGAAGAGTTTCTTTGATGCACTGAATTCCGGAACGTCATACGTGTCTTTGGTTTGGTTTACCGGTGTGGTGGTCTTTGCCATGATTGTTCCGGGGCATATTTTGAACTATAAAGCCCGGAAAGAAGTTCACAACAGAAAGTGAGGTATAAGATGAAGACAATAAATAATGTTTTGGACAGATTTCTGCTCTCCTGGAAATTTATGGTATGGATGATTGTTTTGCTATTCATTTTATTTCCGGTTGCAATAAAAGAAGTTCAATGGGAATCTGTTGGAAATATGGTATTCTATACGTTGGGACATGCTTTTATTGGGGCTTCCTTTGTTGGGAATATCTCTCTATGCATTGTTGAAAAATAAATGGAAGAATAAAATTTGATATGTTTAAAGAACTGAACCCTTTGCTCCACAGTGAACTGCGGCTTGCGGTGATGTCGTTGCTCATCAGTGTTGAGGAAGCGGATTTTGTCTATATCCGCCAACAAACGAAAGCTACGGCAGGAAACCTCAGTGTGCAGTTGGATAAGCTCAGCAAGGCGGGTTATGTGGAGATAACAAAAACTTTTAAAGGAAAAATGCCTTGTACACTTTGTAGGATTACTCCGCAGGGAGTGGATGCCTTTGAAGAATATATAGAGGCGTTGAAATCTTATCTGGTGGGAAAATTATGATTTTCCTGAGAATTTGATGGGATTGATGGAAAATGGCAGTGTCTGATTAAAAACAATGAGAAATTATGAAAAGGAGTATTGTTTTATTTGTCCTCTTGTCTGCATTTGTAGTAGGCGTATGTATGGTCAATGCGGCTTGTGGAGCCTCATTGTCAAGAACTGAATCTGATGATGTACTGGACGGCATTCAGAAAAAAATTGAACTGGCTATGAACAATTGCTTTGTTCAAAATACTGCAGCTCCGCTCGATAGTCTGTTTACAAAGCTGAACAAACTTGAAGATGGGAATGGTATGGTTCCGTATTGGAAGGCTTATATTACCTACTATAAAAGTGTTTTCTATTTGAAACTTGGAAAGAAGGAAGATAGTGGGAAAGTGATAAAGGAAGCCTCCGCTATTTTGAATGATATAGGGAACAAAACTTCTGAAACCTATGCCTTATTAGCGCTTGTGCAGAGTTTTTCCATTCAGTTTGCTTCGGGTATGGAGGCAGGAAGAATATCTGCTGGCATTCGGGAAAATGCTGGGAAGGCTTTGGAACTGGACTCTACCAATGTAAGAGGTTGGTATGTATTGGGCAGTAACGATTATTACACTCCGGCTAGTTTCGGTGGCGGGAAGAAGGTGGAATATTATTTGAAGAAAGCTACTTCATCTCCTGACAAGAATACAGATGATTCCAGCCTGCCTACCTGGGGAAGAGAATACGCCTATGCTCTCTTGATTCAATACTATATGCAGAACGATAGGACGGATGAGGCCAAAAATTGCTTGCTGATGGCAGAGAAGGAGTATCCGGACAGTTATTTTATCGGCGAATATAAAAGGAAACTGGACGAATAATTTATCATTCTTCTGGAACCACTGTGCATTTAATTGCCTCAAAGGTAGGAATCTTCAAAAAAAGGTTTCTACCTTTGTCTTTTCTTCAAGGAGTAATTTTTTGAATAGGTAGGAACTACAAACAATGAATTGATATGAGAATCTTGGTTACTTATGCCGTACAAGGCGAATTTACTGAATTGAAATTTCCCGGACTGATAGGGGAGGAAGAGGTGCAGGTTGGCTATCTCCGTACCGGTGTGGGAAAGGTGAAATCGGCTTTTTATCTTTCTGAAGCGATAAGCCATGCGCAACCGGACTTGGTGGTCAATGTGGGTACGGCTGGGACTATCCGTCACCAGGTAGGAGATATTTTCGTATGCCGTCATTTTGTGGACCGTGATATGCAGAAACTGGTGGAGCTTGGTATGGAGTATGAGATTGATTCAATGGATTTGTTGTCCCAAAAAGGATATTGTTTACACTGGCCGGCAGGCGGTGTATGCAATACGGGGGATACTTTCTTGACAGAACTCTCGGATGTGTCCGGTGATGTTGTGGATATGGAAGCCTATGCCCAGGCTTTGGTATGCCGTGCCAAGAATGTTCCTTTCATTTCGGTGAAGTACGTGACGGATATTATCGGGCAGAACTCCGTGAAACATTGGGAAGACAAGCTTGCCGATGCTCGGAAGGGGTTGGGAGAATTCTTCGAAAAATTGGGAGGAGTTTGATTAATGTGCTAATATGCCAATGTGCTAATTGGCTGCGCTATGTGTATATTAGACTCTCACACCGCAGGTCATTGGCACATTAGCACATTAACCACATTAGCACATTCATTTATCTCAACGTCTTGAATGACAGTATATGCCAAGTCACCCCCACAGCGACAAGGAACAATACTATCTTTATTTCTGTTAGTGGAATCAAGAAGAAGATGCAGTAAACCATTGTTCCCCACATCAGCAGTAGGGAGATGATTTTGGCACGTAGAGGGATGGCTTTGTTCTCGCGGAAGTTGCGGATGTAGGGACCGAGGCATTTGTGGTTCAGCAACCATTGGTACAGTCTGGGTGAGCCTCTGAAGTAGAGTGCTGCCGTGAGCAGCAGGAAAGGCGTGGTGGGCAGCAACGGCAGGAAGATGCCGATGATGCCGAGTGCCAAAGAAACTGTTCCCAAAATGATGCAGACGGTTTTCATGCGGCAAATGTAGGAAAAATAATAATATAGATAATATGTATGCGAATAAAGTAAAGAAGGTTGTTGCCGTCCACGACTTGTCGGGAGTCGGACGGGTGTCTCTGACGGTGGTCATTCCCATCCTTTCGTCTATGGGTTTCCAGGTGTGTCCGTTGCCTACAGCCGTATTGTCGAGCCATACCCAGTATCCGGAATTCTCTTTTCTGGACTTGACGGATGAAATGCCGAAGATTATTTCCGAGTGGAAGAAGCTGGAAGTACAGTTTGATGCCTTTTATACCGGCTATCTGGGTTCTCCGCGGCAGATACATATTGTTTCTGACTTTATTGATGACTTCCGCCGACCGGACGGTCTGGTTGTGGTAGACCCGGTGTTGGGTGATAACGGACGGCTTTATGCGAACTTCCACGAGTCCATGATTGATGAAATGAAACATCTCATCACCAAGGCCGATGTCGTTACCCCCAATCTGACGGAGCTGTTCTATCTGCTGGGTATTCCTTATAAGGAGATGAATACGGATGAGGAATTGAAGTCATACCTTCGCCGGCTTTCCGATTGTGGTCCCGAAGTGGTGATTATTACCAGTGTGCCCGTACGGGATGATAAGCATAAGACGTCCGTGTATGCCTATAACCGGAACGGTAACCGCTACTGGAAGGTTACGTGTCCTTACCTGCCGGCCCATTATCCCGGAACGGGGGATACGTTTACCAGTGTCATCACCGGGGCACTGTTGCAAGGTGACAGTTTGCCCATTGCCCTGGACCGTGCCACGCAGTTCATTCTGCAAGGTATCCGTGCTACTTTCGGATACGAGTACGACAACCGTGAAGGTATACAGCTTGAAAAGGTGTTGCATAATCTCGACATGCCGATTCAAATCTGCAGCTATGAATTAATTTAAACCAATCTCATCTTATGAAAAAGAAAATATTCCTGGCAGTGTTTCTCTGTTGCGGCATGTTTGCAGCAATGGCGCAGACTGCTGCCGACTCTCTTGCCATCGTTTCTGCCGACTGGCAGACTGAGCCCCTGCAGAAAGGGATGCTTTATAAAAAGGCAGTATTCAGTTCTTTGTATGGAGTTCCTCAGGAAGTGTCTATTTTTGAAATATCCCCGAAGCGCTACCGTTTCGATGTGCTCGTCCACAATCCCAAAGAGGAGACCAGTGTAGCCGCCCGGCATGCAGGTGCGGTGGCGGCCATCAATGGCTCCTATTTTGATATGAAAGCCGGAAATTCCGTCTGCTATCTGCGTAAGGACGGGGTGGTGATAGATACTACCTCTACCGGGGTTCTGGCAACAGTGTCCAATGGAGCTGTACTCATAAAGAAAGGCAGGCTGGAACTGATTCCCTGGAGCAAGCAGGATGAAAAGGCATGTACTTTGAAAAAAGGCACTGTGCTGGCTTCCGGTCCTTTGATGCTGAAGGACGGGCAAGTGTGCGACTTGTCCGGGACTAACCGGAATTTTGTAGATACCAAGCATCCCCGCAGTGCTGTGGCGCTGACAAGAGAAGGAAAAATCCTGCTTATTGTCGTTGACGGACGTCGGAAGGGAAAAGCGGAAGGCATCAATATACCCGAGCTTGCCCATATGATTCGTGTATTGGGTGGGGAGGATGCGTTGAATCTGGACGGTGGCGGTTCTTCTACGCTGTGGAGTGGGGAGTTGCCGGATAAGGGAATAGCCAATACCCCGAGTGGCAGCGCAGAGCGTAAGGTTGCCAATTCTCTTTGTGTGTACGAATAAGTTAGGGAAGTAAATGGATAAATCTTAAGTTTTTTGTAATTTTGCCGTCGCATCGAGGTGACATTAGATGCGGCAACTTATTATATTAATTAGCGTATTAACAATATGTACACAGTCATCAAACGTATGGAAGTGTCGGCTGCCCATAGCCTGAAACTTTCTTATCGCAGTAAGTGTGAGAATCTGCACGGTCACAACTGGATTATCACTGTCTATTGCCGTTCCAAAGAGCTGAATGCGGACGGAATGGTGGTAGACTTCAGTCACATCAAGCAGGTGGTAAAGGAACAGCTGGATCATCATAATCTTAATGAAGTGCTGTCCTTCAATCCCACAGCCGAGAACATAGCCCGTTGGATATGCGACCAGATACCCACTTGCTTCAAGGTAGAGGTGCAGGAGTCGGAATCAAACATTGCCGTCTATGAGGAAGATTAATGAGATATTCTACAGTTTGCAGGGAGAAGGATACCATACGGGTGCCCCGGCTGTCTTTATCCGTTTTTCCGGTTGTAACCTGAAGTGCCCCTTCTGTGATACGCAGCATGAGGACGGCATACTGATGTCCGATGAAGATATCGTAACAGAAGTCAGTAAATACCCTGCCGCTACCGTGATACTGACCGGTGGAGAACCCTCCCTTTGGATTGACCGTGAATTTGTGGATTGTCTGCACCAGGCGGGAAAGTATGTCTGCATTGAAACAAACGGTACCCGTCTGCTGCCGGATAATATAGATTGGGTGACCTGCTCTCCCAAGCAGGGGGTAAAGCTGGAAATTACGCGTATGAATGAAGTGAAGGTGGTGTATGAAGGGCAGGATATTACTGTTTATGAGCAGTTGCCCGCCTGGCATTTCTTTCTTCAGCCTTGCTCTTGCAGCAATACGGCCGAAACGGTGGATTGCGTGATGAAGCATCCTAAGTGGAGACTTAGTTTGCAGACACATAAGCTGATAGATATCCGGTAGGCATTTATAAAACGAATAATGGCTGTAAGCAATGCTTACAGCCATTATTCGTTCATGCACGGGAGGAGAGGCTCGAACTCCCGACACCCGGTTTTGGAGACCGGTGCTCTACCAACTGAGCTACTCCCGTGTTTGTGGCTGCAAAGGTAATGCAAACTTTCAAATATGCAAGTAACAGACGTACTTATTTTATAAAGAAAGTTGCTTACAACATCTGTAAGTCCTGATACATAATGCGATACGCTGCTGCTTTTTTTTCCAGTGCCAGCGGGTAGGCTCTTGAGGAAGAAGGCATCCGGTAGAGGCGCATCGGATGGTTTTCGAAAAGAAACTCCGTGAAGTCGCCTACTTTGGGCTTGTCGATGGAAAACTGCGTGCACAGCGTGTCCGTTGCCTTCTCGCCGGTGGTGACGATAGCCTTGCATTGCGGTATCCGGTGCAGTAGGGCAGGAATGTCCGTAGGCTGCACTACTTCCAGAAACTTGTCCGAGGCATTGTCCTGCAGGCGCCGTATGGCAGAGGCTGTGTCGAACAAGGCAATACCCTTTTTCTGCAGGAAACTGATGAGGCGTTCTTTGCAGAAAGCCTTCTTCGTCTTGTCTACAAAATAATCCTTGTCGTTGAAGAAAAGGAACCCGGTAATCCTCCACATGTCATTGTTCCAGTTGGGGTAGTAAAACTCCATGGACCACCGCTTTTTCTGCGGAGGAAAGCTTCCCAGCATCAGCAGACGGGCGTTGCCGGGAAGGAAGGGTTCTAAAGGGTGTTGTTCTATTTCCATACTTTCCAATTTCATTGTTCTGCCTGCAAAAGTACGGAATATATCTTGGATATGCTATCCTGCAATGTCCTGATTGCTCATTCTGTCGGTGATTTGGAAGGGGAAATCAGGATATTCGTAGAGGCTGAACCGGGATTCTGTCTTGCCTTCCGTATAGTTCCAGATGGTGGCATATTCTTCGGCGTCTTCTCCCATGGCCTGCAGTTGGCGGAGGTAGGAGGCTATGGACTTGTTCTCTACGATATATATTTGTCCCAGCCGGTCTATTATAGGGCTGTGGCGCCGGGTGCTGTCATGGTCGAAACGCAGGATGCGCTTGCCTTCGGGAGTGATGCCTACCATGTTGAAGGTCATGCTCTTGCCGATGGCGGGCAGGTTGAGCACATTGCGGTCGGTGGCGAGGAAAGGCAGGTGGTGCGTTTTCAGGAAACGCCGGATGCAGGCTGCCGGGTCATGGACGGTTCCAAGCAGTACGGACAGATTATGGGCATCTTCCTTGGTCAGCTTCCCGAAGCGCTTTTCTTCCCGTTGCTCTTGTACGGAACGGCTGTTGGGGGTAAACACGGCATTGTTTTCTTCAAAACCTTTCACGGAGAAGGTGTAGTAGCAAACCACTCCCAACTGATTGAGCACTTGGCGCAGGCGGGTGGTATGCCCTCGGCGGGATGCAGCTACGTTGTATACCAGTTGGTTATCAATGAGCCAGCCTGCCGCCAGCAGTTTGCGTATTCCTTCGGCAGCTTCCGGAGTGACTTCGAGCGGGGTTTGGAAATGTGTCTGGATAATGAACTGGCGGATGCCGATGGTAGACGCCTTTTCCTTGAATTCCCTTAGAATCTCCACCAGCCCGTCATTGATGCGCATGGGCAGGTAGGCGGGGAGGCGTGAGCCGAGGCGTACACGTTGCAGCTCTGCATACTTTTCTCCCTCGGGCCGTTCCTGATTGGCTTTCCGCTTGCGGACTGCCATGCGGTAGACGGCGTCTAATATGTTGCCCAGCGTCTTGTTTTGGCTCATCAGTGCGTCACCGCCGGTGATGAGAATGTCCCGCAGTTGCGTGTCTTCCTCAAAATAGGCCATCAGCCGGCGCAGCTTCTTTTCCCATGTCTCCTTGGGACGCAGGGTGTCAAACTCAAAATTGAGCCGTTTGCTTTGAAAGTCGTACATACGCTGACAAGATGCGCAGAGTCCTCCGCAGGCGCGTCCCATGGTGTCGGGGATGAGGATGGCCACTTCCGGATAACGGCGGTGGATGTTATGCCCGTCGGGCAGCAGCCAGCCGGCGGCGTTGGGTTTACCTGGTTCTACGATATCCTCCCGTTCCCAGGCACGTATCTGTCCGTAGGTTTCCACCAGTTGGGGTGAATAGAGTATATAGCTGCGCAGGGCCTCGTCGTCGTATCCGCTGCCGGTGCAGTTCAGCAGTGACAGATAATAGGGGGTGGCGAAGAAAGGCATTCCCTTCTTGCGGGCTTTTGAGAGCAGGTACATGGTTTCGGCAGAAAGGGAGTTGCCGAGAAGACGGTTTAGCTCCGTAGGGCTTTTGACGGCCATGGCAAGATGGAAACGGAAGTCATTCCACCATTCGCTGACGAGGTTGAACTTCTCCTCGTAGCTGAGTCCCTCTTCGAAATGGAAGCGGGAAGCCGGGTTCTTGCGGTGCTCAATCTTCTGCACCAGTGCATGCAGGATGCGTTCCTTGTTCTTTGCACGGATATGCTGCACGTCTTCATCCAGTCCGCTGGGCCAGCGTTCGGTCAGGGTTTTGATTTTCTGTGCGGAGGGCAGGGTGGGGGCTGGCTGGTGGAGGCGTTTGAACTGCTGGAACAAGTCGATGAACAGGTCCGTTTCCGTTTCCTCTTCCCATTGTCCCGTGAGGAAGGAATGCAGCATTGATAAAGTTGATATGGGCAGCTGTTCTCCGATGGAGAGCTCGTGTACTTCCTGCCCGTCAAATTCAATCAAGAGTCGAATTTGCTTACCGGCCTCGTTGTCCACTTCCGGATGTCCGGCAATGTACTCCGTCAGGTTGGCCTTGAAGGCTTCCGCATCGTCGCTTTGAACGGCGATGCTGACCAATTCAGGGAGTTCGTGCCGATAAAGTTGTTCCAGTTGTGATAGAGTGAGTGCAAGCATTTTCTTTTGTTTCATAAGCGGTTGTTTTTTTGAAGTTAATATTTATGATGGTTGACGCGGGGTGCGTCCTTGTGTTCCGTGAGGGGAAAATGATTTCATTTGCTAAAAATAACAAAAAAAAGCGGGAAATTTCTTTCCCGCCTTCTTGTTTCTAAAGTTCTTTAGAATTCTTTTTCTTTTATTTCTCTTCGTTGGCTTTCTGTTTCGGTTCCTTTTTGGCCAGCATCACTACGTTGTAAACGTACTCGGTCATCCATTGTTCCGAATATCCCAGACGCTCTTTGTACTGGCGTACTGCCGCTGCCGTCTTGTGTACATCGTCCTTTTTCCATACGGTTTTTGTACAGACGTCGTGTACGGTTTTTTCGGTCATGCTGCGCAGTGCTCCCTTGAAGATGGAAGGCATGCGGAATTTCCACTGCATCAGGTTTCCCATCAGCATCATCAAGTCATTGGAGAAGCCTTGATACATAAAGAGATAACCTTGTACGTCGTTCTGCGTACGGCAGTGCTTCTTGACGGAAGTATCAATTTCCTTGAAGAAGTTTTCACTGATGCCGTAGTCCTGCATCAGCATCTTGCGCGAAGCGGCCTTTTCCGCTTGTCCCAGGCGGCCTCCCTGCGTGGGGATTTTGAACAGACGCTTGAAGTTGGCTACATCCGGCACAAAGCGGATATTGGTGATGCCCAGGTTGGCGGCTATTACAGACTGGAAGTAGACGCGTGTCAGTGACACGAAGTCTTCCACATTCTTCGAAGATACTTCTCCGGTATTCTTGTTGAATAGTTTGGCAAATAAACTCATATCAAATTACGAATTACTGATTACAAATTACAAGACCGCAGGTCATCCGGCGGTTCCGGCTGCAAAAGTACGAAATAAGTTGGTTATCACCAGCACTCTATGTCTTTTTCTACCTCTTTCAGGCGGTTCTTGGTGAAAACGGGGTCTTTGATACCGGCGCTTTTCTGTGCGCGGTAGTCTTCAAGCAGCCTGAAAGCGTATTTTCCGAGCAGGCTGATGGCGATAAGATTGCAGATCGCCATGAGTCCCATAGTGACGTCGGCAAGGCTCCATGCCAGGTCGAGGGTGGCAACAGCACCGAACATGACCATGCCGCCCACCAGTATACGGTAGATGTTGAGCACCCATTTACGGTGGGTAAGGTAGCGCACATTGGCTTCTCCGTAATAATAATTTCCCAGAATGCTGCTGAATGCGAAGAAGAACAAGGCTACCGCAACGAAGATGGCTCCCGAAGGTCCTATCTCGTTGGTCAGCGCATGCTGGGTAAGCTGTACGCCGTTTGTGGAACCATCCAGTGGAGCACCGCTGAACAGAATGATGAAAGCGGTGCAGGTACATATAATCAGCGTATCGGTAAATACTCCCAGCGTCTGAATCAAGCCTTGCTTCACGGGGTGGCTGACGTGTGCGGTTGCCGCCACATTGGGGGCGGACCCCATACCGGCCTCGTTGCTGAACAGCCCGCGTTTGATGCCCTGCATCAGCGCCATGCCGACACCCCCTCCCAAAGCCTGCTCCCATCCGAAGGCGTGGCCGACAATGAGTGCCAGGACTCCCGGCAGCTCTTTGATGTTCAACAGAACGATGATAAGTGCCAGTGCAATGTATCCCAACGCCATGATGGGGACGATGATGCTGCTGACTTTGGCTATGCGCTGTACGCCTCCAAAGATGATTGTCAGCGTGAGTGCGGTGATGATGCCTCCCACAACGGCATGGTCGAACCCGAAAGCGCCTTCGAAAGCGGCACACAGTGTATTGCTCTGTACCGAGTTGAATGCAAATCCGAAGGTAATGGTGATAAGTACGGCAAACAGTGCCCCCATCCACGGCTGTTTCAGTCCCTTACGCATATAGTAGGCCGGGCCGCCGATAAAGGAGTCTTTGCCCTTTATCTTATACAATTGGGCCAGTGTAGATTCTACAAACGAGCTGGAAGCACCCAGGAGGGCAATCACCCACATCCAGAATACAGCGCCCGGACCGCCTACTGCAATGGCGGTGGCAACCCCTGCAAGATTGCCCGTACCTACACGGCTGGCAATGGAGATGGCAAATGCCTGGAACGATGAGATATGCTTTTCCTTGGCATCGCCTTTCCCGCCCGAGTCGCCCAGCAGACGTACCATTTCCTTTATCATCCGGAACTGTACAAAGCGGGTTCTCAGCGTAAACCATACGGCGCATCCCAACAGCAGGGCAACGAGGATGTAGGTCCAGAGCAGGTCGTTTATCAGATTTATTATTCCCATAATGTATATGTACAGTTATCTATTTGTAGTAAAAAAAACTCACACAAAACAAGTGCTACCCTCTGTCGTTACTTTAGGCTGCTTCTGTAGTTATTCAAGGCTACCTCTGTCGTTAACTGAGATAAATTTCTTGCAAGTCGGTGATAATCAACGTGGTATAAACTCGTGTGCTGCGATTTGTACCATGGACAAATCTGGACAAACCTGACGGAATCTCCTTGCCTATTTCAGCTTGAAGTGAAATTTGTGTCCTTCAAACACCGGTTCCACTATGTCATAACGAACAAACTTTGCCAGCAGATGTTCGGCGGCGCGTCGGGAAAGATGCGCCAGGCGGCAGTAACGGTTCAATGACAGGCGGTCGTTCTCTTCCAGCAGATTGAGCAGCAGCTGTTCCCGTTCGGTATATTCTATCAGTTCTCCTTTCGGACTTTCGCTTTGTTGCCAGACACGTAGATGGACGGGAGTGGCAAGGATGTTTTCATCCTTGATACGGAGATAGGCAAGATATTTTCCCGTTTCGTCCTTGGCATATACCGGCTTCCGGTCACTTTCCTCGATTTGTACCACCAGCACACTACGGCCTTCCACCTGATAGGTCTGCATGGTATAGTTCACTTCGGGGCTGCAATAAAGTCCGGCAGCCGCTTCTATCATATATTGTTCTTCGTCTGAACGGACACCGGCAATTTTCCCGTTATCTTTCACTCCGATGAGCAGTTTTCCACCGTCTGTATTGGCAAAGGCTGAAAGGGTTTTGGCTATCTTGCGGGCGTCGGATATTTCGAACTTGAAATCCTGCTGTTGGTGCTCTCCTTCGGCTATGAGAGCGTGTATATATTCGGTGTCAGTAAGCGTTTTCATGCTTGCAAAAGTAGATAAAAAATGCGTAAGAGCCCCTTTTTGCGGCGATTTTACCGAATATTTCAAAAAAAATATCGTTTTTCTGCATTTATTTCAAGAAAGAATGTATTTTTGCCAGACATTATTAACGAAGTAATTTAAAAAGGATTATGAAAGAATTAGTTGAAAAAGTAGCTGCATTGTATGCAGACTTCTCAAAAGATGCAAACGCTCAGTTGGAAAACGGTAACAAGGCAGCAGGAACTCGCGCTCGTAAGGCTTCTTTGGAAATCGAAAAAGCTATGAAGGAATTCCGCAAAGCATCTTTGGAAGCTTCTAAGAAGTAAGAAAAAAAGCATATTTGATGCTGCGAAAGACTGCCACTACTGGCGGTCTTTTTTGTTTTTGAAAAGTATTATTGCTACTTTTGACGCAGGTATTATGGATGAAAACGTTCTCAATAAACTGAAGATACTGGCAGAGTCGGCAAAGTATGACGTCTCTTGCTCCTCCAGTGGTACGGTGCGCTCCGGCAAGGCAGGTATGCTGGGGAACACTGTGGGTGGCTGGGGCATCTGCCATAGTTTTGCCGAGGACGGCCGTTGTATCTCCCTGCTCAAAGTGATGCTTACCAATTATTGCATCTACGACTGCGCCTACTGCATCAACCGCCGCAGCAACGACCTGCCGCGTGCCACGCTGTCGGTGGCCGAGCTTGTAGACCTCACCATGGAGTTCTATCGCCGCAACTATATCGAAGGGCTTTTCCTGAGCAGTGGGGTGGTGCGTAATCCCGATTACACGATGGAACGCCTGGTGCGCGTTGCCAAGGACCTCCGCACTATCCATCGTTTCAACGGATATATCCATCTGAAGAGCATTCCCGGTGCCAGCCGCGAACTGGTGAATGAGGCAGGGCTTTATGCCGACCGTCTCAGCGTCAATGTCGAGATACCGAAGGAGGAGAACCTGAAACTGCTTGCCCCGGAGAAAGACCATAAGAGTGTATATGCGCCTATGCGCTACATCCAGCAGGGAGTCCTTGAAAGTTCGGAAGAACGCAAGAAACACCGCCACGCTCCTCGTTTCGCTCCTGCAGGACAAAGCACACAGATGATAGTAGGCGCTACCGCCGAGACGGACAAGGATATTCTGTATCTTTCGTCGGCCCTCTACAAGGGACCTACGATGCGGCGTGTCTACTATTCGGGCTATATTTCCGTCAATACCTACGATAAGCGCCTGCCGGCATTGAAACAGCCCCCTTTGGTGCGCGAAAACCGCCTTTACCAAGCCGACTGGCTGATGCGCTTCTATCAGTTCAAGGTGGAGGAAATAGTGGATGATGCCTACCCGGACCTTGATTTGGAGGTTGACCCCAAGCTGTCCTGGGCTTTGCGCCATCCCGAGCAGTTTCCAATCGATGTGAACAAGGTGGATTATGAGATGTTGCTCCGCGTGCCGGGCATCGGCGTGAAGTCGGCACGGCTGATAGTGGCTTCTCGACGTTTCTCCAAGATAGGTTTCTACCAGTTGAAGAAGATAGGGGTGGTGATGAAGAAGGCGCAGTATTTCATTACCTGCTGCGAGTTGCCGATGCGCACGGTCAATGAGCTGACTCCGCAAGGGGTACGCAGTCTGCTGTTGCCCAAACCGAACAAGAAAAAAGTGGATGAGAGGCAGTTGATGCTTGATTTTGGCGAATGAATATCTTTTTATACGATAAGACTTTTGAGGGATTGCTGACTTCTGTTTTTGAAGCCTACTCCCGCCGCACTTTCCCCGATGCACTGTTGTTGGAAGGAGAGCCTCTTCCATTGTTCTACGATGAAATATTTACAGTGATAACCGATGAGGAGAAGTCCGGTCGCGTCTGGCGCGGATTGCAGAAGAAGCTGTCGTCTGCGGCACTTGCCTGCCTCGCCCAATGCTGGCTGGCAGAGGAACCGGAAACTCCCATGCTGCTGTTCCGCTATATCCGCAAGGCGATAGATGCTCCTCGCTCCATTGAAACGAACTTTGCCGACCCTGATGTGCTGGAGTTCTCCCGTATGTGGAAGCGGGTGGATTGGGAGCGTATACGCCTGCTTCAGTTTGTCCGCTTCCAGAAGGCTGCGGACGGTACTTTCTTTGCTGCCGTCGAGCCCGAAAAGAATGCCCTTCCTTTGGTGACGGGGCATTTCAAGGACCGTTTTGCCGACCAGCGTTGGCTGATTTATGATATCAGGCGAGCCTATGGGTACTATTACGACTTGAAGGAGGTGCGCCAGGTGACTTTTGGTGAGGACAGTCGCGAAGGACATCTTGTCACCGGCATGCTCGACGAAAGTCTGATGGACGGAGACGAACAGCTTTTCCAGTCTCTCTGGAAAACCTATTTCAAGGCAATCTGCATCAAGGAACGCCTCAATCCCCGGAAGCACAAGCAGGACATGCCCGTGCGCTATTGGAAATATCTGACGGAAAAACAGCAGTGATTCCCTTTATTCGATTTTCTCCACTGTCACTTCGGGAAATTCCTGCATCAGTTGCAGCAAATATCCCTCATCATAGCTTTTCTTGGATTTGATGACCATGGTCACTTGATAGTTGGTGTACTCTCCCTGCACTTGCCGGTCCAGGTTGTAGGACACCACCAGATAGTCTTTGGAGTTGAATCGCCGGGACACTTGCGGCAGTATCTCTTTGCTGGAAGTGGAAAAGGTTATCACGGAACTTTTCATGCCAATGCTTTTGAAAATAAGGCTCAACAGTTCGAGCCCTGCCAGAGTCAGCAGGGTGGCGGCAATGCTGATGGTGTACATTCCTGCACCTACTGCCAATCCGATGCCTGCAGTAGCCCATATTCCTGCGGCTGTTGTCAGTCCCCTGACTATCTGTTTCTGGAAAATGATGGTACCCGCACCGATGAATCCGATACCGCTGACTACTTGTGCGGCAACACGGCTGGGGTCCAGCGTCACACTGCTTTCCTTGATGATTTCCTGAAAACCATATTGGGATACAATCATGATGAGCGCGCTTCCCAATGATACCAGGAAATGGGTGCGGTAGCCTGCTTCTTTGGCACGGTATTCCCGGTCCAGTCCGATAATGGCACCCAATATTCCGGCTACCAGCAACCTGAGCACAAAATCAAAGTTTAACATCATCATCGTATCCTCTCTTTCTTTTTTATTAATTGATGACCCAATTCTTATTGTGGGGCACTGTTTTCTTGGGGTTGTAATGCATTCCGGCTTGTGTCGGTATTTTTAGTATGTATGTACGTCCGCTTTTATTCATCAGCGAGGTATCCCGCAGCCACGGATTGGCATCTTTCAGTTGGGCATAGGTGATGCCTTTATCTTTGGCAAACTGTGCCAGGTTGCCGATGCCCGTTGTGACGGTCACTTCCGTGTAGGGGATGGGCGGATAAAGATGTTCCCGTTTCAACAGAAAGCCGTACTGCTGTGGATTGCTGATGACTGCTTTGGCTGCCAGCAGGCGGAACATGTAGCGCGAAGTCTCTTCTACCAGCCATAAGTCGACAGCCTGGTCCACCATTTGCTTCTGCAGCTGTGTGGAGATGCGTCCTTGCCCGGCATTGTAGGCGGCGGCTACGCACAGCCAGTTCCCGTATTTCTGATAAGCATCTTTCAGGTACTTGCAGGCTGCTTTGGTCTCTTTCTCGATATGGTATCGTTCGTCGATGTTGCTGTTCACCTCCAGTCCGAATTCGCGTCCGGTGGCAGGCATGAACTGCCATAGGCCGGCGGCACCCGCAGGCGATTTGGCAAGCGGGTTCAGGTTGCTTTCTATCACAGCGAGGTACTTGAAGTCATCGGGAAGGCCGTTGGCTTTTAGTATAGGCTCTATGACGGGGAAGTAGCGGTTGGCACGCTTCACCATGAGCATGGTGGTGGAGTGCATGTAGGTGAAGGACATCAGTTCGCGGTCCATACGTTCGCGGTGGTCGTAGCGAAGCAGGTCAATAGCTTGTCCGGCAAAAGTGATCTTGTCCGGTACGCTGGGGGAGGTCACGCAGTAGGGAACTTCGGATTTCACGGAATCGCGTTCGGGATTCAGCGTACTGCTGCCTGCGAGGAAGGGGAGGCTGGAACCTGCGCACAGTGCAATGGCAGCGGTAAGCACGATATATTTTGAATTTTTCTTCATGTCTGTATGTCTATTTCTGTTTGGAGACGTGAAGATACGAAATCAATTCGTTATAGGCAACCTTTCCCATAGCCATCGTGGAATCATACGCCAAAAAAATACCAGTACCCGGTAGCGTCCGTCAATGACAACTACCCGTCTCTTTTCTCTTAAAGCCTTGATTATGTGCTGTGCTACACGGTCTGCTTTCATCAGCATCGGGTATTTCCCGCTTTTCAATAAATCGGTGGCAACAAATCCCGGACGGATGTCGGTGAAGTGTATATCAAGATGCTGCATCCGGGCAAGTTGTGCCAGCGCTTCGATATAGGTATTCTGGAAGCGTTTGGTGGCAGAGTAGGCCGGTGCAACGCCCAGTCCTTTAGTGCCTGCAATGGAACTGATGACAGCAATATGTCCGGAGCCTTTTTCCTTGAAATAGTTGAAGGCGGCAGTCACCATGCGGGTAAATCCCTCTACATTGGTACGTGCCGTGTTCAGTTCGATGTCCGGTTGTAAGTCCCGGTTTTGATGTCCCACGCCGGAACTGAGGAAAAACAGGTCTATGCCTCCCAGCTTTTTTATCAGGTTATGGAGGTGTAGAGTCGCTGTCTCTTCCGTAACGTCCAGCTGTTCCGTGACTATCCGGTCGGGTGCGGTGGCTTGCAGGGCATGCAATGCTTCCTCTCTTCTGCCGGCAATACCTATATGCCAGCCTTGTTGTACAAGTATCCTGGCTACTTCTTGTCCGATGCCTGAAGTGGCACCGATGATGATGGCTTTCTGCATGATGATAGGGGATTATCCGATGACGGTTGCTACAATTCTTCTTCCTCCGCCCCGGTTGCGGAACTCGCAGAGATAGATGCCTTGCCAGATACCTATGTTCAGACGCCCATTGGTGATGGGGATGGTGAGGCTGGTTCCGCTGAGGGTTGCCTTGGCATGGGCGGGCATATCGTCATCGCCTTCGCATGTATGTTGGTAATAAGGTTCCCGTTCTTTTACGAGGCGGTTGAAGATGGCTTCCATATCTGTCTGTACGTCAGGGTCTGCATTCTCGTTGATGGTGAGGCCTGCGCTTGTATGCTTGATGAACAGATGCAGGATTCCGGCAGACGGAAGCGGTGGAAGGTTGCGTATAATCTCCTCTGTCACCAGGTGAAAGCCACGCCGGCGAGGGGTTAGGGTAAATTCTTTCTGTGCGGTCATAAATCATTGTTTTTCGTTTGTTGTCAGGATGGTCTTGTCCGGCAGGGCAGTTCCACGGTGAATGTGCTTCCCACTCCCATTGTCGAATCTACGGTAATCACTCCATTCATTTTCTCAACGATGGATTTGCAGATGGAGAGTCCTAATCCGGCACCTTGGGCAAAAGAGTCCACCTTTTCGAACCGTTCGAATATCATTTCCAGTTTGTCGGGGGGAATACCGCATCCAGTATCGGAAACACTGATTCTTATGCCGTCTGTGTCCGTTTCGTAGTACACTTCGATATGTCCCTGCACGGTGTTTTTCAGTGCATTCGATATGAAGTTGTTCAGTATCTGTTTGATGCGCATCGGGTCGTGCTCTATCTGGCCGGGGGCTGCCGGATACCTGGCAAAGAGTTTCACTCCTGCCGGAACGTTCCGTTCGTACTCGGTAATACTTTCCTCGATGAGTTCTGCCGGATTGAACCATTCGGAATGGAGCTCTATGTGTCCGGCCTCTATCTTGGAAAGGTCCAGAACGTCGTTGATTAGTTTGAGCAACAGTTGGTTGTTGTGGTTTATCAAAGAGATGTACTGTTCCCTTTCCTGCTCGTTTTCCACGTAGTGCAGCAGGCTGGAGAAACCGATAATCGCATTTAGCGGCGTGCGGATTTCATGGCTCATATTGGCAAGGAAAGCGGATTTCAGCCGGTCTGCCTCTTCGGCCTTTTCCTTGGCTTGTATCAGCATTGCCTCCGTCTGCTTTAATTGGGTGATGTCGTAATTGATGCAGATAATCTCTATGATGTTCTGTTCAGGCATGTAGCGTTCTACAATGATGTTGACGTGGGTCCACATGAAAGAACCGTCTTCTTTAAGAACACGTACTTCCCGGCTGAGCTTGTGTGCCAGTCCTCTCTTTACGTTCTGTAGGAAGTCAAGCATGATAGTACGGTCGTCTGGGTGGAGATGATTGTAGGTTCCGATGATTTCAGACAATGGTGTTTCTGTTTTCTCACCCAAGTTCTTGTACCAGCTGCGTTGGGCATAGCCTTGCTCATTAAGAAGGTCATAATTGGCATATCCCACTTTGGCATAGTCACCTATAAGCTCAAAGTGGCTCTCGAACTCTTGTATTTTGTTGTAAGCGACGGTCGTTTCCGTTTTGTCTGCGTTGATTAGCAGATAGTTGGTCAGGTTGTGATTATCGTCGTAAAGGCTTGTGACTTTGGTTACAAGGTCTATGGTGCCCGTCTTCTTCTGTGTCTTGTAGTAATTGCCTATTTTAGAGAAGTCATACCGGAAAGTGAAGTCTGCATTTTCATGTTTTCTTAACTTGCTTTTCATCTCTTCCGGGAAAATCGGATTCTCGAAAATATTAATTCCAAGTAGATCTTCTTTCTGTTTGAGATGGAACATTTCCTGCTCTTTGTCATTCATATCTATCAATATTCCCTCTCGGTTATAGAGCTCAATTCCTACCGGAAGATATTTATAAATATTATGGAGGAGACGGTTACGCTCTTGTAAGGCTTGGGATGCCGATGACATGTCGGGACCGTCTTGTGTTTCGGCAATGCCGTAGACTTTGACATTACCGTTTTCATCGGTTCTCTGCAGGCATATCTTGCTTCTTATCCACGTTGGACCCTCTACTGTGTTGAGCAGATATACAGTCTCTTGTGTCTGCCGGATATTGTCGAAGGAATGTGTGGTAGTATGCCGTTGTTCCTCTTTCAGGATACGTTTGTTGAAATCTTTAAAGCTGATGGTTCCATCCTCATCCAGTCCCAGCAACCGGGAGATATATTCGGAGCAAATGTAGCTTTCGGTCTTTAAATCAGCTTCCCACCATCCCATATTGGCATTGGTCATCATTGCTGACAGTAAGTCATAATCAAATTTAGAATTCATACCGGAATCTTTGATAGTGATGTTTTTGTTCTGTCACAACAATTAAGATATTGACAAAGATACATTATTTCCAAATTAATCTGTGATGAACGGAAATAAAAATAAGGGTTATATGTGTTTTTGGGAAATGGGAAAAAGGTACCCGAGTTTTTGTACTTGCCGGAATAAGACGTATATTTGTTGCAATTTTTACATTCTAACAAGAAAATGCCATGAAGCGTATTGGACTCTTTGTAATAGTTTTTTTCTGCATATCACTCTTACTCCATGCAAGCGGCCCGCGTGTCTTGTTTATCGGAGATTCTATCACGGACGGTAACTGGGGAAATGCCTGCGGGATGCCCAAACCGACTGCGGAACGAAGCCTTTGGGATATGAACCATATTTACGGTAGCGGCTATATGTATTTGTGTGCAAGTCATTATCAAGGAGATTTCCCGGAAAAGGAATATGCTTTTTTTAACCGTGGCATCAGTGGAAACACTCTCCGGGATTTGGAGAAACGCTGGGAAGAGGATGTCATTGGAATGAAACCGGATGTGCTTTCCGTCTTGGTGGGGACAAACGATGTACATTACTATCTGCAGGGTGACAAAAAAGAGCCTTTTGATTTTGAAGGATGGGAGAAATGTTACCGTTCCTTGCTTGACCGTTCTTTGCAGGCCAATCCGGAATTGAAGATAGTGCTGGGCACTCCTTTTGTTGTCAATGTCGGCAATATGCGTAAGAGTGAGGACTTTGCAGAACGTGATAGTCTGGTGCGTCGCTGTGCCGCCATCGTAGAGAGGATAGCGAAGGACTATCAGACGGTATTTCTTCCTTATAATGCGATGTTCGATGAAATTCTTGGCATTGCTCCGGCTTCTCAGGACACCTATTGGATTTGGGACGGTATCCATCCTACTCCTGCAGGGCATAAACGAATGGCGGATATGTGGATAAAGCGCGTGAATTTATAATTTATCAATAAAATAGAGAGTAATGGAAAAAGTGATTATCAACTCGTACGAGGATTTTGAAAAGCTGGTAGGCCAGCAAATCGGTGTTTCGGAATATGTAGAGCTCCCTCAGGAGCGTATCAATCTGTTTGCTGATGCGACATTGGACCATCAGTGGATACACGTCGATACGGAACGCGCCAAAGTGGAAAGTCCTTTTAAGAGCACTATTGCACATGGGTATCTCACCTTGTCCATGTTGCCATATCTGTGGAACCAGATTATTGAAGTGAACAACCTGAAGATGATGATTAATTATGGTATGGACAAGATGAAGTTCGGTCAGGCGGTATTGTCCGGACAGAGCATCCGACTGGTTGCCCATTTGCAATCTCTGTCGAATCTGCGCGGTGTGGCAAAGGCGGAAATAAAGTTTGCCATCGAAATACAAGGTGAAAAGAAGAAGGCACTGGAAGGGGTGGCTATATTTTTGTATTATTTCAATTGATTATGCGTAAGATGGTATGCCCCCAATGCAAGGTGGGGGCATTTTTTGTGATGAACGGACAAGGTGAGCGCCTGCCGGTCTACATCTCTGACAAAGGTGAGATTGTACCTAAGGACGGCACCTCCTCGTTGGAGGGATACGACCAGGATACGGTTTATTGTTTGTGCTGTTCCTGGCGCGGGACTCCGAAACGTTTGGTGAAATACTGATGGACATACTCCTGCCACAAATGGCGGAGTGCCGCCACGGGATGGTACAACAGCATCCGTGGTCCGGCATACCGCATGACTTCACGCATCCGTTCTTTCATTTCGGGCTTGTAGCAGTGAATGCTGCATTGCCTGCAGGTGGATTTATTCTCACCGAAAGGACAGCGTGAAAGACGAATGCGGGCATATCCCAGCAATTCCTCGCATCGGGGACACAATTGCTTGTTACCTTCCTTTTTCCGGCAGTAGAGGCGGACCATCCGTTCTACTGTCTGTTTTTCCTGCTCGATACGGGATGGCATGTTTATTGTTTGGACTGCCAGCGTTTCAAGGTCGGGAAGAATTCTTTCATACCGGCAATGGCTTCCTCTTTAGTGAAATTCATTCCGGAATCCTTGTTGAATTCGTCGGTGAACTGTGCACAATGTTCTATCATTTCGTCCATAGTGCAGTCTTGTGCAAAATTGCCGTGCTGGTAGCAATAGGTGCAATATTCCTCGTTGAGGCTACCGTCGGCATTGGTTCCGAGTACTTCTGCAGATGACAAGGGCATTCCGCAGCTTTGGCAAAGTTTAGCTTCCATAATGTGTGGAGTTAAGTGATATGCAAATATAGAATATTATTTTGGTTGAAGCGTCCTTTTCAGATAAATCATGTCTTTCAGTTGCTTGCCTCCTTCAAATATGGGGTGGTCGTAATTATCGATAAAGAAATCGGGTACCCGGTGTGAGTATGCAAATCCGCAGCTTTCATAGAAGGGGATGGTTAGCGGACTGTCTCCAGTGCCGACAAGCATAGTATGGCACCGGTCTTTATAATGTTCAAGAACGAATGCTATCAGTTGTCTTCCATATCCCTGGCGCTGGTATTCCGGATAGACAGCTATGCTCTTTATTTCGTAGATTCCTTTATCCTCGCAGGTGATTACACAAGACGCTTTGACTGTATCATTATCGGATAGGATGAACATCTCTCCCCGTTCCAGATAACAGTCAATCATGGACTCTTGTTCGTCGGCAAGCAGCAGCAGGTCAAGATATTGCTTTTTGTTGCCGGATATGGGATGTATTCTTATCATATTTCTGAATTTCTGGTGTGAAGTTAGTCATTTTCTATTGAATTACAATGGATATCTCTTTTTAACTGTTGAATGGTTGAGAGTTGCCGGTGAACAAAATCTGCCATACGCCGTTCTCCTCATAACATGATAATCTGATGAAGTTATGAGTAAGTTGAAATTCTCTTTTCTGGTTTTGATGCTGATGGTATCAGTCTCGGCTTCTGCCGATTGGGCACCTGCTGATGTACAGGCTGCACTGAAGAAAATGTATCCTACGGCAGATGATGTTGCCTGGTCGCATGATGAGTCTTATTATGTGGCAGATTTCCTGATGAACGGTTTTGATACGAAAGTCTGGTTTGACGGGCAGGCGCAATGGGTAATGCAACAGACGGACTGGGAGACAATGGACGAAGTGCCCCCTGCCGTTTACAATGCTTTTGCCGCCAGTGAATATTCCGGAGGGATGGTGCAGAATGTCACTTGGGTACAGTTTCCCAAATGGCAGTCCATCGTGGCGGTAGAGGTAGGGATGGCAAATCTCCAGACGAAATATCAGATATTGTTTACCCCGACGGGCGAAATCATCCGTGCCCGTAATGTCACCTATACATACAATCCGCTCGGCGCAGCCACTTTCTTGTAACGTCTGTTCGCATACCTGCTGAATTTATCATATCTTTGCCTTCCCAAACCAGACTTTTATGGACAAAGACACTTTTCAGCAGGAGGTTTATAATGTAGTGGCCGCAATCCCTCCGGGGCGGGTGGTGACGTACGGACAGATAGCCTATCTTGTCGGAAGACCTCAATGTTCGCGCATGGTGGGACATGCTATGCACGATGTGCCCGACGGCATGTGTCTGCCCTGCCATCGGGTAGTGAACAGCCAGGGCAGGCTGGCACCGTGCTGGGCGGAACAGCGGGCTTTGCTGGAGGCAGAGGGCGTGACGTTCAGAAAGAATGGGTGTGTGGACATGAAAAAATGCCAGTGGGAATTCATGAAAGAGCAAATACAATAAGATTATGAAATTTATAGGTGCACATGTATCGGCCAGTGGGGGAGTGGAAGCGGCTCCCGTCAATGCCAGTGAGATAGGGGCAAATGCTTTTGCCTTGTTTACCAAGAACCAGCGTCAGTGGGTGGCAAGGCCGCTGACGGAGGAGAGTATCAGGGTGTTTAAGGAAAATTGTGGGAAGCTTGGCTTCGATTCCCGCTATATCCTGCCTCACGACAGTTATCTGATAAATTTAGGGCATCCCGAAGAAGAAGGGTTACAGAAAAGCCGTGCCGCTTTTCTGGATGAGATGCAGCGCTGCGAACAATTAGGGCTGAAGTTACTGAATTTTCATCCGGGCAGCCATCTGAATAAGATTTCCGTGGAAGAGTGTCTGGACAAGGTCGCTGAATCCATTAATCTTATATTGGGCAAGACGCACGATGTGGTGGCTGTCATAGAGAACACAGCCGGGCAGGGTAGCAATGTGGGAAATGAGTTCTGGCAGCTGGGACATATCATTGACCGGGTGGATGACAAGTCTCGCGTTGGAGTTTGCCTTGATACCTGCCACACGTATACAGCAGGCTATGATATAGTGAATGAGTATGACAAGGTGTTTGAGGAGTTTGACACAGCGGTAGGTTTCGGCTATCTGCGTGGTATACACCTGAATGACTCCAAGAAAGCACTCGGCTCCAGAGTAGACCGTCACGACAGCATCGGCAAGGGGCTGATAGGTATGGATTTCTTCCGGCGCTTTATGCAAGATGTGCGTTTTGACGGTATACCTATTATTTTGGAGACGCCCGATGAATCGCTTTGGGCAGAGGAGATAAAACTGTTGAGAAGCTTTGTCTCCTCTGATTGAGAGACTATGCCCTGAATACACATTCTATACGGTTACCGTCCGGGTCGAGGACGACACTTTCAAAATATCCGTCGCCGGAGGTACGGGGCTCTCCTGCGATGGTATATCCCGCTGTACGTAGCCGTTCTGTCTGTCGGAGGACAGCTTCCTGGCTGTCGAAGGCAAAGGCAAAGTGGGTCAGTCCCAGTCTGTTTTCCTCAATAGGGGTATTCTGTATGTCCGTACGGCTCATCAGTTCCAAATCCGTTCCTTCATCGAAGTGAAGGAAATAAGATTCGAATCCTTTTTTGGGGTTGATGTACTTTTCATTGCTGCTCCCGTTGAAGTAACGTGTGTAGAACTCTTTCATCTCTTCCAGTTGGAAGGTCCAGATGGCGATGTGATGTATCTTCATAAGTTTGCTAAATTATAATCTGTGTTCAATCTGAGTAATCTGTGGTGGGGTTGGTAATTGCAGGTGCAGAATAGGGAAAGGCTTTCCCATCGGGTCGGTTTCGTCCCGGCCGGCCACTTGGAATCCCATATGTTGGTAAAATCGGCAAGCTTGTCCGTTCTGCTCGTTTACATCCACTTTGTGGATGTGTTTTTGGTGGACGGCGTACTCCATGAGCCGTTTTCCGTATCCCTTACCTTGTTGGTCGGGACGGACAAACAACATCTCGATGAGTTCATCGCTCAGTCCCATAAAGGCGGCAATTTCTTCTTTTTCGTTGCGGATGATGTAAAGCTCTACGGCAAGAAAGTACTGCTCTCTTATCAGTGGTTTGTAAAACTGTATATCCTTTTCTGCCAGGAAGTGGTGTGTGCTGCGGACAGAGGCTTCCCAGACGGTCAACAGTTCGTCATAATCTTGTGGGGTAGGTCGGAGTATCATCATTTATTGCATTACTTTGCTGGTTATTAATCAGTAGGCAGTCAGAATTCAGCTTCTTTGGTAATCCTTACGGTTTCTCCCGTTATAGGGTGGGTAAATTCTAAGTATTCGGCATGCAGATAAAGCCGGTCTGCTTTCTCCCCGTAAAGTTCATCACCGATGATGGGGCAGTGCAAGCCAAGCGGGTGTGCTGCATGTATACGTAGCTGATGGGTTCTTCCCGTGCGCGGATAGAAAGCGATACGGGTCCGTTTCCCGTCCAGACGTTCCAGAACTTGATAATCGGTGATGGCGGGCTTTCCGTGTTCGGTGTGTACCATTTGCCGTGGGCGGTCAAGTGGATTCAGGCAAAGCGGGAGGTCGACCGTACCTTTGTCCTTTGGGACAATACCCTCGAGCAATGCGACATAACGTTTCCTGACCAGGCGGTTCTTGAACTGGGCCTGCAGGTTCTGGTGTACACGCTTGGTCTTGGCAATGAGCATTAAACCGGAAGTGGCCATGTCGAGACGATGCACCGTCAGGGGACCGTCAGCTTCGGGATATTGCTCACGCATCAGGCTATAGACGGAGACTGCATCTTCCTTGCCGGGAACAGACAGCATTCCTGCCGGTTTGTTGATGACCGAAAGCCATGGGTCCTCATAAACAATCTCCAAATTTTGGGAGGGTACCTGCATTCTTTTCAACATGGGGTTTTCCTCTACTTGTAGACCTTGCAGCATGTGTTGCAGTATAGGTTCGCACTTTCCTTTGCAAGCCGGATAATAGTGGCCGTGATGGCGTATCTCTGTCTTGGGGGAATCACCCCACCAGAACTCGGCCATGGCAATAGGTTTCCATCCGTGCAGATAAGCTTGTTGCAGCAGTTTGGGGGCCGCACATTCACCTGCGCCGGCAGGAGGTGTCTTGTGCACGGTCTGCCCGAATATCTCACAGAGATTCTTGACTTCTCCCCGGTAATTCAGCATCCCGAACTGTTCGAATAGCTTTTGCTGCAATGCTGCAGAGCGGGTTTTACGTTCAGACTTCAATGCTGAAATCCGTCTTTCCCAGTCTTCTGTCTGCGTTTGCAGTGTGGTAATCCTTGCTTTCCATGAACGTTCCAGGCGTTTATATTCTGCCTTTTGGAACTGGCTTTCCCGTATCAGTTCGGCTTCTTCCTGCGCATTGAGTTCTTTTTCTTTTCTGCGCTGTTCTCTGGCTGTTTTGGCTTCTTTCAACTGTGCTTTGGCTGTTGCCAGTATGTTTTCTGCTGACTGAATGGTCCGGGCAAGCTCTGCTGATAAGGCGGCATATGCTTTGTCATTTTCCAGTTGCCGGATGTTGCGGTTGATGGAAGAGATGTTCTCTTCTTCTATCTTGAAAAAGCCTTGTGGCTGTAGCAAGTTATATACGGGAGGAACAAAAAAGGGATGTAGGTTCTTTCCGGCCAATATGCCTGAGAATGCAGCTAAATATCCGGTTTCTCCATGCTCGGTTTGTACAATCAGTACCCCGAACATTTTGCCTTGGCGCAGTTCGTCCTTCCATGCAGTTTGTCGGGTAAGATAGCTTTGTACTTCTTTGGCTGCCAATATACATAATGGGTGCGGAGTATAGCAGAAAGGATAGGTGAACCTTTCCGGAAGCGGAATGTCGGTTATGGAAGTAGTAAAACGGTGCAACATCATGTTGCAAAGATACTATATTTCTCTCATAACAGACCGTTTGTACTGCAAATCTTTATTTCGTTGTATATAGGTTGTATCGCTTATGAAGAAAAAAACATCTTTGGGAAAGTTTTACTTATTCTCCGTTTATACAAATATGTATATATGTGTGAATTAACTTTGTTTTTGATAAATTGGCAACTCTGTTATCCTTAAAAAATGACTATTAATCTGTCTCGGATATTTTCTTCTTCCATAGACTTCTTTTTGTGTACTTTAGATGTTATGCCGTCGTATGAATACGGATGAAGAGCTTTTGCCTTAGTGATACTTGTAAAATAAATTAAGTTATTGCCTTTTTTGTTTTATTGGGGAATGGTTGTTTTTTAAACTTCCTGGATATATAAAAGAAACTTATTTCTCTTTAAAAAGTTGTATATTAGCGCCTTAAAGTTTTTCAAAAGATTATATGGGCAAAAACAAAGAGAAATTAAACATATTCTTGCTTCATTTTTTAGAACGGTTGAATAGCAATGAACCCAATGAAAGGAAAGTTATTGAATCGTTGACCGATTTCTGCAACTACTATGACTTTACGAAAGGGTTTATCTATCAGACTGACGGATTCCGTTATTTCTTATTGAAAGAAACGATTGGAAATGAAGGTGGGACTATGAAACCCCGTTTCGATATGGGAGAGTTGAAAAAGGAGCATGTCGATGCCATGAAAGCTCGGGATAAACCTTTCTATGGAAACAGAAATGCGGATGCTTCATGGGATGATATTGACATTCTTGATTTCTACGGTGAGGATTCTTTGTTAATCAGGCATTTTGAAGATACTGAGGGTAAAATCATCGGATTCATAGGTTTTGCAGGCAGGGAGGAAGAGACCTATCTCACGGAAGAGGAGTTGCAAATCATTCATCTCTTGCTGGGCTCGTTCTCTAAGGAAATTGCGGTCAGGGAATATAAGGAAAGGGAAGTGAGGGCCAGCAATACATTAGGCAGTATCATGAATAATATGGGCGTTGATATTTACGTCAACTCTTTCGATTCCCACGATATGTTGTATGCCAATAGGTCTATGGTGGAACCATATGGCGGTATCGAGCATTTCTGGGGGAAAAAATGCTGGGAGGCCCTCTACTCGGACAAGACGGGGGAGTGTGAGTTCTGCCCAAAGAGGCATTTGATAGATGAAAACGGACACCCCACCAAAGTCTATTCGTGGGATTATCAACGGCCATTTGACAAGTGTTGGTTTCGCGTGTTCAGTGCAGCCTTTGCTTGGGTGGACGAGCAGATGGCGCATGTCATTACCAGTGTGGATATCGACCATCAGAAAAAGATAGAGGAGGAATTGCGGGTCGCCAAGGATAAGGCAGAACATCTGGACCGCTTGAAGTCTGCTTTCCTGGCCAATATGAGTCATGAAATCCGTACTCCGCTCAATTCCATTGTCGGTTTTGCAAGCATCATTGCCGAACTGGACGATAGGGAAGAACGCCAGGAATACCTTGCCATCATGCAGGAGAATACGGAACTGCTCTTGCAACTGATATCCGACATTCTGGATTTGGCAAAGATAGAAGCGGGAACACTTGATTATAATATGGGGTATGTGGATGTCAGTGACTTCTGTAAGGACGTGATGCGCAACTATGATATAAAGGAAGACAAGGCTGTACCGGTTCTGTTGGCTCCCGACTTGCCCGATTACCGTATCTATACCGACAAGAAACGTCTGATGCAGGTGGTCACCAATTTTATAAACAACGCTTTGAAGTTCACCAGTGAAGGGCAGATCCTTTTGGAATATCATCCGGTGGAAGGTACCGGTCAGATAGAGTTTTCTGTGACGGACACCGGTATGGGTATTGCTCCGGATGCCGTGGCTACTGTGTTCGACCGCTTTGTAAAGCTTAATACCTTTGCGAAGGGCACGGGTTTAGGCTTGTCCATCTGTAAAAGTATCATTGAGCATCTTGGCGGGACTATCGGTGCTGAGTCGGAATTGGGAGTCGGCAGCCGTTTTTGGTTCAGACATCCGTGTGCCGAATGATTTTATTTGCCTATATTTGTGCGAACTTCAATATTTATGGATAAAAAACTCTGTACCGATGAAAAACAAGACATGGACGTGCCTGGTTGTTGTGTCAGCAGCATTGCTGATGGCGGGTTGCGGCAGCAGGACAAAGAAACAAACAAATGAAGATGTAAGTATGGATAGTGTCGGTGTAACATGCAGTGGCGTAAAGACCTTGCAACTGGAGGGAGTGCAGGCCACTTGGATTCAGGATAATGCTGGTGAGCATTTGATGCCGAGAACGATTTTCCCGGATGCAAGCGATGAATTGATGGAAAGTTTGTCGCTTCAAGGCGGTATTCCTTCTTCCATGAGCACCTTCCTGGTAGATACGAATGGTATCCGTATCCTTTTTGATACGGGAATGGGAGCTCCCGGCAGTCGTCTGTTGCCCGGATTACAATCTTTGGGTATCTCTCCGGCAGATATTGGATATCTGTATCTTACCCATTTCCATGGCGACCATATCGGTGGAATGATGAAGGGAGACAGTGTAGTCTTCCCGAATGCCGAAGTGTACGCATCAAAAGTGGAATATGATGCCTGGATGGCAATGCCTGCCGAAAGGAAGGCGCAGGTCGTAAAGACGATGGATGCCTATAAGGAACGGCTGCATCTGTTTGAGTTTGGCGATACCTTGCCGGGTAATGTGGTTGCCATGGAGGCAGTCGGTCATACTCCCGGTCATACGGTTTTCCAGAGTGGCAAGTTACTGGTGATTGGTGACCTCATCCATGGTGCGGCCCTTCAGTTGGAGCATCCGGAATACTGCGCTTCCTATGATATGGATAAGGAAGCTGCCGTGAAAGCACGCAAGTATTTCCTCCAATATGCCAAGGACAACCAATTGACGATGGCAGGTATGCATCTTCCTGCTCCGGCCTTCAAATAGAATGGGAGAGTGTCAAAAGTATATGAGTACTTTCATTATGCTATATTTAGGCGCGGATAGTTCTGAGCCCCTCGTTATTCCTTTTTACTTTTAGAAGCGGCAGTCTTGTTCGATGTATGTCATATATTCGTCGTAACTGATGTGCCTGCCTCCCATTGTTTTGAGGTGAGGGGTTTCGAACTGGCAATCTATCATGACGCCTCCATGTTCCCTGAAGAATTGGGCCAGATGGATGAGGGCCAGCTTCGAGGCGCTGGGAACAAGTGAGAACATGCTCTCTCCAAAGAAACAACGTCCCAGGGTCACTCCGTACAGCCCACCTACCAATTGCTCTTCTTCCCATACTTCCACGCTGGCGGCGAATCCTTGTTCGTGCAGGTGCGTATAGGCTTCCATCATCTTCGTTCCGAGCCAGGCTCCTTCTTGTTCCATCCGCAATTCTCCGCAGGTTTGTATGATGTCTTGGAAAGCTTCGTTGGAGGTGATTTCGTACTTTCCTTTGTTGATGAGCGTACGCATGGAGTGGGAGATATGGATTTCGTCCGGAAAGATGACGAAACGGTCCATCGGGCACCACCATTGTATCAGTTCTTCCCGAAATGCGTACCAGGGGAAGATGCCGTTGGAGTACGCCAGGATGAGGCGGTCAATGGATAGGTCACCGCCCACAGCGAGCAACCCGTCGGGGTCGCCGTAGTGAGGGTCGGGGAAAGCAAGTTTATCCGTCAGTTGAAAGACCATATCGTTATTCGGTTGCGGGTTGTAGTTTCAATGCTCCGTTTTCCACTTGCACGCGGACTTTTCCTCCTGCCTTCAATGTACCGAACAGAATTTCGCGCATCAGCAAGGGTTTCAAGTGGGCGGCTATCACGCGGTCCATCTCCCGGGCGCCGTATTCGGGAATAAAACCCCGTTGGAGCAGCCATTCGTGTGCTTCCTGGCTCAATACCATTTCCACCTGGCGGGAAGACAGCTTGCTGCCTAGTTCTCCGAGTTTCTTGTCGAGGATAAGTGATGCCATCGGGCGGTCCATGTCATGAAAGACCACCGTGGCAGAGAGGCGGTTGATGAATTCGGGCTTAAAGGTTTTCTTGACTTGTTTCAGCATGGCTTCTCCGGCGGTGACCTGACTGTTGAAGCCGATGGACGCTTGGCGGGCATATTGTGCTCCGGCATTGGAGGTCATGATGAGGACCACGTGTCGGCAGTCGGCTTTCCGTCCTTTGTTGTCGGTCAGTACGGCATAGTCCATTACTTGCAGCAGGATGTTGAATACGTCGGGATGCGCTTTTTCTATTTCATCGAGCAATAGTACGCAGTTTGGAGTCTTGCGTATGGCGTCGGTCAGCAGGCCGCCGTCCTCGTAACCCACGTAGCCGGCAGGCGAGCCAATCAGTTTGGCTACGGTATGCTTTTCGGTATATTCGCTCATGTCAAAACGTTGCAGGGCGATGCCCAGCTCGGCGGCGAGCACTTTGGCAACTTCGGTCTTTCCTACTCCGGTGGGGCCTACAAAGAGCAGGCTTGCCAGCGGTTTGTTTTCGTCCAGCAGTCCGGCTTTGGACATTTGCACAGCTTCCACCACCTGACGGACGGCTTCTTCCTGCCCGTAGATGCGGGAGCTGATGCGTTCGTGCAGGCTTTCCAAGGCGGTGGTGTCGTCCTCTTTCATGGCGAGGGCATTGACTTTGCAGGTACGTGCCAGTATGTCGGTTATCAGTGCCTTGTCCACGGTCTGTTCTCCGGAGTCTGTGGGATGTATTTCCCGGTAAGCTCCTGCTTCGTCCACCAGGTCGATGGCTTTGTCGGGCAGGAAACGGTCGCTGATGTAGCGGGCGCTTGCCTTTACGGCATAGGGGATGACGTCGGGCTCGTAGGTGACGCCGTGGTAGGTTTCGTATTTCTCTTTCAGGCCTTCTACGATATGTATGGCTTCTTCAATGTTCGGTTCCAGTATGTCTATCTGCTGGAAGCGGCGTACCAGTCCCTTGCTGCGTGCGAAGTAGCGGTTGTACTCGTCGTAGGTGGTAGAGCCGATGAAACGTATTGCCCCGGTTTCCAGATAGGGTTTCAGCATGTTGGAGGCATCCATGGAGCCTTCACCCGTGCGTCCGGCGCCTATCAGGTTGTGTATCTCGTCGATGTAGACGATGGCATTTCCCTCACGACCGATGCCTTCCATGATACTTTTCAGCCGCTTCTCGAAATCGCCGCGATATTGTGTGCCTGCCAGTAGACTGCCCAAGTCCAGCTCATAAATGCGGAAGCCGGCAAGCCGTTCGGGGACGTTGCCCGCTTCGATACGGGCGGCAAGCCCATAGGCAAGGGCTGTTTTGCCTACACCGGGTTCGCCCACATGCAACGGGTTGTTCTTTTCTTTGCGGCAGAGCACTTGTATGGTTCGCTCCAACTCCATCTCCCTGCCGATAAGCGGGTTGTGGCCTGCCAGATGGTCGTTGAGGCAGGTCACGTAGTTACGCCACGGTTCTGTTTTCTCTTGTTCATCGGGAGATGGCGTACCGCCTGCTTCTTCTGCCAGCTCCGCTTCTTCGTAGTGGGTGATGAGCAGGCTGAGGAATTCGGGCAGGTCGCCGCCGACTGCTTCCTTCAGGAAATGGCATGCCCAGGAATCTTCCAGTTGCAGCAAGCCTTGTATCAGATGAGGAACATCCAGCTCTTCGGCGCTGGAATACTCTGTCACCGTATAGGCATGTTGCAGGAGTGAGCTGAGCTGGACGGAAAGTCCCAACTCGTATTCCACATTGTCGGGGACAGTGTCCACTTCTTCCGTCAGATAGTTTTCCAGCGAGATGCTGAGCTCCACATAATTGTAGAAGGTATCTTGCAGGGTGTGGATAAAGGGTTCCTGCTCTATAATGGCGCTCAGCAGATGTTCGGGCATGATGAACTCGTGCCGGTAAGACTCGGCCTTTCTTTGTGCGGAAGCGAATGCTTGGTTTACGAATATCGTATTTTTTATATCCATATTGTTTCTTTCTTCTTATTCTTCTTCCTCCGGGGTGACGGTGAGCCGGAGGGGGAAACCTTCATTGCGTGCCATGCGGGTGGCTTTCTGTACTTTGGAGTGGGCGATGTCGTATGAGTAGATGCCCACTACCGCGGAGTTGCTCTTGTGCACCTGCAGCATCAGTGTTTCCGCTTCTACCGATGATTTGTAAAAGACGGTGGTGAGTACTTTTACCACAAACTCCATGGTGGTGAAGTCATCATTGTAGATGGTGACTTTAAAGCGTCGGGGTTCCCGTAATTCTATGCGTTCTTTTTCTTTGAAAGAAGATTGCTGTTGTTCCATTTCTTTTTAAAAACTACTGTTAAGACATTGTTCTACCGTTGTGTGGGCAACGAAAACTCCTGCCAGTCATATTCGTCTCCGTACTCGTCGGCTATGGCTATGCGTATGGTGACGTTACCCGTCTTTATCCGTTCTCCGGCACTGATGTTGGCGGTGTATTTCACACCGTTGCGCGGAGTTATTTGCTCTATCATGACCGACGGCGATATGTAAATACGCTTCATGCCCGTGGTTTCCACCACCACCGGCATTACGTTGTAGGCTGTTTTGTTTCCTTCGTTCATGATTTCAAAAATCACTTTACAGTTTTCGCCCGAATTGATGACGTGGTTGCGGCTGTCGTCAATGAAACGTATATTCCGTATCCTCAAGTGGTCGATGGCCGATGCTTGCGGCTGTCTTCCGGATTGCGGGGGATAGGGCTGTGTCCTTTCTATCCGGTAGCTGTACTCCTCCTGCTTTTGGGGGGCTGTGGCTGCATTGGCAATGGCAGCTCCCGCAATGGTCCCGATGATGGTGCCTATGGCGGAACCCCGGTATCCTCCTCGCCAGCCTCCGTTACTGTCACCTATCAGCCCGCCGATGGCACCGCCTACATTGCTTCCGATGGCAGCTCCTGCAAGCACTGCGTTAGGGTCGCCTGCAGCCATCTGGCTTGTGCCGCATCCGCTGAGGATGATGGTTGCTGCCAGGATTCCTATAAAAGACTTTTTCATGTTCATAAGCCTATCATTATTATGTTGGACAGATTGTTTTATAAAAGGGCTATTCCCGATAAATCATCTTTTTGGTCATGCCTCCGTCAATGGTGATGTTTTCGCCATTGATGAAGTCGTTCTCGTCTTGACATAGGAATAGGCACATACGGGCAATATCTTCCGGTTTGCCAACCCGTCCGGAGGGATGTTGTGAATGGTCTTCTGCCCGTAATTGTTCATAATCGTGTGTCTGAATCCAGCCCGGAGAGATGGAGTTGACCGTGATGTGCCACTCTGCAAGCGATAAAGCCAACGCATGCGTCAATGAATAGATACCTCCTTTGGAAGCTGCATATCCTTCACTGCCCGGTTCACTCATCAGATAGCGGGTAGAACAGAGATTAATGATTCTTCCGTAGGTATTCGTGCTGTTTTGACTTTTGCGGTGTACTGCCAACGCATGTGAAGTAATGAACACCGGACGTAAATTCACAGACAATATTTTATCGAACGTCTCCACACTCGTTTCTGTGATGGGAGAGAATTCACTGATGCCGGCATTGTTTATAATGATGTCAATATCCCCCCATTCCTTGAAAATATTTTGCAGGCAAAGTTCCAATGCTTCTTTGCTGTTTAGGTCGACGGGATAGAATTGTGCTCCGGTGGCTTGGGCGGTTTGTTGTCCTTCCAGTTCATTCTTGTCACAAAAGGCTACTTGGTAATTAAGCTTGCAGAAGGCTTCTACAATGGCTTTGCCAATACCCCCGGCACCTCCGGTCACGAAAACTTTCTTTCCGCCTTTTTTGAGGGGAAGTGTCGGCTTATGTAGCGTTTGTGCCTTACCGGATTTTTTCGCTTTCTCCCAAGCTGCTTTGCGTGCCCGGTATTGCTCGTACTGATTTTCAAGATAATTATCGGCCATATATGTTTCCGGTTTTATTGTTTAACTGTCTTTTCTCCGAATAAGTTCACTATATTGATACAAGCCTTCATCTCTCTTCCTCCTTTTTTCCTTGAATTCTCTTTACTTGTTCCTCTATTTCCTCAATCGAAGGCAGTTGACTTTTAATATCTTCGGGAATCAGCTTAGACAGCTCATACTCTGATATGCCGATAGGCTGATTTGTTGATTCCAGTGCATATTGCGCCATTACTTGGTTTTTTGTCTTGCAGATAAGCAAGCCGATGGTGGGGTTATCGCCAGGTTTACATTTTAGATGGTTTACGGCACTGATATAAGTACCGAGTTGACCTATAAATTCAGGTTTGAACTTCTGCACTTTTAGCTCGATTACGCAATAACAACGCAGTTCCAAGTGGTAAAAAAGCAAGTCGGGATAGATTGTTTCATCGCCTACTTCCAAAGGCATTTGACGTCCTACGAATGCAAATCCTTTACCCAATTCAAGCAGAAAACGAGTGATATTCTGTGTCAAAACCTTTTCTAACTCTAATTCTTGAAAATCTTTGGTAATGGTCAGGAAATCGAAGTTATAGGGGTCTTTGAGTGTCTGTAGAGCTAGGTCACTTTGCGGTTTTGGTAGCAGACGACTGAAATTGTTTACCGCTTTGCCTTGCCGCTCATAGAGATTGGTATCAAGAAAGTTGAGCAAAACGGCACGACTCCAGCCGTTTTCTACAGTTTCATTCAGATAGAATAGAGCCTTATCCACTTCCTTGCATTGGGAGATGATATAGAGATGATGCCCCCAAGGGATGGAGAAAAATTTCTCTTCACCTAATTTGGAAACAACTTGTTGCCAAATTGTATATGGCTCATTATAAAATAGATACCACTGCTTTATACTGCGTATGTTTCTATATGAGAACCCTTTCATATCAGGAAATTCTGCCATCAGCTCATGACTCAACTCTTCGAGAAATCCGCTTCCCCAAGTCATTTCTTTCTGCCGTTCTATAATTTCTGCCCCCAGTTGCCAGTAAAGGTGAAGCAGTTCGCTGTTCACGCGTACAGCCGCTTTAATCTGTGCACTACGAATGTCTTGTTTTAGGTGGTTTACCCAATCCTTGAACGGTTGATTTATAGATAGTGCTGTTTTCATATTTTTATTTTCTTCATCGTCATATTCGATGTTTCTATTTCACAAAGTTAAGAAAAAGAATTTATTTCAACTGTAATCCTTTCCGTCTTTTCTACCTCTCCACTTTTACCACACAATATATCATCTCCCCCTCTCTTTCCTTTACCTCATCCCGTGTTGCTGCAATATCCTCCCGAACACGTTCACCCGTTTTGCAGAGAATAGGTATCGCACTATGTTACTGTATTTCCTCCTATATTTTCGCAGGCGATAATTATTCCCCTTGTAGGGCTTCAAAAGGGAATCCGTCTGTTTCCCTAAGGAGAACGGTTTGTTTCAATATGGAGAACAGTTTGTTTCATTAGTAGGAAACAGTTTGTTCCGTTAAAGAAAACAGTTTGTTTTATTGAGTGTGAACAGTTTGTTTCATAGTATGTGAACACTTTGTTTCTTACTGTTGTAACAAAGTGTTCACCGTTGTGAACTAAAGTGTTATCTATATTTTCAGTGATAAAATGACATGAAAAGGGGGCTGAAGATTACCTTTCTACCATTTGTATTCCTCGCTGTAAGAGTCGAAAGCCGGTTCTCCCGGAATGTTGTATTGGTGGAAAGTTCTGCGGATATAGTTCTGGTCTTCGGGGGAAAGGTAAGATTCTTCCCGGTAGAAGCGGTAGTATTTTCCGCGGCCGAAATGGGCTATCAACTGGCTTTTCAGGGGTTGGAGATTCTTGTAGGGAACTTCATCGAGCAAGTGGCTGATTCCCCACGCAACATGTATCTTTTGTGTCGATTGGAAATAGGCGCATTGACTGCTATCCTCTGGAATGCACAGTGGATTGATGATGCGGATGGACGGGTACTCGGGGGTATCGCGAAGGGCAGCTAAGCGATGCAGGCAGTTGTCGGCTTTCGGGCATTGGTTGTTGAAACAGCGTGAGTAGTTGGCAGGTGCTAAAGGTTTCTCGGAAGAATGTTTCATGTTTATATATACTTTGATGAAGCGACAAAGATAACACTAACTTTTTGATATAGCCTTCTGTTCTCTTGTTTGAAATGCCTCTTCATTGAAAAAACAGTAGCCGGAACCACTGAATCCAGTAATTCCGGCTATACCGTTCTTTCTTATAAGCAAGGATGGACTATTTCACCTGGATGATGTCATAATTCAAGTCACTCACCGCCTCTTGCAGGCTGTCGTTGACAAGGCGCAAGGTAGTGTCGTTCACTACTACGAAGTACACCGGAGTGTCGCCGTCGTCTGGAGTCAGTTTAATGACTGTTTTCTTCTTGTTATTGACGTCTTTCTGGATAACTTCTTTCTTTCCTTTGGAAGTAAAGCTTTTGTTCTTTCCGGGGCCTTCGGCATCCAAATAAGTTGTTACCAACGTATAACCGCTTTCTCCATCAGGACCTACGCTGTCCACGCTCAATACATACTGGATGCCCGGACCGTCGGCAGCAGGAAGAATTCCCTCGTATACGGCTACGGCAGACGAGTCATTGCCGGCAACAGCCATTACCCCTTCGTCCACGGCAACAGCATCATTGTTCTGGGTTCCTTTTGATTGGCAGGATACCAATGCAGCGGCAAAGGCTGCAATCATCATTACTTTTTTCATTGCTTTAATGGTTTAAATTAATTATAAAGACGCAATAGCGTTCGTTATTCATCTTCTTCTTTCTTGATGACAAGCAGTTTGTCCACTCGTCCGCGGTCCATATCCACTACTTCGAAGTCCAGGTTTTTGTAGCTGAACAAGTCTCCGGCTTTCGGCACCCGTCCTATCAAGAACATGGCAAGACCGCTCAAGGTGGTGAAGTCTTCTTCTTTCAGGTCATCATAGTTCATAATGCCCATCGCCTCCATAAAGTCATCCAGATTCATGGAAGCTTCCACCAGCATGGAACCGTCTTGACGAACAACGATTTCCTCTTCTTCCGTTTCATTCTCTTCGAGGATGTCTCCGAAGATACTTTCCGTCAAATCGTGCAGGGTGATGATACCTTCTGTATTTCCATACTCGTCTACAACAACTCCGAACTTGTTTTTGTTCTTCTTAAACAGCTCTAAAACTTTCTTTGCATACAAACTTTCCGGAATAAACAAAGCAGGGCGTGCAATACTACGTAAGTTGAAGGGTTGTTCGCCGCCCATCATCAAGATGATGTCCTTTACGGAAACCACACCGATAATCTCGTCCTTTCCCCGCTCCACCAGGAGATATTTGCTGAAGTGTTCTTCGTGGATGATACGCAGCACCTCTTCCGGTGTGTCTGTGGGATGGAGCACAACGATGTCGCGGCGATAGGTCATCAGGTCATTCGCTCTTTTGTCCGAGAAGCGGAACACGTCACGCAGCATTTCCGTTTCGTCTTTGTCGATGACGCCTTGTTCCGAGCTTTGGTGCAGAATCATCTTCAGTTCGTCTTGTGTCATTTGGCGTTCCTCGCCACTGTTCAGTCCGATGAGTTTGTTCATCAGTTTGGTGGAAGCGCTCAACAGGCATACAAACGGATAGGAAATCTTGGTCAGCACAATCATGAAGGGGCTGAGCATGGTGGCCCATCGTTCCGGGTTGTTCAAGGCGATGGACTTGGGCACCAGTTCGCCTATGATGAGCGACAGATAGGTGATGATGGCTACTACGGTAATCATGGCGAGAGTCTTGGCATAGGCGGCTACTCCCGGAATGAGGGCGAACAGCGGTTCTACGTCATCAGCGATGGTGGCACCACCATAGGCACCGGATACGATACCGATAAGAGTAATACCGATTTGGATGGTGGAGAGGAATTTTTCGGGTTCTTCCAGTTGTTTCAATACTCCTTTGGCTCTTTTGTTCCCTTTTCCGACAAGAGTTTCAAGGCGTGCTTTACTTGAGGAGACTAAAGCGATTTCATACATGGCAAAAATGCCGTTCAGAATAAGTAAAAGTAGAATGATAATAAACTCCATAGTGGATTTTGAATAGTTTGTGAGGCAAAGATAATGATTTTTCAGTATTTATTGTTAATATTGCCATCCGTTAGAAAAAATAAACAATAAATAGATGAAAAAAAGAATTATTGCCTTGGGGCTTTTGTGGTGTCTGTCTGCCGTAATGTTGCAGGCGGCACGTGTAGACACGGTGTTGGTGAGAAGTGCAGCCATGAATAAGGATGTAAAAGTTGTGTATGTATTGCCTGATAAGGCTATCGGCAAGCAGGCTTGTCCGGTGGTTTATCTGTTGCACGGTTATGGCGGCAATGCGCGGAGCTGGGTGCAACTGAAGCCGGAATTGCCGCAGATGGCAGATGAGAAAGGGATCATATTTGTATGTCCGGACGGCAAGAACAGTTGGTATTGGGACAGTCCGGAGAATCCTGCCTACCGTTATGAGACTTTTGTCACCTCGGAATTGGTGAAGTATACAGACGGGAACTATGCTACCATTCCCGATAGAAAGGCGCGTGCCATCAGTGGATTGAGTATGGGCGGCCACGGTGCTTTGTGGAGTGCTATCCGTCATAAGGATGTGTTCGGTGCGGCGGGCAGTATGAGTGGAGGAGTGGATATACGGCCGTTCCCCCAGAATTGGGAAATGAACAAGCAGTTGGGAGAGTTTGCTGCCAACAAGGCATCTTGGGATGCGCATACGGTGGTCAACCAGCTGGATAAGATTGTAAATGGAGACTTGGCGCTAATCATCGACTGCGGTGAGGCCGATTTCTTTCTTGAAGTGAACAAGGACTTGCACAACCGGCTGCTGGCAAGGAAGATAGACCATGACTTCATCACCCGTCCCGGTGGACATACCGGAACGTATTGGAACAACTCCATAGACTATCACGTCCTTTTCTTCGACAAGTTCTTTAAGAAGTAAGTAGTTTATTATTCGATGGTATAGTTCACGGTGCGTGTGTAGTCCTGCTTGTAGCCGTTCCTTATATGCCTGACGACTGCATGGCAGGAAGTGACGATACCCCGGTTATCTAACGTATAAGTATAGGTGGTGGTCTCTTCACTTTCTCCGTTGCTGTCCGGGATGAGTTGGGTAATCAGATAGTTTGCAGGTTCTCCCAATATCTTCCCGTATATGGCAACCGCATGCATGGAAAGCGGATACATGTCCGTAATGAATAGGCTTGGTATTTCGGAGATATTTGCAATTTCATTGCCTGATGGTGTGGTAGCCGTACTGTTGTGCTCAAAAGTGTCAACCTTTTGCTGTATGCGCAATGCCCGGAAGTTGCTGTAGTCTATTGTAATGAATGAGTATTCTTTTCCGTCGTCCAGCTTTTCTGTGATGTTTTCCAGATAGTATTTGTCTTCGGTGTTGATGAGGTAGGAGAAGGTGTAAGTACGGGTATTTCCTGCCATATCCTGACTGGTACAAGTGGTGGCATAACCTTTGTCATTCAGCGTGTAGGTTGATACTGTACCTGCTTCGTCGGTTATCACGGCTTGATGGTCCTTGTATTCGACAGTAGTGGTATTCTCTATCTCGAAGAGTTCGTCTCCTGCTGTAAAGCTCTGTTTGCCGGTGTAGCTGGTCAGCCTGCCTGCACTGTTGTAAAGGTAGGTGTGGGTGGCAGTAACCGGTTGCGCATCGCTCTCTATCACTTCTTTGAGTTCGATTTTGGAGAAAGGAGTGGTGGGGTAGGTTGACGGCTCCGGTTCTGGCGTATCATTGCCATTGTTATCATCGCTGCAAGCTGCCAGTCCGCCGAGCAACAGCAGGCTGAACATGATTCCCGAAAATCGGGTGATGATTGTAACTCTTCTGTTTAGTTTCATCCTATTGGTCTTTTTATTTGATGCGTACGGCATGGCTTGCCCGACGTTCAATGGAGTTTGCGAGAGTGGTCACTCTTAAAGAACGGGTATCTTCTTGTGCGGGCGGTTGTATGCTTCCGTCGATGGCGCCGAGTGCAGTGCTCAATAAGGCTTCGTTGGTATCTCCAAAGGGCAGGAAACGTGACATGTCGCTCATCTCATTCACTACATATCCCGAGTAGGCCGGTTGGAATCCGGATTCATAATCAGATTTCCCTTCCGAATTGTATATCTTGCAGACGATGGGATTCATCGTTATCATCAGTTCGGGGCTGGAGAAATTCCTGGAACCTACATTCTTGCCTACGGTAGTACCGCCGATGATGACAACATCCATATACGGGGCGAGGCAGTTAATCACCATTTCGGAGGCGGAGGCAGTCTGGCTGCTGGTAAGTACGTAGAGAGTATTCAGGTTTAGGTTTGCTCCGTTTCCGATGAGTCCGGAGTTCAGGGTGAACGGTACTATCTGCGGATTGAAGCGGTTGTTGAATTCCAGGTACCCCAACTCTTGTCCCAAGGCGGAGGAAGGTGCAAGCATGGTACACAGCAATTCTGCGCAACTCAGTAATCCACCGTTGTTGTAGCGCAAGTCAAGGATGAATTCGTTGACTTGCTGTGATGCGAAATATTGGAATGCGCTGCGCAGGTCGTTGTCATATTCATTACTGTTGTCCGTGGGGCCGGAACTGAAGTGGTTGTAGACCAGATAACCTATTTTCTTGCTGCCTGATGTATATACATTCTTATAGTGCACCGGGTTGTCGTTGACGGGACGCGCCGATGCTATCTGTCTGGGTTTGTCGTAAGCAACGATGGCATTTTTCTCCACGTCGTAATAACCTACTGTAAGTTCCATGGCACTACTTCCATACAGTTTCTTATAATTCTGTTCAGTAATAAAGTTCCCGTCCATCTTCATAATCCAGTCACCCCGTTTCAGCCCGATTTCCGAGGCCGGGCTTCCGTCGGCAACGTAAAGAATCTGTGCAACAATGGCATTCTCTTCTCCTTCTACTTCTATCTGGTTGGTAGTGAACTGGAATCCGTAGCTGTAATCCGTATAGGGGATGCTGCGGGTAGTGGTGACGCTGACCAGACTGTCGATGGTGGAGAATTTGTCTTCTTCGGATTTGAGCGAGGCAAAGAAAGTGAAAGGGGCTTGAAAATAGTTCAGGTCGTTGGTATGGGGGATAGCGTCTACCCAATAGTACCACACACGCATGGTATCGTCAATCCAGCGGTCTGTCTGGGTCTGTCCGGCATACTCTTTCCAGCGGTCCACCCCGCAGGAAGTCAGATAAATGGGAAGAATCAGGGTTCCCAATATGAGTATCAGTATATTTCTTGCTTTCATGGGGGCAAAGATAGTGCAAATTGAGTGCAGAACTTTCATGCTTGCATGAAAAAGTTTTGCCGAAATGCAGTCTATCTTATCTAAAGATAGAAAATTGCTTGCTTATCTACCACAATTGTGGTATAAAATTCCCTAATCTGTGTCATTGTCTGCCCCGGCTTATCGCTCTATCTTTGCAACATCCGAATGAGAAACGGTTTATTCACCTAAAATACAAACGACAATGGAAACAAAGAAATTGCACTTTGAGACTCTACAACTTCACGTTGGACAAGAACAACCCGACCCGGCAACTGATGCCCGCGCCGTACCTATCTATCAGACAACTTCGTATGTATTTCGTAATTCGGCCCATGCGGCAGCCCGCTTTGGCTTGCAGGACCCGGGGAATATTTACGGGCGGTTGACGAATTCCACCCAGGATGTGTTCGAGAAACGTGTGGCGGCTCTGGAAGGCGGTGTTGCCGGATTGGCCGTAGCCTCGGGTGCGGCAGCCATCACTTATGCCTTTGAGAATATCACCCGTGCAGGCGACCATATCGTGGCAGCTAAGACCATCTACGGCGGAACGTATAATCTGCTGGCCCACACATTGCCTGCCTACGGGGTTACCACTACTTTTGTGGACCCGGGCAATCTGGACAATTTCGAGAAAGCGATTCAGGAGAATACCAAGGCAGTATTCATTGAAACGCTGGGAAATCCGAATTGCAACATCATTGACATTGATGCCGTTGCTGAAATAGCACACCGTCACCGGATTCCTCTGATTATAGATAACACCTTCGGTACTCCTTACTTGATTCGTCCCATAGAGCATGGGGCAGATATTGTAGTCCATTCGGCAACGAAGTTCATCGGAGGGCATGGTACGTCCTTGGGTGGTGTTATTGTAGATAGCGGCAAGTTCGACTGGGTGGCCTCGGGGAAGTTTCCCCAACTGACGGAACCGGACCCGAGTTATCATGGAGTACGTTTCGTCGACGCTGCCGGTCCTGCTGCCTATGCCATCCGTATCCGTGCCGTATTGTTGCGTGATACCGGTGCCACAATCAGTCCTTTCAATGCTTTCATTCTGTTGCAAGGATTGGAGACGTTGTCGCTTCGCGTGGAACGTCATGTGGAGAATGCCTTGAAAGTGGTTGAATTCTTGAAGAAGCATCCCAAAGTGGTTGCCGTGAACCACCCGTCCCTGCCCGAGCATCCTGACCACGCGCTTTACGGGAAATACTTTCCGAATGGAGGCGGTTCTATCTTTACGTTTGAGGTGCGGGGCGGTGTGAAGGAAGCGCAGACGTTTATTGACAGTTTACAGATATTCTCGTTGCTTGCCAATGTGGCTGATGTGAAATCCCTGGTTATCCATCCTGCCACCACTACCCATTCCCAATTGAGTGCACGGGAATTGGAAGAACAAGGCATCAAACCGGGCACGGTCCGCCTCTCCATCGGGACAGAACATATCGATGATTTGCTGGACGACTTGTCCCAGGCATTTGACAGAATTTAAAAGAATAACAGTATACGATAGAATGAATATTGCTGTATTATTGTCGGGAGGTGTAGACAGCTCCGTGGTGGTACATCTCCTTTGCGAACAAGGTTACCGTCCTTCTCTATTTTATATCAAAATAGGGAGGGACGATGCCGATTATATGGACTGCTCTGCGGAAGAGGATATGGAGATGGCTTCTGCCATTGCCCGGCGTTATGGATTATCGTTGGAAGTAGTGGACCTGCACCGGGAGTATTGGGACCAGGTGGCGGCTTATGCCATTGATAAAATAAGACGTGGCTTGACTCCCAATCCGGATGTGATGTGCAACAAGCTGATAAAGTTCGGGTGCTTTGAGCAACGTGTGGGGAAGGATTTCGATGTCACGGCAACCGGGCACTACGCCACTACGGTGTTGAGGGATGGAAAGACATGGCTCGGTACCGCTGCCGATTCCGTGAAAGACCAGACCGACTTTCTGGCACAGATAGATTATCTGCAAGTTTCCAAACTGATGTTTCCATTGGGCAGACTGATGAAGAATGAGGTTCGTGACATAGCCCTGCGTGCCGGATTGCCCAGCGCCAGACGTCGTGACAGTCAGGGCATCTGCTTTCTGGGAAAGATTGATTATAATGATTTTGTGCGCCGTTTCCTTGGCGAAAGGGAAGGGGATATTGTGGAGTTGGAAACGGGTAGAAAGTTGGGCAAGCATCGGGGCTATTGGTTTCATACCATCGGCCAGCGTAAAGGATTGGGGTTGGGTGGAGGACCGTGGTTTGTTGTCCGCAAGGATGTGGAGGAGAATGTGATTTACGTGTCCCGCGGATGTGATACGGCATTGCAATACGGCTATGAATTCCGTATGTACGATTTTCATTTCATTACGGATAATCCCTGGAAGGGAGCGCAGGAAGAGGTGGAGGTGACTTTCAAGATACGCCATACGCCGGAGTTTGTCAAAGGCAGGTTGCAAAAGGAGGCGGAGGGTTACCGCATTGTTTCGGAAGAAAAGCTGCAAGGCATTGCTCCGGGCCAGTTCGGAGTGGTGTATGATGCTGATGCCCGGCTGTGTGTCGGGAGCGGGGAGATTTATATATAATATTCCACCAAGTCTACGATGCCTGCCTTCATGGCATATTTGGTGGCTTCGTGCGCATTGTTTACACCCAGTTTCCGGAAGATATTCTTCCGGTGGCTGTTTACCGTATGGAAGCTGAGGTTTCGTTCGGCAGCTATTTCTTTGGTTGTTTTCCCCAGGGCTATCTCTTTTAGGATGCTCCGTTCGGCAGTAGTCAGTAAATCATCTTTGATGGTAGGATGAGTGGGGGAGGAGGAACCGTTGCCTGCGAGCAGCAGGTTACTGACGTGATTACAGATGAATCGCTCCTTGCGTGAGGCGCATTGTAGTGCGGTCAGTATCTCTTCTTTGGAATTATCCTTCAGCGCTACGCCGAATGCCATGCTGCTGAACAATACCTGGCGCAGGAACGGTAGGCTCAATTCGTCGGAAAAGAGTAGCCAATCGGCTTCCTTGAAGCGTTCGTGAAGTACCATTAGCTCTTCAGCTCCCGAAAAATCAAAAAGGGTATAGTCCAGAATGACAACGGCGGTGGGATGCAGGCGTAGTTGCTGTATCAGTTCTGCCTTGTTGTCGGCTTCCAGCAGCAGGGAGGTGTCTTTCTGTCTGCCCAATAGGAACATCATGCCTGCTTTGGTGATATCTTGATTGTCTGCAATGATAAATTCTCTCATGACATTGGTATATAAAAAACTCCGCTACAAATGTACACTTTTTAGTGTGATTTGTGGCGGAGTGGGAATATATATATTTATATAAGGGTTTTACCAGGAACGTCCCTTGAATATGTTGGATTGTTCCAGCGGAACCAGGTTCCCGCTCAAAGTCATGGTGTTGGAGTTGAAGTTCGGGCTGATGGTTACGGTTGCGTTGTTCCCGCCATCGGTCAGCGTAAGGAATATCTGGGCGGAAATGCCGATACCCTGGATGCTGAAGTTACAATTCACGTTGCCCCGTTTGTCGGTAGTCATTTGGATGTCCGATACGGTTCCGTCTACTGTTACACCGCCAATGCCGTTAGGACCTGGGTATACGGTGTTGAAGGCTACCTGCACGGTGCCACGTCCTTGGTTGACCAATACGAAGTTGGTGTTGGAGTTTACAAATGCGGTCTGTCCGTTGCGGAACATCACTTGGTCTGCCTCCATTACGAACTGGTGAGCTTTCAAGGCCGCCATTGCGTCATCGTACGAAATGGCATCCTGTGCTTGTTCTTCAGCTTTCAGGCGTGCACGTTCTGCGTCTCTTTGGGCTTTACGGTCTGCGCGCTTTTCAGCTCTACTCTCTTGTGCATACATGGTCGTTGTTGCCATGCTTACCAATACTACTGCTGCTAATGCAATAAACTTTTTCATAATCGAATCTTTTTTTGTTTAGGTTTAAATAAATTGTTCGTTATAAGTTTATTGCAAGAACAATGCCTATCCAGGATTGTTCACCGGTTTTTTAATTATTTTATATCCGATAGCAGCAATAAAGATACTCATTACCGGACTGATAAGGTTGAAGAAGCAATAGGGAAGGTAGGTCAGTGTGGGTACACTCAAAATGGTGGCTTGCGTCATGCCGCAGGTATTCCATGGGATAAGCGGGGAGGTGACGGTAACGGCATCTTCCGTGGTACGGCTAAGTAGCCGGCTTTCGTAGCCTTTCTTTGCGTAAACGTTGCTGAACATGTTTCCGGTGAGGATAATGCTGATGTACTGGTCTGCCGTGGCAAGGTTCAGGAACAATCCGGAACATACGGTGGATGCTACCATGCTGGCTGTATTCTTCATGAAGCGGACGAATAGGGAAGTGATGCTTCCTAGCATGCCGCTTGCCGTCATGGCTCCACCGAAACACATGGCGCAGATGATGAGCCAGATGGTATTCATCATTCCTGCCATACCTCGTGTGGCAATCAGTTCTGTCAACATGTCACTGTCAGTTTGTAGACTGGTACTGCCATAGAATGTCATCATTATCCCTTTGAACATATTCCCACCTTCCGCTATCTCATTCAGTAGTCCCGGTTGGAAGATGAAGGCGAATATCCCTGCCAGCAGAGTGGAGAGAAAGAGTGTGATGACGGAAGGCACTCTCCGGGCAATCAGTATTCCCGTAATCACGGGAACAGCCAGTAACCAGGGAGTAATGTTGAATTTGGCGTCCAATGCTGCCGTAAATTCCGCGATCTGTTGTGTATTGTTCGTTTCGTGTGTGAGTCCCATTACTGTAAAGATGACAAGGGTGATGAGGAGAGAGGGGACGGTGGTGATCATCATATAGCGGATATGGCTGAATAACGGTGTTTCCGTTACGGATGAGGCAAGGACTGTGGTATCCGATAACGGTGAAATTTTGTCTCCGAAATAGGCTCCCGAAATGATGGCACCGGCTATCCATCCCTCTTCAAAACCTTGTGCCTTACCTATGCCCAAAAGGGCGATACCGATGGTGGCGATAGTGGTCCATGAACTTCCCGTCATTACTGATACCAATGCACAAATAATGCAGGTAGAAGCAAGGAAAAAATTCGGATGGATAATCTGCATACCATAATATATAAGGGTAGGTACCACCCCACTTATCATCCATGTGCCGCTCAAAGCACCGATAATCAATAGAATAATGATAGCTGTGGCAACACCTGAAATGTTGTTGGTGATGGCAAGTTCATAATCTTTCCAAGGGATGCGGTAGAAAGCCATGCCGATAAAGACACACATACCAGTGGTGGCAAGCAGGGAAATCTGGCTTCCTCCACTCAAGGCGTCACTTCCGAAAGTATGGATGGTGGCGAACAGCATTCCTACGAGAAAAGCGATGGGAAATAGAGAAACGAGTGGAGAGGGTATTTTCTTTGCTGAATTCATAGGGTTGTTTTTGACTATGCCTGGTTGACGAATCTATTATCAATCTGTCGTTTATAGTTTGATGCGACAAAGGTATAACAATTCTGTTCAATATCTTCCTTATCCTTTGCATGATAAAAATTATCAAATCTTTGCGTTTGCTTGGAAAAATGATAGTATCCTTGTTATTTCTTGCTGTAAAGGGTGATGGACAACGATATTATTGTTAAAATAACGCCGGTGCCGACCACGCCACTCCATCCCCAAGTCTGCCAACTGCTTCCTGCAAGGAAGGTACCCAAAGAGCCGCCGATGAAGTAAGTGGTCATGAAAATCGTATTTACCCGATTGGAGGCAGACGGGTAGATGTCGAAAATACTGGTCTGGTTGCTGAGTTGGATACATTGCATGCCTATGTCTATAAGAATGACACCGGTAATGATACCTGCATAGTTGTTTCCGCAGAAAAAGAGCGAGGCCCATGCAAGCAGAATCATTCCGCAACCGATAAAGTTGAAATTGCGTATGCCTACCTTTTTTACATATTTTCCTACAAAAGATGCGGTTAAGGCTCCGGCAATGCCGCAGAGCCCTAGTATGCCGATGACATCGCTGGATGCATGGAACGGGGCTTCTCCCATTTTGAATGCAAGGCAGGACCACATGGCAAGGAATGAGCCAAAGGCCAGTCCTGCACGTATCGAGTAGATTCGTAGAGAGGGGTATTCTCTTACTAATGAGAAAAGAGACTTCATCAGCCCGGAATATTTGCCTTGGAAAGTCGGTTGTATGTCCGGTAGTACCTTTAATACAACGATAGCGCATAGTAACATCATTCCAGCGGCGATGAAGTACATTTCACGCCAGCCAAGCACTTCACCCACAAATCCGCTGACAACACGTGATGCAAGTATTCCAGTCAGTAATCCTGAGATGACGACACCTACATTCCGTCCCTTGTTTTCGGGGCGTGAGAATTGCGAGGCAATCGGTACAAATATTTGGGGTATCATGGAGCAGATGCCGGTAATGAGTGATGCTGCCCAGATGATGTAGATGTTCGGTGCCATGGCAATGGCTAGAAGGGAAAATATGAGTAGGAAGAAATTCGTTAGGATGATATTCTTGCGTCGATAGAGGTCTCCTAATGGGACGATGAACAATAATCCCAGCGCATATCCGATTTGTGTAATCATGGCAATGAGGTTCGTTTTGAATTCAGAAACTTCCAATTCATGCCGCATGATATTAAGCAGGGGTTGATTGTAATACAAGTTGGCTACGGACACGCCAGCTACGATAGCAAGTGTCCAGAGTATATGTGCCGGTAATCCTCCGTTTTCTTTCAGTTCTTGTTTCATGCTGCAAAGATAATGTCTTTCTGTTTCATGCGCAAGATATGTGAGTATGATAAGAATATGTGTGAAGTGGTATCATCTTTTTAGCCTTTCCGTTTGTTATACTATTATTTTGTTTGAGAATAATTGATTGGAGCTATCTTGGATAAGCGGAATGTTGTATTGATATTTAAAGATACGTTGGGCATGGGAAATGAATGGTTTAGAGAGTTGCTGGGTATGAAATGCAGGTGGACGGAATGCAGGCTCTGCTAGCAAACGAGGGTTGGTAAGGTGAATTCGATGATTCAAGGAACCTGCCGTTCCCCCATTAGACCGCCTCCTGATGACATACTTGGGATTATCCTGCTATTGACTGAAAACTCGGGTATATATTAGTACGAATCATTATTACTTAAACTTATAATAGTATGAAACATTTATCGATAATAATAATAGTAGTGTCATTATGCGTTTTCCTGCTATCCATCGGCGTATATCATAAGGTTCCCTGGTCTGTTCTGCCAATAGTGGCTAGTGGAATCTGTATATTATGTTGGCTTTTGTTCCATTTACTCTGTATCAGTGAAGAAAGAGATTTACTGAAAGAGGGAAATCAGTATTTCATTGATACCTTTCAAAACATACGTAATCCCATTTCTTTGATTAAGACACCGTTAGGGGCAGTTTACGAAGGAGACTGTCCGGAAGACATAAAGAAGGAACTGGCTGTTGCACTTCATCATATAGGCGGGCTGGAGCAGCACTTGATAGCGTTGATGGAGTTGAAACGACTATTTGGCAATTCTGGTAGCCTGGTAGTTGCAGAACATGAAATCGGCGCATTTATGAGGAAGAAAGTGTCTTTTTTACAGTCTCATGTGGCCGGGTTGCAGATGAAGCTGGATTTGGTTCCGGATTTTGACTATGCAAGCGCTTGGTTTGATCCGGGAAAGATATCTCCGGTTATCGACCGGTTTGTATTGAGTGCCATCGAGTGTTCTCTGCCGGAAACGCATCTCTCGATGCAGGTTTCGTTGAAGGGAGATTACTGGGCAATCAGGATTAAGGATACAGGCAACAAGCGATTTCTGAAATGTTGCAGATGGTACTCGTCGCGGCTTCCTATTCTGCGACCTCTGCATGGCAAGCAGTATGGCATGGGCGGTGTGTTTTTTGACAAGTTGATGAATATATGTGACGGGAAAATACTGACTTTGGAAAAGGAGGCTCTGCTTCGATTTCCCATAAGATGTTCGTGTGCGGTTTCGGGGGTGTATACATCCTTAAATATTCCGGACACTTTTCAGGTGAATGAATCGGAAATGGCTTTCCATGGTTTCTCGAAGAAAAAAAATATGGATAGACCTTTAGTGATACTTGCTGATAATGACAAGGGATTCAAGGATTATCTTGAGAAACGTTTATCGGAATGTTTTGTAGTGAGGAACTTTGATGACGGTCAGGAAGCATTGGAGGTAATATGTGAAGAGTATCCGGATTTGGTGATTTGTGATATCATGTTGAAAGGTATGAGCGGTGAGGAACTTTCTTCTAAACTGAAGACGTCGAGGGACACCTCCTTTATTCCGGTGATATTGATGGGGTCGCACATTGATGTGAAACGGCGGGAAAAGCGTTGTTCTTCTCAGGCTGATCTCTTTGTATGTAAGCCCTTTAATCTGGAGGACCTTAAAGTGGAAATATCCATATTGATAAATAATAGCCGTTTTCTTCGGAAGACATTTCTTCAGAAAGTTTTTGGAGAAGATTTTTTAACGAAACCTATGGAGCGGGCTCAGCAGGATGCCAATCTGGCATTTTTGAATGAAGTGAAGCTTTACATTATGGAGAATATGGATAAAGAGGATTTGACAGTAGATGATATTGCCTCCAGGATGTGCATGAGCCGGACAACCTTTTATAATAAGTGGAAGTTGTTGACGGGAGAAGCACCCAAATATTTGATTTCGAGAATCAGGATGGAGAAGGCACGGGAACTTTTGGAAAGCGGAAAATTTTCTGTGACTATGGTTGCTGAAATGGTGGGTATGCGAAATCTGAAAAACTTCAGAGGCAGGTATAAGGAGTATTTTGGAAAAACACCGAAGGAGTTTATGAAAAAAGTATGATATTTATCTGAAGAAAACTTTCATAGAAAGGCTGTCACATATTAGATAATGGACAGCCTTTGTTTTGAAATGGGAGATAGGAGAACTGAACATCCTAAGCTAGCTATAAAGAAAAATCTCTCATCGTTTTCGCTTTGGGGATAACTGGGTATATATGATTAGATTTATTTGCCGATGCAGAATGTTTATTTCCCCACGCAAACGATATTTATATTGTGTAAATCGCTGTGTATCAATGGAGATTTTTTTGAATGATATTTTCGGGGGACAAACGGGGGACAAAATTTCGCATATAAAAAGAAAGAAAAACAATAAAACCACTTCCTAAAAGCCGTACTGAAATGTAAGGGACACGGTTTGTCCCTCACGATTATTTTTTCTTTATCCCTCCTTGTCCCTCGGATCTATAGTTAGATTCTGTTTTATTTCAGAAATGTTAAAAGCCGTAATCTTGCATACCAAAAGAAAAAAGCTATAAAAACATTCCTGAAAAACCATGCTGAAATGCAAGGGACATAATTTGTCCCTCGTTGTATTGTTGTTTGTCCCTCGCTTGTCCCTCGGACGAAAGTTAGGTTTGATGCAGTTTCCAATAACGTGAGTAAAGTAATGATGGAATAGGTTTAGTTTGGTTTTTGTATATCTAATCAAGTTCTAAACTAAACTGCTTGATTTTCTCAATTTCTAAACTCTTGATTGCTTTTTCTTTTCGTCAGCAAATCCTTCTTTTTATTCGCTATTGCTTGAAATGCGTTTTTCCGTTTATAGTGCTCCTGTTGTACACTTACTATCCTTTCTCGTCTTCACATCATCTTTCGGGTTGGCAGATAAGAATTGTGTCGCAAAGGTATATATCCCGTCTTTCTTCCTTGCAAGGTCAAGCCTATCGGTTCAAGCCAAAATCTCCACACTCGGTTTTCAACTGAGGTCGTATTTTGTCTGTGAAGCCTTGCAGGAAGAGCCGGGACACCTTGCAGAGCGACATAATTTTAATCAAACCCGAAAGTAGCTGATGCTAACAGAGGGAAAAGTAAAAAATCAAATCAAAAGCGATTATGGCAAATTACGCGACTAACATCTTCTATGCAAGTACGGAGAACGAGAAAGACCTTGATAAGGTGGATAACTTTTTGGAAGACACATTTTGCGACTGTTACCTTAACAGGTCGGAAGACTGTATCGAGGGCGAGTTTTCGTCAAAATGGGACTATCCCGAAAAAGAGATAAACAGGATGATTTCTCTTTTGGAGGACAAAGACAAAATCTACATTCGAGTGCTGACACACGAACTATGTAACGAGTATGTGAACTTCCAAGTGTTCTCTAATGGAGAATGGTCATACCGATAACCCTTAAAAACTCACTGACTATGTATTACGAAGACGAACAAGATACGGACATTATCGGGTGCTTATGCACGTTACTGACTCCTTACAAGGGGCATACAGAGGGTGAAGTCGTGGGAGACTACGGCAACGAGATAGTGGTAAGGCTCACCAACGGCAAGGAGGTGGTGGAATACCGGGATGAAGTGTTAATCTATGACTAATGGAGGATTGCTTTATGGTGACACCGATAGCGACAAGGTTTGTGGATTGGGATATTCCCGAACTTTCAACCCTGCAAGACAGCAAGGTCTATCAATTAAGAGTGCAACTCAATGAGGGTACGCCAATGAGCCGACAACAGAAGAATTGGCTTACGGACAACGTAAACAGCAACACCTATTTCAAAAGGGCTGTTCCGCTAATGGGCTACCGCTTTGACTTCTCTGACATACTGAAACGCTACTTTGTCAAGCAATACGGACATATAGCCGAATACTATGCCGTGGACAAGACCGCTTTACGGACATTCCTTTGCGGTCGGATTGATGAAATAATTGAGATAACAGATTAAAAGAAAGATTATGCTGTACGATTACAGAAAAGAAAGCAAATCGCCTATGCTTCTGACTTTGGCGAATGGCAAGACAATTGAGGGCGAATTTATTGATTTGCGGATTGCCACCGAAACCTTACCCAAGGGTAAACTGTGGTATCATATCCGACATACGGACGATGATTGGAGTGAACCGGCCTCTCTGAAAAACGGCTGTGTAGTAGTCAATTTCTGTGGTACATTCATTTGTGACCCTATCATTGATTTCCCTTGTGGCGAGGAACTGGAGATAACAGAATGGTCATACCTGAACTGACCGACATCTGGCAGAACGGCAATGTGGGGCAATGCTCCACATTGCTGTGTCCATGCCATTTGGAAATACATATCCAATGGCATCAACTTTATAATTGGAGCTTGCAAGGCAAGCCGTTCTTCCTCTTATATATTCATCTTTGACTGTCAAGTCTCCTTTTGTATATATGGCATTTCATATTTCGCAATGGCGACCGGGCTGCTTTGTTCAACGAGTACCGGACTTCTTGCCTTTGTTTTCTTTGCCTTGATTTCTCCGGTTCTGTCGGTAAGGTAGAACGCGGCTATTCTGATGCCGGTTTCCGCGATCGTCGTGCCATTCTGTTCTTCGGGTATCCCTCCCATAGCAAAATACCTTTGGCTGTGCAGCGTCATAACGGATTCAGTATTACGGCATCCACATTGAGAGGACATACTGGATTCCTCGCTTCATCGCTCTGCTTCTTTTGGATTTACAGCCGAAGCGTACCTGAAACTTTGTGTCTGCGGACGGATGCTGTCCTTTGTCTGCGAACCTCGCTCACTTGTTTATTCACCAATCCATATCGTTACAGCTTTTGGTCGTGTTATTCCTCATTTTTCCGTTGCAAAGTTAGTATGCAGCCGGGTACGGCTGAAAGCCTTGGTCAATGGTGTAGCTTCACAAATCTTCCTTTATCGGGCCGGAGGTTTTGACGGCTTACGCTGACAAAAATAAAGAGTATTTGATTGCTAACCTTGTCGCAACCCTGTAACTGCACTCACTTATATTGGCAGCGTAAAAATAATTTAATTAACAACTTAAAGTATTGTAACATGAAACAGATTGAGAACAATTTCGCAGTATCAGGATTCGTAGGTAAGGACGCAGAAATCCGTCAGTTCGCAAACGCAAGCGTGGCACGCTTCTCATTGGCAGTAAGCCGTCAGGAGAAGAGTGGCGAGGAAACAAAACGTGTGTCCGCTTTCATCAACGTGGAAGCCTGGCGCAACAACGCCAACACCGATTCGCTTGCCCAAATCACCAAGGGTACCCTGCTCACAGTGGAGGGCTACTTCAAACCTGAAGAATGGATTGACAAGGACGGCGTGAAACACAACCGCATCGTCATGGTCGCTAACAAGTTCTACCAGACACCCGACAAGGAGGAAACTCCTGCGGAGCCGGAAAAGAAAACGAAAAAAGGTAAGAAATAACTCCTGCCTCGTTCCGACAAACAAAGCGGCTTCGGTCGCTTTTGTTTTTGCTCGTATGTTTACCTGTTATACATCTATGGGTTGCCCATTATAAGTTTTCACCCATCCCGTAAATGGCTTCTTCTATTTTTCTTCGAGAGACTTGCTCGGCTGCGCAATGTTGCACGTTGCTCCTCTTTCGCAAGACACTCTGCCGAAATCGCCCGATACAAAAAGATTTGCCAACCGCTCCAAGACTTCGTTTTCTCCCGGTAGGCAGAACATTTTGTTATTTATCGGGCTTGCAGAAGAAACTCGTTTACTGCCCGCCCTTTGCTTGGGTTGATATTTTCGACAGGAGGGAGAATTAAATACTGATTTTTAAGTCCCTCGCTATGCCAGACATGAACGACTGTCATAGGCTGCATTCTGTTGGTTGAATCTTACCTGTCCCGCTGGTAGTCGCTTTTGCTCCAGCCTCCGAATATCACTTTCACGATTTTGATGAACACCCACAATCCCAATACTGTAATGATTACGTCTCCCATATCACTGATTTATTTCTGATTACTACTTGTAAAGATACGAAAAAAACGCGACATGAACGAATGTATAATGTTAAATATCAATAGGATGAAGCATTTTTTTGGAGTGGATATGTAGTCGTTCTTGATTTATGCAATTCCGAAAAGTTCTATCTCGAAGATGAGTGTTGAACCACCGGGTATGCCGGGTTGCGAGAACTTGCCATATCCCATTTCGGCAGGGATGTAAATCTCCCATTTGTCCCCGATACACATCTGTTGCATTGCGATAATCCAACCCTCTATCAGTTCGTTCAAACGGAACGCTATTGGTGTTCCACCACGACTGGTGTCGAACTTCTTTCCGTTTATAGTCCACCCCGTGTAGTGTGCAGTAACGATACTGCGGGGCGAGGGATGTTTGCCGTCGTCCTTTCCCTCATTGATGACCTTGTAATAGATTCCTTTCGGGAGAGGTTTTACGCCCTCTTCCTTTGCCTTTGTCTCCAGCCATTCCTTATTGGTCTGTATGTATTCTTTTTTGCTCATTCTATTTCGGATTTTCTAATTTGTATATGATATGGGGCATTTCTTTACCTCGATAAACAACGGTATGGTTGCCACAAGATTCCATGCCAAGTCGTTTTGCTACTCGGATGGAAGCCTTGTTTTCCGGACGGATGCTACAATATACAGCCGGTAATTCCAAGCAGTCAAAAGCATAGGCTATGAGAGATTCGGCGGCTTCTGTCGCGTAACCGTTGTGCCAATATGTGTTGTCAAATATGTAGCCGATCTCAACGACTTCATTCCCGTTCATTGTTGTTTTCATAAGTCCGGCCTGGCCTATCAGTTGTCCGCTCTCCTTTAACTCTACGGCAAAATATCCGATGCCGTCTTTTGTATATCGTGTAAGCTGTCGCTCTATCCAGGATCGTACATCATCTTCACTGAAGCCATGTTCCCAAGCGTACATAACTTCCGGCTTGCCCATTATTGCTATCAAAGTCTCAAAGTCGTCATGGGTGAGTTTGCGGATAGCCAGCCGTTCGGTTTCTTGTATGTTTTCTCGTTTGTTCATCGGATAAAAGTTGTTGCAATTACAATTCTCTCAACAGATGTTTGACGGCTGAGACAGGATGATAAAAAAGCATTCTCGGACCGGACCATCGCATAACCATTTTTATCCGCTTTTTCATATCCGGGCGATAACAATGTACAGGACACTTTTTACAAGTTGGCTTGTCGTTTCCGAATTTGCAATGGTTAAGTCTGTCCCTTGCGTATGTCAACAACTCGTGGCAAGCCGGACATAGGCTTGCATTGCCTTCCTTTTTTAGGCAGTATAAAAAAATCATTTGTTTTACTACCTTCTTCTCCTCTTCAATACGGTTTTTTACCATATCGTTACTCATCTTTTGGTTTACGTTTCCCAAGCGGCCCGCTGAACTTGCCTCGATTGAGTGAAACGCCGTATTTATTGAGGATGCGGAACACCGAACTGCGGCTGTTGAATCCGCTCACTTTCCAGATGTCATCAATGGAATGCCCGTTATTGTACATCGCCACGATAGTCTTTTCACGTTCCGCCCTGCTGATGTTTTTCTCTTTGGTCGGCTGGTTGATATTCTGTTTCAGATGGATGATGTGGGCTGAAGCCTTGCGCAGCATGGCACATTCCTCCGGCAAAGAACCGAACATCTCCAGTACATCGGAGGCTTTGGTTTCCGGAAACAAATCCCCACGGCTGTCAATCTTGTCGTGAATGGAGACAATCCGAACCACCTTTACCCGGCAGAACTCGATGAATGTCGCCAGCTCACGGGAGCCACGCAGGGCATTGCTGAACTTTGAGATAACCAACTCGTCCCCACGCTCCAGACTTGCCATCAGCTGTTTCCATTGAGGGCGCAGTTTCTCGTGTCCGTTCTCTTCCTCTATCACTTGTACACAGCCGTATTGCTCCATCCACTTCTTGTCAGTGTCGAAGCCGTCATAACCGGATGCCTTGAATATGTAACCTACTTTTGCCATACTGATGTTCAATGCTAAATGATACCAAACTGCAAAGGTACAAAGTTTAATCTGAATAAAATCATACTTACGAAAATAATTTGCAATAATTATACTCTGTATTTTCATTTGTTTTGCTCTTGTTTGTTTTGCCCGTCATACTCGTAAGTATGAAAAAGAAAGTATATTAAAGTTTGATTATTAAGTATTATTATACAAACTTTTATACTTACCTTTGCAGCCATAAATCAATAATAATCGTATGTGCAAAGGCTTATTCAAAGTGAAATCAGAGAGAAAAATCATGGGTGTTGATGTTATATCATACTTAAAAAAGCAATCCGTTCTTGCCAAAGGTGTTGCCGTATGTTTTGCCATCTTTATATTGGCATCGTGCGGAGAAAAGACTGGCAACAGTATGTTTCAGACCGTCAAAAATGCTGCCGATGCTTACAGGTCATACCTGTCCGAGGTGCGAAAGGAAGAAAACCTGCCAACAGAGCGTCTGATTGAAAAAATAAACGACTGGCAGTCGCTTCGGGATTCAGTATCTGCCTGTATCGCCAAAGACACGGCAAACTGTATCCACGCCAATTACGAAAGCGAAATTCGTGGATTGCACGATTCGTTGCGCATTGAATTTACCCGTCTGGCTCTGGAGAAGTCGAGAACTTTCGCTGATGTGTTGCTCATCAAAGAAAAGACTTCCCAATATCGACAAGACACAGAACTGGCACAAGCGGTAACAGATGCAGAATCTTTCTTCAGGTCGTTGGATTCAGTAGCACCGTGTCACGGAAACGCAAAACAAACAGTGTCAGCCTACCAATCCTTTCTTGCCAATACTCTGAAATCCGGAATAGACTCCAAGGACAAGATGTTAGCCTTTATACAAGAGGAAGACAGGCTGTTCCGTTCTTTCCTGAGCCATCTTCCGAAGCTTGCCGATGCCGACCTTTCTGCCATTACGCGCGACACGGAGAAATGCTGCCTGTCTGTGTTCCAATCGGCAGAAGACGGCAAAATCTCTTATCGTGATGCCTTGATATATACAGCCAGGCGAACCAACCGGAGAATCATACTCAACGCTTTGGCTTGCCGTAATGACATCAACCAAGGAAATGTAAAAACCGAAGCGCAGGCAAGGGCTTACGTTTGGATGTTGTTGCAGCCGTATGTTGCCTTGGATGGTTTCAGCGTGGCTGTTCTGTCCGATATGGAAAGGACAACACTTCATGCAGTCGCTGACCGGACACCTCAGATGATAGCCAAACTCAACAAGACCGCCGGGACGGACAATGACCAATGGCGGGTATTGCCCAGAGTACTGATCAAGATAATGCTCACATCCATTTGACGAACCAGAAACAAATAAACACAACAGTTATGCTACAACTTTTTTACGATGACTTTCTCTCCTTTGTGCCGCTCCAGCTTCCGCAGTTGCTGGATGTAACCACAATGGAACAGCCGCAGTTCTATGACGATTACGTCCTCCTTTCGTTTCCGCTTGCCGACCCATACGATCTGGAAGAAGTGATGGACATCTTCGAGGACGACATGGAGCTGATAACCCTTTATCATCATATTCCTTCAAGCGCAACGACATTCGGAAGCAGCACCTGTGCCTATTCCAATCCGGCTTTCGGACAGATGTTCAAGATGAACGCGAGAGTTTCTGATACCGGCAAGGTTGACCGCATTGATGTGACCATCTATGAATCCCTGGAGTTCATGTGTTCTGACATCTGTCTTGACTTGAAACTTCACGAAAAGACCGGTCATTTCAAGTACCGCAAGACCAAGGAGGAGTTGCTTGCCGAATTTATATGAGACGGACGATTTACCTGCAAATGCTATACATTATTAATATGTACAGGAGTTGGATAGTCGTTGATGACGGATATGGATACAGGCAAAGTGTCGTGTTCAGACGGGGCAGACCGGTTTCCTGCGTGTGCCGTATGCTCCGGCTCCGTTCCACTTATAAGCACAATGGCTATGAGCGTGGCACGAAATGGAGCATATCCGAATACGAGTTGGACAAGGCATTGGCAAGGTATCGTCAAAAGAATCACGAGCTAAAGGCACGGCTAAAAAAAGGAGCGTCATATCTCGAAGCCAAGGATGTGGAAGCCATTATAGAGATTGCCACCTATGGGCTGGTCAAACTGGAACTGACCGAACTGCCATTATTCAAACAATACTGATTACACAAAGGATTACGATTATGATTTGGATTGTCATCGAAATGTTATTTCCGGCATTGCTCATTATACTGCCCATGTCATTGTACAGGAGCAACCTGTTTTTTATGGCAAAGTTTTACCTCAGAATGGCGGGTAGCGAGAGTGCAAGGAAACTCTATGTGCAGTGTATGCTTATCTTCCTCCTGCTATATCACTATGTCTATGCAGGCGGACACTTCGGAGAGTGGGGAGTTCTGATATCCACCATACCCTGTGCCGTTCTGTTCTCGTTCAGACGTGCCGACAGGTGGATGCACAGACTCCACGAGGATAAGAAAAGGATCGTTATGGCAGCCTTGATTACATTGGTCGTCTGCGCTGTACCACATCTGCACACCACGGCGTTCACGCTTGCCTTTCTTCTTTTGGCTGCCATGTTCTATCCCTCTTGCCGTGTGTTAGCCGAATGGCAGGATGAAGACACGCGCAAGCATTTGAAAGAAAATCCAAAAACAATGTCCGAACATTACTACTGACATCATCACGCGAGACTGCCACGAATAAGTGGATAGTGGCAGGTTGATAGAATCCACATATAGTCAAACAAAAATCAAATGAAATGATGAAAGACAAGAATAGAGCCGCCAATCAGGTATTGGCAGATATGATGTTTTTCGACTACCTCAAAGAGAAAGTTGGTGAACGGAAGACAAAGACCGGTGCTTACTACGACCTGTTGGAGAAAGCAACGGCAGGTTTTATCGCTCCCTTTTTGAAGAACCACGAGTATGTGTTGCAGGCTGACCAGTGTCATGTGACCATTTCAGACCTTGCGGTGGAATGGCATTGGCACAGGGCTACCGTCAGGGCGTTCCTTGACAAACTGGAGGAGATGGGATATATTCGTCGGACAAGGTTCGCAAAGAGTGTGGTCATTACCGTGACTTTTGCGCCATTCTCCAGTGGCGAAACTACTGCCTCTTATACCGGTCATACTGGGTCCGGACTTGCCGATGATTTGGACAAGGCTTTGTCCGAATGGATAAATGGCAATCTGTCTGACGAAGATATGGGAGAGATTTGTGGACAGTATCATGAAGCCGGGCGGAAACGGCTTGCCGATGAATCCGGCAAAGTTCATTCGGGCGACAAGCCGGCAATAAAGGCAGGTGCAGAAACGGAGTTAGCCCAAGAGATTGTCGAACGTGTAGCCGTAGCCGGACTGAAACGCGCCATACGAAATTCGCGCTTCGATGACCCGACCGATTTCCTGGAATTCTTTCACAAAGAACTGGAAGGTGACTGGACTTCACTTTTGGAGGCATCCAAGATAATCGCCAAGATGATTCTGGACGCTGGAAACGACGGCGCGGCCAATAGTTCGAGCGAAACGGATATGCTTGCCACGCTCCGACAGCCGTTCAGGGCGTTGTGGGCAAAGTATCAGGAGCGTGATTCCACCCTTTTATAGACTTCACAACCGGTGTTGTAAGTCAAAAGACTATTGTATAACCACGGACGAGCCGTGATGCCCTACACTTGTAGGCTTGCCATTTTAAGCGTGCAGCAGTGCTTGCACGTTGACCAAACAGAGGGAAGTATGGGTAACTCAATACCCCACACGACTACGGTCGGTGGGAGTGGTTGCCGGACAAGCAGCAAGCTGGGGCAAATCGGTTGTCCGATAAAAACGGATAATATGGCTGAAAAATCATGGCAGGTGATGCACATGAACGTGATGAAAGGCATAACCACCGCGCAAAGCAACGAACACCAGCGTAACTGGACGGAAAGCGGCTGGAAACACGCCATAGACAAGGGAACTTATGACCGCCAAAGGGAACGGTTGAATTTCGAGATTGTAAAGGGCGGTAAGGTGCGACCTATAAACAAGGACAAGTCCATTCCTGAACGCATGACTGAAAACCTTGCCTTACGTGGAATAAAAGATCCGAATGAGGGTTTGGCAGAGCCAAAATTCCGCACAGTTGTGGATTTCATATTGGGTGGCTCGAAAGAACAAATGCGGCAGCTTGCTTTTGGAGACCAGGCTGTTGTGTATGGTTCCGGTAACAATACCGCCAATGCTTCGCTTCAACGAAAGCCGGAAATAGAAGAATGGGCAAAGGATATGTACCGGTTCATGAGTGAAAGATTCGGTGAGGAGAACATTGTCGGGTGTTATGTACATCTTGATGAAACGACCCCGCATATGCACCTTACCTTATTGCCAATCCAAGACGGTAAGTTTGCGTTCAAAAAGATGTTCGCAGGAAAGGACAAATATGAGTTTTCTGCAAGAATGAAAATGTTACACGATGAACTCTCGCTAGTGAACGAAAAATGGAATTTGGAACGGGGACGAAATGTATCCGAGACAGGGGCAAGACATCGCACCACCGAAGAATACCGCCGACACCTTTCGGAAGAATGTACCAATATAGAGGAACAGGTTGTCCAACACAAAAAAGCACTGTCCGACCTTAAAGTGGAAATAAGTCTGGCAGAGCGCAGGGTGAAAGGCTTGACCTCAATGGTGGACAACCTCAGAAAGGCGAAAGCGGAAAAGGAATTCCAACTATCGGCATTGGAACGCACCCTTCAATCCCATCAGGGAGATACGGCTACCATTATAGCCGAGAGGGAACGGTTGGAAAAAGAACTGGCTTCTATCCAAACGAAACTGGAAGACAAGCAGGATAAGCTACGGACGGCTGACCAACAGCTTGAAGCCCTTAAAAGGGACATGGATGCCATTGGCGAGCGCACGGAGGAGTTGAAAGGCGAAGCCTATAAGTACAGCCGTGAAATCCATTCCAACGTGGATGTGCTGCTCAAAGATGTAATGCTGGAAACATTGGTTGGAGAGCATTCGGAAAGAGTGGCTGAAATGGGAGCTGCGGAACAATCCGTCTTTGACGGTTCTTTGTTGCAGAGCCTGACCGAGCAAGGGGCGGAAGTGATGCACTGCGCCACGCTCCTCTTCCTTGGTATGGTCAACGATGCCACTACATTTGCAGAAACGCATGGCGGTGGAGGAAGCAAAAGCAACCTTAAATGGGGAAAGGATGATGACGAGGACAACCGTGCGTGGGCAAGGCGTTGCATGATGATGGCAAGCAGAATGATGCGACCGACTTCCGGCAAGAAGCAAAAGAGGTAATCGGCAGAATATGTTTTTCTGCAATGGATAACAAAACAAAATAGTGTGTTGAATATGATAAAGAAAATATTTTTAATTCTGGCAGTGGCAGGTATGAGTTGTTCACTGCACATGAAAGCGGCTGTACCACCTGTGACAAAGGACACTGTACAGCTGGAGTCGTACACGGATATCGAACAGATGCTCCGGCCTTTGGAGCCGACTTACCACAAGGGTGTATTCGTGACATCGCCTTGGAACGGTAACTGGTTTGTCAGTTTTCAAGGTGGTGCAAGTGCGTTCATTGGCAAACCTGTTGGTTGTGCCGACTTATTTGACAGGATAAAGCCTACTATTTCCGCATCGCTCGGCAAGTGGTTCACTCCGCAGATCGGAGCAAGAATCGGTTATGGAGGTTGGCAGTTCAAAGACTGCGAACTGGTCACAAATGACTACCATCACTTTCATGCTGACTTGATGTGGAATGTGCTTGGATGTCGGTATGGCAAGGTGGAGAATCCTCGTTGGGGAATCATTCCATACATAGGATTGGGACTATTGCACAATCCGCAGAACGGACATAATCCGTTTGCCGTTTCATACGGAGTACAGGGACAATACCGTATCTGTAAACGGCTGTCTGCATTATTGGAAATTGGCAATATTTCCACATTCCAGGACTTTGACGGCTATGGCAAATCCAATCGTTTCGGAGATAATATACTCTCCGTGTCAGTCGGCTTGTCGTTTACTATTGGAAAGGCCGGCTGGAAACGTGCCGTTGATGCGAGTCCTTACATCCGGCAGAACGAGTGGCTGATTGGTTGCGCCACACAGCTATCGGAGAGTAATCGCAGATACACCGGGCAACATGACAGGGCGATGAGAACGATAAACGAATTGAAGAAGATTTTGGAAATTGAGGGTTTGCTTGATAAATATAGCAGGATGTTTGATGACCGGGAGAGTTTGGGCAATGTCTATCCGAGAAACGATTACAGCGGCCTGAACTCGCTCCGGGCAAGATTGAAAAACAGGCATTGGGATGGCAAGTCTCCATTGTCCAATGACAGTTTGTTCAGTAAGTCTGAATTTGTCAATGCCATACCCAATAATGACGGTAGCGTTGTAAACGGCTTCTATGTCACAGGTGCCGATTCCCTGCTGTCTCCGGATATGAATAATGACAGCATTTCCATTTATAGCCATTCGGATTATCTCTCCTTTATAGGTTCCGGTAACGAGTGCATCGGTTCACCTGTCTATTTCTTCTTTGAACTCGGCACGGCTCAACTGACCGATAAATCCCAGTTGATCAATCTGGATGTACTGGCGCGTGTGACAAAGAAATACGGATTATCCGTGACTGTTGCAGGTGCGGCTGACGCTGCCACTGGAACTGCCGATATAAACAATAAGTTGAGCGCATCGAGAGCCGATTATATTGCCACGGAGTTGCGCAGGCGCGGAGTGGCCGTTGAAAATATAACAAAGGTCAGTCAAGGAGGTATTTCCAATTATGTACCCACTGAAGCTAACAGACATACCAAAGTCATGCTATATATGAAATAGTAAAGTGTAAGATTCTTTTTGTTCAAATTGATTAGTTAAATGTCAATTCTTTTGAAGGGAGAGCCTGTCCGTGATGGATCGGCTCTCTTGTTTTTGATATAGTACAAATTTATCGCCCCTTATACAAAGGCTGTGCTTTACAAATCATGAACTCCTCCGGCTCATCTTGCCGGCTCTATTTTCCTTTGCAAAGGTACTGCGGTGAGGGAACGCCAAGTACCGCTATGCAGGTCTGCTCGCTAATGGCTTGGTGGACTTGACAACAACTTTCCGCAATTTCCGTCAAGCGTAAATTGGGTATTTCATCAACTCCTCTGCCATTTACTTGTCTTATCCCTCTGTTTCCTCAGTCTCTTGATAGCACGTAAAATTCAGATCCCGACAAGAAAGCCGATAAAGGCTTCAAAATAAGGGAAAAGAAAAAGACAAAAGTTCAACGATTAAAACAGACTGATTATGCACAGCAAGATTTTTCAAATCACGGAAACAAGAGTTGACAGGGACAACTACTTGAACGAGGACACCCTTGAACAAGGGGACGGACACTATTACGACTATTGTTCGGAGATAGACGAGGAAGAACGCAAATTCCATATTGCCAATCTGATAGAAAAGGCATTGCCCAAAGGGATGTTCACTCTTGTGGGAGAAAACACAATCCGATACAATGGCGGTGCGGACAAGTGGAAAAAGGAATTTGTTACAGCCATCCAAGAAAAGGCACAAGCCGTTACCATTGAAAACTGCATGATGTGGATTGGGGCGGTGTACCAACTTGAAAAATTTCTCAAAAATCCGCTTGACCTCGGTTATCAGTTTTATATGGACGAGCATGGCGTTAATGGCTATGCCGAACAATCGTACTCGTTTTTACAGACGGTCAGCCAGTTCGAGCCGGGAAAACTACTTTACATCGGTGGAGTTATTGACTATCATTTCTAAACGCTATGAGGACAAGACGAATGACAAAGGAACAAGGAAAGCGGTGCAATATCAGCCGATTTCCCAATTTCCACCACACAGGCAGTATTAAAGGAATGAAACGGATGTACTACGGAAACCAAGCACTTTTGGAAAGGTGCGGAGCGTACATATACAATGTTTCAAGTGAACCAAGTATCTATTATCAAGCAAAATAACAGACATTATGAAAGGAACAGAACATTTTAAGCAGGCAATTAAGGCATATCTGGACGAAAGAGCCAAGACCGACGAACTCTTTGCTGTATCGTATGCCAAAGAGAACAAGAATTTGGACGATTGCGTGACATTCATACTCAACCAGGCAATGGCAATCTGTAAAGAGGGCGGTTGTGGTATGACCGATGACGAGGTTTATTCGCTTGGAGTACATTACTATGATGAAGATGATATAGAAGTGGGAAAGGCGGTCAACTGTGGGGTGATAGTCAACCATAGAGTAGAACTATCTCCCGAAGAACAAGCCGAAGCGAGGGAGAATGCACTCAAAGCCTACCAAAACGAGGAACTGCGTAAAATCCAACAGCGAAACAGCAGACCGAAGCCGACCCCGAAAGCGGTCAGACAAGAACCCGAACAACCGACATTATTTGATTTAGGACTATGAGAGCGAAAACGAGATTACAGCATAAGGTAGTAACCGCCAACGGACGGTTACTGCCACAGACAAAGAAGCAGGAGTTATGGGCATTCCGTCAATGTATCAGCCATTACGCATACCGCACCAAAAACGGAGGAACGACCTGTATGGATTGCGGTTATCAATGGAACGATAGCAACGAAAAGGTGTGCCGTTGCCCACATTGCGGTGCAAGACTGGAGATACTGGACACCAAGTGCAGAACATTCAAGGACAAAGCGTATTATTCCACACTTGCCACACAGGACGGTTTACAGGTACAGCGTGTATTTCTTATGAACGCTAACTTCCGTAAAGGCAAGAAAGCGGAGTATTATTCTATGGAGATTGCACGCTATTGGGTGGACGATAACAGCAAGACGGAGATAACGGCATTGAAACGCACACTCGGACATTATGCGGATACTTTTGTTTTGGACGGCTGTCTGGAGTTACGGAGAGACAACTATGTGTACAGACGGATTGCCGATTGCAAGGTCTATCCATATTATTCTGCCACTCCAAAGTTAAGACGCAACGGATTGCAAGGCTCATTGGCTGACATCGAACCGACACGGCTTATCGAAGCCTTGTTGACAGACAGCAGAGCCGAAACGATGTTCAAGGCAGGCAGGAAAACTGATTTGAACTACTTCCTGCAATATTCAATGTACTTTGATTTGTATTGGAACACTTACAAGATAGTCTTACGCAATGGCTATCATATAGCAGATATTTCTCTTTGGATAGATTACATCCGCTTACTTGAAAGGTGTGGCAAGGACATTCACAATGCCCACTATGTCTGCCCATTAGACTTGAAAGCCGAACACGACCGCTATCAGGAACGGGCAAGGATTATCCAAGAACGGGAGGAGCGTGAGGAACAAAGGAAAAAGGCAAAGGAGAACGAGGAGCGTTTCAGAGAATTGAAAAGCAAATTCTTCGGATTGTCATTCACGGACGGACTGATTGTAGTCAGTGTGTTGGAGAGCGTGGATGATTATTACAAGGAGGGAAACGCCCTGCATCATTGTGTCGGACAATGCGAATATTATCTCAAACCGCAGTCGTTGGTATTTTCTGCACGGATTGACAACCAGCGTGTTGAAACCATTGAATTGAGCCTTGAAACATTCAAGGTATTGCAGTCAAGAGGGCTTTGCAATAAGGCTACGGAATACCACGACCGAATTATCCGGCTTGTTCAGAAGAACGCCCGGCAAATCCGTAAGCGAATGACCGCTTAATCTGTTCTGTTCTTTCTTTTCGTCAGCCACTTGTTACGACACACATTGTAGCAGGTGGCTTTATGCGTGGCTACGGTAACTTGCTGATTACCGTAGCGATTTCTGTTATATAGGACTTAAATGCGCTTTTATAATGTACTGCATATATATCCTTTTGTATAATGTCGGCAACAAATAAAAACTATTGCCGAATTTATATCCTAAAACCTTTATAGGATAATCTCCCATTATAGTCATCGGAGGATTCTCCTTAGAGCCGGCCATCACGCCACACGGCATTGTTTTATCGTGCAAAGGTACTATGGAGGTAGAATGCCAAGTACCGCCTACGCTAACAATTCAGTGGACTTAACGACAGCTTTCCACGAATGTGCCATTAGTGGTATTTCATTAACTCCCTGTTTGTTTACTTGTCTTATCTCCCTTACACCATAGTCTTTAACGCACATAAAACATATCCTGGTGGCGAAGTTTGACAGCTTCAAGCAAAGGGAAAAGAAAAAAATGTTTAACATCAAAATTCTTTAGAAATGGAGTACAACAATCAATTATCGGAGAATGACAAACGCTTTGCGGACGAGTTCTCAAACTATGTGAACGGGAAAATGGCTTCACCCCGAAAAGTGGGCAAGGCATTGGCGGACGACCACCGCTATTTGGTAAACGAGAAAGCCAAACTGATGTTCTACTTTATGGAGCAGTTGGCGGAGAACTGGCACAAGGGAAGATATGACCAGCGTAACGAATGGGCGTGCCGTCTGGCAGCGGAAGCCATAGACCATTTGGCAGAGAACGACCTCTATCATTTGCCCGAAGAGTATTACGAAAACCATAAACAATAATGAGTATGCAAGCAATTCAAATCGCCATCCCAAGATGGAACATAACAGAGTTGAACGGTTACGAGCCGATAACCACCTTTTGGCAGGATTTCTCCATTGCCGATAAATTCGGAGACAAAGCCATAGCCGACACATACAGGCGAGCCAAGTCTGAATGGAAAGACAACTACAAGTATTGGACGGAACTTTGCCTTGTCCTCAATCACAAGATATGGCAGTGGCACGAGAGAGACAATCAAAGAGCCATTCTCTATGACAAACTGTGGAGGGAAGCGGATGCAATGACCGCTGAATGGTCGGACGAGGAACAGGAATATTATTTTGAGATAACGGATTAAATCAACCAGTGGGGAGATTGGAGAGGTCTCCTCACAAAAACAAAGAGTATGACTACCCAAGAACAGATACGGAAAGTAACGGACATTACCCAAGAAAAAGGCTGGAGCATAAACGTTGAAGACGAAAACAAGACAAACATACAATTTGAGTTTCAACGCTACACCAAATACGGGCAGGATTTCAATTTCAATGCCGATATGCAGGATGAAGACATCGACACGCTTATTGCCGGTATGAAGCGATATTACGAGGACTTTGACCCGGATTATGAAGCCTATTTATGGATTGGCGATGACGGACACGGCAGAAATGGCGCACCTTATCATATCAAGGATATTGTGTCGGATATGGAAGAAACCGAAGAACAGATATACGAGTTGCTGCAAGCACTTGAAGTTGAATTTATCTAATGGCTACAACTATGACTTTATCGGACAAATCATATTACAGAAGACTTTGCAGGAACATCCTTGCAGACCGCTTTAACTGGCGAAAATACTGTACACCGAACCTTTATTTTGGCAGGGAAATATGTGTTACACCGCTCCATTGTTCCTACGGACAAATCGGCTACACCATCAATTTCCCCTATACCAATGCACCGGAAGTGGAGTATGATTGGGAAATGAACAAACTTACGATTGATGATGAAAATTGGAATTTGGTATGTTAGACGAAATCAGACAAAACGGCAAAACAGTGTTGTCGGGAGAGGACGGGTTTTCAATACCCATGTTTTTCAACAACTTGTGCGGCAAAAACTTTTCAGGCGAGAAGTACCGGGATTATATCAGATACATAGCCTTCGGAGAAATGGGCTTCAAGCCCGGAGAAATCACACTCTACCGTAACGGAGTACAGGTAAGGACGGGTAAAATAAATATTGAAAAATAGGTACGGATATGGAAACGACAACTATTCATCCTGCGGAGAGCTATCTTCGCAACGAAACCAATCCTTCGTCTCTATATGTGAGGATTGCAGGAAAACGCAGACGCTTGTTCATCAATCGGGACAGGGGTATTATTGGCATTATCGCGCCCGGCAAAAGGACAAAAGGTTATGTTTTCACAGATTGGTCAAGCATCGAGCAGATATACTATCCCTCGCAAGAACAGGAGGCGAATACGGACAGGAAACTCATTCTGAAATATCAGAAACTTGCCCGACTTGCCACACATACAAACGCTTGGCTTCGTGACATCGCAAATGCGGATTTGGATAAATCCCTTTACGAGAACCACATCACGACCGGAACACGCATTGACGGCAAGTGTATAGGGCTTGCCACTATCGAAAAATATTGTGGTATGGCATCTATGCAGCGTTTCAGAGAGGCGATGAAGAACAAAGAGAGTTTTTCCACTTGTCGCTTTGATTTTTGCGGTTATGACGGAACGCTTTGGTGTGAGCCACGGGACAATGGCGATATGTCGGCAGGCTTCAGCAAAGAATACCGGAATTGTGGCAACGGCTATTACTATCTGCTTATCAACGATGAATACGTGATAGGCTATGATATTGACTGACTATATAGCTACAACAATCCAACCGCAAAGAAAGAGACTAATTTGATTTGGAAAAGCGGGTAATATCGTCACCCCACACCTCCAATTTGACAATCAGCGGATGCGGCAAAGTGATAGTCTTGCCATAGAAAATGGCAGCCACCACCTTGCCACCGCACCGTTCTATCTCCTCCTTGTAGTCGGTCATACTTTGCCCGGTAGTCAGTACATCGTCAACAATAATAACATCTTTCCCTTTTATATCTCCTGTGATTCGGTAATTCCGTTCAAGTATTCGATTCTCATAACCTTTGGCTTCATGCAAACTTTCACGTGGCTCGAACACATCAACATCGTATAATCCTGATGTCAGATCCGGACAATGGGTACAGACATACCAGTTCAAACGCTTGAATCGCTGGATATATTTGAACTCATCGCTACAAGGCATGAACATGATATGAAAATGGTGGTCATCCATTTGTAAGGCGTTCATGCAAGATTTGAAAAACTCAATGCCGTGTATTTTTCCCTCCTTGAACTCATAGACTGAATGGCAGAACGCCTGCTGATCATCGTTGAGAAACGGTTTGTACCGGGACGGATAATATTGCCCATAGAATACTACTTTTGTACCGTGCAATTTGAATGGTTTGAGTGGTGGCTGTTCTTTGAATAAATCCGGATGTAAACAACAGAACATACGACAAGCATCCCGATGACCGGCTCTTACCGCCAAACGGCATAAACGGTCACGTTCATCCTCCTTCTCGGTCTTTTGCGCAGCTAAAAACGCCGTTTCTCCGGCTTTCCGCCGCCAATATCCAACGATATACCATAGGATACTGATAACACCGAGCAGGATTACAAATACCAGCCTTTCGTTCATATTGACCGTGAATTATGTGAGGAATAGCCTTCGTGCTGTTTACAAAAAATCATACTTCCAACAGTTCACTCGTCTTTGCCCAATAATAGAAGGCTTCCGGTAGATTGCTTTTCAACTTGTTCAGTTTGTTGGTCAGCGAAGGTCGAATAACCAAATCCTTGATGTCAACCGGATTGTTTGAATAGCGTTCCACTTCTGTGACTCCCTTTTCAATCAGCGTGGCTAAATAAGCCGCCCGTGCCGCATCAATAATAGCATTGTCTATCAGATACCGTTGTTTGTACATAAATGACTTTACACGGATGATTCCGTCTTGTATCAAGTTGAAATCACCTTCTCCGGATTTACCTCGTGTGGAGATACAGAGTGCCGTCTGACGGATGTCGTTGAAGACCTGTCCGATATCCGTTCCCAAAGACCGGTACGAGAGTTCGACTACCGCAATCTTGCGGAAAGCCTCTGCGGTAATCTGCAATCCTGAAACATTTTCAAACAACCGCCCCACGTCATAAAGTTGCTTGGCTATCTCCATCGAACAGGACCTGCCGTTCTTGTAATAAGGTATTCCGGTAGTGTTGGGAGCGAAAGCTGTCAGTTTATCCCCTAAAATATCTTCTGCGGACGGAACAGTCACCATTAACGGTTCTCCCTCCAGCCGTATGAACGGGCAATCAATGGCTATTTGCCGGGTTTGGAAATAATGAATGTCCTCGTACAATACGTCCAGCAGGATATAGGATTGGGCGTCCGTGTCGTTCCGGTAAGCTATCTGATAGAAAAACTTGGAATGGCTTTTAGGTATGTCCGCGTCGTCCCTTTGCTTGCGCTCCACGAGTTCCAGATTGATAAAGCCAAAATCGGCAAACGATTTCAGATAGTCCTCTATATTGGTTCCGGGAGGACAGATGACATCAATGTCGATTGATAGACGATGGGCAGATTTCCCAAGAATGAGCATAAGTGCCGTGCCACCCTTGAAGACGAGAGGACATCCGGCTTTAACCAACATTTCAAGCAGGGACAAGGCACGGATTACTTTCTCTATGAGGTTCTTGTCATTGTAGTGCAGTTCGGATGCAACCTGTTCAATCCATTCTGTCGTAAAACACTCTTTCTTTATCATTGTATGTTCAAGTTTTCTAAAATTGACGATAATTCTTTCTTCACTTTACGCCTATCGGCATACCTGAAAAGCCTGTTCCTGTTGATTGTGTACAGGTTAAAGGCGTTTTCTATGATACGGTCACTCTCACTGCCTTGCAGGTAGAAAAAGTCCGTATCTCTCAATATATCCACTAACAGTTTTTCCAACGTGGGCATAGGCACGCCGGATACTTCTTGCAAGGGAGCTTCCGAAACAAGATTTTTTACGAAAATGACACGGCTGTCCATATCCACATACCGGTATATCATATTTTTGTCCGGTCGTAGGTAAACATCGTGGTTCTTGTCTTTCAGAAAATTGAAAACGGTTTCTGCCGAGTCCCTGTCCGTTTCCACGTAGATGATGTGGTTGGATGAAAGGTGATGTTGCAAAGGGGCTATGATGTCCCCTTGATAAACAGAGAATTTCGCAAACGGAAAATCCGATTGCAACAAACCGTAAACCTCCTTCACTTCCTCTATCGGTTGGGGTGAAAAGACCTGCTTCATCACTTTGGCATACGTTCCCCGCCCGGTTCTGACCAGTACATTTTCATTCACGAGCTTGAACAGATACCAGGACAAAGAAGACTTTTTGATGCCTGTCTTCTCTTGTAGATAAGCAAACAAATCTCCTAAACTAAAGTCATGATGAACTTCAGCATAGTCAAGTATGAATGTTGTCGTCTCGTTGCTCATGTGATTATTATTCCTTTCTTCGACTGCAAAGGTAACAAATTTTCGGCACTAATTCAAAATAGTGCCGATATTTTGCGACTAATTAAGGTGAAAAATCTCTCTTTTTTGTGTAAGTAGGACTTATCAGTGGGACTAAACCAATTCAGCCGCAGAGAGGACGACTCTCTACGGCTGAACAGAACAGATAGCAGACTTTATACTCAGCGGTGCATCCCGCCACTGTATTCCACCTCCTCTTTTTGATATTGCTCCATTTCATTCAGCTTTTCATTGACGGATTGGAGATTGGAATCGAGCGAATTGTCGTGGTCGTATGGGAAACTGTGGCTGACGGCAAGTCCGGCATTGGTCGCCGTGCCGACATCAAGGGTGTCGGCATCCCTGTTATACCCGATATGGAGAATATCTCCGCTCGGCATTTCAAGGACAGGAGTACGCTGCCTTGTCATCGCAGAGAACTGCTCGGCCGCCATGTCTTTGGCAACCTCTTTTATGTCACTGCTTGCCAGCCGGACACCATACCGTGTAATATGGTCACGGATTTCCTGCTCCGAGTATTTCAGCAGCACCTCGTAAGTTCCTCCCACGCTGTTGTTATAGACCACGGCAAAATCCTTGTCTTCTATCAGTAGATCATCACCCTTGTTCTGGCGAGGAGAGACAAAGGTATATTGCTCGTTGATTCCATCGCCGTCATAATACTCCTTGGCAAGCCGGAGTAATCCCTCATAATCGCCTTTCTCCCGAAGCGCATCCAGTCGTGAGGTGTCATCGGTGGATTGCAGATAGGCTACGGAAGAGTAGAACACCTTTCCTTTGGGTACGGACTGTTTGACCTCATTCCGCTGCCCGTTATCCTGCTGCACCTTGCTTTTCTGTTCCAGTTCCTGCACTATCTTATCCACATTCTGCGTAACGAGCGAGGTTGCCCTTTTTACATCCAGAAGTGTGGTCTTGATAAACTGGGGCGATTCCTTCAAGTGGTCCAGCCAGGATTTCAGATAAGCGCAGCTCTCTTCTTTCAATGCCTTGCTCATGCCGTAACGCTGTGCCACCAATGCGCTGCCTAATTCTGCCACCAGTTCCTCACGGGCGTATTCGTCCGAACCGAAACCGGACGGTTTGATACGGTCGAGTAGCTCCTCGATGCCCGTGCTGTGGGTCATCTCATGCCAAAGAGTACCATAATAGGATTCGCCGTCCTTGAACTGGGATTTTTCGGGAACCACAATCTCGTTCTTGGAAATGGAAAAGTATGCCTTGTCCTGGTGCATCGGCTTTATCGGGCAAATCCAGCGGTTATCACGGATCATCACATCCATCGGCTCAAAAGACATCTTCTCGCTTTCATCCAACTTTACGGCATCCCCATTCGCCAACTTGCTCCAAAGTTCCGGACGGGCTTCCTGAAGATTGGTCTGTGCTACATTGAATACCCGGAAGACCTGCATCTTCGGATATACATTGTACATCTTCTTCTCTTCATCGGAGAGCTTCTTAAAATCGTCATACTTGATCTTCTCCTTGGTCTCCTTGTGGATGCAGGTAAAGGTAGTGAGCATCACGGGGAAGGATTTTTCGCCCTTGTTCACTGAAACTCTTGGCAGCTCCACGCCCTCCTTTGCCTGTTTCTCTGTGGGCTTGTTCATCCGTTGCACGCAGTCAAAGGTGCAGAAACGCGGTATCTTGTAGCCCTCGTTCTCGCAATGAAGAAGCAACATCAGCGCGTTCATCCCATTATACTCACGTCCGGACAGATTCTTCGGCCACCCTAAGCTGCCCTCGGTAATCCATGGTTTCGTCCAGTCCTTGCTGATGGTCTCGATGCGCTCGATCATCATTTCCGCAAAGAGGTCAAGAGCCTTGTCCTCCGCGGACGGACCGTCATTGCTGTTTTTCCTGTAACCGGCCATGACTGTCAGTTGTTAGGGTTATACGGCTGTTTCACATATTCCGACATTTCCGATACCTTGCAGGCAATGTTCAGCTTGTCGTTATAGACGGACAGCTCCAGTTCACCTTTGGCCTCGATGCCGGTCTGCGGTTGTAGCCACTCCTCACGTTTACGGTCAAAGCCTAAGAAGCGTACCCACAGGTACTCGAAGCCGTCATTGACCTTTTCCGCGGAAAATGCGGAGAACTGCAAGAAATTCTTGCCTTTCTTGTCTGTCTTCTCCTCGATGTTCTTGCCTGTCTTTCCACGGAAATGCATTTCGCCCTTGATGGAATCCTCGTTTGAAGCCACGGTAAGATTGGCCGATGAAGCCGACAGATTGAAATAGAGGTTGTCTCCACGCTTCTTGAAAGTCAACACACCGGAAATTTCCACTCTCTTGCCTACGGTATAGTCAGCCCGATTGTACTCCTCTCCATCCTTAGCGACAGAGATTTCCACTGTTTTGTTGATACCGTTTCTTGCCGGAATCACGCAATTTACGGCAAATGCCGTGAAAGCCTTGTTCTCATTGTTGGTGCGCACTACAGCCGCCTTGCTGATGGTTCCGCACACTGTTACGTTACACTTAATCATATTGCTTGTAGTTTTATTTTAACCAAGACCATTTGACCGGAATATCCTATTAAATGTGAACTACCCGCATATACGTTCCGTCTTTAATCGGGCGCACGGATTTTAATCCAGACTATCCCTGACGCAATGACAACCTGCACACCCACAATCACGAGTGTCACCACCAAGCCGAACAGCCGGTAGCATACGAGGGTGTGCAGTCCTGCAAGGGACAGCCCGACGACTAACAATCCTATTTCCATCATTACGCGTTTCATTATCTTCTGATTTGTTCGTTCTGGCTCTGCTGTTCCGACATTCCCTGCTCGAAGTTTTGTGAAGCCTGTTGTGAAAGGACAATGGCATTGACCATTCCTGCCACTCGCATACGCTTGCTTTCCTCCGAGAGTTCAGGATTATTCAAAGTGGCGGACAGCCGGCTCAACTCAACGGTACTGAGTTCCCGTGAGACTTGCACGGTACCGTTGTCTGCTTGCAACACGGCTTTATTGCTTTCGTTGATTATAATGGCACAGGCTTTCATGTGGGGCAACAATGAAGTCAGTTCCACTTTCCGGCTACCTGCCATTTCAGAAATGGCTTCTTTCTGTTCCTCTTCGTTCTTGTTGTCTATTACCACCGCCAACATCATCAGCGAGGAAAAGGCTTTGACCACCATATCCATAATCGGGTCATTCGTTCCTGAAAGTCCGACACCGCTGTCTTCCGAGGATAACAGCTTCTTCATCCACTCTTCAGGACTTTGTGATTTTGTTTCCTGGGGAGTGGCAGTAACCTCCGTTTTGTATTTAGCCAACAGGTCGTTGCCATTATGCAAGGCTTGCAGCTTGATGTTTCCCTTTTGGGCGATGTCTGCCAGATAGATTGCGGGGTCAATGTCTCGCTTTTGTCCGTCAGCGGTAATTTGTGTCACTCCGAAATGCAGGTGTTCGCCCGTAGTCCTTGTGCCGGTGTTGCCTGACATACCGAGTCTCTGTCCGGCTTGCACCTTGTCACCCACCTTGACATCAACAGAGGACAGGTGCATATAAGTGTTCTGTATCTTGCTTCCGTCAGCCCTCTCGTATTCAATGGTTACGGACTTGCCTCCGGCGGTTTTGGCATTTTGGTTTACTGCCACCACTTTGCCGTTATTCTCGGTAGCCAACACCGCATCGCCCTTACAGCGGATGTCCATACCCTTGTGCATTTGCAGCTTGTCAGCATCCATGGGGTCGGTACGCATTCCGAACGGTGAAGTGACAAACAGGAACTCTTCGCGCTCGACCGGGAATGAATAGGCGTTTGTCGTAACCGCTTGTCCGGTTCCTGTTTCCAGTCCTTTTGCCTTCATTTCTGCCATGACCATCCGGTCATACTTCTGCAGCCCGTTTGCTTCAATGATTTTTTGCAGACTTTGGGCATAATTGCCGCCACTTGCATACCCGGCCTTGGCAAGTCCTTCCGTCCAACCCTTGTAATCGTCAGGAGACAGGTCAAAACATTCCGCGTACCGTTTGTTTTCCACAAGGAATTTGGAGTGATGCTCGTAAGAATCGCCCACGCTGTCGTAGCTGCAAAACTTCTCGTTGGGCTTGTCATCGGTGTAAATGCCGTATTTGCCGCCTTGCGCAATCCATCCCGGAGTGGCTTTGATACCGAAATGGTTGTTTTCGTTCAGGGCCAGACGGCTTTGCCCGTTGCTGCTCTCCAGTATGCCCTGTGCCAAGGTCACGGAAGCCGGGATGCCGTATTTGCGCATCTGTTCCATCGCATAAACGGCGTATTTTTCCGCATATTCTATATTCTTGCTCATTGCTTTGTCTGTTTATCGGTGCATTCCTTTTGAAACCTCTTCCTCTTCTTCAACTTCCTCTTTAGGCTGGTCGTGCTTGATTTCCTCGTCACGGTTGATTTTCGCTTCCACTTCCGACTCCTGTTTTTCGGAAGAGGTCTGTTCCTGTGCCTGGTTCTTGTTCAGCACGTCCGCGAAAAGCGTTGCCGCCAGATGTTGTTTGAAACTGTTCCTGTCCTCGGCAACCCACATCCGTTGCCATTGCTGTGGTGTGACGCTTCGGGGCTGCGGCTTCCGGTTGTCAATGGTGGGAGCGCAGAGTATCGCCCCGTTCTTTGTCTTGAACACGGCCACTCGTTGTATGCGGTTCAAGTCGATGCTTTCATCTGCTGTGTGGAACAGGTCCACTTTTAGATCTGGCTTGCTCTCGGCAAGGGCATAGTATTTTCTGGCCAGTTCTCCACGCACCTTGTCTATATTATCTAATGACTGTTTCAGCGTGGTGAAGAAACGGTTCAGGTCATCCTTTTCGGGATAGACGCTGTAACCGGCTTTTCCTTCAGGCTTGATGAACAAAGCCCAGCGGTTTTTGTCGTCCTGTACCATCTGTATCTTCTCAAACCAGGGTTTGTCAGCTTGCTTCACCGCAGGGTGCGCATCGATGGTGGAGAGTGTTTCCAATGCCCAGTTTTTCAGACGCGCCACCTCTATCTGTTTTTCGGCGAAGTAACGGTCATCGGGACGGTAACCCAACGCACCGTCTGGATTATAGAAACGCACTTTTTCAATGCCGCTTTTCTCCAATGCGCTTTGTATGCGCTGTTTGCTCATTCCCTTGATTTCGTTGTTCACCTCCAAGGATGCACCGGCAGGGAGTATTACATCGGCACTCTTGCCTTGTTTGTCGATGACCAGAACAATGGTCTTGTTTTCCTTGTCGGGATGCTTCTTGATTTCGTCAGCCACGAAGAAATGCTTGGGCATTTGCTCCCGCATCTGTTCTGTCTGGCGGTGGTTGCGATAGGTGGCATACTCGATTTTCTCGCCCCGTTCAGCCTTGCGTATCACTTCCAGCGCATTGTTCACATCGCTCTCGATGGCATCTATCAGACAAGGGTTCTCTTTCAGTTCACGGTTCCAATAGTCCACCAGTTTGACACTCTCGTCCGACAACCGGACCGGAAGTCCCATTTCCAGCATCTTGATACCCGAAGCGATTTCGGCAATCAGCCGTTCCTGCTTGACGGCATCCTCTGTTGGGGGAATCCCGTTTTTCATCACCATTCCCTCACGGGCAAGGCGTTGCTGGTGTCCGGTGGCTGCTATGATTTGCCGAAGGGTTTCCTGCGCGTAATCGGTGTAATGTGCGAAATCCTTTTGCCGTGGAATATATATCGCGTCTTTCTGGCTGTCATAATGCGCCACACCGCTGCCATCCGTGCGAACCGATGCAAGATTTCTTGAAATAGACTGTACGAAGGCATTGAATTTCGGCCTGAGCTCACGCAATTCCTTTTCTCCGAATCCTTGCTCGACACTGTTGCCGTATTTTGCCAATGCGTCATCGTATGCTTTCCTGTCAACGTGGGGCAGCAAAGTCTGGTCGATATTGAACAATGTGCGTATCTCCCTGTTGTGTACGCCTTTGTATCGGTTCTTCTCTTCGGGAGAAAGTTTTTGGTAGTCATCCCTTGATATGACCTCGTTGGGATTGTTCCTGTTCACGTACTTGTTCCAATTATAGAACAGGAACGGTACTCCTTTTTCGTGTTCCTTGACGGATTCGCCTCTTACCTTTGCTTCGCTATATAAGGTGAAGAGGTTGCTCTTGCATCCGTGCTTGTCCGAGTGCAGAGCCATGAACAGGGCGTTGAACGGACTGACCGCCACGCCTGCCGGATAAAACTTGGGATAGCCCTTTCCTGTGGCATTGAGCCAGTGGCCGCCCGCGCTGACCGCTCCGCTTAATGCTCCGGAGAGCAGTTCCACTTGTTTGTCGGCAGCATTTTTCTCAAACTGTGATTTCTCTTTCATATCTGTTGCTGTTTTATTGTATTCCTCTGGTACGCACAATCGTTTCCCTGTCGTTCTCTTCGTAATTCTGCGACATCAGTTGCTGGGTACGGTCGCTCTTGGCAAGGATGGCATTGGCAAGGGTATTAAGCGGCAATGCCCCGGCATTGTAAGCTGACACTACTTTTTCAGACAACTGGATAGTGCAGGGTACATGGTCTATGGTTGCGATAAGGTTGTTCCCTTGCAGTATCGGACCGGAAATCCGTGGATTCAGCGGTTCGTCCGCATAGGCCCGATATCGGACAGAACGGTTTCCCGTATTCAAACCGTTATCTTCATTCCGTTCCCATCCTAATGCCTCGTGTCCTGCCTTGTTCAACAAATTGGCACCACCCAGTCCAATCATCATCATTTTGAGAATAGGATTCTTAATGAATATACCGGCGACGATGCTGGCGATAGGCAGTACATTGTCTCCTAAATCCAATGATTTTGTCCTGCCCGTAAACATACCCACCAGAATATCCGGCAACATGGCAAGCACATAACCTAAATTTTTGCTTATGTCTCCCATGCCACTCAATCCCAAAGTTGAGAAAAAATCGCCCCAGCCGTTTTCGTTGGCATTGGCGGTTTGTTGTCCTGATTCAATGGCTGTATCTTCCCTTGATTCTTCTGCCGTTTCCGTTTCATTGGCTTGTTGGACGGATTGTGCGGTATGGGTGTTTCCCGATTGTCCCGGATTGTTTGCAAGCGCGGATTGACCTTTAACCTCTTCTTTCTTCTCCATATCCTGCAAATAAGTTTCCATGTATTCCGGAGCGATGACCATCGGAATATCCTTATATCGCTCATCTTTTATCTTTTGGCCGGCAATAAAATCAAACAGCATTTTCGCTTGGGCGTTATGGCTCATCCAGTCCCTGAAATCAAAACCCTGTACGGGAATCTTCTTGGTCAGCCGTTCATTGGTGGCGATGATATAAGGATTGTCATTGGCTCGAATTTCATTGGCATCTTTACGGAATCTGTCAAAGACATTCCTCTCACTTCCGAATACGCCCTTGCTGATGCAATCTTCAACGGATGCAGTGTTTCGTGTTTTGTCCTTGGAGGAAGTCAGTGCTGAAAATGCCAGGTCAACCCCGACAAATTTGGCGAAGCTCGCCCAACTTCCCGCACCGCCGAGCGATATGGCATCGATGCTTGCACCGATGACTTTGCCTGTCCCTTTTTCCAGTTTGGACGGTTTGTAGGCTGCTTCCCCACGTCGCTCGATTTCTGCGGCAAGCGGTGACTGGTTCAATGTGTATGACAGCCCGAAAAGCGTGTTCTGTGCCGCCTTGCGCATGATGTATTCAGCGGAAGACTTGGGCATATTGTCTTTGACCATCTTGCCCATCATCAACTCTCCGATACGGTATTCCGTATATGCGTAAGCGAGGTCGCCACCTAATTGCCCGGACAGTTCATCATATCTTTCCCTGCCGATTTCATCCACCACGGCGGTACGCCATTCGTTTGCCATTATCGTGAGGTCTGCCTGTATCTCCTTATTGTTTGCAATCTTATCCTTGCACATTTCAATGTAGTCCTCCGTGGTCTTGGAGTTCCATTCCCCGGTCACTTTCAGTGTCTGGTACGGATCCATCATCGGATTAGCGGCTGCCGCCATAGAACCGAGGATGCCGGCTGCACTGGTGGAATACGCTGCCATTTCCTCCACCTGCTTGCGGTTGAGATAGTCCTGCGTGTCTCGCATGACAGGGGCAAGGTGACTATTGAAGTAGTCACCGAATATCCTTTCTATCTCCGCAAAGCGTGCTGTATGCTTGATTTCGCCCATATTTTAATAATTCAATTGGTTCAACAGTTGTTCCTTGGTTTGTTCTATGGCGTTGTGGTATATCTCCATCTGCTTGGGGAAGAACTCTTCCAGCCATTCATCCTTTTCTATCCGGTCCTGAATGAAACGGATGGCGGCCATCCGGTCGATTTCTACGGAATGTTCGCCTTCCTCCCGGTTATTGAACCATGCTTTCGTCCACCATCGGACTCCGGCACGGTCGGGATAGACGGACACCATTCTCGGAATATCGAAGCTCTGTACATCTATCTCCAGTTCCGACAACGGGTCGATAATGCCACTGTCGGCTACTGCCTCGGATTGAAGTTTTTTTTTACTTCCTCGCTCATGGTGGAGAGATAGACATTGTGTCTGAGAGCGAGATAATTCAGAAAATCCGCTATCAGGAGATTCTGTACCTTGCCCGCCAAAGGCAAGGCACGGCCGCCTATGCCCAAAGGGTTCGCCATGCTCGGCATCGACTCAAAGAAGTAGTTTTTGGCCGCTCCCACGGTGAACACATTACGCAGGGACTGTTCTGTATATTCGGGTACGATGTACTCGCCACGGAACAGGTCTTCCATATAGACGGGAAGGAACCGGAGCATCAGTTCCTCGATTTCCTCCTTGTCACGGTCGTACCTGGTTTTAATCTCACCGTCAAACGGAGTGAACTCGTGTGCCGCACCGTGTTCCGATTTGCCGAGTGCCTGGATATTGCCGTAAAGCATGGTCAGGAACTCTATCGGATTCAGTTCCTCGCCGTCAAACGCCACTTCCATGTGAAGGTCGTTTCCACTGATGGCTACCGTCTGACCAGCTTTTACTTTTTGTCCGAAACGAATGAATATATTAGCAAGATGCGCATAGGTCACTTCGTATTTGCCGTAGCGTATGACAATATATACACCATGCTCTTTGTCCGTACCAATACTTGACACGACACCGCTTGCCACTGCCGCCAAAGGACGGTGACTGGCATGGAAGTTTATGCCGTGATGAAAGGATGTCTCTCCGGTGACGACATCTTTCTGTTCCCCGTAGCCTTTTGATAAGGTTACTTCTTTATTCTTTTCTTCCTCAAAGGGCATACAATAGCCGCTTGGGGATTGTAGAATCATTTCTTCCGTGTATTTCATTTGTAGAATAGTATTGTATTATGACTGTCTTATCTTCTCATTCCTCCGCTATGGGTCTGTTCCTCCTGTTCCTGCTGTGGACGGGCTTGACGCTGGTTGTCGGTAACGGACACTTCTTGCAGGCGTTGGGTATTGTTGCCAATCATCATCATGGTCAAGAAGATACCGGCTATCTTGCCGAGCCAGCCTGTACGTCCGAACACGAGGAATGCCCCGGCAATCAATCCGACTATGCTTAATCCCGATACTCTGCCATGCGCGAGGTTGCTGAAAAAGTTGCCTAACATATTCCCGGCATTCCCGTTGGAAACACCGCTTAAAAAATTGGACGCTCCATCGAGCGTGGAAGATAGCGAACTTGACGCCTGGCTCACGTTGTCAAAAGTCTGTTCGGCTTTGCCGGTAAGTTTGTTTACCGTTTCGGTAGCCGCTTTCGCCGTGCCGCTGATGGCGTTGGTGGTGTCTTCTCCGATGACGGCATCGCTCACGATGCGCACCACGCTCTTGTCGGTGGTCAGTTTCTCCCAGCCGACATATCCGGCCGCGGCTCCTACGGTTGCCGTCTTCAATGCGCTTCCTGCCCCTCGCAAGGTCTGTGATGGGTGCAATACGGCTCCGCCAACGGCTTTGCCTGTCGCTCCTGCGGCTTTGCCGCCTGTCTTTAATAATGAACTCCAGAATCCCATATCTTTTTGTTTTTATATTCTCGTTATGTTAAAAAGCGCCGGCCTTTCCGCTTCGTTTCCACCGTTTCATGGCAGACCTGGCTATCTCTGCTTTGTTGGCTTTGGGTTGTTCCCGTTCCGTGATTTCTGCCCACACGTCACCCATCGAGGTGTATTTCACCGCCATGGTCAGCCGTCGCAGCTTTTTGTTCATCAGTTGCAGCTTGGGACGGATTCCGAACACGATTTCCATCCGCTGTTTCTCCGTCATCTTGTTGTCTGACAGGCAGACCGTGCGTATGTCATTGACAATTTCCACGGAGTTGTATATCAGTTCCCGGTATATCTTGTTCCGGTTCGTAGAGAGTGCTACTGCTACGGCATTGGCAGGACTTTTCCTGAGTTGCCCGGTGAACTCTCCCATGTTTTCCGTGAGATGGGTTATCTCGTGATAGAAGCCGTATATCTGTGCGGCGTAACTGATGACCGAACGGAATGAATCCAGATAATCATTGAACTCCCGTTGCAGGTCGGTGACGGCTTCCACCTCCTCTTTCGTCCAGATGTGGCCGGTGGTTTGCAGGAGCATGATTTTCTCTTGGTTCTTCAAGGTCTTCTTGGACTTTTCGGTATAGATGAGAACCATTCCGGCAAGGGTGGGGTCTATCTGCGCGTGGACTTTCACGCCTATGCACAGCAGTGTGATTATGATAAAGATTGCCCGTCTCATTTTCTCTTTCCTCCATCTTTTTATCTTACCGTTGCTGCCCTGCGCCACCTGTTCATTGCCATTCGTGCCACTTCACCATTGTTCCTGTCCAGCATACCTGCCGTCACGTTGTTCCACACGTCCGTCATCGTGTAAGTCCTGATGCTCAGGTAAAGCAGGTTGAGTTTCTTTTGGAATGCGGACAGTTGGTCGTTCAATGCCCATAGGGTCTGGCTCCGTTCCGCTCCCGTAAGCATATTCTCCTTGCCTCCCTTTGCCACGGCATCACGGAGCAGGGAGAATACCGTCACCAGTTCGGTTGCGGTCTCGATGTACAGGTTGTTCATGCTCATTGCGGCGACAATGCCCTGTGGATTGTCGCTGATGGCTTTTTTCAACTTGCATAGCGAGATAAAAATCCTCACACCGTCATTGTACAGGTGGGTACAGGCTTTCAGCGAGGATGCGAAACCGCTTACCGTTTTAAGGTAACTGTTGTATTTCTTCTCCCACTGGCGCATCTGCTCGAACTCTGCGGCAATGGTATTCTGCAAAAGGGCGGTTTTCTTCTGCCCGTCCATCTGGTCTTTGACTTTGCCGAGAATCAGTTCGTTGCCTTCTGCCAATGCCACATATTCCAACGGATTGGTCGTGACAATCTGCGCCTTCGCCGTGACAGACAAGATGATGCAGAATAGGAGCATCGTTATTTTAGTGATTGGTGATCTCATAGATTCCTTTTCGTTGTTTGTTAAACTCTACACGCTCTCTGATAATATCCACGATATTGATTCGTTTGGGCAGACCTGTCAATTCCAACTTGGGCGTGGTCCTGTCCATAGACAACACCGTGACAGTCTTTAGCCCGAAAATCTGCTGCAACAAGCTCTGCTGTTCGTGGAAGTCCACCACACGGTACAATTCGATGTAACCGATACTGCGTTGGAACACGCCATGCTCGGCAGTCAGCTGTTCGCTACCGACGTGATAGCGTATGCGTTTCAGGTATATAAGCCGGTAAATCAAAATGAGGGAAAGGAGAACGGCAAGGAGGGTGGCGATAGATGCAAGAGGGGCGTTCTCCATTCCTCCATAGACCAGTCCCACGGGACAAAGCAACAGCAAGGGCAGTTCGTCGATGAAGAACTGTGCCGTTTGCGGTCGTAGTGAAATCTCTCTGTATATCGGTTGTTGCATGGCTCTTATCTGTGTATATTTGGTTGTCGGTGTTCTTCTTCCTTGTCAGTTGCACATCCCGTTGTACCGAGTGGTGCCCCCAATGGGATAATCGCGTCCTTGATGCTGCCAAGGTATTCCTCGCTTGTCTTGCCAAGCAGGGCATCGTTCCAGTCCTTGTAACAGGGCATCAAGGGAAATACTTTTATACGGTCGGAACTGATGTGTATGGATTCCGCTATGGCTTGGAATTTTTTCACGAACTCACGTCCGGCACTGTCGTTGTCAAAACACAAGTAGTGGTTTATATCCGGAGTGACGGAAAGCATACCGCGAATCTGCATATCGGTGGGAGTGCCGCCCGTGGAGACGAACACGCTTTTCTTGGAAAGGTCAGGGTTGTCCCGAAAGCCATTCCTGTGTATCTGGTAGAAAGCCATTGCATCGTAGGCACTTTCAAACCACGCAACGCCGCCTGCCTTTTGCAAAGGCTCACCGCTGAAATTGGCTATCCACAAGCCCTCGCTGCTGTTGCTGCCCTCGGCTTTGCCCTTGTAACTTCCGCTACCGTCCATCTTGGGACGGCCTCGTTCCTCCAGTCCTGCAATCTTGTCCGGCTCTTTGGGAAGTACCAGTGGAAAGGCAAGGTTGGCATACGCCAAACCGTCTGAACGGTGTCTGGTAGCCAGAAAGAAATGGTTGGCAAAAGCCCGTTGCGTGAAGATGTCGATGCCACGGTTCTTGAAGTAGGGGTAAAAACGTTTGTGGGTCTCCCTGTCTTTCACGTCAAAACGGTGGATGTCGTAATCATCCAGCCTGAACGGAGTGTTCTCCCGTCTGGGTTGGATGATGCGCAAAGGTCTGTCATTGATGGGTTGGTTCAACAGCCTGTTGCAGACAAGGTTGACCAACCTGTCGGGAGAGACGCCGTTCCGGTGTTCCGCAAACTTCTCAGGGAATGCCTTGATAAAGGATATGATATTATAGAGTTTTTGCTGTGGTGGCTGGAAACAGCATTTGCCGTTCGGCGTGACGATGAACTTGTCACCCCGGATACGTGTGCCGTTACTGTCCGTGCGGATATAGGACGGATAACGCAAGCCGTCACGCTTGTTCAGGTGATAGCCTGCGTCCATCAGTATATCCTGAATGTCCAGCCGTTGCAGGAAGTCATCGTATGTCAGTTCTCCGTTTGCCATTTCCGTGTTCCTTTTATTCCTTAAAATCCTCTGCGCATCTCTGCCACCTCCTTGTTCATCTGCGCTTCAAAGTTCCTTGCAGCCACATCCATCGGCGAGTCCACTCCCGGCTTGAAATAAGGACGGGGTGCGGAACTGAAACGCTCTCCGTAAAATTCAGGACAGGGATGGTGAAGCCCATGGGCGACATCCGACAGCACTACCGCACCTGCGGCAAGTGCGGCGAATATCTTCGTACCCAATCCGCTGCTCATTTCGGGACGGGTCTTCATATCCACTTCGTTGAATATCTTGGAAAAGAGTTTCATGCGGTGGTAGTCATCGACTGCCAGGAACTTGTCGTACTGTTTCTGGCTGATTTCATGGGTGATGGGTTCTCCGTTGATAATGGCGGTCATCTTGTATTTGCCCTCCGTTTCTGCCGGCTGTACGGCAATCGCTTCCACTTCCACCTCCCGTCCGTGTTCTCCTTCCCGGTACCAGCCTTTGTTTTCGTTGATGTATGACAAGTCCCGTCCGTCAATCAAGGCTCCTTCTTGTGGCTCTCTGATGATATGTTCGTCTTCTTGCAGTACGGTCTGTTCGGTAGAGTGCGGTGCAAGGCTGTTATCGGATTCCAATGGCAGGAGCAAGTCCTGTTCCTGCCGGTTCCGCATAGCCAGATCCTGCTCCACTTCGGGATGCAGGGCAATGCTGATGCGCTCCTTGCTGTTCAGAGATTCCAATGTGACTTTATCGGAATAGTCATTTTGAATAACATTGTTCAGAATCTCCAGGCGTTTCTCAACCGGATGCTCTTCAATGGAATTAGATACCAGTGCGGATAATTCCTCTTCTGTCAGGTCATAGACCATATCGGCACTGACTTTTTCCGACTGGACGGTCAGTGTTCCGACTTCCGTATCCACGATGATGCCGTGTGACGAAAGGCATTCCTGCCACTTCTCATTGGAGAAATAGACGGGTGAGGTAATCAGCTCCTTGTAAGGCTTTGCCGGTTTTTCGCTTCTTGGCTTGTTTACCATTGGGGTGATGACTGCCTGCAAATCCTGCAAGACATCCTGTCGGACTGGCTGTACCTGCTCTTGTGGTTGCCGATGCCCTTTGTAGTAGAATCCGTAACCGCCGGATTGCATTTCACCGGGTTTCATTCGTCCGTCCGGGCGTTCTGCCACCATAGGCGTACCTGCATAGAAAAGCCGGCCGCCGACCCTGCGCAAGTGATAGCCTTCCTGCTGTCTGGGAGTCCATCCGAGGAAAGGGGGCGGCATACCGTACCTGCCGACCCTGCCATACTCACCGATGCCGATACGGTAGCCGTGAAGTCCCATTGCCACACGACCGTTGGCGTTGCGTGCGTGGACGAAGTTGCGGGGCATATCAAAATCGTCCTTTATGATGGCCGTGAAGGTCTCGTAGGCTTTCTTGTTGGCATGGTTCGTTCCCCAGTCGCTCAGGGCCTGCATCTGCTGCCTGCTGATGGGGTATCGTAACAGTGGGGAATCGTGCCCCTGTACTACCAACTGGTAGCTGTCACCCACAGGTACGACATGGGCTTGCATACCGTTGCGCATCAAAAGAGCACGCATTTCGGGTTGCAAGTCCGGTCTCATCGGGTTTGTGTTGGTTCGTATTGCCATAGTCCGTGTTTATGCTTCACCGCTTTCCATGGCGGCTTCTAATTGTTCGCTCTTGTAATGGACGAATTGCTCGGCTGCCGCATCATCAATCGTGAGCGAGTGCGCCTTGCAGTATTCCACCAGTTCTTCCTGCCATTCGGCAGAAAAGTGGTTGACGTAATCCAGCCAGCCGTATTCTCCGCGCTCCATCTTCTCGATGAGCACTTCTTCGGGATAATAGGTGTTGTGTGCCATAATTACAGTATTTGAAAGGTTTTACTTGTGAAGTCCTGCACCCATATTGCGTTGGGCACTCTTTTTCTGCTCGTTCCAGAGTTCTTCCGTGTATTGCTCTTCAGGAATATAGTCGAGATTGCCGTCATCGTCCATCATCCAGCAACCGTAACAGCCGAAAGTGTATTTGTCCCATTCTCTTTTGGTCTGCTCGCTCCATTTCTTGGCGTCTCCCTGACAGAAGCGGATGCCGTCCTTCTCGTGCAGGCTGATGCCGACTGTTACAGGCTCGTCTTGCATCACAAAGGTCAGCGGTTCGCCCTGTTGCATCACCTTGATTTCGGCATTGCTGAGTTTCAGTTCTTCTGCCATCACCTGGAGGTTCCGGGCGATGACCTGCGTGGGGACGGACATGACCTGATTGGTCTCGGTGTCGATCTGCACAAATGCCTTTGTCTTTCGCCCGTCAGCCGTTACCGTGTCGGCAAGAATGACTTTGCCGGAACGGAGCTGCTTCTGTTGTTCCTCGCTGTACTTCTCCAAGGAGGATTTCTTCAGCACCGGGTAGAACACGACATCGGCTTCTCCGTTCTCCTTGCGCACGAAAGCGAATCGGCTACGGTCGGTGACCGTGTTTCCGTTATCATCGTTTACCTTGATGGGAAGTACAGGCGAGTGCCTGCCGTGGCTGAGTTCTTCCAAGATGTGCATAGGAAGGTCTTCAATCATTTCCCGTGTAAGTCCGAACTGCGAGAGAGTTTCGTAAGGCAGTTCTTCAAATTCAAATCGTACTTGTTTCATATTTTAATATGATATTTTGATTATACTTTGACAAAGGTATATACTATTGTTCATACTTCAATTTGTGTAGTTCTAAATAGCCTGATTATTTGTGTTTATTTATGCTTTAAGTATGATTATAATGCAGTATTCATACTCTGAACTTATTTAATGTTATATTTTGGAGGTAAATCAAGACATCTTTTGGCACGGTCGGAGAACTGTTCCTACATTTGCATCTATGAGTAATACACGAATCGTTATAGCCCTTCTTTTGTTATTATCCGGGAACCATGTGAAAGCGCAGTTCAACACGGTTTCCTTTCCGGGCAATCGCTATAAAGTCACTGTTGAAAATCCCACCCGGACGACAAACAAAGCAGAGGCGACACCCGAAAGCATCACCTCTGTAAATGAAAAGTCCGTACCCGACAAGGTTTCATTGTCAAGTACTGACACAAAAAAGAAAGAGCAGGTAGCTCGCTATCTCAGCGTATGCTATCCGCTCTCACATATCAAGATAAATTCGCCTTACGGTTATCGGAAAGACCCATTCACGGGGAAGAGGAAGTTTCACAATGGTATTGACCTCCATGCCCGAAGTTCCAAGGTATTTGCCATGATGCAGGGGAGAGTCTTTGCTGTTGGACAGGATAAGGTGTCCGGGAAATATGTTACTATCCAGCACGGTGGCTTTACCGTCAGTTATTGTCACTTGTCTCAAATCTCCGTATCACAGGGGCAGGACGTTCTGTCGGGTGATGTTGTCGGGATTACAGGCAATACCGGGCGCAGCACTGGGGAACATCTGCATATAACCTGTAAATATAATGGAAATAGTATAGACCCTTTTATCTTGATTAGTTATGTGAAACGAGTTAGAGAATAGTTATAGGGGTATTACGAGGTGACGATAGATTATTGTTTTAAATCTTGCAGCATCTTTATTATTTCAACAATAAGTGATAAATTGGAAAATTTACAAATATAATTTTATCGTCATTTTTCATGTTTTCAATTATATATTTTGCCACATCTGTATCCCCTAAAAGTATATTCGCTGCTGCTCTTACCATAGGTTCTGAGCTTTGGGTCATTTTTATCAACGGTTTCCTTTCTTCATCAGTCAAGTCTCGGAGTCTTTTAGTTGTTTGTAAGTAATTTATGAGGTGTATATCTGTTAACGATGTTTGCTTATCATTCTCAATTAGCCATTGAGCTAATTCTAAAGCAGTATTTAATGTAATTTTTCTTTTTGAGAGCATCTGTTTATTTTGTAATTCATCTGCGGCTTTAAGCATTTCCAAGAGGTCTAAATTGGCTTGAGTGTATACCCTAGAATCAATATCAACAAATTCTTTATATGAATCCAAAATTTTGTCATAAGGAATATTGTCAAATAATACATAGCCTAATTTTTCTAGAAATGAAAATATTGGTACCAGGAATGGTTTTTTGTTACCATCCTGGCTTACTTTTATATTTGAATTCTTGAAAAAATCATCAATATAAAACTTTCCATTGCCATCACTTTGGCAAGTCAGAAGGATGCAGATGTTCGCTATGTCTAATTTAAAGAATGCTTTGGGTTTGTTTAATCCAATGGGTTGATGTTCAATTAATGCCTTATGTAATTGAAGAATAGATTTGTTATCTTCTTTTGAAAAGATGCCATAGTCAAGTGGTGTTTTAATGTTCAATACTTTAATAACTTCCGCGTGCTTTTTAAAATTAGAAATTCTATTTTCTAAATCCGATATTATTCTATCTGTGTTTTTTGTTTTTAGAGTATGGCAATGACTTCCGAACTTTATTTGTCTAACTCTTAATAATGATAAAAAAATACTATATGCTTCTATGTATTGTTCTGTCGTTTTTGCAAGTATATCAATAGTTACATTATTTTCTTTCACATTCACGTTGTTCAATATCTTGAATGATAGCAAATTTTGAATCTCATAGGTGATAAAATCTTTTGAATATTTAAGAGTATATTCGTTGGCTATTATATTGTCTGTTACTACGGGTTCTTGCTGTATACCTGTAATCTCAGGAATACAAACAGTCATACGACTATTTCCTACGGGAATTTCTACACCTTCTTTTGTTTTCGCATACAAGAAAGACTTAAATCCATCAAATATATCCTTAGCAAAGTTTTCTTTCTTTCCTAACATAGTAAATCCCCATTGATATTCTGTCGCATCTTTTATATCCTCTATCTTAAATTCATCTTTGATAGCAAAACTCTTTTGTTTAATACAGTCAATAAGAAATTCAGCTAATTGTCTAGTTATAAAATCCTTATCGCTATCTAATATCTCAAAATGAAAATTTTTAGTCTTCTGATCATTCTTTAATTTAGATAATTCAGCTCTTATTTCTATTGGTGCCATCATTCTATAAAATATTGTGGAGGTGCCGTCTTCTTTTACTTCCACAACAAAAAACACAAATCCTTCACTACGGGCATTGTTAAGAAATACAGTCTCTATAGGAAAAGATTCTGTTTTCTTAAAGTCATTAACTTGAATACCTTTTACTTGTATCCTGATGCAACCAATAAAATTCCTTCGAACATCTTTCTTCTCTTTGTAAATATTCAAATAGCCGTCCCAATCTGGAGTTTTGTCATTTTCTTGAATTTGAGGAGAAATGAGGTTACATGTGTTGAAATATCTTTTGACAGCACCTGTGGCTAGTTCTTCAATGTCTTTTTTACTGAGCATTATCGTGATAACATTTATATTGTGGATGTTCAGAAATTACTTCTACTTTTATACACCTACGACCTTTAAGTCCAACTGCTCCATTCCTAACCAAATCTCTTGCAAGAAGTTCTGCATCTGTTTGGCTTACAGCAGTGATGACTAAAGTCTCTTGTTCATCAAAATCTGTAGTTATATCCAAAGTGTATTTATGTATTGAGTCTATCTGATTATTCTTCAGTGCTCTATCAACCATTGAAGAAGACCAATTTATAACGGATGCAGGTGCTTTACGGGTGTCTTTTAGCATTTTTACTTTCACAGCTACATCTGTTCCGTCGGGATTCACTTTCCGAAACCGCTTGCATCCACACGAGCAACACCATATCGGAGGACGACGAGGTATGTTATCTCCACCCATTATGGCTTCCTTTCGGTATTGAAGTGCAAACTCAATTTCAGTCATATCTCCTGTACCATACACTATATCAACGACCTTTTCTCCGCAATTCGGACATTTTGTTGGCTTGCGTGTTACGTTGATAATTCTTGGTCTTCTATCGTCTGGCATACTCATTTCACATAAAGTATTTGCTTAAAAAATCTTCTTGGTATTCATTGAGTTCCTTGAATTGAGTATATCGATTGATACCGATTCCTTCGAGTGCATCTAATGACAACTCTTTTCCCTCATACATAGCAGATGTTGGAGTGAGTTTATAACAATCATTGTCAGCCCTAAAAGGAGTAACCCAGCATGAACTATCTTCGCGAGTACAGCTGGTGTCAACGACTTCAAGACGATAGCGAACTTGGTAATGTCCTTTACCGCTTAGATAGAGGTAGCATATATCTCCAATTTTCAAATTTTTGTTACGAGCTTTTTTCCAGTAGGCACATCCAAGTGTTTGAATGCTCTTTACATGGTCTATCATGTTCTCTTTTCCTTTTAATAGGAATATCCGTATTGATTCCATATATTAATCAATTAAGTCCTTCATAGATTGTTTAATTTATCCATAAGAGCATAATGTAAAATAGCCACATATTTACCTTTACGGTCAACAGGGATAGAGAGGATTTTCTCCTTCATAGCTTTTACCTCATTTAAGAATTTTTGTTCTTTAGAACCTTCTGAGACTTTAATGAGTTTGTATGTGTAGTATGAATATTGACGTGTGTGGTCTTCTATGATAGATTCGTTAAAATCTTCATTCACAAACAAAATTGGGCGTGGATAACCATCCCCATATTCATCTGCCATATTTCTATATTGATTCATATAGCTAATGTTTACATACTCCAGATTATGTAATGCTGTCAAATCCACAAATGGGATTAAAACTCCGAACAATGTTAGTCTCTTTAGGTTGTTACAATGAGATAGTTCTATCCAACGTAAACTTTGTGATAAAGACATAGATACTTCTTCAAGTAAGGGGTTGAAAGAAAAATCAAGTTCGACAATTCCATCCTGCCCACCGACAACTTTCTTCAACTTCTTATTCGTTGAAAGGTCTAAGTGTATGTCATTACCTCTAACTCCTTCCCACCGAAGATATTCTAGTTCAGTACATCCCGTTGTTATCAAATCTTTGATGAACAGATAACTGCAATCAATCTTTTTTAGATTCGGGAATTCAGAGAAATTCCATGTCGTAACCTCACTATTCATAGTAATATCACTGACATTGATTTCTTCAATGGCTTCAAGTTGCTCTTTCGATGCTGTATCAACATCTATTTGATACATTCGTTTAACTACATTCTTTATGTACTGGTTCATATTATTCATAATATTAATGGTTTATGCCGCAATCACCTGACTGATAAGTTTCACATAATCAATCAACGCTTTGGGACTATCGCGGAAGATGGTTGTAAACTTATTGAAAGGTGGTTGTTGCAATACAACAGTGGTAATATCACCATTCTCGCATACATAGCGGATAAGCGTGCGCAGATATTCTTCCTGCATACGGGTCAGTTCTGCGCCATAAATCAATGCGCGATATTTCTCCAGCGCAACATTTTGTTCCACGCCAATGATTGAACGGATAAAGGCGGCCACATTGTGTTGGTATGGTTTTGTCCTTGTTTGTGCCTCAAACTCTTCCTTTGAGCCCAACTCTTCCCAGAAAATCTGTTCCAATCGGTTGATGTCCTGTTCTGAAAGCGGTTCAAGATGATATATCTTCTGTAAGGCATCATCGTCTGACAGATGTTCCTTAAGATAATCTTCCACTCTGCGGCGATAGGTGCGTATAGGAGTGATATTAACGCTTGAATTATCTTCTTCAAACGTGTCTTTTACATTAATGGTAAATGTTTGTCCTGTTGTGCTACTATCCAAGTATTGAATAAGGTCACGAAGTTCCTTCCTGACGCGTTCAAGAGAACCAAGGCTTTTCGATTCCCAGAAATGGACAGATAGCACTTCGTCCAATACATCCATCTTAGCCATTACTTGCGGAATGGACGCTTTCTTTTCTTTGAGATAACCGGCTATATCCATTATTTTCCGCTCAGAAGATGCGGAGTTGACGGTATCATCTACCAATGCAAGTTGTGATTTCAGTACCAATGCGTCAAACTTTAGCGCAGCTGTGTCGGTGGTTGTGTTTTTAAGCAATGGCGATATTTTCCCTTTCATTGCCATTACATCGCCAAGTGTCAGGCATACCATAGATTCCGGGGTGGCGTATGTTTCTACTGCTCTCAGTTGTAGCCGGACATCAATCCGATTCCTATTCAGTCCGTCTATCTGCCGGTGCAAAATGTCGGCAAGGTTGTCATGAAAAGCCTTGGTTTCCTCATTGGTCTGATGTTCTCCGTCTTGCAAGGCGAATTTTATATCCGTGCGCAAATTGAACAGCAGACTTACGATAGACTGCGACTGTGTTGGCCTGACACCTTCGGGATTCATCTCGAAATATTCAAAATTGCGGTAGAAGTCAAATATCAGAAACTCTTTCTTGTCCAAGCCTTCACCAAACAAGTTTTCGCACAGGCGTGTGCCTCTGCCTATCATTTGCCAAAACTTAATCTTGGAATGAATAGGCTTAAAGAATACCAAGTTTACAATTTCAGGAACATCAATGCCTGTGTCGAGCATATCTACCGATACTGCAATTTGAGGTTGCTTCTCTTTATCGGCAAACTTATCAAGCAGGTCTGATGAATACTTTTCGTAATTGTCAATCACCCGACAGAAATCCGGTCCCAGGTCGGAGTAAAGAGCGACAAACCGTTCGGCAATAAACACGGCATGTTTGTGATTATAAGCGAATATGATGGTTTTGCCAATCATGGTGTCTTCATTTACCCGGACACCTTCGTTCATTAATCTATTCAATACATGGTCAACTGTATCTTGGTTGAAAATATATTTGAAAATTTCTGTTGCGTTGATGGTGCGGCTATATGGGTCGTCCGGTTCCAACCCGGCCATCATTTTTTCATATTCGAAAATCTCTTCCAATTGTTTGCGCTCTTCCGGAGAAAGTTGTTCAGGATTAATCCCTTCGGTCAGGATTTGCGAATTGTCTTTGATTGCCTTGAATGGATTCAAATAACCATCTGCTACTGCTTCATCGTATTCGTAGCTGTCTGTCGGTTCGCCTTGTTCCATGCCGAAAAGGTCGTATGTGGAACGATCGACTTCATCGCGTGGCGTTGCCGTCAAGCCTAAGAGGAATCCGTCAAAATAATCGAATATGGCTCCATACTTACCAAACACACTGCGATGGGCCTCGTCTATGATGATAAGGTCAAACCTGCCTAATGAGAATGTCTTGGAATCCTTGTCCAGATGACCTATCATGGTTTGGTAGGTAGAGAACAGGATGCGTGCTGACGTATCCACATCGCTGTCCCGCAAGGAACTGACCGTTATGTCAGGCAATAATTTTGTATAGTTCTTCTGTGCTTGATTAACCAGTTCAATTCGGTCGGCAAGGAACAGTACGTTCTTTACCCAGTTGTTCCGCACCAATACATCTACGAGCGAGATACTGACACGTGTCTTCCCCGTCCCTGTAGCCATCACCAGCAATGCTCGCCTGTGCTTCTTGTTGTAATGGTTGCAGACAGAGGCAATAACCCGTTTCTGATAATTACGGTTGGTTATCTTGTCGGAGATGGTAAGGTCTGTAATGTCATTGCGCCCTCTTTGCGAAATCATGCGTTGCAGTTCATCGATGGTATGAAATCCCATTACTTTACGCGATGGATACCCTATGCCGTCTATTATATTGGTTTCAAATCCATTGGTATAATAGATTACCGGTCTGGGACAGGCATAGCGTGCAGCCAAGCAGTCAGCGTACAATTCCGCTTGATGACGCCCTTCTGCGGCATTCTTGCTTGTGCGTTTGGCTTCGATGACAGCCAACGGTATTCCACCGGCATTGAACAATACATAATCGGCATAACCCACTCCGCTTTCATTTGGCATACCCTGTACTTCAACCTCGATGCAAGCCTGCCGTGCTATGGTTTCCCCTTTGCGCTCAGATATTTTCCAACCGGCTTCATGCAGTAGCAAATCGATATACAGCCGTCGTGTCTCCGCTTCCGACAGGTCGTTTACTACCGGCTGTGCTTCTACCGTTGCAGGCTGTGCATCGGAGCTTTCTTCCACCGCTTGTGCAGCAGTGGTGGCTGCTCGTGTGGTGGTTGTGTTTACTTGGTCTGTTTGAGGAACAATGGCGAGAGGATTTGTCTGTGGCGTTTGCGGTATCAATCCTTTATCAAAATCAGGCAAACTGTCAATCACTTGCCAAGCCAGCATGATAGAGCCAATGATGTAATAGAGGTTCAATACGGCAAAGAACGATTCTCTGCGCCCGACGAAGCCATCACCGGCGTGAGCTGCGGTATTGCCGATTTTGCGGATATAGTGAATGCGCTTCATCAGGTCTTCGCTGTCTATGAAACCGGTGAAACGCTCATCGGTGGTTAGCGAAAGCAACGAAGCCCGTTCGCCTATTTGCCACCCTTTCAGACGGTAAACGGTCTTCACCATTGTTTCTAACGCAAGCCGTGCCTGCTGTGCCGAAATCATCGGATTGTTTACTTGAAAATCCTCGGCTGTTGCACAATACCGATAGATTGTCCCTAATCCGTCAATGCCTTTTATGATGTCGAAATTCCTCATAACTCAGTCTTTTATAAATTGCCAATAACCATCTTTGTCCGAACCGACTCGATGTATTACTGTTCCATTTAGTTTCTTGATATGTCGGGCAACGGTGGCGCGACTGATACCCAGCATCTGTGCATATTCATCGTATGTGTATTCTGGATGCTCTTTTATTGCGGTGACAAGCCGTGAAGTGGTGTCGTTGGTTTTTACAGTATCACTTGCAGTATCATTTACAGTATCACTTGTGGCCTTTTGATACTGTAAAGTCCGATTTTCGAGATTGGTAATATGTTGTGCCATCATTACATCTTGAATAATGGTACTGTCTTCATGCTCGCGGCTGTCTATCAGTGCCTGTATATATTCTCCTTTTGCTTCTTTCGTCACAATGGAGGGGATAAGTCCCAACTGCCGTTGCACCATGTTCATTAATAGGCGTGTGGTGCGACCGTTGCCGTCCACCCACGGATGAATGGTAACCAAGCGGAAATGGGCTTCAAAACTCAGGCGATAACAGGCGGCCATGTCGTTTTTGTCAATGGATGACAATGCCTCATTCAGCCACTCACAAAACTCAGCCGTTGCTTTAGGAACTTTTTGAAAAGCCAGATAGCTCTTTCCTCCGATACCGGCACTCACATTGCAACGGCGCAACTCGCCTTTGGAGGAATCGAATGTGCCGCCTAATGTGGAGTATTCCGAACCGGTACGCCGCATGACTTTAGCAGACAGCTCACACAAGAATTCAACCGTGTAAGGCCGAGCAGATTTTACCCATTCAAATCCAAAGAGATAGGCGTTCTTCAAGTCCACATTCATCATCTGCTCCATGAGGCTTCTTCCCTTGGCGGCAATTCCTTCATCAAACAGAAGTTGGTTTTCCACCTCGGTAACGGTAGAACCCTCGATGGCTGTGGAGTGCGTGATAAGCGAATAGAGGTAGAATTTGTCGTAATCTACCTGTTGCTCAATACCTGAACCGGAATATCGGTGGATGGTATCTTTTAATTTTTTATCTATCTCTTTCATTGCCATTGTGCTACTTTATGAAAAATAATATTGCATTCGTTCTGCCATCATGGTTTTGGCATCTTCCAATTGCTTGCAGATTAACTCTTTCTGTTTTTCAATGGATTCAATCTTGAAGGCAAATTCTTGTTGTAAAGAGAGTGGGGGAATTATAAATTTGATATTTCCAACAATAGTAAGATTCATGTTTTTTTGGTTTGTTCCATTTCCTAATTCACGATTAGCTTCATAACACATTTGAAAATGCCAATAACAAAAAGTAGGATTTAATGAGTCTTTACATTGTATGGCTGCACATGCTTGATTTGTTGCTGCTTTAATTCTTAATAACCCGACTTGACCTCTTGTTTTACCTTGTCCATACATCGCAACAAGTATGGTATCAGGAAGATAAATCGAACAATTGGAATTATCTATAGCTTCTTTAGTTATGTGCTCCTGAGTCTCCCAAATATATGAATTATGTACTTCCGTAGATTTAACCCATGGAATATCTCCTTCATAGTATGATACTATTTTGCGACTTGGAGTTGCACCTGTTCCTATGGATGCATATTTATTTAAAGATCCCTTTTCCCATCCTTTCGGATTACTCACCGGGTCACCGAACATATCCAGAAAAATGGATTGCGCCAGTGCATCCAAGTCCTCTAATTGCGCTTTGTAGCCGTCAATCATCGCTTGCACAGCATCCAACTCTGCTGCTATCGCTTGTTGAATATCCAGCGGAGGATATATTATTTCAACAGAAGCAACTCTATCAATATTTAGATTATTTACAACAGCTCCTTGTGCTTTCTGAGCAAATTTTTCATACATAGGAGCTGATCCAAGGAGATAATATAGGTAGGATTTATCAAACTGTTTCGGCTGTTCTAACACAAGCCAACCGTCATGTATGCAACCATCAACATTGAGAATATAGGGTCTGCCAAATGACATAGAGTTTGACAGTAGAAAATCTCCTTTGTGAACGAAACGGGATTTACTTACACCTTCAGGAATGATTTTTTCCTTGCAGGAGGATATAAATTTTGAATCTCCGGCATCTCCTATTTTAATCCAATTGATACCATCAGGGGCATCGGTTAGAAATTTTTGAATAGGACGAGGTGAACCGCCACGTTTAATATTACAAAGATTTCCAAGTAAATCTCTGTGCCATCTTGATTTATCCACTTTCATACCCTCACGAATTAAGCAGTTTCTTAAACTCGGCAAAGGCTGCATCAATAGTCTTTTGCCGTTCCTCCATACGAGCCATAATCACCTCGGGCGCATCATATACTACTGCCTCACGCTCCACTTCGTGATAACGCTTATAACTGAGGTCGTAGCCGTTTTCGCGTATTTCATCGGCAGTTACAAAGAATGATTGCTCCCTGCGGCTGCGGTCGGCTTCCGCTTCGAGATTATGGAAACGGGAGACAATGTCAGGGACATCGTTTTGCTCCGGGGTAGGAGTGCGTTGTGTCGTTAGAGAATAGCCATCGGCACGCATATCGTAAAACCAAACCCTGTTCGTTCCACCCGTTCCGGTCTTGGTGAAGATTATGATGGCTGTGGATACCCCACTGTAAGGCTGGAACACGCCTGATGGCATGGTGATAACAGCTTGCAGACAGTGATTATCCACCAATGCGGAACGTATGGTCTTATAGGCTTGTGCATCGCCTGTAAGCACCGTGTCGGGAACGACAGAAGCGCATCGGCCGCCCGTCTGCAACATCCGCATCATCAGAGCAAGGAACAGCAGTTCTGTCTTTTTCGTCTTGACAGCAGCTTTCAATGTGTGCGCGATATCATCGGCATCAAGGCTTCCTGCGAATGGCGGGTTGGCGAGGCAAAGCGTGTATTTGTTAGTGTCGTTGTTCTCGTTCGATAACGAGTTGCGATAGTGCAGTTGTGGCTCATCCACATCATGGAGCATCATGTTCATGCAGCCGATGCGCATCATCGAGGCATCGGAATCCGAACCGTGGAAAATCTCGTTCCGGTATCTGTTTCGGTTGTCGATATTCAGCAGTTCGTCGCCCTGATGTTCCGCAATGTATTTTGCCGCTTCCATAATGAACCCTGCCGAACCCATGGCAGGGTCACAAATGATGTCATCAAGCGTGGGACGCATCAGTTCCACCATCATGCGGATAATGTGGCGAGGGGTGCGGAATTGTCCGTTGGTTCCCGATGCCGCCATCTTGCCAAGCATATACTCGTATATGTCGCCCATCATGTCCGCACCGTCGGATGCCAACTCTTCTATACCCTCGACTACACGTGACAACAATCGTGCATTGGTTATCTGAAAGACAGTATCCTCCATTGCCTGACTATATGCCGAGCCTTCGCCCCCGATATGCCGCAGGAAGATAAACGCATCGTTACGGACACGGTTCAGCATCTTTGCAGATTCCATATCCTTGAAGTTGTGCCAACGCATCTCGCTGTATGGCACTTCTTGGTCTGTATTCGGGTTGTGCCACATTCCTTCTGGGAAAGTGGGGTTTAGCAATTTATCGCCTGTCAGGTTGGCAATGGCCTCCTTTTCCAGTTGCTTCTCATCAAGCATCTTCATAAAGAGCAAATAGGTGATCTGCTCAAAGATTGCCGAAGGCTGTGTGAAGCCATTGTTCCAAAATGTCTGCCATATATTATCGACTTGTTGTTTCTTTTCTCCTGTTATCATATGCTTACTGTACAATTTCTATTTCTGTTACTATATAAGGCAATTCAGCCATATCCATACCTTCGTTCTGAATGATATTCTTTAGAATCGCTTTCTTCCTGAGCATAGGGCTGTATTTAGAATCTAATTTGCAATATGGACCACATGTCAACTTTCCGCTTCTGTGGTACATAATATTACATTCCGTCCCTATCAAAGAATCTATAGAAGGAAACTCCACAACCTTTCCTTCCACAACCTTAATATCTTTTTTCTTTCCAATGTCTGTTATAGTTGTGCTAGGTGCCGGTAATGGAATAATTTTTATCTTGGATTTGTTTGTCTTAATGTCCGGATTAGAGTTGATATACTCGCCAAGCCATTTAATCACATGGCATAGCTGAAGGACATATCCAAAGAAAATTTCTTTCTTATCTTCCTCAATTATGTATGGATCATCTTCATTTGTATGTGAGTCTGAACTAGAATAATTCAAGATGTTTTTGACAAACATTGCTATTTCTTGATTGAAAATACAATCATCAGGCTCCCCAAATCTTACTTTGTTTTTGATAGTTCTTCCATCATAAACATTAGTCTCCAGACCTGCCATGAATCTACTGGCATCTAGCGACACAATATGACCATTAGTGTCAAAGAAATCGTCAGGAAGAAGACCAAATTTATTTGCACCACGAAATAGATATTCTATTACCTTGCGGAGTGGGTTACCCTCATATACAAAGTTCAAATTTTCTTCCGGATAGTAAAGTGCGGAAAGCATCTTCAACATATAAGTGCGTGCTTTTATATAACCAAATACACGTCCCTCGCCAAGATATTTGAATACATCAGAATGTCTGAACAATACCGTATTGATACCTGTGGATGAAGCTACTCGTCTAATATTATCAAAAAGTATTTCTTCTTGTGCGACCTTTTTGCCATCAATTTCCTCATCTTTGGCCTTGATATATTTCATAGGTCCCCACAATGAATCAAAGTTTTGTCTTTCTTCGGTGTAAATCAATTCCAATACTATGCTGAAATCATCCATTGTTCCAGCAGAAAGAACATACCAAGGTATGAATTTATGCTTTTCTCCGAAAATTCTTGATAAGCGAACAGAGACATGTCCCAAGAATAGCTTTGATGCTACTGTATCTGCTTTTTTAATTTTACATTGAGCGTCCAAGATGATGGCAGAGTATTCTTTGAAATTGATGCGCAGTTTTTCCTCCGCTTCTTCCCAATTTGTTGCCACATCAAGCTCTATGTCTTTTGACTCAGCAATAATTTGATAACCTTGTATAATGCTAAGGTCATCTTCTACCCAAAGTACTTTATAAAATGTTTCTTCTCTCATAATTCAAAAGATGAATCTATGTTAGTATCGTGAAAAATAAGTTTATAAGTAATAGTAAACTCATTTTCAGGCTCTGAAATAATCTCTAAGTTATCACCAAACTCTTCCATGAGTTTTTTGATTTCGTATCCTCCAATACCAAAATGAGTATTAGAATTGCCAGAAGTCTGACCATAAACAGTTATGTCGCTGCAACTCATTTGAGGAACTAATGGCTCACCGTTATTTGATATTGAAACGATGTAGTCCGATCCTTCGGAGCCAATCTCAATTTTTATGATGTTATCGGCATCCTCTCTATTTACAAATCCGTGAGCACACGCATTGCTAACGATATTATTGAATATAGTGGTAAGAGCTTCCTTGGAAAACTTAACATATTCAATAGGATCGCCTTTTCTCAGAACATAATTACCGGTAAGTTTACCATTTAGATTACTATCAATATCTATCTCTGGAATATCCTCTATACAGCGATGATCTGCTGAACTGTACTCATATCGAAATAGAGGACTTTTATTTCCGTGAATGTAATTCTCAATGAATTCAGTCAAAGCTATATCTTCTTTTGGCAAGCCATAACCTGTGTCAAACTTGTTAAACTGTGTAGAAAGTTTTGACATCGAAGTTTCCAAATTCTCAAAAATTTCTTTAACTGAGACTTTGTGAATACGACCGACTATGGCATTCTCGTCAATGATACCATTGTTGTCTTTTCTTACCTGTTCTAACAATCTCCACCAGTTCTTGAAATTTGATAATGTCTGACCTATAGCATGTTTTTTCATATGAATATCCTTACGGAAATCTTCATATATCTTTTGAAGTGTAATGTCGGCTTCTTGAATACCAGCATGCGCTTCATTGTAACATACTTTTTCCTGCTCCTCCAATGACGGAACTTTGATAAGTATGTCGCATAAATCTCTGAAAGAAATTCGACTTATGACACTTCCGGTTGATAGCTTAACAATTTGTTCCTTAGAATAATCGCACAATAAAGAGCGCAATAGATAATCCTCTGTTATGATGTTTGACACAATCTTAACAGGGAAAATCTCACTTCTCAAAGAAACAGAGTTAGTTTGAGTGGCATTTTTCAATCTTGCAACCTTAACTTTCCCCCCTATAAATCCAATCAAAAGACAGTTCTGGTCTATGACACTATTGGTTTCTTTAACGCTGGCAAGAGTATTATCGGCAGATAATATGCAATTAAGATAATCGTCAAATAATTCCCTGTTACCAACGAGTGGTCTAACGGCTTTAACAGTTAGCCTTGTTGCAGGAACTCGTTCTATTAGCTCACCTAATTTGACCAACTTTTCTCCGGCAGCAAGTATTGGGGCATTGATTGTAGGCAAATATCTATTTGGGGAGAAGGATAGCGAGCCTGTCAGGTCAGGATACTTTCCGCACCAAACTAATTTCTCATCACGCTCTTTCAACGATTCTATGATGCTTTCGGTTTTGAGTGTGTATCTTTTACGACCTACGACATTTGTCCTTGATACAAATGTTGAACTGCTAAAATCTGCAAGGATTACATTTCCTAATCCATCTTTTTTGATATGAATAAGGCAAGTTTTTACTCCAGTGTATGGTTGGAAGGTCTCTGAAGGTAAAGCCAAAACAGCGATACTAACATTTAAATCTGCTGCTGTTTTCCTAAAATCAAAGCCGTAATTTCCACTAAGAGTAGTACAAACATCAAAAGGTACAATAGCGTAAAGTTCCCCATCTTTTTTGAGATTTGTCTCTAGGAGATGAATTAAACTACTTATAGTTTCTCGTCTTTGACCGAAAGGAGGACATGTAAATATATAATCGTACTCCTTGGTAGTCATAACAATTGGGAAGGCAACACACTCGATGTTACATTCTACTCCTACTGCGGAATTAAGAATCTCTGATATAGCCCAGTTGATAATGCCTTGCTCATAGCCGTCACACTTGCAGCCAATCAGTTTATGAGAAAATTCCCCAGTACCATTATAAGGTAAATATACCTCACTATTAGGCTCGCATTCTGCTATTTTCAGACACAGGTCAACTAATCCTGATGGCGTAATTTGAGTTGCGCCATTACGCAAGAAATTCTCTGAATCTTGGTCAAAACAAGAAAGAATGACATTTCTGTATTCGTTCTTTAAAATGTCTATTTGCTCAGAAGGTAATTCTTCTTTTAAATCGATGATGTATTTATCCAATTCTTTTACGACCGAAGACTTGGCATTAGGATTAGTGGCATAAAGGCTTGCGCCCAATATCATTGAAGGATTATTGGTAAAACCTTTACTCCAAATACTATTAGAGAATTTGTTCACTATGTTTTGAGCTTCAACGGAAAGTCTTGCGAACTGTGTCATTGTTTTGAAATTTTAGAGTTAAACTTTAATACTGATTTCATTTGACACTGCAAAGGTCGTTGTTGTCTATGCAAAGGTTCTGCATAGAAAAATATTTTTTCATACATTCTGCAATTTTCTTGCTAAAAGCCTCGCGAAACCATGTAGGTGAAAGGACTTCCACATCTGGTCCGAAAGAGAAAATCTGTTGCTCCAATTCTAATGTGTGATATAACTGTAGTGAAATTATACAATCCTCTTCGCTTATAATTTCCTGTGATTTATGTATAGGCTTTGAGGTTACATATTTGAAACGTTTTGGAGAAAACTTTAATTGAAAAACTTCCAAGTTTGATTCTCCCTCATATGGAACAGTTACACCAACTACATTGTCGAAATATGTATTGAAATCAATCTTTTCATTTTTTCGGAATGCACAATTATTATTTACCATACTTTGAATACGGTCAAAGGCAAGACTCTTAATCCTGTCTTCTTTTTCGTCAAGCCCGAACAGATACCATCTTCCATTATATTGTTTAACAAAATATGGATGTAATGTATGTTGGTGATGGTTTCCGTTGGCTGAAATATATTCAATATCTAACGGCTGATGGTTGATGGTCGCATCAATAATGTCAGAGAGATATTCAATCCCTTTTAACTGATCATTCTGCCCAAAAGAAACAAGATTTTCTGCATTACCTTTGACTCCAAATCTAATTTCGAGGTTGGAGATAACCTCTTCCAACCATCCGTTCGAAGGTAAACCTCTGTATTTACCTAACATTTCTATTGTTGAACGGAGGTTCTGCACTTCTGCTACTGATAGTTCGTTTTTGTAGATAGAAAAATTCGGTTCAGAATAACGATAGTAACACTTCTTACCATCATGCGGTATGGCTTCAAGATATATGCCGTCCGGGAGCATCTTGCGAATGGCATTTAAATCTCCTCGCAATTGCCGCTCCATAATCATGGACTTGCTTCCGTTTGCATCATATAATTTATCGTTGACCTTTTCCAATAGGTCTTCAATAGTGTATTTATGACGAAAGTCGCTAAAGCATCGGTCTAAGACCATGAACCTATATTCGGCATTCTTGTTTTTGGGCATAATGTCTTTATGTTACATCGTTAGATTGGTTGGAACTTTAATATACATAGCATCCTCTTTTGTTGAATGAAGTAAATCTTTCACATCAACATCAAGAACACCGGCAATCTGCAACAGTGTTTCCAATCCCGGTTGCGAAGTGTTCGTACACCATTTAGACACTGTTGCCGGATCCTTGCCCAATTGTTCTGCCAGCCATTTGTTGGTTCGCTTCTTTTCAACAAGAACAACTTTGATTCGATTTATATCTTTCGTCTCTTCCATTTTGGTTTATTATTTCTCCATACATTGCAAAAGTACTAAATTAAATTCAATCAGCCATTATATAAGTAAGACTATTTGCTATAAAAATTGCGGATTACTTCAATTTTTATCACAAAAGAGTTCTGCTAACTCAACTAAAAGGATTACCTTTGTACAATAACTTGAAAGATTAGATATTATGGAATCCGAAAAGATATTGAACTATATTACGCCACAGATTGTAAAATATCAAAATATTGATGACCTGTTAGAGAATAATAGGCAGCGCACATTTTTTGATGTGACAGAGAATTTGTCTGTTGACAAACTGCTTGAAGAAAGCTTCGTTTGTGTTGTGGGAGAACCAGGCATAGGTAAAAGTAGACTCGTTGAAGAAATAAAGAAACGTGTTTCTGAAAATTTGTACCATTGTACCGCATCTGAGTTGAAGCACAAGGTTCTTTCAACGGAAACAGACTATTGCATTATAGACGCTTTGGATGAAGTTGATGGAAACTCATTCTATGATATACTACAAACGATAAAGCAATATAAAGAAGCGTATCGTGATGTTAAGATAATATTCACTTGTAGAAAGCATTATGTGGCATCTTATGCAAAGCATTTTTCCAATTGTAGGAATTTGCGATTTGTAGAAATATGTAGGTTGAATGAGGGAGAGGTAATGAATGTGGTTAAAAGCAAGTGCTCTGAGACAACAATAGAGCACATAAGTAAAAGCCCGAAATTAAGAACACTTATAACTATCCCAAGATATTTGACCTTTTTATTGGAATGGAACAAAAAAGAAGGTAGTGGTGTGAATATCGGAGAGCTTTTTGAGTACATAATTGCTCGTTCAATACAGGCAGCAGTAAAAGCTCGGAAAGACATTGAATATAATGAAAATAATAAGATATTGGTGCAGAGAACATTGGAGAAAGTGGCTTTCGTTATGGAGATAAGTCGAAGAGACCAAATCTCAAAAGATGACCTATATACGATTTTAGATGGTATAAAAGGCAATATGACGCAGATGCTCATTGCCAATTTTGATTTACTGTTCTTTGAGAGTCGAATATTGAAAGATACAAATGATATGCTATGTTTTGAAAATACTGAGTTACAAGAATATCTTGCAGCAAAGGAGTTGTGTAGACAGGACAATATAGAGAGTGTACTTTATGATGTTGCTGTACAGAAAGATTTGAAACATATCTATCCCAACTGGTATGATGTTATTCCTCATATCTCATATTCAAATGATAGAATCCAGACTTTTATTAATGTGTTTAGACTTATTGTATCATACGAATCAAATCTTGATAATGAATCATTTGAAAATCTATTGAAATACGTTGATTCATCTGTACTTTCACTTCAGCAGAAAGAAGATTTATTTTCAATAATTTTTGAACACTACCAACGAATACCTGTATATATTATGTGGAGAGGTTCGATTTCTGAATTATTGCATGAGTGTTATACGGTAAATTGTGATGCTCAGATGTTATTGCCATTCGACTACCTCAATAAGATTCAATTATCCAATATTTATGTCGTTCTTGATACGCTTGTTGAAAACAGCAATTTAAGCAAATGCGTTTCGGATCATTGGATTAATGCAGCAAATGGTCTGATGGCAACCAACGATGAGGAAAAGCAGTTGGCGGCTTTAGACTTGTATAATGCACTTAAATGTAAAGACGAACTTATACAATTATCAAAATCATATAGCGGATTTACCCAAGAATTAAAAGAAAAGTATTGTGAAGTAACAGGTTACAGCAAAATGACCGAAATAGATGTCGTTGATTGTTGGTTGAATGATTGTTATGTAGGTAATCCATACGCAATAAATGCAGTTTTATGTATAGAAGATTTATCTACAATAGTTTATGCCTATAATAACATCATAGAAAATGGTAAGCTGTATGAATTTTTTAATAAAAAGGGTACACTAGTCGTTTGTTATGAATTGTATTTAAATAGACAATTTGATATTGTTTGGAAAGGAGACACAGATAGCAAACAACTCATTACAAGAATAATTGCAGGTCTTATATCCAATCATACTTACATTACCTATAGTGATATGTATGAAATCATTAGGCGAATATTGCTTGAAAAAAAGACAGGAGCCTTGTTTATTGCAAGTTTTGATAGAACATGGGATTTAGAAGATTTATTTCGACGTTTCGATGCAGAATTTGTTGATTTAGAACTTATATCGTCAATGGATATTTTGTTGAGCGAAAAGGAGATAGAAACTTGGTATATAGATAATATTCTCACCACACTCATTAACAAAATTAGAAACGATGCAGATAAAAGGACTTCCATAGCTAAGTACATAGCACGTTATGCAGACACATTTGAGCATTGGGATAAGGAATCACAAAAATTAGAAGATGGAAAAGTAAATTCACAAAATCAACAACTTATTGAGGCTTATCGAAATATCTTAGACCCGAATGTGTCAAAGTACTATAAATATGAGGCTGCGTATGAGTTGTCAAAAAATATTGAATTTGTTCAAAAACAAGATTGTAATCCTCTGATAGATATTGTTAAAGTTTTTTTTGAGGAACTTGATTTAGACAAAATGACATTAGAAAGGGAAACACAAAATTCCTTTACTCTTTCTATGTCTTTACCCAAAATTCCTGTTTTTGTAAAGTTTTTATATTATTTAGGTGCTAAAGATTTACTGAGCTCTTATAGAATAATTTTGGCTAAAACATTGCCAAATGTTTGCTTCACGAGAAATTATGATGTCAAAGATGTGAAGAATATATACAAGTCCGTTATTGGTAGTATTAGCGATGAGGAGAAGAAACAACTTGTAGAATGGTGGAAGTCAAGGGAAGATGATTTTATGAATGTAAGTTCGGATGATATATGTGCCTGTATCACTGATTATGGGATTGAGGCATTGTCATATAAGTTGGAAGAGTATATAGAACAATATAAAGTTAATCAAAATCTTGATTACAGCATTGCAGCTTCCAAGGCATTAGATGTCATATCTGATTACAGTTATTGGGGTATAGACAAGTACCGAGACTTATTCGATTCTCTCAAAGATGATGGTATTACAAGCATAAAGATGAAGTGTAATGCTGTAATGATTGAAAAGTTTAAGGATACAGATGCCATTAAATGGCGGATTGAGTATTTTAGAGAGCATATTATAAAGACCTTCCATAATGACACAGGACATGCTCGTGCGATTTCATATGAGGAGTCCGAAATAATAAGCCCAAATCCACATATGTTCAGATGCTTCATGAGTATAAAAGATAATGAAACGTTGGCTAACCAAATGTCGGATTTGTTCGATTTTGGATTGACATTATGTGAAAACACTGATACATTAGAATACGCACGTTATCTCCTTAACCAAATATATCTTTTCTTCGTGAATTTAAACAATGTTGATTACATTTCTACATTAAGAAAAAAGATAGAGGCTCATAATGCGAAAAGTGTAAGTTATCTCGCTACCAGTATTATGAATAATGCAGAAATGCTGTTTTTAGTAAATGAAAAGATTACCATCGGTAGAGCTATTAAACAATACAACAAATGTATTGAAGAATCATATTTAAATATCCGGAATGACGGTGATTTAAGACGTTATTTTACAGAAATACACTCTGAAGTCCAAAAAGAGATACAAGACCAAGGTATTTACACATTAGTTCGTCCAGATGCTTTAAGTGAAGATTTTATTCAAAGGGAGTTGAAAAATACCATCATTAATAAATGCTGCCAAATGGGATTAGAGGCTGTTCGTGTAGATCGGGAGGTTGCTCTACAAGATAATAAGCGTACAGATCTTCTCATTCGATACGGCTTGTGTAATCCTATTATGGTAGAGCTTAAACTACTTCACAATAAAGAAATTCAGGAAGAGAAGAAACGTCGAGAATACAGAAATAAGTTTATTCAGTACACAAATGCAACTGGTACTTGTTTGTCTGTATTTTGGGTGTTTGATGTTCATAGAGAAAGCAGCAAACGTTCTGAATTCGAAAAATTAAGACTAGAGTACAAAGATTTACCTCATACTTCTGTCTTACTGACGGATTGTAAATGTAGTAGTGGTGTTGAAACAGGATTGCCAAAACAAAATACTAAAGTTAAGAAAAACAAGAAAAGCAAGAAATGACAAAGTTTCTATTATGATTTTATAGAGTTATGGATATTAGAACAATTTATGCAAGATGAAAATACTCGTGTTTATAAATGTAGGTAATACTCCTATGTCAGAAGAGACTATGGCTGCTAAGCTCTCTAAAATTTGTTTATTTCACGGAGGAATATTGGATCAATCGCTTGACAACAGAAGCGTATGGATAGTTAAGACTAAATTTAGTGAAGAATTTAAGAATCACTATACTCAATCATTTTGGAAAAGGTTAGGAGATGGAGTTCGTGAATTATTTGATACACCTGTATATGTAAGCATATATGCAGATGATTTACAACGATATCCAAAATTTCAAGAAAAAAGAAGTGTTGGATATGTCGGTAGGATACAAGATATTCAATTTGATTTTTCCGGGGATGATATTAGTACAGACCCTCGATTTTGGTAATTGATAAATTGAATAGGGGGCAATGACTGATAATTTGGTACTGCCCCCATTAGAGAAACTATTTCACTTTATACTTCTGAATCTCTTGTATCATTTCCTTGACATCCTCTCCAACTTGTACAAAGTTCTTGTAAAGGATGCGCTCCCGTTCATCCCTTGATTTGAAGGTGTAAAACTTGGGAAGCGGTACATAGCTGGCTTCCTCCTTTTTTATCTCCTTCATATCGAAATCCGTCTTGCAGTAGAACTTGGAGGTCTTGAACTCCTCGCTTTCCTGAATGTTCATGCTTCCACCGCTTCCTGTTTTTGTTTGCACAAAGTCACGGGCTGTCTGACCGCATATCCATCCGGTCGGCATATCGGAGATTTTGGATGCAGGAACAAGGCTGTCCATGTTCTCATTGAGGTTGATGGAAGTCTTGTCCCGGTCGATGGTCACGCCTTTTTTGAGTTGTACCACCTTACCGAAGATGTCGGATGACAACCATTCCAAGGTCTCTTTGGAACGGGCAGAACCGCTGACCACATTGCCGACAGTAGTGATAATCTTCTGCATACCTACCTTGCCATAGTCCGCTTCGAGCTGCGGTAACTCCTGAAATCCCAACGCCACTGACACCTTGTTACTTCGTGCCGTACCGATAAGGCGGTCTATCTTGTGAAAATACAGGGTAGGCAACTCATCCACGATGATGCTTACCGGGATATTCTTGCCTTGTCCCGTGTTCACTCGTGTAACCAGACGATTAAGGATAAGGGCGTTCAGCGCACCGATGATGCTTTCCATTTCCGGATCATTGGCTATCAACAGGTAAGAGGGATTCTTGGGGTCAGAGACTTTCAAGTCGAAGTCGTCACCGTCCTTGTGGAATATCCAGTAGCTTTCCTTGGTGGCAAGGCGAGAGGTATAGACACGCAGCGTACCGATCATACCTTCCAACTGTTCCATTGCCTTGTTCTTCAGGGCGGTTTGAAACGGACCGAGCAACGGTGCCACCTCGTTGTCGGTCTCCAATACCTCGAAAATTGTCTGGTAACTCTCATTGAGGAATGACAGGATATGTGGCATATCGGAATACTTTCCGAGCCAATAAGCCGGTTCCACTTCCTCACCTGCGGAATTGAACACCCGTCCGGTGGGTATCATCCGCTTGGTCTGTTTGTCCTGTACCTTCTCTGCCGTGAGCATATTACCGTCCTTGTCGTAGGGTTCTTTGCCCCAGTTGCAGAAAAAATAGATGCAGGCGGCAAGGAAGTTGACAGCGGATGTCTGAAAGAACTGGTCACTGCCACCGCCTCCTTCTTTCTTGCCTTTTTGTAAGGACTCAAGCAGGGTTTCTGCGGTTTCAGATGCGGCAGCAAGATTGTTGATGTATTTCAACTGGATAGGATTTACCCTGCGGCTGTATTCCACATCAACGAAATTGATTATGTTGAACTTGCACCCCTTGGGCAGCTTTCTGAGCTTCTGGTTTTTCTTATAATGATAATATAATTTGGTTGCCAAAGTCGGAAATTTATAGTCGTAAACAACTAAGGCAAAGCCTTTTGCTGAGTGTTGCCGGATAAACGGTTCGATAATGGAGAAAGTCTTGCCGGAACCCGGTGTGCCGACTACCCATGTGCCTCGGAACGGATTGCTGATGTTCACCCAACCTTTGCGGAACTTCCCCTTGTAATAGTAGCGCATGGGGATATTGACCGAATACTTGTTCTCCTGCAACTCCCGGCACTGCTCAAAACTCTCGTTCTCAAAATTGAAACGGTCTTTCAGCAATCCCTCTTTGAGGAACTTGGAAATGTTGTCAAGGGCGATGTGTACCAGTACCACGCCGATTATTGAGGCAAGCATATAAAGCCAGATGTTCAACCGTAAGGTGTAAAGCCTTGTTTCCATCGGATATCCAAACAACCAAACAGACAATACAACCAGCCCCATACCTATTATGATAGGATAAAGAACTTGCTTCCGTGCATTGAACTCCAGTTTCTTCTTGTTCCTTGTCCCTATGCAGGTGATGCATATAAGCAGGAACGTGGCTAACTTGCTATATGCGAGATTTCCGTCATTGTAGATTACCCACCGCTTGATACGCCCGTGTATGTCGCAGAGTATGCCGCCCCAATGGTCAAGCATGGCCGGGTCAATGGCATACTCGAAGAACTCCAGCAGAATGGAGACATAGATGACCGAACGGAATATCTTGTAAAATCCTTGTAACTCTTTGCTTTCTTCCATGATTCAATATGTTATTGGTTACTGTTTCCGACGGAACCAACGGCTGCCGACCCGGATGACATCCATCCCGAACCATACACCGTTCTCGTTCATCTTGGTTTTTATCTTTTCAAGAGTGACCGGACCTACGCCCCAGGTCTCGATAAGATGCTGTTCACTGAGCGGAATCAGGTCTCCGATATACAATATGCCGCGAGCTTCCAGACGGTCGCATACAGACGGTGTGATGCCCATGCTGAACACCGGCTTCGAGAGGTAATGAACCTCTTCCGCAGGAATGTTGCCTAAAGCAATCTCCAGTCCCTCTTTGATTTTCTTCTGATACTCGATGCGTTGTCCTATCTCGCGGAGAGCCTGCTCGCTGTACGATATTTCTGTTCGTAACCGGGCGGATTGCTCCACAAGCGTGTCGCTGCTTTCTCTTAGTTCGGCTTGGATGTTCGTCAATGATTCGATGTTCTCATCAAGTTTGCCGCGCTTCTCTTCCAGTTCTTCGGTTATCTCCTGCAATTGGGTGATACGTCTTTTCAGGAACGAAACGTGTTCATTTTCGTCCGCTATCATTTCCAGCAGGTAATCGAATCGCTGTAATTTGTATGCAAAATCCTTTTTGACCGAAACAAGGACTTCGGCAAGTTCTTCCATTTTCCGACGGGGCGATCTTTTTCTCGCACATCGGTACATCAGGACAAGTGCCGTTATCATCAGTAAAAGTCCTATAAGCATGATAATGTCTATTGTTTCCATATTCTCTTCGTTTTATTTGTTTAGTGTAATGATTGCACGTACCTTGTGTGCCTGTGTCTTGGGTGTTTCCTGCATCGAGCCGCTTCCCATGGAATAGAGCCACGCTTTCGCCTTTTCCTGCCCGGCCACTTCCGTACTCGTCCAGTACCAGCAGTCATCGGCAGCATCGGGCAGCTCGTCGCCACCGCACATCCTGATGATGGGGTTTATCTGGCTCTTGGCATTATAGAGCATCCGCATCTGCGCCACTGATGGGATATAGGACGACTGTCCGTACCGCCACAGGGCGAAGACCGCTTCTGCCATAGGCGAGGTGGTTTCTCTGGTGTCGTAGATTGCAAAGGTGTTCTCGTTGCCGTCCAGTGCCGTGATGTCAGCAGATGTGCGTTGGTTTACACCTATGCTATCTGCAAAAGCCTCCGGTGCCAAGTCCCACAGGTAAACCGCATAGCCGTTGCCTTCAATAGCTTCGTCGTGATTGACATGGAACACCACGGCAATAGGCTGTTTTTCGGATTGCTTGAAGTCTGATACCGACAACACTTTGCCGTCCGTACACAGGATATGACAGGGTTTCATTGCCGTGTCCGGGAAATCCCGGTGTGCGTCACAGGCTACGAATAACGTGACGATGGTTAACAGGCTGAATAGCCTGCAAGCGTTTATGTATAATTTCTTTTTCATTTTCCCTTAGTTTAGAGGTAATTTTACACCTAAGACAATGCCTGTGCGGAACAGGTCTTCTCCTTTTATCATCAAATCGGTTTTCACTTGGCAGAACAGCCTCCAGCCACCACGCAACACATAATTGTGTTCATAGCCGAGGTGGATGCCGCCCAAGAACCGTTTTGTGTCACTCCCGGCAGATGCCCCGATACGGACATTGCCGTAATGGTTGCGACCACGCGCCACACAAGGCTTGTAGGCTACTCCGAATCCGTAACTCCTGTAATTCCTCCAGAATGATTCCGGACAGATATGACCGCAGGATGCGCATTCGTCCCATTTGAGATAACCGTTGGCAAAAAACTCCCACATGTGGTGGTACTTGCCCTCATGTTCGTATGAGAGGGTGAGGTCCAGTCCGTTTTGATACAGGCAACCAATACCCAACGAAAGACGGTCGCTGTTGCTTTGCGCTTTACCGTTCATGGCAAATGTTATTACCGTGACCAATATCAATAATATCTTTTTCATCATTCCTCCTCCAATAATACACGGTTAAACGAATCGGCTGAAAGCACATCCTCGTAGTCTATATTCAAATGTATGTTCCTGCCGCTTATCTGTTTCTCGGTCATTTCAATGGTCAGTACCTTGTCGTTGGGGAAGGTCATCTTCTTCAACACAATGACGTTACGGTAGCCATGACGGAATGACTTTGCCTGTTCAAGTACCAATGCGGGTGCCAGCTCTATGATTTGGGCGTTGGTTGCCTTGGACAACTTCTTGTCCGCGAGTTTTACCCGTATCTGATCGATGTCGAAACGGATATTGGTCTTGTTCTCGATGGAGAAGTCAATGAAAAAATAATCACTGACCGTATAGATGTTGTTCAATCTCATCGTCATGCGGTGTTCCCGGCTTCTCACGTTGCGGTATTTGGCAGGAGAGTTCCATATACGCCTCGCAAACTGTGTCATATCCGCCTGTGACATACTCACGGCAGGATTGTTATAGGCGTTACGTTCCCGGAACTCGATTTCCTTGTCCGTCACGGCTTCCTGCATCCTTGTGGTATAGAGCAGCGCATACTGGGTACGGTAGCGTTCCGTGACAATAGTGACGATGGCCAGTACCTCACCGTCCTCGTGTCCTGTCTCCTTTGGCTTCAGACGGATCGTGTTGTTTATCGGTTGGTCACCGACCACTTTGTCCGTGGAAATATCCACGAAGCGTATAGGTTCGGAAGCGGTAATGACCGTGGTCACTTGCTCGTTGACGGTCAGTTGCTCCAATTCCTCGTAAGTCTGCTGGGCGAATGTAGGCAGGCTTGACAATGCCGCCGTTACTCCGATACAGATAGTCTTGATAATCTTCATATCTATGATTCTTTGAATGGTTATTTACTTTGCATTTCTTTTTTCCTTGCTGTTGATGATATAGACAAACGTACCGTATTTCAGGTTGACCTTGTTCTTCTTGATGTTCTTGCTGATGGCGTTGCTCGTCTTCTGGTAGGCATCCTGAATAGCCTGCATTCCCCATTGAGTAAGGCTGTTGCCATTACCGCCGGTATTAATGTTCATGTTGCTATTGAACGCTCCGCTTGCCACATCTTTTGCGGTTTCACGGAATGAACTTGACGGCACATACAGCCCCTCCAGTCCGTCGGTATCATAGAGCGAAAGGCTGACCTTGACGATTTCATCATTCACCAGTACGCTGTTAATGGTTCCCTTGACCCTCTGCGAGGAAAAGCCGCTCATGATGGCGTAGAGATAAGAACCGCTTTTGACCACCGTCTCATTGATTTCCACATCATCCAAAAGCCGAAGTCTGACACGGCTTCCGTCCACGGCCTTGACATCCTCGTCTATAATCGCCTTGATCAGATTAGGCTCATGCTCGTTTTGGGCAATGGTGTTGAAATAGTCGGAGGTCACTTTTACTTTCTTGACCATTTCACCCGGTTCTTCGTTTTCGGAAGGAGCGTTTACCGCCCGGCTTTCTTCATTGATTGTTCCGCTTGCGGACACTCCGGTTTCCGTGCGTTGTTCAAGACTGTCTTCTGCAAGCGGTTCAACAGGTTCCACCTGTGCCTGCGCCTTTAGTCGTGCTTCCGCGAGGGCACGCTCCAGTTCTTTGAGGGCTTCCTGCTCTCTCGCTTTGGCATCGGCAGTTTCCTCTGCCTGTAATTTCTGCTGTTCCAGTTCACCCAAGAAGGCAACTTCGTCCTGGCTGTACTGCGATTCGTATTTTTCCTTGTCATCATCGGGTTCGTCTCGTTCTATGTTATCCACAGCCGTGTAGTCGGCAATCTTGCCCCACGACTTTGCCATGTTCTCGTATTTGCTTCCTATGCCGTCGCCGCCCTTGATGGTGGCATCGGGCAGGTCGGGATTCAGGAACTCCGTGGTCTGGAGTGTCTTGTCGGCTATCTCTGCCTTTTCTGCATGGAAGAGGTCAAAGATGAAATAGGACGCGCCCAACAGCGGAATATACAATATGGCAGGAAGCATATATTTGGGCTGCCTGAAATTGATTTTCTCGAATATCCTTTTCATCGTTGTCTGGTTTGGGTGGGTTCAACAATGGGAGCAACCGGCTCCTTGTGGCGTTCTCTGAGCAGGCTGTCCTGCATTTCTGTAGCACTTCTTATCTCCTGACCATGCCGATAAGCCTTGGTCAGCCGATAAATGTTGAAGGTGAATGTGCCGATTACGAAACCGAATACCATGACAAGGAACAGTATCTTGTTCCTGTTGGCAAAGCCCTGTATCTTGGCGGCCAGTTTGTCAAGACGTGTCGCCTGGGCGAATTTGCGACCGGCATTCACATCACGCTCGTATCTCTCTTTGTATTGTGGATCGTTCTTGTCAGGCATCTTTTCGCCGAACAGCATCCTGCGGAATCCTTTGGTGTTCATATCTGTAAATTTTAATAGGTTGCTTTCGTTTTCTGTTCGATGTCTTTATTGAGGAGGGTACGCCAATTTACGATAAGCAGTCCGTGCGGATTGTTCTCGGTTCTCGGCACTCGTTTGAGTTGTCCTGCCGTCACCAGTTCACGCATCAGGATGTTGCTTCTGCGCTCGATACGCTGCCGTCCGTAATAAGTGAACTCCATATTGCTTTTGTCAAACCGCACACTGTCGCAGTAAATGGAGAATACGGCACTTGTTCCCAAGATGTTGGAGTAAAAGCCTTTCTCTTTGAGCGTGTTGTACTGCGCCAAACCTGTTTCGTCCACCAGGTACATCGCCTTTTCCATCGTGTATTTGATGTACTTGTCATCGGGAGGAAGCGTGAAAAAGAAGTGGTGGAACATTTCCACATGACTTTTGGCTTCCACATCAAGGGTTTCGTCCATCGTGGTACGGTTGACCAATATTGGCACGTTGCCGTCCAGCACATAGACTTTCTTCTGTGCATCTGTCACCATTGTCCGTGCCGTCCAAATGCTGCTCACGCTGATGATGATGCAGCCGACAAGGAAGAACGAGCAGATGATGCCCACTAACTTGATTTTGTTTTCTAAATTTCTGATTACCATTGTATATTTTTGATTATGAGTTTACGATTATCGCATCATAGTACCGATTGCACCGGTCGCTGTCATCTTCGCCTGTTGAGCCACACCTTCACCGAAGTTTCGGGTTGAGAATGCGGTATCGCCCTCCGGTATCATCCAGGCGGCCAAGTCCGGAACAAGGTTCAGGCATTTCAATGCCACGATACTTGCAGCCATAAGGTAGCCTGCCGAGAAAAAGGAGTTTTGCAGATAAGCAGCCATTGTCTGCTCACTTACCGTGATTGCCGTCAGGTTTTCCACCTGTATGCAAAGCACAATGTCGAACAGAAGCAGGACATAAAATCCGACGAAGTAGAGCATCGCACCATAAAAATGTACAGTCAGATACCTTGTCAGCCATTTCGCCCAAGCTCCTTCCCATTTGGGCAAGAGGCTGAAAGCCCATTGTATCGGTCCGAAAATCGTGAGCATTCCGAGCAGGATTTGCTGGCAGTAAATCGTCGCCCACCAGCCTATGCGAAACACAATTAAGGCTATGAGCATCACGATTTTATCTATTCCTACAACAATCCCGGAAGTAAGTGAAGTGAACCAAAGTTTGGCTGCATCCTTTTCCATATTGGTCACTTCGTCCACCCCGGTCTGTTCCATAGTGGCTTCTATCAGATTAGGGTCGGAAGTTCCGCTGTGTGCCACATCCGCCTGTGCTTGTAGGCTGGTGTACATCGTATCTCTTGCATAGATGAGTTGCTGCACTTCCTGAAATTTATCCTCAATCTGTGTGGCTTCCGCTTGGTACAGGTCATGAGTGTAAGAGCCGATACAGTTCGGAATATAGGATAGGAAATCCAACACGCACCAGTTGCTCCCGCTGTTTACCATACCCGTGTCTGCCGGAGGATACCACCAGCATAGGATAATTGAAATAGCCAATGGCTTGAACAACTTCATGATATCCAGCGGTTCGTTCTTGACCATCATCTTATACGCCATGCCTGCTGCCATGACGATTGCAAACAAGGCCGCGAGTGCCATACACATCTGGAGAATCCACCAAAACGGGCCTTGTGAACCTGTGAAGGTGGCATCCGTCAGGAACTCGTTGGTCTGAAAAATCACATCATCAATCTCTTCTTCAAGCAGATTGATGCCGAAATCTGAAAGTATATCTCCGCTTGCCATCTATTTTTCCATTAAATTTTATCTGTTCACACTCTCGTTCTCATTTCCGTCTTCGTTCCCGTCATCATTCTGCGACCCTCGCACTGCTGACCGGGATTCATTCCAGCGACTCATGGCATTGCTGATAATGCTTCTTTTGTCTATCGGGCGGTTCTCCGTTGCCGAAAGGAGATTCTTCGTGGCATTGCGGTTGCTCAACTGGACGAGATATTTCACCAGTACATCGTTTTGCCGGGAGACATCGGCATAGATTTGCAGATACTCTTTCTTACGCTGCGCGTTGGGCATATAGGCATCCCTTGTTGCCTTGATTGCGCATTGATAGATACGGTAATAGTCGTTCCACCGTTCTTTTTCTTTTGGCGAGCCGCCTGTCATCATTATGCGGTCAATGTTCTTCTGAAACTGCCGCATCTGTGATTCCACCTTGTCCTTTTCCGCAAGCCAGGCTAAATCCACTTGTCGGTCTGCCACATTCAAGGCTTCAATCTTGGCTCTGCTTGTGAGTGCGGAATCTATGGCTTCCGCTTCATTTACCTGCTGATAGGAAGCCACGCCTGCCGCCGTGCGGAATGTGAGTTTGTTCTTGACAGCTGCCGTTTTCTTGTACTTGTTGTGCAGCAACGTGTAATAAAGTTCCGGTTTGAGCGCACCGGCTCCGGTTTCTTCCACCGTGATTTGGTTCATCTTGGGCGAATCGTGGTTGTAGGTGACATATTGGGCGTTTGCCGCAATGGTTGCCACTAACAGCATCGTTGTAAAAATCCATTTCATAATTTCTCTATTTTTAGTTATCAATAATCCAGTTTACCTGATTGTCTCCACCGTCCGAAAGCATCGTCAATAAGTTCCCGTTTGGTCTTGGTACGATAGACTTTCTCTTTCCAATAGCCGATACGAACCTGTATGTACCGCCAGGTCTCGAAATAAGCACGGTTCAAATGCTTCTCGATATTGTCAAGAGAACAGTTGACGCTGTTCAGCACCATCAGCAAGTCCGAAGTGGAACAAGCCGCCGCACCTGTGGCGTACAGAACCAAATCGCTCACGGATTTATATAGGTATTCTCCTTCCTGGGCTATCATCCGTATGGCTCCGGCATTGATGGATAATATCAGAGTGTCTGCCAACTCTATGTGTTTCCGCTTGATGACCTTCTCATTGAAATCTTCAAGCATCGCCTTGTAGTCGGATATTCTTTCGCTGACCCCTTTGTAGGTGGAATGTACATTCAATGCCGTGCGCAGGGACTGGTACATCACGTCAATCACATCGAAAGCTCTGGTGTACTTGTCCAAATCTACATTCAGTTCCTTATAACCCACCGTTTCCTTACGGCTGTACTCATGCAACAGTTTATTGCTGTGTTCCAATGTGGAGCGAGCCAGCAAGAGGCTTCGTTGTTGCTTGTGGTCATTGATATAGGCTTCAACCGTCCCCACATCAAAACTCCATTGCGCATTTGCGGACAGGGGTGCCAGCAGCATTATCAACAATCCGAGTATATATGTCCTGCCTCTTTTCATCGCTTGCCCTCCTCAATCTTTCTGTTTCGTGCGTTTTCCATCCAACGGTCGTGACATTCCTCCACAAGGGAAAGTCTGCGCCCCTGATCATCGTCAACGGGTGGCAGAACATCTTTCAGCACGTCAATGATACTGCGCCTGTAGTGCATCATCTTTTCCAATGATACCAAGTCGGCGTAAATCTTCGTGAGCCGGGAATCCACTTCACGGGCAATCTCCAGCCGGTCGCTTGACCAAAGCAGGTGATACATATCGTTTGTTTTCGTGTCCTCCTGCGGTTCAGTACGGGCATATTCAGTCGTTATCTTGCACTTCGGATATTCTTTCGCGATTTCCGCTATGCGGTCATTGACCAGTTTTGTCTTTTCCTTGTCGCTCATATCGGGGTCAAGCGTAATCACTTCCACCACATGGGTATCGGAATACTCCGTTGTCAAGTCCCAGGAGATTTGCAGGATAGCTCTGTGTATCTTGATGCCAAGGAAGTATTTGGGCTTTCGGGCGATTTTCAGTGTCGCCTTGAATGTGATGATGCCGTTGATATTCGGGATTGTGCCTTTTCGGACATAGGTGTAGCCGTTCCAGGAACCGTTGTCCTGCCAGGTGATATTGTAAGCCGTCTTGCAGTCTTGCATGATAGCCGGTATCCGGTAATAGTCATCGGTCTGCACATCGTTGTCGCTTTGGCCTTCTTTTTTTGCCTGTGCGATTTCCTCTTGCTTCTGCTGCCAGGCGGCAAGTTCAGGTTTCAACCTGTTTATTTCCGCTTTGTTCTCATTGTATTTCTGACGGAGAGGAACGGCATCCTCCACACTGGCATTGGCAATCTGTTTGATAAGCGATTCGTTTTCCTTTTCCAATGCGGATATTTGTGACTGGAGCGCGTAAACCTTGTTGTCCGCTTCCCGCTGCATGGCATCGAGTTCAGACAAATCCAGTTCCTCGCTTTCGGCTGTAGTCTTCATCGCGCACTCCTTGGAATGGGCGTTGAGCGTACTTCCGCATTTCCGGCACTTATACTGGGTTGTTCCCTGCCCAAGTGTCGCACCGTCCGAACAGGTGACACTGATTGTTACCGTTTCGCATCCTTTCAGTTTCTCTTCATTGGTTGCCTGGTAATAGTTCCGGCTGTCGGAAGCGATATAATAGACATAGCCGTCTTCGTTGTCGTTAAACTCAGACAGATGTGCATTAAGTTGAGCCTTGAATGTGTTCAAATCCATCGAATAGGAATCGAACACGTCTTCATAGACTATTTCCTCGTTGTTCCAGCTTTTCGTGACATGGATTTCGTAGGCGTATGCCTTCTTGGTCTGTTTCTTCCCTTTTTTAATGATATAGCTGGACTGGTAATAATTGATTGTGTAACTGAAGCCGTCATTGGCATTGTTAAGCTGCTGCACCCTGTTCCTTGACCATCCGGCATAGCGTTCCGAATTGGAAAGGGCCTGCTCCTTTTGCGATGCGTTGGGATAGAAGTTCGGATCGCTTGTCTTGAAGCGGGTCCATTCACCACCTTCAAGGATGCTCTTGTCATCTGTCGGGGGATAATAGTCGCAGAGGGAGACACTGCCACGGTCACGCCTTGCGATGTACCATCGCTGGGTGTAGTAATTCCCGGCTGTTTCGTCCAGATAATCGGTAATCCACGAAGTGAGGTTGTAGTCGCTGAACTTGAACAATCCTGCCACATTTTCTTCACCACCCACGATGCCCAGTATGGTCTGTCCGGCATTGTTCTCCAGTTGCTCGAAAAGTCCGTTGTAATGCTCGTAGATGTCAATGACCTTGCTGACTTTCCCGTTCATCAGCTCGTGAAACGAGTTCTGTTGCAGCAAGGCGTTCCCGATATTGGTGATTCCCGAAGTGGCAAGACCGGCTCCCATCTGGTAAAGTTTGTTCAAATCGGCTTTCAGGTTTTCCTTGGTGAAGTTGCCCGGCACTTTGGATATGTCATCAAAGAGCCGTTGCCAGTCCACGTTGCCAATCTCGGAGAGTTTTAAGATGGAGGCGATTTCTTCATTGATTTCCAGAAAGGTGATATCGGAGAAAGACAGAGTGCTGTTGGTGACAACGCTCTCGAACTGCATACAGAGGGATTTGGTGTCATCGCACACTTTCATCAGATAACTGCACCAATGGAGTGCGGTCTGTGGAGAACGGAGCATCAGTTTGGCGACAATCCATGTCTTCGGGATAATCTTGTGCGCCACCAAGTGATAAATCCTGCGGTAGTAGTAATTTTCGGTGGCACTGCTCCAGATGCCCAAATCAGTGAGTGCCTTCCTTTCCAGGAACTTGCTGGCAAATATTCCGGCAGTGGCCACTTCCGAAGCCTTGTAGTGTTTCAGTATATTCTGCACCTGCTCGTCATAATACGCTTCTGCAACGGTTCCAGTACCGTAGGCGGCAACCATAGCGGCAACGGTTTTCGCATCGAAGTTCACGCTGTAATACTGGGCATGAACTTGTTGGGCGAAAATCGTGGCTATTGTCATTATTATGAGAGCGAATCGTTTCATTGTTGTTTTGTCTTTGGTTGATGAAGATTCAATACCTTCCCGGCAGCATTCACTTTTTGGGCAAACGGCAGGGACTTGTTTATTCCGGAAGCATCCCAGTCAGCGCAATAACGCTCGATGGCTTCCTTGTGGCTGCATTGCAGTTCAGCCTTGTAGAGTTTCAAGGCTTCTTTCTCGGCCCGTTCCGTGGTATAGGTCATGTAACACTCATGCGGTTCCTCCACACCATACACACCGCTGGTAGTGCCACGGCGGATAAAGACCTCACGAAAGAACGAACGCCCCTCTTTATTCTCCAGTCGGTTGATGGTAAAGATTTTCTTGCAGTCCACGTCTGTCAGACCGAGAATAGCCTTGATGGTATCAAAGCGTTCACGGAACTTGCTTTGGTCAAGCAGCATTACCACATCGGAGTTGTTGATGATGGCCTCCTTGACAATCTCAGACCCGATGATGTCCTGAATCTCCTGTGTGACCACGCCCACTGAAGCCCAGAACTTTCGGGCGGTCTTATACATGAATTTGATGTATTCTGCCATAAGAGGGCTGGCTATGGCTTTCCATGCCTCCTCAATGACCAGGACTTTGCGGTTCTTCTTGATACGCATCTTTTGCAGGAACACGTCCATGATGATGAGTGTCACCAAGGGGAACAGGAGCGGGTCATCTTTTATGGAATCGATTTCAAAGACAATGAAGGTCTCGTCAAACAGCGAACTGTCCATGTTCTCGTTCAGCGTCTTGTCGTGGTTGCCACCTCGATAGAAATCTTTCATCATATACCGGTAGGTGGAAATGTCTATCCCGGTTATACTGTTTTCATTGCAGATGTCGGGAATGCGTTGTACGGAGAACTCATAGAATGTGTTGAATGACAGTGATTCCACTTTCAGTTCCTTTCTCCTGCGTTCTATCTCGTCTATGACAGTTTCTATCCGTGCGTTCAGTTCCGTTTCACTTTCAGCGCGATTGCCGCTTTTGTTTCGTTCGTCAATCAAAAGGCTTTTGCGCAAATCCTCCCGTTGGGGTGGGGTGAAACCATCGAAACCGTTGAAGTAGGTATCGTAATATTCGGTGATGACCTGCTCGATCAGCCTGTCTTCCGTTTTGGTGACCGTCCCTTGGCTGCCTTTCCAAATCAGCAGCACGAGATTTTTCAGGAAGCCTGTCTTTTCCACGTTCAATTCCTGCCTGTTGATGCGGAAAGGATTCATCGTAATCGGGCATTCTTCCGTGTAGGAGATATATTTTCCACCCAAATACTCGCACAGTCCCTCGTATGAGTTACCGGTATCTACTATTACCACATCCGTCCCTTGCTCGTGAAGCTGGCGCACAACGCTGTTCATGTGGAAGCCTTTTTATGTATCCTAACACGTTGAGCCACAATACTTTCTTAAAAACAATAAATTCAAAACGGTACAAATTTTGAACAGGCGAAAAACTATAGTTCAAGGTACTCGACAAAGAGAAAAAATTATGACAGGGGCAAAAAGCAGTTTTAAGATTATTTATGAAAAAAAATTGGACAATTTTGGCTGATTGCTATCCAAAGAGCGCATTTTTGATAATAAGTCCCACCTCCATCAGCCATAAAGAGTGTGACAATCGAAAAAGAAAAAGAGGGATGAGAGAGCCTTCTTGGTGGCTTCAACATAGGGCGAAAATGGCTGTCTTGTACCTCAGTTGTATCTCTGTTGGCATATATTGCTGATAGACAATGCAGGTTAATGATTCGGCGGCAAGTTATCACATTTTATGCTCGCATAGTTAAGACCTTATCTTGCCCCGACAAAGTGCAAACATAGTTGGCTTTGTTTGTATGAGCTAATGAATGCATTTGTATAACGATACTATTTTGCCTTGGAATGTTGCTATAGTCCACAAATTTTGCCTAATTCGCTAATTCTATTGAAAATTTTGCTCATAAGATAGCGACTATTCCAATTATAATATGTATATTTGCACAATAAATCCAGTCGGAATGAATATGGAATCAAACGAGAAACCCATTATCAACCGCATCAAAGTGGTTCTGGTGGAACAGAGAAGGACGAACAAATGGTTGGCAGACACTCTTGGAAAAGACTGCACGACAGTTTCAAAATGGTGTACCAATACGGCACAGCCCGGATTAGAAACTTTGGTAAAGATTGCAGAATGCCTGAATGTTGATGCCAGAGAATTGATTGTTCCTACAAAGAAATAACAACTGCGCTAAAAGAAAGATATATGGCAACATCAATAAATTTGTCAAAGATTACAAAAGTTGACCTTCGTGACTGCTGGCAGAATGAGGCAACAGATTTCACTCCTTGGCTTGCGACAGAGGAGAATATGTCTCTGCTTGCCGATGCTCTTGGAATGAACGAGCTTGAAGTAAAAGCACAGGAAGAACATGTCGGTCCTTTCCGTGCGGATATTCTCTGTGTAGATTCAGGGACAGACAAATTGGTGTTGATAGAAAACCAATTGGAGAAGACTGACCATAACCATTTAGGGCAGATTCTGACATATGCAGCAGGACTTGATGCTGTTACTATTATCTGGATTGCTGAACGCTTCACGGAAGAGCACAGAGCAGCCATTGACTGGTTGAATCGTATCACAGACAAAGAATTCAACTTCTTTGGTGTAGAAATCGGCTTGATAAAGATAGGCAGCAGTCCTGCCGCTCCAATATTCAATGTGATAGCCAAGCCAAACGGCTGGTCAAAAGATGTCCGTACCTCGTCCAGTCAGACTTCAAATGAGAATCGAACAGATGCGGAAATGTCAAGATACGAATTCTGGTCTGCATTCTGTGAGTACATGGCAAATAATCCGTCCAAGAAGTTTCGCACACAATCCCCTTCTTACAGCCACTGGATGAATATCGCCATTGGTCGCTCCAATTTCCAGATTTGCCTTCTTCTTAATTCGAGGGAGCAGAAGATAACTGTGCAGTTGTATATAGGTGATGACATTGACAAGAAAAACTTTGATGCTTTACTTGCATACAAGGATGAAGCAGAAACAGCAATTGGCGAAACATTGGACTGGAGGCGACTGGATGGAAAGAAGACATCAACAGTCGATTTGTATAAGAAGTGTGATTTCACGAAGAAGTCCTCCCAAGCAGAACTCTTTGAATGGCTGAAAGAATACACAGAACGATTCGTTACTTTCTTCAAGCCCATCATAAAGAAACTATAATGGATTTCTTTTTATCATAGAACTTCCTATAATAAATGATTATGTGAAGATAATACAGTCAGGAACTATGAGCATGCAAAATTTGACAGAAGAAGATATAAAGCTGCGTTATATTACACCATCCATCGTAAACAGTGGATGGTCGGTTCAAGATATAACTATGGAAACTAAGGTTAAATTGACTGATGGCAAGATTAATCTTAGAGGAAATATGGTGTCACGTGGGAAAGCAAAATTCGCCGACTACGTGCTATACTACAATCGTGCAACTCCGATTGCCATAGTTGAAGCGAAAGATGCAAACCACACTGTCGCATTTGGGATGCAACAGGCGAAGGAGTATGCCCAGATGATGGATATTCCTTTTGCTTTCAGTTCTAACGGACTTGGTTATCAAGAGTATGATTTTCTGACAGGTAGAGAGCGTTCGTTCCCGATGGATGCGTTCCCCACAAAAGAAGAACTGTATGCTCGCTTCCTGACTGAAAGCAATGACGGAAAGGGACTTTCAGATGAAGAAAAGAAAGTCATCAATCAGCCATACTGCACAGGACAAGACATTTTCCCACCACGTTATTACCAACGTAACGCTGTAAACCGTACTGTAAATGCTGTTGCGCAAGGGAAAAAACGCCTGTTGCTTGTCATGGCTACTGGTACAGGCAAGACCTATACGGCTTTTCAGATAGTATATCGGCTTCTAAAATCTGGATTGGTGAAGAAAGTGCTGTATTTGGCTGATAGAAACGTATTGGTTGACCAGTCTATCCAGCAAGATTTCAAACCTCTTTCAAACACAATCCATAAAGTGGATTATCAGAAAGATATAGAAACACATGGTGGACATTTAGCCTACGAGGTATATTTCTCTCTTTATCAGCAGTTGATAGGGAAAGAAGGGAAACAAAATTATAAGGAACTCTTTAAGCCAGAGTTCTTTGATATGGTGATTGTGGACGAGTGTCATAGAGGTAGTGCCAAGGATGATAGCAGCTGGCGAGAAATACTGGAATATTTTAGTGAGGCAATTCAACTTGGTATGACAGCCACCCCAAAGGAAACTAAATACCAATCAAGTATCAGCTATTTTGATGAGCCAATTTACACATATAGCCTAAGGGAGGGCATTGAAGACGGATTCCTTGCCCCATTTAAGGTTGTCAATGTCACTACAAATATTGGTGACGAATGGCGACCCATAAAAGGACAAAGAGATATATACGGCAATCTTATCGAAGACCGCATCTATAATAATTCCGACTATGATTACAACATCATCATAGAAGACCGAATCCGAGAAGTTGCACATGAAATAACGCAGTACCTGAAAAGTACAGACCGTATGGCTAAGACTATTGTATTCTGTGCTGATGAAGACCATGCCGACCGTATGCGTACGGCACTTGTCAATGAGAACGATGATATGTGCAGGAAGAACCCTGACTATGTTGTTCGCATTACAGGTAGCGACCCTTATGGACAGTCGAAACTGGACTACTTTATTTCTGTAGCTTCAAAATTCCCTGTAATTGCAACAACAAGCAAACTTCTCTCTACGGGTGTGGACTGCAAGATGGTGAAACTTATAGTATTAGACCAGCGTATAAACTCGATGACAGAGTTCAAGCAGATTGTTGGTCGCGGTACAAGAATCCGTGAGAAAGACGGGAAGACTCACTTTACACTCATGGATTTCCGTAATATCACACGCTTGTTTGCCGACCCTGATTGGGATGGCCCCATTGAAATAGACGAAAACTATACTAAGGATAAAGGTAAGCCCTATCCGCAAATAGAGGATGAACCGTCTGTTGTCAGTGAACCAGATCCTGAACGTCCACCTAAGCCCATTGTAGGCAAGGACGGCTGCACGGTAAGGGTCATCAACAAGGTAGTTTCTGTATATGATGCTAATGGAAAACTTCTTCGTACGGAAAGCATTACTGACTATACACGTAAGAATATAAACGATACTTACGCCAATCTTGATGATTTTATCCGCAGATGGAATGAAGCCGAGAAGAAAGCGGAGATTACCGACTTGCTACGTGAGAGTGGTATCGACCTGCAAGCATTAAAACACGAAAGAAACATGGATGATGTTGACGATTTCGACTTCATCTGTCATATAGCGTATGGCAAAAAACCGCTTACGAGGCGTGAACGTGCTGAGAATGTGAAGAAGCGTGACATCTTCAACAAGTATGGTGCGGAAGCACGGAAAGTACTTGAAGCCCTGCTTGACAAGTACGCAAATGACGGCATTACCCAGTTGGAGAACAGAACAGTGCTACGTCTTGATCCGTTCCGCCAAATGGGTTCTCCTGCCAATATAGCCAAGCTGTTTGGAGGCAATCAGCAGTATTTCTCAGCAGTCAAGGAACTTGAAAGTTTAATTTATAGCAATATAGCATAACCAGATATGGCACTTAATAATTTTGTAAAGAGCATCCGAAACATCATGCGCAACGATGCTGGTATCAATGGCGATGCCCAGCGTATCGAACAGATAGCGTGGATGTTGTTTCTGAAAGTATATGACGAGAAAGAAAATGACTGGGAGTTTAACGAAGATGGTTACACTTCGTTCATCCCGGAGAACTGCCGATGGCGCAACTGGGCAAAAGACAAAGGGGATGGAGAAGCGTTGACGGCAGATGACCTGTTGAAGTTTGTGAACGACACGCTCTTCCCCACATTGAAAGGGCTTGAGGTAACCCCTTCCACCCCCATGCGTAGCACCATTGTAAAGACTACATTTGAGGATGCCAACCAATACATGAAGGATGGAGTTCTGCTTCGTCAGGTTATCAACGTCATTGACCAACTCGACCTTGGCGACTATGAGGAGAGCCATGCTTTTGGTGAGATATACGAGTCTATTCTGAAAGAAATGCAGTCAGCTGGTTCGGCAGGTGAGTTCTATACACCACGTGCCTTGACTGATTTCATGGCAGAAATCATCAATCCAAAGGTCGGAGAGAAGATGGCAGACTTCGCCTGTGGCACTGGTGGCTTCATTACAAGCTGGCTGAAAGCTCTTGATAAAAAGGTGCAGACTGCAGAAGACAAAGAAGAATACGCCAGGTCAATCTATGGCATTGAGAAGAAGCAGTTCCCCTATATGCTGTGTGTTACCAATATGCTTCTACATGACATTGACTCTCCAAAAGTGATGCATGACAACTCCTTGACGAAGGATGTGCTCAACTATACGGACGAAGACAAGTTTAATGTCGTACTGATGAATCCACCTTACGGGGGTAGCGAGAAGAACGACATTAAGCAACATTTTCCATCGGATTTGAGTTCAAGTGAGACTGCCGACCTGTTCATGGTGCTCATCATGTACCGTCTTGCAGCGAACGGTCGTGCCGCCGTCATTTTACCTGACGGATTTCTGTTTGGCACTGATAATGCAAAACTTGCCATCAAAGAGAAGCTGCTCCGAGAGTTCAATCTGCATACCATTATCCGTCTGCCTGGCAGCATATTTGCACCCTACACCAGCATAGCAACGAATATCCTCTTCTTCAATAACGAGCGTGCAGAAGGAGCGGAAGAAGGATTCTCTACCGACAAGATTTGGTTCTACCGCCTTGATATGCCAGAAGGCTACAAGCATTTCTCCAAGACAAAACCTATGCGTGCAGAGCATTGTGGCCCTATCATTGACTGGTGGAATAACCGTCAAGAGATTGTAGATACGGAGAACAATAACGAGAAGTCCCGCTGCTTTACTGCCCAGCAGCTATTGGAGTTGGATTGCAACTTCGACCAATGCAAGTTCCCCAAGGATGAGGAAGAGATACTTCCCCCTGCTGAACTCCTTGCCGACTACTTCAAGAAACGCAAGGCTCTTGACCACGAGATTGACAAGACGCTGGCAGAGATACAGCGGATATTGGGAATAGAAACCAATATTGAAGAGTAGTGATAAGAAACATTGTATTTATGATTGTTCAATCTACTGATATTCAGAAGGTAATATTCTGCTCGCCTTATAAATGAGGTAAACAAAGCCTATAACAGAATAATATGGTAAAAACAATACAGAATCCACAGCAAGACTCATTTGTTTCTGACCTAAAGAGTATCGCAAATGAAGCTCGTAGGCAAGCTTATCGTGCGGCAGACCATCTATTGGTAGTGCGCAATTGGCTTATTGGTTGGCGAATAGTCGAACAAGAACAGGCTGGAAAAGAGCGTGCCGAATATGGCAAAAAGATATTAGAGCTCGCTTCTCAGTCTCTAACCCAAGAATTTGGAAAGGGGTTTGGGCTGACAAGCATAAAGAATATGCGTTCTTTCTATCTGACATTTAGCAAACTGCAGATTAGTCAAGCAATGCTTGACCAATTCGGGATTGAAAGTAACTCAATTCGTCAAGCAGCGCTTGACGAATCAATGATACCATTTTATCCCAATCTTTCATGGCTTCACTATGAGCGTTTGATGCGTGTTAAAGATGAAGCCGCTCGATTGTGGTATCTGAAAGAGACAGCTCGGGAGCAGTGGGACTACCGTACCTTGCAACGCAATATTTCGTCGCAGTATTATTATCGCTTGTTGCAAACTCCAGAGCAATTGCGCCATGAAGTAAGTGATGAGATGCATTCTCTGACTAAAAATTTTGAACATGACAAGCACTCTTATTTAAAGAATCCTGTTATCGCTGAGTTCTTGGGATTGCCACAAAACCCTGTCTATAGCGAGTCGAAACTGGAGACTGCAATAATTGACCATTTACAGACCTTTATCATGGAGTTAGGTAAAGGTTACGCTTTTGTGGCACGTCAGCAACACATCAAGACCGACATGGGTGATTTCTATATCGACCTTGTTTTCTACAATATCATCTTGAAATCGTATTTAATCATTGACTTGAAGACCACGCAAATAACCCATCAGGATGTAGGTCAGATGGATATGTACATACGAATGTACGATGAACTGAAAAAGGAAGAAGGAAACAATCCCACAATAGGTCTGTTGCTGTGCTCAGATACCAGCAAAGACCTTGCACGCTATTCCATCTTGAAAGATAGCAAGCAACTTTATGCTGCTAAATATCTTACTTATCTGCCTACAGAAGAGGAATTAAGCCGTGAGATTCGTGAACAAAAAGAGTTTTTCGAACTACAAGAGGGAAAGAAAAATGAAACTATCAATGAATAATATAAAGATTCTTGTCTGCTTGCTTATGTTTATTATAAGCTACCAAAGTAAAGCACAGACTGTCGGATATACATATAAGGCTCTTGCAGCCGAAGGTTGCAATATGAAATACAGTGTAGCGAAACAGGACACAATGTATTCCATCGTTGCGACAGTACGCTCAGACAGAATGAATTTCCTCAGTGAGCCAACAATGAAGATAAGGACATTCTCTGGAAAATACCTTGAATTAAAGGGGACTGTGATTGGTAATGGGAGCCAGTCAGCAGGTATTATCAGCGGCAACGTAGTAATACCTGTTACGGAGATAAGTTCTACCGCCCAGTTTAGGATTACTCCACAGCAATTTGAAATCTTGAATGAAGGTGTGGCAAAGATACGTTTGTCCATGACACCGATGAATCACGAGCGCATCTTCAAAAAAGACAAAATTGGAAAGAAACTCTATCAGTTCTACCAGAGGGAGAAACAAAAGGATGAAAACTTCTAAATCAATTGGAACAGAATGAACGGCAAGCAATTAAAGAACAGCATACTGCAATGGGCTATACAAGGAAAACTTGTGCCCCAAGACCCAAATGACGAACCAGCAAGCGTATTGCTCGAAAAGATTCGTCAGGAGAAAGAACGCTTGATAAAGGAGAAGAAAATCAAGCGTGACAAGAACGCATCTATCATCTACCGTGGTGAGGACAATTCCTATTATGAGAAGTTCCTCGCCACAGGAGAGGTGAAGTGTATTGATGAGGAGATACCGTTTGAGATACCGAAAGGGTGGGAATGGTGCAGAATGGGAAACATAGGAGAATGGGGGGCTGGCGCAACTCCAGCCAAGGGTAATCCAGACTATTATAATGGTAATATTCTTTGGTTGAGAACTGGTGAACTCAACAATGATATAGTCTATGACACAGAAATAAAAATTACAAAAAAAGCATTGAAAGAATGCTCGTTACGACTAAATAAAGTCGGGGATGTAATGATTGCAATGTATGGTGCGACTATTGGCAAGGTAGCAATTGTTGGAAAAGAAATGACAACAAATCAAGCATGTTGTGCATGTACACCTATTGGTATTTTCAACTGGTTTCTATTCTATTTCCTAATGGGTAGCCAACTTGATTTTATAAAGAAAGGTGAAGGAGGTGCTCAGCCAAATATTTCAAGACAAAAACTAATTGCACACTTAATGCCTGTTCCACCAATAGAAGAACAGCACAGAATAGTATCAAGAATTAGAGAAGTTTTGCCTTATGTCGAAAGATATACTCATAGTCAAGTGGCGCAGAATATTCTTAATGAGAGCATAAAGCCTATGCTCCGCAAAAGTATATTGCAAGAAGCCATTCAAGGCCGACTTGTTTCGCAGAATTCAAGTGATGAATCAGCGAATGACCTTCTTCTACGTATCAAAGAAGAGAAACAGCGACTTGTGAAAGAAGGTATGTTAAAGAAATCAGCTTTGGAAGATTCAGTCATCTACAAAGGTGACGATAACAAGTATTATGAGCAGATAGGTTCAGATGTATATGATATATCTGACAGTATACCTTTTGACATTCCTGCTAATTGGAATTGGTGTAGATTGAAAGATGTTTGTTCTATATTTACAGGTGCGACCTTCAAAAAGGAAGATGCAAGTACTGAGAAAAAAGGCGTTCGTGTATTACGTGGTGGTAATATATTGCCCTTTGAACTTGTAATGAAACCAGACGATTTGTTCCTTCCATGCTCAAAAATAAAAAAAAGCATCTTATTGAGAAAGAACGACATAGTGACACCGGCTGTTACAAGTTTGGAAAATATTGGTAAAGCCGCAAGAGTGCAAAAAGACATGAATGATGTAACAGTCGGAGGATTTGTTTTTATTCTTCGCTCGTTTCTTTGTAACGATTATCTTTCACAGTATCTTCTTGCACTTTTAGGTTCACCTTCAATGGGAGAATACATGAAGTCTGTCACTAATAAATCAGGACAAGCCTTCTATAATATAGGGAAAGAGCGATTGGCAATGGCAATGATTCCATTACCTCCAATTAAAGAGCAACAACGCATAGTTGCCCAAATAGAAAAACTATTTGAGCAACTGAAATAATGCGTTAATTCGTTGTGCTATTCGCTCTTGTTCTTTATAAGGCGGTATTCCTATTGGAAGATTGTAGAACAGTTCCTTATTGAGGTGTGGTATTGCCGCACCTCTTTTTGAATTACGCAGTGCCTCCTTATGGAACAGAATGAAAGCCAATAGATATGGCTTGTACATTGCCGTACTTAGCCATAACTGCTTGAAAGTACTTCCCATATATCCGTCTTCTGGCACTGAAAACACTTCACCTGAGTTTTCACCATCCACAAGGATAATGCTGTCGTTCTCGCAAACGAATCTTCCTTTATCGAGATATGTTGGTGACGATTTACAACGAAGATATTTTGTGTCAAGACAGACTCCTTTCCCTGTCATCTTCACTCCATCTATGAGTTGGCAAACATCCTTTAATCGTACTACGCACCAGCTATCTGGATAATCATAAGATAGCTCTATCTCAACGACTTCCTCGTTTATCCTCTCATAATACTTGTTACATTCCTATAAGTTTATATGCTTCTTTTATCTTTTCAGATATTCGTTGTTGTTCTGATAAAGGAGGTAGTGGAAATAGTTTATTCTCCATATATCCAGATATAATACGCTGTTGGTTAGCAGTACCCTTAAATACAGCCTCCTCTACAAAGTAGGGACTTTCAAGGAAGAAAAGGAGATACTCTCTATTGATAGTTTTGCCATAAGGACGGAGAACTTTTAATTCTGTTGTACCAGCTCCAATTCCATTCGGCAGTTTTCTTAGAATCATTGACTTTCTATTTTGAAAGCAGGGAGTAATTTTGGCAAATGCAACATCTCCATCTGCAAAATGTGTAAAGCCTGCTTTTATGTCTCCCCATTTCTTTTCATGATATGTGTATTTTGACAGGTATGTTGCATCAACACATTCCATCGGGATAAATGCAGCCCGAGTCTCATTTGGTGCATCGTTTTTAGGATTGACTTGAACAACATTAGCGAGTCGAACCCACTGCCATGAAGACGGTATTTCAAATGGTATTTCAGTATCAATACAAACTACATTTTTCCCATGATTCTCGTAGTACTTGTTATCGTCACCTTTGTAGAT
>CEAJ01013388.1_pt1 | contig 174378 bp, 148 predicted proteins | sample 554971 | NCBI WGS metagenome assembly CEAJ01 (sample SAMEA3182047, study PRJEB8094) | gut metagenome | biome: human; feature: gut; material: Stool; isolation source: human stools | place: Canada | collected 2011-11-29
AGTCTGCACGAAGGCGCTCTGACTTTACTTGCTTCTTTAACTCTGCTATTTCCTGAAGCAATTGCTTATAGTCCTCAGGAATGATTTCCTTACCTTTTTTCTTCATATTTTCTGCCAATTCAGGGTTCTCGGCTTCAAATTTACGAATTTTATTGTGAATGCTGCTAAGAGCAAACCCAAATTTTACAGAAATTTCAGACATTGTAAGGTGCTCTAAAGCATAAAGACGATAAATCTCCTTACATAATTCAACTTCCTTTAATGTCTCTTCTAATGATTTTTTCATTTCACTTACATTTTAAGGAGTCAACCATATGTACAAAAAGACAACTTCGTCTTGCTAAAAGATATGGTGGGCAAGCAACTTGATGAGACACAGGTTTACTCATTGCTTAGTCACAATTCTTTTGCACGTCAGAAAGGTGAGACCGACTATTTGCGTCCTATTAATATGTATGGTGGCGGTACGGGCAGCTTTGCCATTTGTCCTATCATTCGTATTCCAGATACTGCCGCAGGTATAAATGCAGCAACCACAACGAATAGCGAACGCCTCATTGCCCGTTTCTCTGACAGCAATACTATCGAAGTTACTTCTCCTGCTGATGGTCGTGTTACCATAGTTGATGCTGGCGGTGCAACGCTTGCCAATGGTCATATAACCAACGGAAAGGCTCAAATCAATGTGCCAAATGCTGGTCATGGACTCTACATCGTTTCAGGTCCTAACGGTCAGACTGCTAAAATCCTTAGATAGAGCTAAAAGCTATTATAATTATTTTTTAGGCTCTATTCAGTTATTTAGAAAATAATATATAGGTAAACATAAAAATTATAAACAATGAAGAATTTTACACGCAAAATGGCCAGCACCGCCTTGGTGGCAGTGCTTGGAGTATGTGGTGTCAATGCACAGACACATACATGGAAGAGTGTGAACACAGGAGACGGAACAACGTATGCCATTGACAAAGATGGATCTCTATGGTCTTTCGGATGGAACGAATCTGGTCAGATGGGTATTGACGACAAGACCCAAAAGATCTCTGTACCAACACAGGTGGGTACTGATAAAGATTGGGCGATGACCAATGCCGGACAGGCTTATGGTTTCTTTATCAAGAACGATGGTACATTGTGGGCTGCAGGTGACAACACGAATGGCGTGTCTGGTGTAGGCGATGGAGCTACCAGTCATAAAGTCCCCACGCAGGTGGGCAAAGACAGCAACTGGAAAACTGTTAGCTGTTCACGATTCTTCGGTCATACTGCTTCAGCTATCAAGACAGATGGTACTCTTTGGGCATGGGGTGACGGTCGCTCGGGACAACTTGGCTTAGGTTCGTATCAAAGTAAGACCACTCCTACACAGGTTGGAACAGACAACGATTGGGCTCAGGTAAGCCTTGGTAATGAATTTACCATTGCTCTGAAAACCGACGGAACACTTTGGGGATGGGGTGTTAACCAGCAGAAACCCCTTATGAACAATGCGAGATATTGTAAAAGCCCTGTTCAGTTGGGTACTGACAACGACTGGGCTTATATCTTTGCTGTTGTTGAAACCGCTTATGCCATCAAGAAAGATGGCTCATTATGGGTGTGGGGCGACAATAGTAATAATATGGCCGGCATTAAAGATGCTGATACAGAAAAAATGTCTACTCCTGCAAAAATCACATTCGGTACTGGCGAGAAGGTCATTGCCATCACTGGCTGCGACAACAACCGTTATGTGGGTGTTGGAGGTGAAGATGGTATTATCACCAAGATTTACTCATGGGGCTCTAATGTAGATGGTGCTCTCGGAGATGGAAGTGGTGTTCCTGTTGATGCCACAGAAGGTCAGGAAATCATTGTTGAGCCAGTTGTCGTAAAGCTTCCAGAAGGTGTTAAGGGCACTCAATTGGCAAGCGGTAATGGTTATTGTGTGCTTCTGTCTACCGATGGTAAGATTTATGGTTGGGGTAAAAACCGTGCTGGACAGCTTGGTAACTATTGCTCAGAAGACCAGATGACCTACATTGCTCTTCCTACAGAATGTGCCGTTGAACAGACTACAGAAGAGAAGGTATACACAATCGATGCTGAAGAGATTCCTGCACAGCTCAGTGATGCCAAGAAGCTCATTCTTACAGGCACATGGTCACAAGCTAAACTGCAGGCTCTGTCTCTTGCCATTGGCAACAACACCGGCTTCCCACCTGTAGGCAACTCTACCATTGAGGAAATTGATATGAGCCAGGCCAAGATTGCTGCTAACACGTATGCTTATCTTTCTTCAGGTTTTGGCGCATTCCGTGGCCTTAATGCTCTTGTTACTGTTAAAATGCCAGCAGCAGAAGAGGCTGCTCATTTCAAGAGTTTGCGCTCTGCTTTCCAGAACTGCACAAGTCTGAAGAACATAGACATTTCTGACTGTGTAAACGTGACTAACCTCACTGATGCTTTCTTTGGTTCTGCGATTACAGAAGTAGACCTTTCAAAGTTTAATAATATCACAAGTTGTGAAAGCGCATTTGACAATTGCGAGAAACTCATTTCTGTAAAGTTGCCTGCTAAGATTACACTCGGCAAGTATCTCTTCGGCAGCAATTACTCTCTTGCCACCATCGACTGGAGTGCATATTCCGGCACAGAAGCTCCAAAGATGCCAAGTGGTTTGTTCCAGTATGTTGACGAGCAGAAAGATCTTAAGAATATTACTCTTATCGTTCCTGATGCTTTGGTTGAGTCGTTCAAGGCAAATGCCGATTGGGCTAAACTCAATGTGGTAGGCACAACACCAACAGGTATTAGCGAGATTGTAACTAATACAGCATCAAGCAACACCGTTTATACAATAGAAGGTGTGAAGATTGCTACTTCTAAGGCAAATTCTCTGCCTAAGGGTCTTTATATCATTAACGGAAAGAAGGTAATGGTTAAGTAAATCACAAGATTTATCTTAATTGCTAAAAAATAAAAGGAGAAATCCGTATTGCCCACCCATGGTTACTTACCGTACCAAGGGTGGGCATTTCTTTTTATCTTCCCCACTCTTAAACATTTTCCAATAAATTCTTGCATCTTTCAGAAGAAAAGTGTAATTTTGCATAAGATTAGCTGCGCTCGGCAATTTGAAAGCAAGCTTTCATTGCGCTCACTGGCATAATCTTTGCATAAGATTAGTTGCATCTCAGCATAATATTCAAGCAAGCTTGATATTCTGCATTCGATTTGCATAATCTTTGCAATCTAGAAAAGTAGAACACTTTAAATAAGGAGGTAAATATGGATTTATTTGACAGCAAAAGACAAGAAAGATTAGAGGCTGCAAGAAAGGCTTCTGTAGCCAGCAAAGAAGCGGCAAGAGCTTTTTTAATTAGGGCAGGAATTTTGTTGCCTAACGGAGAAGTTGCACCACATTTGCGATAGAAATATGGATGAATCTCTTTATTCCAGACGCTCCAATCTTGTGATTGGATTTCATGGTTGCGACCAATCTGTAGTAGAAGCAGTCATTGCTGGCAAGACAGAACTTCTTGCCAGCACAAATGATTATGACTGGTTGGGAAATGGTATCTATTTTTGGGAAAACAATGAAGAAAGAGCTTGGCAATGGGCTAAAGATTTATCGAAAAGGAAAAATTCGCAAATTAAAAAACCGGCTGTTGTTGGAGCTATTATAGACTTGGGATATTGTTTTGACCTAACAGACAGTTCCTATCTTCAAGAATTGAAGGCTGCGTATGAGTCTATGGTTACCGTTTACAAAGAATCAGGAATAGAATTACCAAAGAATACATCTATGGGTAAATCTCCTGATATGCTTATTCGAAAATTAGATTGCGCTGTTGTTCAAACTGCACTAACATACAACCAAGATGCCAACGCCCATCCTTACGATTCTGTGAAAGGAGTCTTTTGGGAAGGACAGGAACTATATCCTAATGCTGGATTCAGAGAAAAGAATCATATTCAGATTTGTGTCTGCAATCCAAATTGCATCAAAGGTTATTTTCTCCCCAGAGGAATCAATCAAGATTATCCTAACCCATAATATAATGAAATTAAATGAAGTGGAGATGTATAATGCCCACCCATGGTTACTTACCATACCAAGGGTGGGCATTTCTTTTTATCTTCCCCACTCTTAAACATTTTCCCGTAAATTTCTTGCATCTTTCAGAAGAAAAGTGTAATTTTGCAAAAAAAGAAACGATGCCAACAATATTCATATTTTTTGGATTTAGGTTCATGTTTTATTCAAATGATCATGAACCGATTCATGTTCATGTAATCAAAGATGGAAATGAAGCAAAATATAATGTTTCTCCTCTGATCCAGATTTACAATCATGGGTTCAAAAAGCATGATGTTGCCTTGATAGAATCTATTATTTCAGAGAACGAAGCAGTTATTATAGATAGATGGAAAGAGTATTTTAATCAAAAATAAGATATTATGGAGCAATATAGAATAAATCGCGTTTGGGTAGACGATACCCATATTTGGGCAGAAACCCAAAATGGCTGGAAGGCAAACTATCCTTTTAGCCGGTGGAGTCGTCTTGCTAACGCCACACCTGCTCAACGTAAAGCATTCGTATTGAGTAGATATGGTATTCATTGGCCTGAACTGGATGAAGATTTATGTTTTGAAGGCCTGTTTGCAGATGCTGGTATTTACAAACCGTCAGATGCAGAAAATGCTATTTATTATCAAGCATAATTAAATAGTGCGTTTCACATAAGCTTAGCTGCGCTCGGCAATACTGTTGTAGCTTAACAAAATATTTCACAACATCGCTTGTCTGCCAAACGCAAGTACTATCATCCGCCATCGCAAGTACTTTCGTTTGTCAACGCAAGTGCTTTCGTCAGCCGACGAAGCCTATTTCGCTTTTGTTGCCTTTGTCATGTGCAAAGTTATCACAATCTTATGATGGTTATTTTTAGGTTATTTCTGTCAAAAAGAAATGACTTTTGGCACTTTTTGCTTATCTTTGTGCCCGTAAACCATTAATAAGACAGATTTATGTTACGATTATTGTTTAGACTATGGTGGCTTCAGCAACGTCGCTCCTTCACCTGGAAGGATGCCGTTGTGGGTGGTTATCTCATCTTCGTTTATGTGATGGTGGGCTTGGGCTTCTACTTTGGAGCTACCCTCGATGGCGAGGAACTCTTCGAGGACGGAACTCCTGATGCTCTTTGTGCCATTTTGGTGTTGACAATGCTGGTGCCCGATATTATCCTAAAGGTGGTGATGAAGCACGACAGCACGGCCATGGACGATTATCTCAAGTCGCGACCTGTGCCCGAGAAGGTTTGGAACCGTTTCCTGCTGCTCACCAACCTTGCCAATTTCTGGAATTACGTCATGCCTGTGCTCATGCTCCCCATGCTTTTCTGGATGCTCAGCGTGCCTCAGGCCATTGTGGGCTATCTGCTGATGCAGGCTTTCTCTTTCATCAATGGCATTTATGTCACTTGCTATTATAAAACTACCGACTGGATGCTGCGCTGGCCCTTGCTGTTGGGCTGGATAGGTATGGGAGCCATCCTTACTGCCTATCTTGTATGTTTCGCCTGGATGCCGGGATTCTTGATTAACATCGGTATGGCTGTATGGGCTGTGCTCATCATCACCGGCTTGCTTTTCTATCTCTATAACTTGAAGATTTATAATGAGCACAAGCAGAAGACGTCCCGTTTCAGAAGTTTTGGCAAGACAACGCTTTACAAGCTGCAGTACATCGGACTGCTTCGTGCCAAACGTGTGCGCAACATGGTGCTTGTCATGGTGATCATCTTCTTCCTCGATGCCCTGTTGATGGTATTCCTGCCCGACGAAGGTCCAGGCAATCAGTTTTCCTTGATCATGTATGTGGTGGGAGATATATTGTTGCCTTCGGTTGTGTTGTCGCAGTGGACTTTTGGTATAGAGGCCAACTTCTTTCAGGGATTGATGACAAAACCTGTCAAGGTGGAACAACTGTTGCGCAACTGCTTCTATTTCTATCTGAGCATCAGCGGTGTGATGACGGTTTTCAGTTTGGTCTTCGTCTTCCTTTCTCCCGAAATAACGGTGTTTACCTTGTTGGGCGCCATGGGTATGGCTGTGTTTGTCAACCTTTCCAATCTGCCTACCTGTCTCTTTTCGTCACGGTTGGAAATCTTCTCCAACTCGATGTTCAACATGCAGGGATCCAACATGAAGATCAATCTTTATGGTATTGTCTTCTTGGTACCTTCAGGTCTTATGGTAGGTGTTTATTATCTGTGGGGAGCTGAGGTGTGGTGCATCGTCAGCGTGATTATGGCTGTCGTATGCCTGTTGATTCATCGCAAGATAATAGCACGCGTGGCTGCTATATACGATCGCAGACGCTATGAGCGCATGGAGAAATATATGGAGAATTAAGTTTTATGTTCAACGAATTAAATTGTACAGCAAAATGATTAAGGTACAGAATCTCAAGAAAATATATAATGGCACAACCGTTCTGGATATAGAAAACCTCGATATTGCCCAGGGCGAGTTGGTGGGATTGGTAGGTAACAACGGAGCAGGAAAGACCACCTTGCTGCGTCTTGTCCTCGACCTGATAAAGGCTGACGACGGTTTTGTGGAGAGTGACGGCAAGAAGGTCAACGAGTCGGAAGACTGGAAAACCTATACGGGCAGCTATATTGACGGACGCTTCTTGGTTGACTTCCTGACCCCGGAGGAGTATTTCTCGTTTATAGGTGATGTCTATGGTATTGACGAAGAGACGATGAAGGAACGTCTGGCTCCTTTTGAGACGTTTATGCACGATGAAATCATGGGAACCAAGAAGTATCTGCGTGATTTCTCTCAGGGCAACCGCCAGAAGATAGGTATCATTGGCGCAATGATCATTAACCCCAAGGTTCTCTTGCTTGACGAGCCTTTCAACTATCTCGACCCTTCTTCGCAGATGAACATTGCCCGACTGATTCATCAGGTGTGCAAGGAGCATGGCACTACGGTCATCATCTCCAGCCATAACCTCAACTTTGTGGCAGATATCTCTTCTCGCATCCTTTTGTTGGAGAAAGGTAAGCTCATTAAGGACTTGCAGAATACGGATGGTGCTGCCATTGCTGAACTTAACGAGTATTTCGGTATTCAGGCGGAGTAAAACGAGCATGCCGAGTAGGCATAAAATCCATATAGTTTTTTTTCTCTCTCTCTCTGAAGGTGGCCCTATAGCAACCAACGTTCGTTGCTATTAGGGGCAAGGCTTCGTCGCTACTAAGAGCGGAAAGGGGACGGATGTTATTAGTATGCAGTTATAATACTGTATGAATGCCGTTAGAAGGCATACTGTGCGGTAAGCATTAGCTCGCGGGGACGCAACTCATAACTATTGGTCAGGGTGCTAACGCCGCTGTATGTAGTTTCGGCGTAACTCTTTTTGTTGAATATGTTACGAAACTCTGCCGAAAGGCGGAGCTTTTTGATGCGCCAAACGGCCGTGGCATCCCCCAATAGGCAGTTTATATTGTCGCCTTTTTGCAGTTCGTTGCGATAATGCACGAGCGAGAAAGTAAGGTCGACGTTATGGATGGTAGCGGTGGCAGAGAGCTCTTGCCGCCAGTTGAATAGCGATGAATTCGCCGATTTTGCTCGTTTTGTGTTAAGTTTTGTGAACTCTCCTTCGTAGCTAAGCTGACACCATGAGGGCGAGAAGTCGATGGATGGGGTCAACGTATAGGTCTGGTTGGTGTAGTCGATGGTCTGATGGCTGGTATACTGTGTGCCTTTGCTATAGTTGTAGTCTGCCTTGAGTCGAGTCTTTAGGTGCCAGTCGTAGAAGCCCTTCGATACATAGAGCGAGGCACCAAGGTTGTCGCTCTTACTGTTCTGCTTATAAATGGCGGTATAATAGTTGCCGTCTACGATGCGAAGGTCGGAGGCGGTGTTCTGCCAGTATCGGCTGGCGTTGATCGAGACACTGAAAAAGGTTTCTGTGATGGGGCGCTTGTAGTCGTAGCTCAGCTTGCCATATAGCGAACGGTTGATGGGAACGATGTCAGCCGAGGTATACCAGGAGCGATAACTTCGGCGATATTGGTCTATGGCATAGGTGGTGGGGCTGCCTGTCGAGGTGTTGTAGCCCGTGTAGAAAGTAAGCTCCCTGCGGAAATCTATTTTCTGGTTGAGATACACAAAGGGCGATGCGGTGAGGAGGGTCTTCTGCTGTCTGGTGAATCGTTCCCAGGTGAAGGTGGGCGAGAAGTACATCCTCAAGTCGCCATTCTTGTACTGCCAGAAGGGAGTCAGCTTTGCGCAGATGTCAATGTTGTGGTTCTTCTTTGCGTTGGAGGTTTGGTCGCCCACGATGATGTCCTTGAAGTCGATGCTGGCTTGATATCGTTGGCTCCAGTGAAATCTGCTCTTCTGCCACTCCACGGAATGGGCAGTATGCCATAGGTTGGTGCGTAGGCGGCTGCGGTCGTCGTTCACATACAGGTCGGCCACGCCATGATGGTAGTCGGCTATCGAGCGCCATGACAGTTGGCTCTTCTTCCATACGAAGAGGCGATAGAGGCTGCCTTCGATGTTGAGTTGTGGTATGCGTATGCGCTGGGTGAGCGCTTGGTTGATGGCGGATAGACCGTCGGTTTGTTGGGCATTCAGGCTGAAGTGCTCATTGCCATAGTGGGTGGCTTGGTTGAGCTTGTTTTCCCATTCTATGTTCAGTATGTCGCTCTTCATGGTCTTGCGTGTTTGTTCTGATGTCGTTACAGGCTCTTCGCCTCCAAGGTCGTAGATGGAGGTGTTTTCTCGGTTTTGTTTGATGATCGAGCGCACATAGTTGGCCTCGAGTCGGGTTTCGGCATCCTGCTTGTTCTTGGAGATGTGATTGATTGAATATTTTTGAGAGGTATTGAAGCGCAATCGCTCCTCGTCGATAGGGGCTTCAAGGGTTGGAGCTGAGAGCCATGCGGGGAGTGTGGTCGAGGATAACCGGTTGCTGTACGAGGCTAATTCATCGAGGCTTCCGCTTAGGTCTTTGCCAGTGCGATCGTAAGCGGCATCGTACATCATTTGTCTTTTCTTACCTATTTGCATTAGGTTGACCTCGCCACCCACATAGGTGTGGTTACCTACTAATAGGTATGGCTTGATGGTAGGCATGAGCTGGTCGCGAGCACTGTCCTTGAGGGCAATATTCATGGCCACGTTGTCGGTATAGGTCTTGTCCTGCAATGCCTTGATAGGCTGGTCATGCTCGATGACTTCGGCCTTTTTTACATCTTTGGCCTTGATGTTCTCCTCCAGTTGGTTGTACTTGCCTCCCGTTAGGTCGAGACCTTCCACGGTGAATCGGTTGATGGGCTTGCCATTATAGTTGATCTGCCCATTCTTGGCTACATCCACACCGGGCAGTTTCTTTAGCACATCTTTGAGTGAGTTGTCTCGTGCGTCGGCAAATCGTGTTAGATCGAACGATACGGTGTCGCGGCCTGTGATGCGTGAGCCTTTCACCTGCACCTCTTTGAGCACGAATGCGGTGGAAGGCATTTTGATAATGGCTTCTTTGTTCGAAAAAATCGATGTTTTTGTCTTTTTGTAGCCCATGCAGGTAGCTTGCAGCATATCGCCCACGTGCCTTTCGTCGACAGATAGAACAAAAGAACCATCAGCCTTGCTTCGGGTAAACTTGATGGGTTTTCCATTGCGTAGCAAAGTGATGGAAACGTTAGGCAAGCGGTTGTGCGAAAGTGAATCTTCCACATAACCGCTTATTTCGGTTTGTGCTTGCAGCACCGTTGGTACCGCAAGCATCCATAACATTGTGATGAAAGCAGCAACAATTCTCTTCATACTCTATCTATTGTTTTTCTGTTTAGCAATGGCAAAGGTATCGTCTTCTTTGATTATAGCAAAAAAATGATATTTCTGAGATATTATCGCCGCCATTTTAGGGTATTATTACTTTATTAAAAACAGGTCTTACTATAGTTCTATAGGGTTGAAGACGTTTTTCTTATTCATGAACTTCTTTATGTCCACATCATTTCCGTGTTCGTCTTTCATTGCTACGATCTTGGTGGAAAGACCTTCCAACATCATGCCTGGCGTAAACTTCTCCTTGGCTTTTCTAAGTCCCTCTTGGCTGATTTCTTCTCTTTTTCCCTTGCCAATGGTTATCGGTTCTGCAGTTTTGACAGTACTCATGCCTATGGCTGTAAATTCATATTCGCGGTTTTCATCGTATGCCTTCAGTATCAGACCTGGTAGTCCGCAAAGTTTCCAAGGACCTTCTTGCATCGGGATGTCTTCGGCATACCATGCGTACCAAGTTCTGCCCTTGAATTTTGTTTTGGCCAACAAGCAGTGGTATCCTATGATGTCGGCTGTGCTGTCGCTAACGAGTTGCCAGTTGGGTATCTCTATGTTTTCCGTGCACTTATAGTTCTCCATGCCCACGGATTCTATGTGGGTGGATTGCCCGGTGGCAGGATAGTTCTTGTAATAGGAGAAAGGAAAGCGTCCTCCCTTTGGAAGGTCGGAGAAGTCGAAGTTGCCTGTCTTGGCCTTCTCTCTCATCAGCGAGTCTTTCAGTTGTTTCGTTCTGTCATAAAAGTAGGTCACCTTATTACCAATGTCGAGTCGCATCTCGCTTTCCGTATGGATGTATGGCTTGATGGATGGATTGTTTACCCATTTCCCCTCGTAGGTGATGCGATACTTGGTACTGTCAATGCTCTCTAAGTCACTGCCCTTCATTCCGTTAATGCTTACGGTAGTTCTTGTTTGGGCCGTTGCTGTTAGTTCTCCCATGAAGAGTATTGCTGCAATAGCTAAGATTATTTTCTTCATAATTATATTCTTTTATGTTAATCTGTATGCAAAAGTAATAAAAAAAAGTCGCTTTGCAAAAAAAAACATGCGTTTTAACATCTATTTGACAGACGTGATAAGACAGGGAAGGAAAACTAAAAAGCTACCGCTCGATTATTTCCAGATAGCATATCGAGGATAGCTGCTCAGCCCCTTTATCGCTCTATCGGATTGAACGGCTCGGCTTGCTTCGAGTGCAACAGGCGGTTGCCCTTGCCATCTTTGATGGTGATGTTGGCATATTTGCTGTCTTGCAGGAGGTAGCCGATGGGGTCGGCGCAATATTTCTTGTATATGGTGGTGAGCTGCTTGCGGTCGATGGGTTCGAAAGTCTTGCCTTTATAATATATAGGTGTGGTGGCATTGCCCTTCTTCAGGGCTATGGCGGTAAAGCAATAGTCGCCGTCCTTGTCGTAAGCCTTGAGAATCAGACCTGGCAGGCCTCCCAGCTTCCATGGCCCATTGTCCAGGGGAATGTCTTCGGCATACCATGCTGTCCATGTTCTGCCCTTGAAAGCGGTCACGGCCTGATGGCAGGGATAACCACAGATGGTGTCGGTACTGTCGGTGGGTTGCCAATCGATGTTTTCGATGGGCTCTACGCACAGGTATCGGTCGGCGGCAAAAAAGTCGAGATAGGCAGTCTTGCCTTGCTGGGGATAGTTCTTGTATAGTTTCCAGTTGATAGTACCAGAATTACCCGAGAAGTTGCTTTCTATACCTTTCTTCATGTTGTTGTAGATGAGCGAGTCTCTTTGGAAGATGGGGTAGCTGTAGAAGGCCGAATAGAGGTTGCCTATTTGCAGCAACATTTGCTCTGTAATGCGGTTAGTGTTGGTGCCTTGCTTATTATGATGGTTGCCGTATACATAGCTGAGGTCGTAAATGACTTGATATTTCTCTTGGTCGATGGAATCGCCCATACCGATGGACGATTCGTCGAACACATTAACGCCTTGGGCTTGGAGCATACAGGCATGGACCAATGCCAACCAAGCGATGAATAATGCTTTTTTCATTGTCATGATGTTTTATAATGTTCTTTGCTGTTTGTCTGTATTCTGAATACAAAGGTAAGGTATTTAACTGATGAAGCCGCATAAAAATGTTACTGAGATGTTATGATGGTGTGTCTGGTTCTATTATTATCTTATTACGTTCCTTGGCTTTTAGCGATTTTATCCGTACCTTTGCAACCATGAACAAGAACATAAATCTCAAAATCGTGTGGGCGTTGTGCGGAGTGGCCATCCTGCTGCTTTTCTGCACACAGGCATACTGGCTTTATAACCAGTATCAGTATAGTTTAGACAAGACGGTGGACCAGTTCAAGGAAGACTGCGACAAGACGTTTAGGGATGTGTTCAAGACATATAAATTGCAGGCCGATAAAGGACATAAGAAGCACACGTTCAAAACCAAGATAGAAACCAAGTTTGATACAAAGAAGGTGCAGAAGGCTGTTACTACGCTCAGCTTTTGGGATAACAAAAAATATTTAGGCAAGGTGCAGAAAATAGGCATTACCAGTGATGATGCCTATGAGCTATACTCGCGCTATGCCGCCTTTAGGGAGCATAAGCCCACAGCCGCAACTTATCAGCCATACCTGGATAAAAAAGGGTATGGCAAGATAGAGGGCTTTAGGCAAGTAAATTATCCAGACGTATTTCTTGATAGCCATTTTGAGGTGACGGGACAATGGACGAGAACCGTAACAGTTCGTTATCAGACCAATCCTATGTTTCGACAAGGCATTGCTTTCGAGGTGATGATGTCGCCTGTGCCAGTTCTGAGATCCATGCTCTGGCAGTTGATAGGTAGTTTGCTGCTCTTTGTGATATTGGTGGGATGCCTTTATTATCTCGTCAAGACCATCGTGGTGCAGAAGCGTATTGATGCCATTCGCCATGCTTTCCTCAAAAACATGATTTATGAGATGAAACAGCCTTCGAACAATAAAAATAGCGATGAATCCGCAATTTCTATCGGCTCCATCGCTTTTTATTATACCCAAAACGAACTGCGTTGTGCCCACGAACGTGTCATAGTCACCTCTCGACAAGCCGAAATATTAAGGATGTTGGCCACGCATCCTAACCAACTGGTGGAGCGAGAAAGCATCCTCAACGAGGTATGGGGCGATGACTCTTATTCCAATTCTTTGGCTCTGAATGTGCAGATAACCTATCTGCGCCGAGCCCTCAGCTCGGATGCCTCAGTGAGTATCGAGGCGGTCATCAAGAAGGGATATATCTTGCGCACACCTACATTGCCTTGATTTGTTCCTTGGCTTTGCTCGTCAGCCGTGCTTTTTAATTATCTTGTTTTCAACTGTGTCTTTGCTTTGGTGATGAGTTTCTCCTTCTCAGTTCCCTCTTTCATTTTCGGTGCTTTCTGCAGGAAGATTCGAAGATACAGGCGTGCCTTCAGTTCGTCACCATCAGCCATATACATTTGTGCGGCATTGTAGTAGTTGAGTGGGTTGTCGCTATCGTCGTATTCGATGCATTGGGCGAAAGCATGTCCCGCATTTCCGAACTTTCCTTTATCGTAGTAGAGTTCTGCCAGTTGCTGGTTGATGTATAGTGCACGTTCTCGTGGGTAGGCAACTTCTATAGAACGGTTCAGATTCTGAATGGCTAACTCCCGATATTTTTCCTTTTTTGCTTCCTGATCAGCCTTACAGGCATCAGCCAGCTTCTTGTAGTCCATTCCCAAGAAGTATAGGCTGTTCATGGTTGGGTCGTCTTTCAGGTCTACAGCTCTTTTCAGATAAGGTAGTGCCAGTTGGTATTTCTCTGTGTTGTAGTAGCAAAGTCCTAACACGAAGTTTGATTCATAATTGTCGAATCCATCGGCTATAAGCTTCTTGTAATAAGGTATTGCCTGTTCGTATCTGAATTGCAGAAACAGCGAGTAGGCAAGCTCTTTATTGATGAGGATGTTGGTGGAATCCTGTTTCTGTACATACGATAAGGCGAAGGCCGAAACGTTTTCGGGCTCGTTGGAGTTGTTCCAGTGTGAAAGGAGTGTGGTAAACACCTCGCTGTCGTTGGGATATTTTAGTCTGATGCGAAGTCCCCAGTTATCTATTGCGGATTTGTTGCCAAGGTTCAGATTAGTAAAGAAGAGCATTCTCATGTCCTCGTGGTTGAGGCTGTCTTTGGGGATACTGTCCATACAGGCGATGGCTTTCTTGTTGTCGCCGCGCATTCGGTAGCAAGAAGCCAACTTGCGTAATACAGGCAAGTCGCCAGGATGTGTGTTGAGATGTTGTTGATAAAACCCGATGGCATGCTGAGAGTCGTGCTCGGCCATGCAACTGTCGCCCTGGCTCACGAGTGCCGAACGTACAGGATGCTCGTTCTTGCCCTGCATTGTGAGGGCCAGAACGAGAATGTATGTTATTAATAATGTTTTTCTCATATTTTATTTATTAGCATTGGTTAGTGCTTCCTTCAAGGCTTCTATACCTGGGAAGCCTGTGTTCTGGTAGATTTTGTGCCCCTGCTTGTCGATAATTACGTAGGTAGGAATGGCATCAAAATTGTACTGCTTGCCCAACTCGGTGCTTTGGGGATTGCTGATACGAGTGTGAATGCCATGAATGTCGGGTATCATCTCGTTCCACTTGTCGATAGGCGAGGTGGCATCGGCAATGTATATGTAAACTATGTCTTTCATTTCTTCTTTGATAGGCTTGATGGATTTCATGGCAGCACGGCATGGCATGCACCATGTGTTCCAGAAGTCGATGAGGATGGTCTTGCCCTTGTAGGGAGCGATGAGGGTTTCGATAATCTTTCCGGCGGCCATCTTCTCGGGTATGTCGACGATGGAGAATGTGCCCTTGGCGGCAGCTTCTTCCCTCAACTTCTTCGAGGCTTCGGCATCGGCTTTCGCTTTTTGAGCTACTTGTTCATTCTTGGCCAGTAACAATTGTAATACGGGCTGGCAGGTAATCTCGGTTTTGGCGGCCTGGAGTTCTTCCTCGCTGAGCGGTGTGTTGGGGGCTGGCATGAAGGGATTGCTGCTGGTAAGTTTCTTGCCGTACTTGTCGGCCTTGATCAGGTTGTCGCTCAGCTCGTCATTGATAATGTGTATGCCGAGAGGCTTATTGTCCAGTTCGCAGTAATAGGGATAGTAACGCTGATTGACTGAGCGAAGGATGGACATTTTGGACAGTCCCTTAAAATAGGACGCCGAGTCGATGGGTGTTTCTAAGTTCTTTTGGGCTGTGTTGTCTTTGCTTATCATATTGCTCATGCTAAGGTATGTCTTGTAGCCCAAGAGGTGGCCTATGTAGTTGATGTCGAGTTGCACACGGGCATAAGTTTTGCAGGCTTTGCTCACCGCAGCCTTGTCGATGGCCTTCTTGTTGGCTTGATAAGTATCGACGATGAACTGCTTGTATTGCAGGGGTGTCATGCCTCTTATGTCATCGAAGAATGTTCGACCACTCGTCTCCAGATTGTCTTTGACGGTTTGCAACTCGGTGCAGAGGGCGGCATAGTCGCCATCAAATTTCACATTTGTAGAGTCGAGAGTGATGGTCAGCTTTCCTTCGGGAACCATGATGATGGGGATTGCTCGCTTGCCTATCTTCAGGTCTGCCTGGGTAGGCAGCACCAGATTTTCTGTGATGGCGAAGCCCTGTGTGCCATCGGCGTTCTTTCGCAGTTTGGTGTCGTAGGGACCGCCACGAAACGCTCCGTTGTATAAAATTATGCGCACGCGTTCCCTGGATCCAGGAGTGTAGTGGTCGAAGATGACATTTATTTGCGATGGACCGAAGTGGGGTGAAGTCGGTGGCAAAGTAATGGTGTTGTCCTTGGCCTGTGCGGTGAAACCGAATGAAAGAGCCAAGACCAGAAACAAGAGATGGCGACAGAAGGTCGTCTTGCAGTAGTTGAATTGTGTCATACGAAATGTTGTTTTATGTAATAATTTGCAGCTACAAAAATAAGTATAATCTTGCAATCTTGCAAACGAATATTACAGCAAAGAGTGTTGGTATATCTTGGTTATCAGGTGCTTAAGCGTGATATATAACCATACAATTCTCTTTTTTGTAATCGAATTACGCTTCACGGCTTATCACAACCTCGAAGGAATCAACCTCGCAGTCACTCTTGATGCGCGACTTTCTTACTCTTATATTAGCCATCGAATATTGCATGATTTGCATCACCTCCTCGTCAGTTTTACCCATGTGGTAGAGTATGCAGAAGAGGCAATGTGAGGGATTCAGATCGTAGCAGGCAAGCCGTTTGCTGTATTTTTCGTCTATCATTCTGTAGCTGGCAAGTAGCTGCAGGATTCCCTGTTTGCCGATTTGACTGATGTTCTTGTTCTGTACCGCTTGCGAGTAGTACACGAGTCCCTGGCTTATATCGGTCAGTTCGCCGATTTGTGTCTTGTACAATTCTATATCCTTGTCGCGTCTTTTCAGCTTGCGTACTTGTGTGGTGATGTCATGATTCAGTTGCTCGCATCGTTCTGCAAGTGTTGCGTTCTCTACGTCTTTTAGCTGATGTAGCGAATGGTGTAGAGCGGCAATGGTGCTTTGGGCTTTTCGTATTCGCGAAACAGAAAGGTATGTCATTGTCAGCAATATGGCAAGCACGATGATGCTGGCTACAAGAATCCAGTTCTTCGCTTGCGCATATCGGTAGCTACTGTAACCTCCTTCATACATTAGCTTCACCTTTTGTTCCTTGTTTGCATTGCCTTGTCTTTCAATGACGGGTTCTGACTGATGTATTAGTTTGACGATGTTGTCGGCAGTTGTTGTGTCACCCAGGTGTAAGTACACAAAGTAAAACGGTATGAGATGTTCATATGAACCCAGGTACATGTAATTGGACAATTCGTCTATTTCCGGTTTATAGGCATTGAGAAATTTCTCTCCTTTTTGTGTCTTGCCGTATCTCCATAGAAAACGATACAGGTCCACTGAAGTCTTGTAATTTATACCACCGTAGTTATCTGCCAGATTGATGTAATCCATGATGACGGAGTCGGGAGTGTTTCCTTGTTCTATCAGTTTTTGAAAATAATAGTTGTACATAGGCCCTAATGTACTGTCCTTGTTCTCGGAAATGGAGTATGCAATGTCGAAAGCTTCTTCTGCCAACTGGCGGTCTTGATTGTTCTCGGCACGGTAGAGTGTCGCCCAGGCACGATGGGATATGTTGTGGCTTTGTCGTGCCTCGTCCTCGAGTTTTACGGTGTAGGAGTTGTCGTGAGTGATGCGGCACATTAGGTCGTAGAGGTCGAGCTTCTCCTTTTGACGCATGATGGAGCTATATCTGCAGGCTTGCTTCAGTATTTGCAGCGTTTGTGTTGTGTCGTGAGTTGTGTTGAAAGTCATGGCGCCCTTATAATATAATGCACGCGCAAGCATAGGCTCATTGTTTTCTTTGGTAAAGATCTGTATGGCATCCTCAATGTCGGAATCTCGGCGCAATATATATACGCCTAAGATTTGGTATCTTATCTTGCAAGCCAGTAGTTTGTAGTACCCTTTGTTGTCGTTGCTGTCTGTTCTTTCCAAAAATACCTTGGCTTGGGCGGGATAATAGTCAGCCATATCGTCTATTTCTTCGAACGAAAGACGATAGTGCGATGGAGTACAGCCGACAACGAAGGTCAGCAACAGGGAAAATAGAAATAATATGACCGTTTTCTTCATTCTGCCTGCAAAGGTAAACATTCTTTCTGAAAATCATATACAGATAGGGAAGAAATTTGTGCTGTGATTATCAGTTATATTCGCCCTCGGATATTTGATCTTGCAATGTAATCGCACGTGACATCAAACGAACCACTTCTTTCAGTTCATTGTAATTGTCTAAGCGCTTCTGGTTGATGGCATAACCCTTGATGATGTATTGTTTCAAGATAGAATTAGCCCATTGACGGAATCTGGTACCATTGATTGACTTTACACGATAGCCTACGGAGATAATGACATCCAGGTTATACATTGTTGTTTCATAGGTTTGGTCTCCGTCAATACCCATATGTGCAAATTTTGCACATGTGATATTTGGGTCGAGTTCACCTTCTTTAAAACAGTTATTGACATGTCGTGAAATCACAGTTCTGTCACGGCCAAACAACTCTGCCATTTGGCTTTGTGTAAGCCAAACGGTATCATTCTCTAATTTTACATTCAGCTCTATGTTGCCCTCTGGGGAACGATAGATTTCGATGGAAGAATTTCTCTGCTCCATACCTTTCTGTGCGTGAAAGTACGTATTTTTTATAAGTGATTGAGAATGAGATAAGTTTTTATCTCATAAAAAGAAGAGGTTACGAATTAGAAATAAACAGAATGTAGCATCCTGCTGTGATTTGCATAACCATCCAAAGAACTCTTTCGGTTGCAAAGGTACGATATTTAATCGGGGATAAAGAATGTTTTAAGATTTTTTATCCTCGATTTTTTGCTTGGATAAATCTGTTTTTATTAAACCATATTCTTCTCTATTCTTTGCTATTTCCATTTCAATCCATTCAAACATATGTGGCAAGGGTTCCTGTTTTTTGAATGGTCTATTTCGTTTGCATATTCTCATTCTTTCGTGTGCTTTGTATAAAAGTCAGCCGTCGTCGCAGAAAGACAGTCCTCGTACCTCAGACTAACTTCCTCCGACTATGGCACGGCAAGAAAAATCCTTGGCGGTATGCCTTGAAATACTTCAAGACTATACTGCCAAGGACTTTTCTTTGTTTGCCGTGCTGACAACGGCTGACTTTTATAGCCACAACTCGCAGTTCCATTTTTTATCGCACAATCCAAACGACATGAAACAGTGGCACGCCACCCTTTCATGTCTCAGTAGTACGGCATGAGGAAAAGTGTTTCTTTTTGTCGGTTGCAGGCTAACCGATCAAAAGAAACACCATTCCTTGATTTGCCGTACCATTTTGTTTGCATACTCCACCGCAAGAAAGAAGTCATTGATGTAAACCTCAACGACCACTTTCATGCTTGGCTGCACAGCCTTGGAGAAAACCCGATGCAAGAAGCATGGACAAGCCATACTCTTCTTTCACCGGAATTTCTCTGAAGGCTGTGCCATTCTTGTATGCGATTTCCATTTTCCTAAAAACATTTGCAAGACAGTAATTGTATCCATTTCTCAGAAATGAGTATGCGATAATCGTGCAGTCCAAAAACTTTCGTGAAGTTTCTATTTTCATTTGCCGCTCTGATTTTCTTTCCTCCACATGGTCTTTCCTTTTGGCATCAACCGTTATCGTGCAGGTGCAAAGGTATGGCAGCGGGCTTTGGAAATAAAAGGTCGAGCCTTCGGTTTTCGAAAAAATCTCCACACCGTTGGGTAGTATTTTTCCGAAAAACCTTGTATTTCCAGCCTCGCCGCCCTTGAAAGGCACCTGAAACGAAACGACCGATGCGACAGGAAGACGCAAAAAAAAATGTCGGAAAAGGGAGCGACAAAAAGGTGAAGAAACGAGAACTTCCCTTCAGCTCCTGGAACCGCAAATAAATTTAATTCAAGGCTATATGACAACAAACATCAACATAACACAGACTTGGTGGAGATTACTCTCCGCAGTCGGCTCAACCCTCATCACTTTGGTGGCTTGGTTGGGATATATGGCTCTCTGCATGGTCGGTGAAGTCATATTGGGAATTGTGAAGTTCATCTTCGGCATCATCATTTCCATTCTTTCTATGGTGGTACTGATTGGAACATTCATTTGGTTATTGACACTTTAAAGTACAAGCGATATGAACAGAAGCATTGAAGCGATACCTACATGGGCACTCTGCTACATCATCAACGGCGATGCAAGCGGACTGACTGACGAGGAAATCCGTATGGTGGACGAAGCCATGCGCAAGAACAATATTGAGATAGTAAGTCCAAGATACAACGAGGACATGTGCACAGAACCTTACTTCAGCCATTATCCGTTCTTCGGACTGCCTACAGAAGTTGAGGACTGCGACATCATCTATCACGAGTAACAACCCCTTTAACAATATCAGATATGAACACTACAGAATATTTCAAGAGAACCATACAAGCCTATTTGGAGGAGCGAGCAATGGAGGACGAACTCTTTGCAGCCAAGTATGACAACCCCGACAAGAACATAGACGATTGCGTCACCTATATCCTTAATTGGGTACAGAAGAGCGGTTGCAACGGCTTTTGCGATGACGAGATATATGGGCAAGCCATCCACTACTACGAGGAGAAGGACATCGAGGTAGGAAAACCTCTGAACTGCCAAGTGTCTGTCAACCACCACATCGAACTCACAGAGGAGGAGAAGGCACAAGCAAGACAGGAAGCCATCCGCCAATATCAGCAAGAGCAGATGAACAAGATGCGTAACAGAGATACCGCCAAGCGCACCTCACAGAGAACGGAAACAGAAGTACACCAACCATCATTATTCGACACGTTATGAAACCAAGAACTAAATATCAGAAGCAAGTCGTAACCTCAAACAAGGGGTTACGACCTATCAAGGGAGCGCAAATGCAATGGGCATTCCGTGAATGTCTTGACCACTATGCCTTTCAGTTGAAGCACGGACAGACCACTTGCATGGACTGCGGACACACTTGGACTACGGACGAGGATGCGGACAAATGTGTCTGCCCGAAGTGTAAGGCAAAGTTGGAAGTGCAGCGCACCAAGCGACAGAAGGCAATGTCTTCTACCTATTTCAGCGTACTCACTGAGCGCAAGGGACTGCAACTTATGCGAGCATATCAGATGAAAGCATACTACCGCAAGGGACAAAAGGCAGACATTTATTGTTGGGAGGTGGCACGCTATTGGATGAACGAGAAAGGCAAGGTGGAGGTTATGGCACGCAAGCGCACAATGGGTATCTATATGGACACGTTCTGCTACGACTCCGACATTGAACTGCGCAAGGACAACACCACCTATCAGCATATTGCTTCATTTCCGGTCTGCCCCGATATGAAAGTCATTCCTCAGATATGGCGCAACGGCTTTGACGGAGCGTTTCACGGCATCGAACCGCTTACATTGTTCAAGGCGATGCTGACAGACCACCGCATCGAAACGATGATGAAGCAATGTCGTTACGGACACGTCCGCCACTTCATAGACCATCCACGGCACTTGGAAACTTGTTGGAATGCCTACAAGATAGCCAACCGCAACCATTACCTTATTACAGACATCGGCAAATGGGCAGACTACATCTGTATGTTGGTAGAAATGGGCAAAGACATCAGAAGTCCACATTACATTTGCCCCGACAATCTTGAAGCCGAGCACGACAGAATATCCGAGAAAATCAGAGCCAAGAAAGAAAAGGAGCGCACCGAGGAGGAGATACGCAAGGCATTGAAGAACGAGGACAAATTCAAGGAAATGAAGAGCCGTTTCTTCGGTTTGATGTTCACGGACGGCAATATCGTGGTGAGAATGCTTGAAAGCGTCAGGGAGCACGTTCTTGAGGGCAAGGCGATGCATCATTGCGTAGGCAGCGGTACAAACTACTCACTCAATCCCGACTGCATCATCTTCTCAGCAAGAATAGCCGAACAAAGGGTTGAGACCGTGGAGTTTTCACTCGAACAGATGAAAGTCGTACAATGCCACGGACTACAGAACAAGGACACCGAGCACCATGCCGACATCATCAACTTGGTGAACAGCAATGCAAGACTTATAGAGCAACGAATGGTTGCAACGACATGAAATCCATAAGGGCGGAGCGATGAAAATTCGTTCCGCCACTTTCTTGAGCCGAGGAGCGGAAAAGAAAGTGGCAAAGAAACCGTCTTGCCCTTATCTGCGATGCTTGCAAAAAACAAAGGACAGCCCCCAATCAAAGGGACTGTCCTATTTTATAAAACCTTATTCTATGGAGTAAACAAGAGCAGATACTCCATTTTTCTTCTTCGCTCAATGGAAGGCACTATCTTTCCGTTCCACCTTTTGAAGTCCACATAGTCACGATAGATGTTTCTGTTGCCACTTCGCATCTTGGCATACATCCGGCTTTTCATCACCTTTCCACACCCCACATTGTAGGCAAGTGCAGCCAAGAGCAGCGAGTCACGACCGAAGCCACGGAACATGGCGCAGAGCTTTCTGAGGTCAGAGCGCAGCAAGGCATCGGCTTGCCGCTCCGTCATTTTTGGAGAAAACCGTTCGCCAGGCAACAGCTTGTGCCCATATCCGACATAAGGATGGTGCTTTGGTCCGTGCAGACCCTCGTACTTTTTGATGCAGGCGACAGCCAATTCAAAACGTGACACATGACGAACTCGCTTTATCGCCCCTTGCATCTGGGCAGACAAGCTGCCCGATACAAGAAGCAAGGCTAACAATATCATCAACCTCATACGCTACCGAGTTTGTTGGCACTTCTCGCAAACTCTTCCTCGTCGTCTGTGTCGTTGAAACTGAACTCCATTTCGTATGACTTGCCGAAGTTGTCCTCCACAACCACGGTCAGCGTCTGTGTCTCCGTACCTGCCGAGGTGTAGTAAAGACGGAACTTCTCGTTCTCCAACAGATAGCGGTCGTTTGGCTGGAACACCGTTCCGTTCTCCATTCTCAGCGAACCTTTTCCGTCATGCTGAAAATAGCGGATGGTATAGATGGTGCCGTCAAACTTTCCCTCCGCCTTCAACTCGCAGCGGATTTCAACGGTCTGTCCACGCACAATGTCCTTTGGCACAGGCATCGTTTCCACCTTGAAAGGATACGACTGCTGAATGTCCAGCTCATCGCTGCACGATGAAAGGATTACCGACAAGGCACACACGAAAAGGAATGCCAACACGCTCACTGATTTCTTGATTTTATTGTTCTTCTTCATTGTCTTGTTGTTTTTTGAATGATTGTTACTTTCTTGTCTTATGGCTCATCAGGTACTCGTTCAAGTCCTTGTAACCTGTGTATAGATGCGAATGGTCAATGACCTTATCTCCATATCGCTTTTGCAGTTCGACACAGGCATTCTCGCCAGCTTCGTCATTGTCCAAGTGACAGTACACTTGTGCATAGCCATCTAAAAGATGATGCACCTTTTGCATATTAGCCACAGAGTTGAGGACAATATGATCCTCACCACGACCTATGCCGAGAATTACGGCAGAGAGGAAATCCATAAAACCCTCGTACAGATGGCAGACGTTGCTGTTCCTGCCAATGAGAGTGATGTCCTTTGGCGACACGCAACCTTTAAAGAAACGGTTGCGTATCTCATAACCACCGCTGTTGTTCTTGAATCCGACAGCAAAGAACTGTTTGCCATTGTATCGGTATTCCACCTGGCAGCAGAAACGGCTCGCCACGTCAGCCGATATGCCACGCTCACGCAAGTACTGCCTGAGAGCAGGATGGCTCAAAGGCTTTTCCACAATATCACTAAAGGGATTGCCTTTCGCCTTCACAGCCTTTTCCGCTATCCTTTGATAATGCGGAAACGATGTCGGGAAACTGCCACCAAGCGTTTCAGATATGAACTTGGCTTGCGCCACAAACTCATTGCTGTTGATGAACTCCCCTGCGAGGTTGAAGATGTCACCACCTCTGGCGACGCCATAGTCATACCAGACATTCTTGTCCGTTGATACCCGAAGCGAAGGATTGCGGTCATTGCGGTATGGCGCATGATACCAAAGTCCCGAAGCCTTGTGCTTGACAGGCTCAATGCCGAGAACATAGAGAAAGTCCACAATAGGCACTTGTTTGATTTCATTGATGTCCATAGGCTCACTGTTTTAGTTGATGATGAACTTCATGCCGATGCCAAACTGCGTGTGGAAATGTCCCGTACTGTTGCCCCAAACAAGCCTTTCCTTAACGGAAGCGGTCAAAGCTATAGCATCCGACAGGTATATTTCCGTTTCCAATGCCACGGCACCGCCATAGATAAACGCTCCCTTGTTCTGCAAGGTCGCTCCGTCCGACATGATTCTCTTGCCCCAGTTTATGGACTCATAGCCAGCCAGTGCCGTACCTCCGATATAGAACAGCACTGTCTTGCTGTTGTCGGAAAGGAAGTTGTAGGAATAACCGAACTCGCCCGTCATTTGTACTATTGGAACGGAAGTTTCACGGTAAGGCAGATTTACTTGCAGATATTCCGCCCCATACGTCCACTTGTCACCACCTTTGGTATAACTCGAAAATCCAAGTCCTGCGTAATAGCCAGCCTTGCAGGACTTCTTGCCGTTATACACTCCGTCAGCCATGCCGACCTTAACCTCGATGCCTTTCATCTGAGGAAGACATCTTTGGGCGAAAGCCTGCCCTGCGGTGAGGGCAAGCATCGCCATGATTGCAATGTTTATTCTTTTCATCCGTTACTTCACGCTAAGTTCGTTGATTGTCAAAGCTCGCACCAAGTCGCTGTTCTCCACTACAAACGACTGATTGCGACCGCCTTCCTTTTCGTTCATCTCCACGACAAGCTCCTTGTCGTCAGGAATGGTGAATTTCGGCAAGCAGAACACCGTCTGCTCCGTTTTCTTGCCAGCCACACGCACCACATAGTTGTAGGCACGGACAGGAAGAAGCACCTGCTCCTGAATGGCGGTTCGCTTCGCCACCTTCTTGTCCACCACCTTGAACGTGATATAGTCCACGTCAAACGGCACGTTGCTCTGGTTCTTGATTTCTGTGTGGAAATACAGCAAGTCGCTGTGTACATAGATGCCCTTCAAAAGGTACTGGATTCCGAAACGCTTGCTGCCGATGTGCTTCACCTTGCGTTTGTTCTCCTTGTGGATGGACTTCATGATGAGGTGTACCAGCATGGGACTTTCCTTGCCCAACTCCTTGAGATAAATCTCCTGCGCATTGTTCGGGCGGTTCACCGCCTCACCGTCATGGATGAAGTCAGCCATCTCGATATTGAGCATGAGAGGTTCCTTGGCATACTTCACATTGAATGTGTAGAATGAGCCATCCTCCGTGATGACGCTCATATTGGTCTCCTTTTTGAAGTTCTTCACGGCTGCTTTTACACGGATAACATTCTCCGCACCGTCCGCCTTGCCAGCTACCAAATCCTCTGAACCCAAGTCAACGTACTTGACAGAGGCAGGAAAGAGAATATGAACCGTCTTGTCATAAGTCACTTCCAAACCATGAGGTGGAATCATGCGGTCGAAGGTCAGCTTCTTGGTCAAGCCGTGATAGAGGTTGCTGTTCTCTTCCTTCTGCGGATACACCTTCTTGGTCAAGGTCAGTCTCTCTTCCTGGTCGGAAGAAACATTGCTTACTTGCTCAGTCTTTACAGACTTCTGCGCTTTTTTCTTGCCTGTCTTCTGCGCTGATGCAGTGCAGGCTACGCCCAGCATAAGGGCGAACATGATTGTTGTCTTCTTCATTTTAGTTTGCTTTTAATTAAACTTCTGGATTAAGTGGTATAAATGTTGTTGCCTTTCGGCTAATCTTCCTCTTGGTAGAGCATGACCCTGTAGCCAGCCTTCAGGTGTATCTTGACGGTACGCATCTTCTTGGAGATATACTGCGACACGCCTTGTATGACACCTTTTCCCAAGTCGGAGGCAAGCTGTGCCCCGGCATTGGAGGAAATGTTGATGCTGCTGTTCAGCGAGTTTCCCATGTTGGCACCGACTTCCTTGGCTGCGTCAACCTCCATCGACTTCGGGATGAAGATGCCCTCCTGACCGTCATTGTCATAGACGGCAAGCTCAATCGGGATAATCATGCCGTTGTGCTCAATGGACTTCAAGGCTATGGAAAGCCTTTCGCCTTGCAATCGTGCCACTCCGACAATGACAGAATTTCGTGGTATCTCCCTATTGCCGACACGCATAGATTCCAACAATCTCAACCTTACTGCCTGTCCGTCCGTTATGGTCTGGTTGCCGTGGATGCAGGCAGAAATCGTGTTTTTGTCGGAAACGCCACCTCTTCCGATGGCGGTATTGAACCTTGCCGAAGCCTTTTCCGAGTAAGAGGCGACAAAATCCCCGTTACTCATGGAGCGGTTCAAGGACGAAACTACACGCCTTTGCACTTGCCTTACAGGGGAAACCTTGACTTTCTTGCCCTTGGTGACAGCTTCCTTGTTTTCCTCTGTTGCTGTTTCTGCTGATGAAGGACTTGCCGCATTGGCATTTCCACCAGGCATGTATTTTGCCGCAAGTTGATAGGACTTCTCCATAAGGGCGACTTGCTCGTCCATATTGGAACGCTTGTTTTCCTGCTGCATCATGCTTGCCTCCAGCTCGTCAAGACGTTTCCTCAACTCAGCATCTTCGCTGCTTCCCCCTTGCTGTGGCTGTTCATAGAAACCGCCCAAGGTCGTGTTCAAGGTTCGGTATGCCTCGGCAGACGAGCGGATGGCATCCGCCTCCTGTCTTTCCGCTTTTGTTGGCTGCTGCCCAGACTGCATCAGGTCAAAGTCCTTTTCTTGCCGTGTAGCAGTCGAATCAATGCCTGGCATGTACTCACCAAGAGAGTTCATTGCTCTGCTTTTTTCCTTTTGCTTATTGGCAAGATCCTCCTTGGAGTATGCCTTGCGCTTGTCCGCCTCCACATCTGTCTTCTCCGCATCGGGCATTTCCATGTTGAATCCCTTGCTGCCTTTCTCACCCTCTGATGCAGACGGCTTGAAGATAAGCCATAGCACCAGACCGCAGACGAGGCACATGCATGGTATGGCAATCATCTTGTTACGCTTGATACGCTGTTCCTCTGTCAAAGGCCTCTTTTCCTTTGGAGCCTTATCCGGCTCCACCTTGTCATTCTTCTCCTTCTCCATGTATCAATTCATTTTGGTTGGTCACTTGCTGCCCCTTGTCAGTGGGCAACTTTACACTCTCAATATGCTCAACCTCTATATTAGAGGTCTTGCCGTTTCCGAAGTTGATGATGGCTGAACCTATCATGTAAAGGCTACAGAGGGCAAACAAGCCGAACATGACGAGCACGACTTTCAGTCTCACCCTTGGCGGAAGGGAATCCAGCCTGTCACGCAGTCTTCCCTTCATACCATTCACCTTTTCTTGGATTGTCTTAATCGGATTTTCCATTCTTGCTATTTTTATCGTTCTACTGTACTGATGTCCCTGTTCTCCACAATGGTGAAACCTTCAATAGCAAAACCATTCGGGTTGTCGTCGGAGCGTGTGGCATTTACCAACCTGCATACGGTGACAAGGCTTCTCTCCGTCACATTGCTCTCTCGGAGTATCACCTGCCGTGCGTAGGTCTTGGCTTGATAAGGGTAGTTATCAAAGTTACAGACCACGCTGTCCACTTGCAGCGACTGGTTGATGTTTCCCGCAATAAGTCGGTTATAAAAACCTTTCTCTGCAAAATCCTGGTAATAGTTGTATGCGCTCTTGTCTGCCAGCAGCAAGGCTCGTTTCACGTTGTGCTCGATGGCGCTCTTTTCGGGAGATAGCGTAAAGAACAGCTCATGAAAGCGTCTCACGTGTTCCCTTGCCTCGGCTGGTCTGTTCTGTGACAGGTCTTGCGAGAGGGCGAGCATCAACGACTTGCCTCCATCAAGGACGTATATCTTCTCGCGTTGCTTCTCTGCAAATCTGAATGCGAACACCACCGAGCATATTGCAACAACAGCGCAACCGATGACGAGGACGATGCAGAACAGGCGTATCTGTCTGAACGAGGTCTCGATATTCTTCAATGACTTGAATTCCATTTTTCTTTTCGTTGTATTGTTCATGAATGACTATATTTTCTTAAATCCGCTCTTGATGAGCCTTCCGGCACGTCCTGCAACATTTCCAGCCGTTGCTCCTGCAATACTTCCGCCCAGTGAGCCTGCCGTGTTCACGTTCCGGTTGTAGTTGCCGATGCCGCCACCTGCCTGTATGATCCAGCCTGCCACGGTCGGTATGGTGAAGTAACCTATGATTCCGATGATGAGGAAAACGATGTAAACACCGTTGCTTGCCTCAATGGAAAAATTCGGGTCGTTCTGCAATGCCTCGATGTCGTTTTGCAGCATCAGCACCTGTATCTTGGCAAGGATGGTACTGAACAAGTCCGAAACGGGTAGCCAAAGATAAATCTGTATGTACCTGCAGAACCATTGCGTCAGCGTGGACTGGAATCCGTCCCATACCGATATGGCGAAACAAAGCGGTCCGAGGATGGACAGAACGATGAGGAAGAATGTCCTCAGCACGTCTATAACCAGTGCAGCGGCTTGGAACAGCAGCTCCAGCAGTTCACGGAAGAAATCACGGATGCTCTTTTTCATGCTGTACATGCCACGCTCTACATACATTCCCGCCATTGTCACCACGTCGCCGGGTGACCAGCCGAGTTCGTCAAGCTGCTTGTCAAACTCCTCGTTGCTTACAAGGTATGCAGTTTCCGGATTGCGTTTCATCGCCTCATACTCCAGTTTGTCTTTCTGCGCCCGGTATTCATTCATGTCGAAGGTCTGTGTCTCCAACATGGAATGTGTACCTTGCACGATGGGACTCATCACGCTGTTGAGCGTACCGAGCACAATGGTCGGGAAGAACATGATGGCAAGTCCGATGGCAAACGGACGGAGCAACGGAAATACGTCTATCGGCTCTGCCCTTGACAGTGACTGCCAAACCCTCAGGGCGACATAGAACAGCGCCCCAAGTCCTGCAAGTCCCTTGGCAATGTCCGTCATGTCGGAACACAGCGGCATCATCTCGTCATACAGGGAACGCAGTATCTGGTGAAGATTCTCGAAATCCATAGGCTACCAGTATTTCTCGTTCGACTTGCCGTAGAGTCCCATGATGCGGTCGAGGTCGTTTTTCTTCTTGGCACGCAGATAACTCACGGAAATGTTCTTGTTGGTATAATAGCTCACGAGATTGCGGTAACGCTTCATCTTCGAGTAGCAGCGTTCCACCACGTCCATTCGCTCCTTGTCCGTCATGGAAAGGGTCGTGATGTTCACCACGTTCTTCAGTTCTGTCAGCACATCGTTGCTTTCCTCCAGCAGTTTGGTATAACCGAAGCCGATGGCGGAGAGTTCCTCCACGGAGAAATTGTCATCGTGCATCATCTTCTGGTAGTTGTTGATGTAGATGTCCGTGATGTCACCCACCATGAGGATGGTCTGCTGCACCTTGCGTGCGTCCTTGACGAGGTTGTTCACCGACTTCAGCGCATCGTAGTACTTCTTGCCCTGCTCGTAAATCTTCACGGTCTCTTTGAGTAGGCTAAGTTCCCAACGCCTTTCCATATTGCTATGGGAGGTTTTCAGAAACTCGCCCCCAAACCGGACGTACACGTTCCCGCGTATCCGGCTTTCCACTAACATTATCAGTCTAATTTGTTCCATAATGAATCATTTTATGACAGTTTTCGCAAAGAGCAAGGGTTTTCCGTCTTCTTGCAATCATCAATTTTTCCCAGTTCTCTTTCCCTGAAAGGTCTCCGAGTTTATTGATATGGTGCATTTGGATAGCTCCCGTTGCTCCGCACAATTCACATTTTCCTGCTTTTAATCGGTCTATAAGACTTGTTCGGCAGGCATACATCATAAGGTTGGGCTGCTTGTCTATTTCCGATTGTTTAGTCGGGACTTTGCGGCTGAACCCATCATGGTATAGTGTTCGTTCCTTTTCTTTGCCGTTTTTGAGCTTGAATCTGACTGTAAACAGTCCATTCTTTTTGTATTTCCTCAAAATCACAGGTACTCGTGAGCGGTACTTGTGGGCAAAGGTTTTATACATACTGTATTCGAGTATGTATTTGAACGATTGCAGCTCATAGCAGTTATTCGCAAGTGAATAGTAGTTTACAAAACCTCTTATCATGCTATTATAGCGGTCGAGGATTTCAAGGTCGTCATTGAAGACCAGTACGGATTTTGATTTGGGTTTCCACTGCTCTCTGCCGTTGTGGATTTTAATCTCAATCATACGTTCTTCAAGTAACTTATTCTTGATAGTGTTTTTACCAATCATAAGTCTTACTCTCTTGTTGAAAGCCCTACGCATTACTCCGTTTATACTCCTGCGAGTGGTGTTGGATGATGTTACATCTATCTCATATCCGAGAAATTTGGCTGCCTTTGAAGTATGGGTTATGAGGGTTTTCTCCTCTGACAGTTCAAGAGCAAGTTTATCAGCAAGGAAAGTTTTGACATCCTCTTTAATATGTCTTGCATCTTCTTTACTGCCGATTATCCCAATCAGAAAATCATCGGCGTATCTCACATATTTGAGACGTTTGTAACCTGCATCCATTTCGTCACTACTTGGAATAAGCATGCTTTGGGCTTTGTTCTCTTTGTAACTCTTAATCAATTCGGCACGTTCAGCTTCATTGACCGTCTTTTTAAGCTTGTGAACAATCCAGCGTCTTTTGTACCCAAGAGAACAAGAGGCTTGATTTCGTTTTCTGTTCTTTCCCTTGTCGAAGTCTTGGATGTATTCTTTCATATACTTATCCAATTTGTCGAGGTATATGTTTGCCAACAATGGGCTTACTATTCCCCCTTGTGGAGTACCGCTATAAGTTCTATGAAATTTCCAATCTTCGATGTAACCTGCTTTCAACAGTTTGCGGATTAAGCGGATAAAACGGTCATCGGCAATACGCTCTTTCAGAATGTTAATCAATACATCATGGTTGATGTTATCGAAAAATCCTTTGATGTCGCCTTCAACAAACCATTTAGCTCCGCAAAATGTCTTTTGAATTTGAGCCAATGCAGTATGACAACTCCGATTAGGTCTGAATCCATGAGAGGTATATTCAAATTGCCCCTCATAAATTGCTTCCAAAATCATCCTCACCACTTCTTGCACTAACTTGTCATTCGCTGATGGTATTCCCAATGGACGTTTCTTTCCATTCTTTTTAGGGATATATACCCTGCGTGCAGGTTGGGGCTGATAACTTTCATCTTTCAATGAATCTATCAGCTTTTCAATACGAGGCAGGCTCATTGCATCGGTAGTCGTACCGTCAACGCCCGCTGTCATACCGCCTTTATTAGCGCTAATGCGTTGATAGGCGATATAAAACATCTCCTCGTTGAACAGAATACGGTAAAGTCTTTCAAACTGGTAGTTTGACGCTTTGCTATGTTCTGCCAGACTGCTTAATACTCTTTCAGGATTTCTCATAATGTCTCTCACATTTTCCGTTTATTGTATTAAAAATGTTAGCTGCCACCCTTTGCCATGTACAAGGCTTTCCCTTGCTCGGACTACTGCGGTGGCTCCGTTGCCATGTCGGATATTCAGAGGTCTGCACCTCATAGCCTTTTGTGAGGCATTCCGATTTAGGCAATCCCCGTTTACTCAATAAGTAACTTTGCATTGATAGATTGTCGGATATGACTTCCGTCCTTTTTCGCTTACTGCGATTGTGCCGTAACAAGTTCTTGCTTCTGCTACACAACTTCCATATCAGAAGTGCTACGGTGCAACGAGTTCAGTTACCTTACGTTGCAGTTTGGTCACTTACCACTTGGACTATCATTCAAACAATTCGGTTTTTATCCTCATATCTATCATTTTCATCACGCCATTCAGTCGCAGTTTGGTAACTAACTGACTTATGACTTATCCCGACATGCTACACTCCCTGTCCAGTTTCCCTTTCAGATAAGTCGGGTGATGATAGGTTTCTCAAAGAACACTTACCTAATAGCTTGCAATAGCTACATTTACTTATTCAGCCTATACGGGCGCACAGTTGTTGAGCATGTTTTGAGCCGTCGAAGATGTGTGGACGATGTTGTTGGACGAGTTGATGATACTCTGCGCAATGTTGGTAGGATCTATGACAGACCACTGTGCGCTTGCCTTTCCTACCATCAGCAGGAACAGGCAGATTGTCATGATTACTTTTGTTCTCATTTTTACTTTTGGATTAAGTGGATAATGAATTTCATTTGTTCTCTTGTTTGTCCTCTGCAAGCTGCCGGATGGCGGCTTCCATGTCACCACCGAGTTTCTCCGCCAATGCCCTCACCTCCAGTTTTTCACTTTCCTCAGTCGTATAGGCGAGATATTCCTGCGTGGACACCTCTGTGGCATATACTGCCGACTGCGTTCCGCCAAGTCCTATCCATACTTCCTTGTAGAGACGTGACGGGTCGTTGGACTGGTTGATGGAGAGAATCTGCGACTTCTCCTTTTCCGTCAATCCGAGCAATGACTGTATCTGCACGAACTTGTTCATGAACTTCCTCTGGTCAAGGAGTATCTTGCAGTCTGAGTTGTTGATGATACTGTCCTTCACGATAGCGGAGGATATGATGTCCTCGACTTCCTGCGTCACCACAACCGCCTCACCGAAGAACTTTCTGACCGTCTTATAGAGATACTTGATATAGGAAGCCATGTTTGCCGAAGCTATCGCTTTCCATGCTTCTTCTATCACTATCATCTTACGGATGCCTTTCAGGCGGCGCATCTTGTTGATGAACAGCTCCATGATGATGATGGTCGTGACCGGGAACAGGATTGGATGGTCCTTGATGGAATCAATCTCGAAAACGATGAACCTCTTATGCAGCAGGTCAAGCTCCTTGTCAGAGTTAAGCAGATAGTCATATTCGCCACCTTTGTAGTAAGGTTCAAGCACGTTGAGGAATCCGTCTATATCAAAATCTTTCTCACGGACTTTCTTTTCTTCCAGCACCTTGCGGTATTCCGTTCCCACAAACTCATAGAAGGTATTGAAGCATGGAACGATGTCGCTTTCCTCTTTCAGTTTACCGATGTAGAGCGACACGGCATTTGACAAGGCAACCTCTTCCGCTCGTGTGGCAGGCTCGTTGTCCTTCTTCCAAAGCGTCAGGAGCAATGTCTTGATGCTCTCTCGCTTCTCGATGTCAAAGACCTTATCCTCGGTGAAAAAGGGATTAAACGAGATGGGACTCTCATCCGTATAGGTATAGTAGATACCGTCCTTTCCGCCTGTCTTTCTGTTAATCATCTCGCAGAGTCCCTGGTAGGAGTTTCCCGTATCGACCAAGACCACATGCGTGCCTTGCTCGTAATACTGTCTGACGAGGTGGTTCATGAAGAAGGACTTCCCGCTTCCCGAGGGTCCGAGCACGAACTTGTTGCGGTTGGTTGTCACGCCTTTTCTCATCGGCAAGTCCGAGATGTCAATGTGCAGCGGCTTGCCACTGATGCGGTCTGCCATCTTGATGCCGAACGGTGAGGGAGAATCCATATAGTTGGTTTCCTCCGTGAAGAGGCAGGTTGCCTGTTCGATGAAGGTATGGAAACTCTCCTCTGACGGAAAATCACCCTCGTTGCCGGGTATCGCTGCCCAGAAAAGTGTCGGACAATCCACCGTATTGTGGCGTGGCACACATTCCATGCTTGCCAACTGACTGCCCACATCATTACGAAGATGCTTCAACTCTTCCATATCCTCGCCCCATGCCAGGACATTGAAATGGGCACGGACAGACTGCAAGCCTTGTGAGTGAGCCTCGTTCAAAAACTCGTCAATCCATTCCTTGTTGATGGCGTTCTGCCGGCTGTACCTTGACAGCGAGTGCATGTTACGTGCGGTCTTCTCGAACTTCTGCAAGGTCTCGTCACTGTTGTCTATGAATACATACTGGTTATAGATATGGTTGCAGGACAACAGCAAGCCAACTGGAGCGGCAAAAGATAGTCGGCAGTCACTTCGGTCAGTGGACAATCGCTCAAAGCGGTTGTCCGTAGAAACCTCCGTTGGCAGGTCTTCCGTTTGCGACAAGGTATGAAGGCATAGGTGTTTGTTTCCGATACGCATACCACTTGCAGACAATTCCATGTCCTCCAAACATTGCACGTTCTCCGTGGAGAGCGAGAGGTACTTGCCAACAAGTCCGGTTGTCCGTTCCGTGCCTGTGATTTCCTCATCCGTCAGTCTGCGTAAGGAGATATAGCCGGAGTCGTTGATGATTCTTGCGAACTGCTCCACGGCATCGAGGAATCTTGCTACCGTTTCCTTGTCCTTGATTTCCTTGGGGATGATATGCCCACGGCACAAGGTGGAAAAATTGCTCTGGTGTGCCATGCGCTCCTTGGAGGTCTTGGTAAGGAATAGGTAACACTGGTGATGCAGGTAAGGACGCTCATTGAAGTGTCGCTCATAGCTTCTTGACAGAAAGCTCATGTCGCTATTCTGCAAGTCCGGCGCATAGTTCTCTTTCACGAACCAGTCCTGCTTGTGGACAATGCTGTAGTCGGGCAGCACCTTGATAGCCTTGCACCATGCGGCATGTACCGACTCATACTCCTGCGATGTAACCGTGAAGATTTCGGAGAGTGTCACCTCGTAGGCGACCGTGATGTCGCCATCCTTGGAGATAATGCAGCCTTGCTCCACGGCAAGCAACGGGAATTTGCTTTCAAGGGTGCTTGATTTTCTGATATTTCTCATTCTTCTTTCTTTTTATGTTTGAACATTCGGTTTGTTTTCCTTCGGTTGAGGATATAGCGTGGATGGCTCTTGGCGGCAAGGAGCTTCATCAGTCCATGCTCTCCGTACTTGTTGTTCAGGTGGAATGTTCCCCATACAAGCAATGATCCGAGCGTGAGACCCAAGCCGATGCAGACCAGTTGGTCCGCACCTGCCATATAGAGGACTACCACAAGGAAGAAGACGGCAAGCAGTCCACCTGCGAAGATGAAGAGGTACTGTGCCTTCAGTCCCTTGAACTCAACCGAATGACCGATGCCCTTGTTGATTGGGTAGTCAGCCATAAGTCTTATACCTTATTATATTATAAGAAGAACGAGCGGAGGATGGTTGCACTCACGATGAGGAAGATGCAGGCTCCGAACCAGCTTGCGGCAGTCTTGCTCGTGTCCGGGTCGCCTGACGAGAACTTGCCATACACCTTGATGCCTCCGATGAGACCTACCACGGCACCGATGGCGTAGATGAGCTTCGTGCCTGGATCGAAGTAGGAGGTCACCATGCTTGTTGCCTCGTTGATACCTGCAAGTCCGTTGCCTTGCGCAAATGTCTGTGATACGGCTGCGACAATCATCGCAGCGAGAAGAATGATTCTGTTTTTCTTGTTCATAAATCGTTTTTTGTCTGTGCCTTGGGGATTGGATTGTCCCGTCTGGCGGTTGATACTTTTGTTTACTCATGCGGCATGATGCCGACTTGTGGATTCAGTGGCGAGCTGAGATTTTAGCCGTAGTCTTTCTTTTTCATTGGTGTACTTTAAAATTATTGTTAGAGGCGATATGCCTTGAGTCCCTCATCAAATGCAGCCTTGATTTCGGCAGCATGGATAGCAAAATGCTCGTTGATGATGTTGTCTATGAAACTTGCTACAGTAGCCTGTCCTTTACCAACCACATTCACAAACTTCATAATGCGCTCATGTGTCTCTTCTTTGATGCATACCTGTTTACCATTTCTTGCAGTAAAGTCGGCTTTGGACATAAACTTGTCTATATACCCAACTCTTTTTTCTGCTTGGGACGACACGGTTACATTCACTGTGGACTGAATACTGATGTATTCCTTTGTCGCACCATTCTTTCTTTTTCTGTTTCTTTCCATTGTTCTCTAAATTTTATTGTTATACAAAATCGAGGATATTGAAGTCCTCTATGCTATCTGGCACTTTAAACTCCTTCTTTGGCTTGGACGTTTCTTCTATCTTGTGAGTTTGCAGGTAGAAGGTGACAAAATCATGAATGTTTTTCTTGCACTCCTTGCTGTTCTCCATGAATTTCTCATAGAATTGGTTACCATCCATCTCGTGGAAGACCTTTCCTGCATGTCGTTTCTCCTTGTCCGTAGCTTTTGAAGCCTTGACCGTCTTCACGGCTGTATCTATGTCCTCAAAACTTGTTCCTTTTGCTTGCGGTACATCGGCATCGTCCTCATCGTCTGAATACTTCACACCGACATCTTCTATGCGGACATTTGTAAACACATCATCCAGTAGTTCATCAGGAATCCTTGACGTGTTCTTTGGTGGATCCTCGAATGTCACGTCATTCTCAGACACAGGCTCTGACTCAGTTTGCTTCTGTACCGTTTCTTCTTTCTTTCGCAGTTGGGACACTTTGAAAAGGCTTTTGCCTACAAGTGCCATCGGGTCGATGGGTGGCTTTTCCTCTTCTTCCTTATTGTTCGCAACTTCAAGGAGCAACTTGTTGTAAAAATAGATAGTCCAGACATTGAATGCAACCAAAACTATCATGAATATACTTTCCATTGTCATGCTTATTCCTTTTTATGTGTCATACATTCCAGTCATCTATCTCTTTTCTCAGCAAGCCGTTGATTTCTTCCTGGTTCTCTTCAAGATGTCTCTCAAGAATAAGGTCGATATAACCACCAACTGTCAACTCATGCTTTGCGAGCACACTGACAATCCTCGAAATTCTCTTGTGTATCTCACGACTGATATAAACGCATTGACGAGTCTTTATCTCGTTTCGTTTGAGAAATGCAGCATCATAACTTTCAGAAGAAACCTTGGATGGCTTGCGTGGGGCTGCAGGCTTATCCATCTGTGAACGTGGATTTTTCTTTTCACCCTCTTCTTTCTCTTCGGTATCCTTCACTGGGTTTTGGGAAGCTCCGTCAAGAATGGATGCCGTTGTCGTGCCAATCTTGCTCTTGCCAATAGAGGCAATGAGCAGATTTTCATCTATTGCGTCAGTGTTGATTTTTCTGCTTACCATAGGCTCATGTCTTTATGATTTCACAAATCTCGTCGGACAACTCCTTGATGCCACTCCCTCGCAACAGGTTTGGGTCTGATGGAAAGATGGTGGAACGGAACACTGCCTTTCTGTTCTCCGACAGCTCTCTTCTGAAACGTTTGCTGTCTGGCAGTCGTGTGTTGAGAACCGAATAGTCGAGAGACTTGAACATACCTTCATATACATCATACAAACTCGTGCGTTCTCGTTTGTCAACCATTGTCCAAAAGAAGGCAAGTTTCTTGGTGACCGACCAACCCTGTGTCAAAAAGTTGTCGTGGAACAACTGCATGAAGCTCATTGCGCTTTCTACAACAAAGCGGTCTGCGCTGACGGGTACAAAGATGTAATCCATCTGAGACAATGTCTTCATGACGCCCTCACTTTTGATAGTCCCAGGCATGTCAAAGAAGATGAAGTCAAGTTTAACCTCTGTTTCATTCAACACTGTCTCTGCGTCGTCAAGCGCATTGACTGCATTGCTTCTCGTTACGCTGAAGGACTTCTTGCCCAGCTTTTTGAAATGCTCACAGGCTTGCGCCTTGAAATAGTCGCTGCTTTTGATGAGTTCCAGTTCCTCGTCTCGCAGGTCTGCAAGGTTGTATTGTGGCTCGTCACAATCTATGACCGCCACATTGTAGCCCTTGACATTGTGAAAGTAGTTGGCTACAAGAGCCGTGATGGTGGACTTTCCTATTCCACCTTTCTGTGTCGCGAATGCAACAAATCTTGTTTTACTCATATCTTTAACTTTTTAAATTGTTGATAACTCACTTCTATAATATTCTGCCAATTTAACGATGTGGACACATAAGAGTCCATGTCTATAATTCATTGCTCCATTATGGAGACCTTGAACCATTGCAATGCTTTATCATTTCCATACGACAGTACGACAGTGAATCAGTAAGTCTGTACGTCAGTAGCGCATCATTGATGCAAGGCGATACTGCAATAATGACAGATTTATTCACTTCTACAAATGCTTGTTTCACCATATTTTCAAATCATTAGTTCGATGTTTACGGCTGCAAAGTAACAACGAAAAATCCGAAAAACAATGGTTTTCAAATCCTGTGGCAGCATGTTGCCGATAGTTGCAGTGGTTGTCTGGGGTGCATCTGTTCCAAGGGCGCTTTTTTAGCCGTAATTTTGCACCCGAAAGGCAAAGCGATGGATAGCGCATCCATATCGTTCCGAGAAGAACTAAGGCTTGATGCTCCGCAAAGGACTGGATTTCCCGAACAGCTTCCATTCGGGATGGGGACGGCTTCTTACCAAGGCTAACTCCAATCCACCCTAAGCGGATTTTTATGTCCTCAAAGACATAGCAAGGTATGTTTTGAGTTACTCAAAACCTTTGGAGTTACTCTCCAAAGACCTTGCCCTGCCGGGTTGGTAGTCTCTCCGAAGTCGGGCTCCCCATGTTCCAATCTGACGATAGTTTGTGCAATTCCATCATTGCCGCATGTACCACTTAATCCATTTTAATATGAACACAGAAAGAAAACGAGGGGGACGAATCCCCAAGCTGAACCCGAAGTCGCACCATGTGATGCTTCGGTTCGACGATGACGAGTGGATGAAATTCCTCGTCATGTATGAGCAGACTGATGTGAAGGCAAAGGCTGTCTTTGCCAAGGCACGCATCTTCGGCGAGCCGTTCAAGGTGCTGCGCGAGGACAAGACACTGGTGGAATACTACACCAAGCTTTCTTCTTTTCACTCGCAGTACCGAATGATTGGCAACAACTACAACCAGGTTGTCAAGGAGCTCCGTTGTCATTTCTCAGAGAAAAAGGCGATGGCTTTGCTCTATAAGCTGGAGAACTGCACCAGGGAACTGGTCTCTCTTACCCGTGAGATTGTTGAACTAACCCGTAAGTTTGAGGAAAGATGGTCGCAAAGATAAGTTTCGGAAGTTCATTGTATGGTGCACTGGCATACAATGGTGAGAAGATTAACAAGGAAGAGGGAAAGCTCTTGGCTACGAACAAGATCTTCGATGATTGTTCGGGAAAGACGAGCATCGCCAATACCTTGCGTGATTTCCAGCGATACCTTTCTCCGCACATCAGAACAGAGAAGCCTGTCGTGCATATATCCTTGAATCCGCATCCCGATGATGTGCTGACGGATATGGACATGGAGAACATCGCCCGTGAATACTTGGAGCGCATGGGATATGGCAACCAGCCATATATGGTCTACAAGCATGAGGACATTGATCGTCACCACATGCACATCGTGACCATCCGAGTGGATGAAAACGGCAAGTGTTTGAATAGCCGATACAACTACCATAGGAGCAAGGCTATCACTCGTGACTTGGAGGAGAAGTACAATCTCCACAAGGCGGACCGCAAGCAACGCCAGGCAGACAATCCACTTCGTAAGGTGGATGCAAGCCAAGGCAATGTGAAGAAGCAGGTTGCCAACACCGTAAAATCTCTCTGTGCTACCTACAGGTTCCAGTCCTTAGGCGAATACCGTACACTTCTTTCCTTATATAATATATCCTTGGAGGAAGTCAGAGGCGAGGTTGGCGGTCGTGAGTATCATGGTTTCGTCTATTCTGCCACGGACGGACAGGGCAACAAGGTGGGAAATCCTTTCAAGGCTTCAAAGATTGACAGGTCTGTCGGTGTGGAGGCGATAGAAAAGCGGTTCGCTTATTCTGCCAAGAAGTTCAAGGAGGACAAGAAACTCTCCGAGATGACCAAACATAGCGTGGAAGCTGTCTTGAAGCAGACCTATCATAAGGATAAGTTCGTTGAACTGCTGAAAGCAAAGGGCATTGATGTCGTTTTCCGCCATACAGCTGACGGCCGTATCTACGGAGCAACATTCATTGACCACCGCACCCAAAGCGTTTTCAATGGTTCAAGGCTTGGAACGAATCTTTCTGCCAATGCCCTGCAGGAGCACTTCACCTTGCCTTACGAGAATGAGCAGCCGATACCACTTACCATTCCAAAGGAAAATGGCACAATGCTGGAACAGGAATATCAAGGTTCTGGCTTGTTCGATGAGTACGGCAGCGGTCTTGGACTCATGGCTGGTGGAAGTTCTTCCAACGAGGCACAAGAGGCAGCGTTTGATAAAGAACTGCGCAGAAAGAAAAAGAAACGCAAAGGTCCGAGACTTTAGAAGCATCATCAAGGTTGGCTTTCTTGCACAATGGAGAAAGCCAGCCTTATGTAAAATCAAAGTATAACTTCAAAACAGAATAATAATGGCACAAGAAGACGATTTGAGAGCATTGGGAAAAATCATGGATTTTCTCCGTGCTGTGAGTATTATACTTGCAATAATGAATGTATATTGGTATTGCTACGAGGCAATGCACATATGGGGAGTGACAATCGGAGTTGTTGACAGGATCCTTATCAACTTCAACCGTACAGGTGGTTTGTTTCATTCCACTCTCTATACCAAGCTGTTTTCGCTTCTGCTCCTGGCACTCTCATGTCTGGGAACCAAGGGTGTGAAAGCGGAAAAGATGAGTTGGAACAGGATTTGGACGGTTCTTGCCGTTGGCTCCTGTCTGTTCTTCCTCAACTGGTGGATATTATTGTTGCCTATATCTCATTTGGGCAATGCTACGCTATACATCTTTACGATGACAGCGGGTTATATCTGCCTATTGATGGGTGGACTGTGGATGAGTCGACTCTTGAAGCATAATCTTATGGAAGATGTGTTCAACAACGAGAACGAGAGTTTCATGCAGGAGACCAAACTCATGGAGAACGAGTATTCTGTCAATCTGCCAACACGCTTCTACTACAAGAAGAAATGGCAGAGAGGATGGATCAATGTGGTCAATCCATTCCGTGCCACCATCGTGTTAGGTACACCGGGTAGTGGTAAGTCTTTTGCTGTGGTGAACAACTACATCAAACAGCAGATAGAGAAGGGTTACTCAATGTATATCTATGATTTCAAATTCGCAGACCTTTCTACGATTGCCTACAACCACATGATGAACCATCAGAATGGATATAAGGTCAAACCTCAATTCTACGTTATCAACTTTGACGATCCTCGCAGAAGTCATCGCTGCAATCCGATTCACCCAGATTTTATGAGTGACATTTCTGATGCTTATGAGAGTGCATACACCATCATGCTCAATCTCAACAAGACGTGGGTACAGAAGCAGGGCGACTTCTTCGTGGAGAGTCCGATTATCCTCTTTGCAGCCATCATCTGGTACCTAAGAATCTACAAGGACGGAAAGTATTGCACCTTTCCTCATGCCATAGAATTGCTTAACCGCAGATACGAGGATGTCTTTCCGATACTGACGAGTTATCCCGAATTGGAAAACTATCTTTCTCCGTTTATGGATGCCTGGCAAGGTGGGGCGATGGAGCAGTTGGCGGGTCAGATTGCAAGCGCAAAGATTCCGCTGTCACGAATGATCTCACCACAACTCTATTGGGTGATGTCCGCAAGCGAGTTTACACTTGACATCAACAATCCCGAAGAACCGAAGATTCTATGTGTCGGCAACAATCCCGACCGTCAGAACATTTATGGTGCCGCACTCGGTTTGTACAACAGTCGCATCGTGAAACTCATCAACAAGAAGGGACAACTCAAATCATCCGTTATCATTGACGAGTTGCCGACCATCTATTTCAAAGGCTTGGATAATCTGATAGCTACGGCAAGAAGCAACAAGGTTGCCGTCTGTTTGGGCTTCCAGGACTTCTCGCAGTTGGTTCGTGATTATGGAGACAAGGAGGCAAAGGTGGTTATCAATACCGTTGGTAACATCTTCAGCGGACAGGTTGTTGGCGAGACCGCCAAGACTTTATCCGAGCGTTTCGGCAAGGTGCTCCAAAAGCGCCAGTCCATTTCCATCAATCGTCAGGATGTCTCTACATCTATCAATACCCAGATGGACAGTCTCATTCCGCCGAGCAAGATTAGCGGACTCACCCAAGGTATGTTTGTCGGCTCTGTTTCCGACAACTTCAACGAGCGTATCGAGCAGAAGATATTCCATGCCGAGATAGTAGTTGATACCGAAAAGGTGAAACGGGAGGAAAGTCGTTATCAGAAACTCCCCATCATCAACGATTTCTTGGATGCGGATGGCAACGACTGCATGAAGCAGACCATACAGGACAACTACAACCAAATCAAGGAGGATGTCAAGCAGATAGTCAAGGATGAGCTGGGGCGTATCGCCAACGATGAGGACTTGAAGCACTTGATACAGAAGGCATAAATGCGCTTTTCACAGTTGAATATAAATAGGTTTGTCCTATTGCTTTTTTCCGCGAGTGTCAAGGATAATAGTTAAAAATGATTATAATATAGCTAATAATTAGTTATCAATTTTGATAATCGAAAAATTTATCGTAATTTTGCACACAAATAAAATAACATGGCTGAATAATATATGAACATAACAAGTGAAGACGAGGCTTTGTTGGAACTGTTCGAAAATGGAAAGACATCTGACAAGAAGTATAAAAGACTTCCTATAGCCGCAATCAAGGGTTATGTTAAGGCTGTCAACAAAATGAGAGCTGCAACAAGAATTGAAGACATTATGCGTGATCATGGCTTGCGCTACGAAAGATTGCACGGAGACAGAAAAGATCAAGAATCCGTAAGATGCAATGATGTCTGGCGATTGATTTTCCAAAGCTCTCCTGCCGATGGCAGTATTATCATTACCGAAATAGAATTAATTGAAATATCACATCATTATGACTAAGTTTAGTTTCAATCAGGCAGTCCCATTTGAGGCAACTCATGTGGGCGAGGTGATTAAGGACGAATTGTCTGCTCGTAATATGAAGCAGAGCGAATTGTCCGAACTCACTGGCATACAGAAATCCATTCTGAATGATGTCATAAAAGGTAAACGTTCTCTGACACCTGAAATGGCATTGTTGTTGGAAAACGCTCTCGGCATTTCTGCGACATATCTCATGAACATACAGACGCAATACGAATTGGATTGCGCCAAACAGAGCGAAAGGGTTGTGTTGCAGACTAAAATGCTTGAGATTTGGAATGTACTCAAAGACCAAGTATCAATTCCCTTTTTCAGAAAAGCCGGTATCGTTAGAGGAAATATCATCGAGGATGTAAAACGCATCTTCGAGGTCTTTTCCGTGGATAACTTGGATGATTTCTTTGGTTTGAAGGCAGAAGAAATGGAACTTTCTTATTACCGCAAGTCAGAAAAGGTGAAAACCAATCCCGTGGACATTCTGTCTTGGAAATATTATTGCTATCATCTCTCTAAAAAGGATGATTCAACTTTATGCACATTTGACAAGGGGGCAGATACAGAGATGCTGGCAAGAGAGCTGAACAATGTGTTTAAAGAAAACAAGAATACGGTGAACAAAACCCAAGAGGTTCTTAACAAGTATGGCATTCGTTTTCTTGTAGTCAATAAGGTTGGGCAAGTTCCTGTTGATGGAATGTCCTTTTGGATAGGAGATACACCAACGATTGTCATCACAGAGAGAATAGCTTCCATTGACAATTTTGCTTTCACCACTTTACATGAGGTCGGTCATGTATTCAAGCACCTTACCCAAAATGGTAAGGCAATGATTAATCTCATGGAGGACAAGAAGAACATCGAGGAGTCTGAGGCTGACGAGTTTGCTTTAAATGCGACCCTACCAAATGCGGACTGGAAAAAGTTCATGGCAAGGACTCGTGATGTTGTACCTTATAAAATAGCACCATATATTCAGACAGAAGCAGACAAACACAATGTCAATCCACAACTTCTGTTCGGACGCTATAAGCATGATATAGGTATATACAAGATAAAGAATTTCTTTGAAACGAAAATTCTATAACGATTTACAAAGCACCATTGGTTACACATTTCATAGCCAATGGTGCTTTGCATTTTCATCTCCTCATTCTTTCCAATTCATCATCCTTTCGCATTTTGTCGTTCAACTTCTCCTGCATTCTGTCAAGGAAGTAAGTACGGCTATGGTTCTTGCGCCTTCTGATGTCGGTGTAGAAACGATAGCAGTCCTTGGCTTTGATGCCGAAGAACTGGTACATGGCTTGCGCCAAGTCCTTGAACTTCACATCGCCATCATTCACGCTTCCCATGACGCAGATGCCATATACCATTTCTACAAGGTCAACGGCATTGCCAGTCCATTTCACTAATGGCTTTGATTCTGATGATACTGGCGGAGAGGCTTCTGGAGTGGATGTGGTCACATGCAGATGATATGTTGCTGACACATGCTCTTGCATTCTGCGGACAAATGCAATAGCCTTGCGCACATACAAGCCTATGGTTCCCAAACAATCCTTTATATGGGGCATTGACAGATGAAAGTCAAGCTCGGTCTCTGCGTATGACAGAGCAAAGATCGCTTGCTTCACGTTGGTGCTGCATAAATCAACCACAACCTTGATAAACTCACGGTATGAGTTCTCCAAAGCGTTACCACCTTTGTTCTTATGACCTGCATTCAGCAAGTTGAAAAAATCAGTCTCTATCAATATGTTGTATTCCATGTTTCTGTCTCTTTTATGGGTTTGTACTAATTTGATGTTTCTGTGCGCACACCATTTATTAGTCCAATACCTATGCCATTCCAAGACAGTCTAAACAATTGGATGATGATATTTCCTGATAATCAGCAACTTTATCAAGAGAATAAGATTTTCACAAGGGAATTGCAAGCAGAAATAGTGTAAGGAAAACCGGACACTCGTCCAATCTTCCTTACACGGTTCCTATACCATTACAACTTATTAGTAGGAATACCATACTCTTTCATACGGGCATAGAATGTAGTATGGCTCATTTCCAACATTTTTGCCGCATCACGCTTGATGCCATTGCATTGCTTCAAAGCCCATAAGATACGCTCTCGATTGATTTTACGTTCTTGTTCATCAAAGTCCAAAGCCTCTTCTGTCAATGTCGATTGTGACAACTGCAAGTCCTCGATATCTATTATCCCATTCTCGCATAACAGCATGGCTCGCATGATACATGATTTCAACTCACGCACATTGCCTGGCCATGTATGGCTTACAAGTGCCCTTTGCGCTTCCTTACTGATACATTTTATTTCTTTGTCCGTATGCCTATCATATAGTTTCAGGAAGAAGTTAGCTAATGGCATAATATCTTCCTTGCAATCCCGCAACCGTGGAATCTCAATAACCGCTTCGTGAAGTCGATAATACAGGTCACTTCTGAATCGTCCTTCCCGAACAGCCTCTTGCAGATTCTCGTTGGTGGCGGCTATTATGCGTACATCAGCCACTTTATCTTTTGTAGCTCCCAATGGTCGGTAACTCTTGGATTGCAACACACGCAGCAGCATCGCCTGTACGTCTTTCGGCAGGTTGCCTATCTCGTCCAAGAACAGCGTACCTCCAGCAGCCAATTCAAAGTAACCTTTTCTTGCTGCCTCCGCACTTGTGAATGCCCCTTTCTCATGCCCGAAGAGAGCGGAAACGGCAAGTTCCGCAGAAAGCGTACCGCAATCTACTACCTCAAAAGGCTTGTCAGCTCTTTTGCTTTGCAGATGTATCTTTTCCGCTATATGTTCTTTGCCTGTTCCGTTGTCGCCCAATATCATAACAGCCATGTCGCTTTTGGCAAACAATTCTGCCATTTTGTATATACGGCGAAACTTCTCACTTTTGCGGTAAACAATCTTGTTATTCAACTCTACGAGTCGTTTCTGCTTGTCTATGATTTCTTCCAAACGTTCATAAACTACATCAAGCAACAATTTCTTCGGTATATAGTCTTCTGCTCCCAATTTCATAGTCCTCACGGCACTCATGCTTTCATCGTAAGATGTCATGATAATAAATGGATTCTGATAGCCGTTACTACGCATCCATTCCAACAGGTCGATACCGTTATCATTCCCCAAGCGCATATCCGAAATGACAACATCCCATTCAGAGGATTCCCTCACAGCTTTCAGACCATCTCTGTAATTGTAGCATAAGATTGTTTTCCATCCCTTCGCTTCCAACTTCTTGCCCAACATATTGCAAAATGTCGGGCTGTCTTCAATGATTATCACTTTCTTCATGCTGTTACCTCCTCAATTTTCTTTTGTGCGGCTTTGATGATTGCCTCACCATGTGCGAAAACATCCTCAACCGCTTGGTTGATAACGTCGTCTGATGATGTAGAATCTTCAATCAGGTCAAAGAGATGGTTCAAAGACTCGTCAGATTGTACCATCATCCACGAGCTTCTTGCGTGGTGAATGGCATCGGACATTTTCTTGCGGTTCTCCTCTTGGGCTGCATTACGGATACAGCCCAATGTATCAGTCATTTCCTTTACGAAATTCTCCAAAGTCTCTTTTTCATTGCCGTAGGTCAGCAACATAGAGAAGTCTATTTGTTTTTCTGCTATCTTGCCATTCACACACTTTCTTGCAGTGCTTATCAAATCCTTGTCAGACATCGGCTTGAATAGGCAAGCGACAAATCCTGCATCAAGCAGTTCTTGCTCACTCACATTTGGTGCTGCTGTCATAACGACAACAGGAATGGTCTTGGAGTTACGCACGTTCACCATACGCATCATTTCCAGAATCTCGATACCATTCACTTCAGCCATCTTCAAATCCGTTATCAGCAGATCATAAGATTTTTTGCGCATCATATCCAATAAATCCGTGGCATTATTACAAGTGTCACATACGATGCCGTTTGATGCAAACGCCTCACGGATGGTACTCAGTTGCACATGGCTATCATCAATTGCAATGACAGTAAACGAATCTTGTCGTTTCGTTCTATACTGAGTTGGTTCCATATTCCGCTTTTCGGCTGCAGCCATAGGAAGACTAATGGTAAAAATACTTCCCAGTCCTTGGTGACTGGACACATCGATTTTCCCTTTCATCAGTGAAACGAGGTTCTTGACAATGGAAAGCCCCAAGCCAAATCCCGGTTGGGTGACCGCATTTCCCAATCTTGCAAATTCCTTGAAGATTTGTTTTTGTTGCTTGTCGTCCAATCCTGTTCCTGTATCCTTAACCATTAGCATGAATACACCATTCTTATAGGATGTGGACAATACAATCTCACCTTTTCCCGTATATTTGATGGCATTGGAAAGCAGATTGCGTCCTATTGTAAGCACCTTTTCCTTATCTCCATTGACAACACCATCTGCCTTATTGCTGACGCACAATTCCAGTTGCTTCTTCGCTGCAAAGGGTTCATACTCCATCTTTAATTGCTCGGCAATGTCCATCATACGGAAAGGGCGTTCCTTGACGGTCGCCTTTCCATTCGCTAATTTGGAGTAAACCAGGAAACTGTCAATCATAGAAGTCAAGCCTTTCGATGTGTCAACAATCAAGTCGGCATATCGTTTGCTTTCATCCGTAGCATCTTCAAGTCCGCTAATCTTGCGAGCATAATCCTTGATGGCAGACAAAGGACTGCGCATCTCATGCGTTACTGTCAGCATCACCTTTCTTGTTTCTTCCTTGCTCTTACGTGTCTTGAATGCGAAACGCCACACCAATAGGAATAATACGAAACACACCAATATCAACAATCCTATCATCCCTATATAATAATAGGTATAATTGCCTTCCAAGTCTGCGATTTGTCGCTCACGAACTTTGATGCCTTTATCCACATTCTCATCAGCTATGCTGATTACTCTTTGCAACTGCTTATTGATACCTTCATTTCTGTTTCCCAAACTATCCAATATCTCCACAACCTTACGGCTTTGCTGGTGATGTTTAGCAACAACCGTTTGGTTTAGGTTGGTGAGCATCTTTTCAGTTTTGGTTAAACGGTTGCCTGTTGTTACTGCATTTTCTTTCTTGCCGAACAATCTGCTGAAGAAACCTCGCTTCTTTGGCTTTGCCTGCTGTGGCATAGCTGAAAGTCTTTTGCTTTCAGTCTTATTCTGCTCTACAATTCTTGGAACTTCTGCGGTCAGCTTTTCTTGAGTGGCATTCAGATCCTGCATGGCATCCTTTATATCCAGAAGGAGCTGTTCCTTTTCTGCAAGAAGACGGCAGATCGTATCAGAATCTTCTTTCGGACAAATACCTGCGATGCCTTCAAGCATACTGTTCACTTCCAATCGAAGCGAATGATACTCATTTACATCTGTTGAGTCCCAATCCGCAACCATTTCACCAAGCAGTGACAATTCCGTTATGTGCAAGTTTAAGTCATGCACATTCTTTCGCCACTGATGCAGTTCTGCATTTCTACACTCTATCTCCTTTCTGTCGCGCCATTCAAAGAGGCCGATTACAATGGTACATCCTACGATGACGATGGCAGTCATGATGCCTAAAGCCATCCATCTACAGATATGCCCGGTCTGTTCTTTGCGTTCCATATTGTTTACTACTATTATTTACATTTTTATTTTTGTTTTTAACTTTGGATTTTCTCAATCAAAGAAGCTAAAACTTTACTATTTACATGTTCTATTTTTCTTCCTGCTAAGAGTATTGCTGCTTGTCTTACTATATTGACTATCATACCACCTGAAAGTTCGATTTGAGCCGCTGTTGCAATAGTTCCTTCTGCATCTTCACCAAGCCATTCTTTCGGCAACACAGATTGCCATAGAGCGGAGCGTAATTCTTCCGTAGGAATTGGGAAATATACTACAGATTGAAATCGACGCAAGAAAGCTTCATCTATGTTTGACTTTAAATTTGTCGCCAAGATAATAGTACCAGGAAAATCTTCTATGCGCTGTAAAAGATACGCAACCTCTTGATTGGCATGTCGGTCGTTGGAAGAATTAGAAGATGAACGTTTCCCAAAGAGAGCATCAGCTTCATCGAAAAACAGAATCCAATTTCTGTTTTCTGCAAGGTCAAAAAGTCCTGCAAGATTCTTTTCTGTCTCGCCAATGTATTTTGACACTATCATCGACAAATCTACCCGATAAACATCCATGTTGTTCTTTTTCCCAAGTAGTGTTGCAGCAAGAGTCTTGCCTGTTCCTGGTGGTCCATAAAACAAAGCACGATAACCAGCTTTGAGGATACGCTTCATACCCCAAGTTTCCAAGATAGTGTGTTGATGCTCTATCCATGAGTTTATTCCATTCAAAGATTCTAATGTATCATAATCCAAAAACATATCATCCCAATCTAAAGATGTGCTTATACGTTTTGCAGGAAATCCGATACTATAATCTGGCTTATACTCTCTACCAAGGAGTACCAAACTTAGAAATTCGTCCGAAACTCGTAGTTGACCACTTAGGAATGGTTCTCCATCATTTGCTCCTTCTAATCGTAATATGTTAGAGGTGTAGAACCAATAATCACGTTGAAACATACGAATGACATTGCAACGTTTAACAGGATCATCACCTGCAATTATAAAAACCGCAGTTTCCCCAGTTGGAAGGAATCCACCATGTGACAATCCCTTCCAACCACCGAATTGGGTAAATGGTCTATCCAATGCTCCATTTTGGAGAAAAAAGCAATCAAGTGCTTGTGGTTTGATATGTGGCATCAAGGCAAGCATAATGATTACTCTTTCCTCAAATGTTATATTTGGATGATTTGTCATTTTCTCCAACCACTTCCCTGTAGGTTGTTTTACGCAGTCCATTGACAGATTTTCAAAACCTTGGTGTTGAAAATATACCCCAATAGCAACGTTTAATACGGCTTCAAACCATTCTATATGTTCATTCATACCAATATGTTTTAATAACTATTTGCCTTAGCTCCCATAACATCAGCTTCATGTTCAAGAGCAGCATTATCATTTACAGGCATTCCGTTTATCTCAGTCGTAGGTGAAACACGCCCTGCCATCTGTTGCGCCACATGCCATGCCTCATGTGGAAGATGACGTTCTTGACCTGGTGCTACATAAATGTCCGTTCCTTGCGTATAAGCATAAGCTTGAACAGCAGCAGGCTTGCTTGAACCATAATGCACGCGAACATCATCCATAGAATAGCCAGACAAGTTCTCTATTCCTGCTTTCAAATTATCAGGCAGACCTGTTCTGTTCTTTTTCTGCACAAGAGTACGAGACGCTTGTTTCTTATATGTTCTTTCTGCTTTCATAACTTCTTACTATACAAATTAATACTTAATATTCATTATCAAATTCTTCTTTATTTCGCCACATAACATAGATTGGCTTTTTCAACCATGGTAGGCGTATTGTCTTATACGACCACGGTAGTGAATCCAACAAAATGTCATAAGCTTTGTTATCAACAGTCAACACCCACTTCTTATCTTGTTGTTCCAAAAATCCGTCTCTTTCAATAAAACTTCTCTGGAATCCACCGACAGAAGTATTCTTTAACTTTATCCAATTGGCTTTTACCCCAGATAACATTGATTCTATGGTCTCAACTTCTTTTTGTGTCAATTCAATATTCTTTGGCAAAGGAACATTGAAAGGACAAGCAACTAAAAGCCGATTGAAAGCTAACTCTGTTTCTTTATAGAGTCGCTCTTCCGCAGTAACAAGTCGTTGCAGTATAAATATTGCTCGAAGTTTAGCATCTATATTCTTAAACTCATTTTTTTTCTCATTTAATAAGTCAAGCATGCCGAACAAACGCAGTAGCCATGGAGCGAATAAACATAAGCCAGCATTACCTATTGGTAAATAATTTGGTTTTGGCATTGATTCTAAATCGACTTCTTCAACATCGCTAATCTTTAATTCTGAAAGGATGTTTGTTACAACTTGTTCCAAGACGACTGACTCTTCTTTAAGTCCGTTGCGTTCAGCAACATCTTTCAATCCAATGATATAATCTTTCGCAATATCCATAATCTTGTAATTATACCAATCATCCTTGCTATGTCTTGCTACAAATAAGACAAAAGCATGAGAGATTAGTTTTTCTGATACCATATCAGATATTTGCAATTTCTCAGTCAACTGTTTCAAACTTTCAGCCCAAGAATAGGATATTCGGGCTATAAGTATTAGCCAATCTTCAATATCTATCCATTCACTAAGCTTCTGCACCTCAAAAGTATCGGAAGCATACGTATATTCAACAAAATCCCAAAAGACAAATTGTTGCCAATGAGTATAATGACGCAATAGGTGTCTCTTTTCTGTGTCACTCACTTCTGAAGATGACAACCATTTTGCCAACATTTCAAAATCTCCATTGCAAAGAATAAGGCACTTAGTCGCAAAATGATTAATATTGTCCAATTCAATATTAGCCTTTCCCTCATAAGAGACGTTTCTCGATAATACTATATTTTCATTTAAGCAATCTGCATTTGCTCTTAATGTCACCTGCTTTTCGTAACTCTTAGTATCAACAAGATGTTTCTCTAAATCTTTTAGAACCCTTTCTTCTATACCTGCAAGACCACTTTGCATAATGATATTCTTTTCCAAACAAGATATGACGAATCCTGCTATATCTTTAAAGTTTGTCAAGAATTTACCAACAAGTAAGCATTCGTTCACATATTGAAGCATCAGCAATGTTAACAGACTCTCTGCTGACAAAGACCCTGCTAATAATGCGTTTTTATTTACCCATTGATAGATTACATTTCCGATATGAACAAATGCCTTAGCTATTTTTATATCTACCGATACGAACACTTCCTTTAGCATTTGGAAATCAACAATGTCGTTCCAAATAGAAAAGGTATTCTCAGTCAGAGACATTTGCCACAAACTCATAAAGGTTTGTGGTGCATACTCTGCTAACCAAGCCAACACCTGCCGTTTCATAGAAACATTGTAATCAGAACTTTGTAGCCACTCTGTCAGTAAATACTTATCGTTCAAACTTTTTTCAAATGCTATTCGAGCGGCATTATATGATGTATCAATACAAATATTCTGCCCTCTTAAATACTCCTGCATACGAGCAAACAATACTGCAATTGTATTATTATTCCCCAATGATAAAAGAGAATACACATTGGTCGCATTATACAAACGTATTATCTTTTCCATCACATTGTAAACATTTTCAACCCAAGCAATATTTGCTATAAATGTCAAAGAAAAAGTAATATCTTTATTTTGACCATTAGGAATAAGCTTATCCTTAGTAAACGGCACAAGTTCTTCTACTGTTTCAATGTGCCATTCACTTTTGATTAATTGCTCTATAATTCTTTGAATGAGAACAGTTTTTGAAATAGAACAAATTGATGCCACATCAGAAACATGCAAAACAAGCCAATCAACAAAGAGTACGAATGATGATGAGGAACCAATCTTTATTACGTCTTCTGCCATTTCCACAATTATCGTTCTCAACACTGTTGTGTCAAGCAACTCAATGACCTGCGTCAATATTCCCTTTTCATTTAACGTTCTGAATATAACCTCCGCTTTACCAGTATATGCATCTAAGCACAATAATAGAAGATTGCGTTTTGCTAATATAGACAAGGAGGAGTTCTCCATGATAGCATGTATATTGGCAACGATAACCTTGACATCATTAGATGTGTCGTATGTAAAAAATGTAGGAATATATTCAGTATAAGCTACATCTATTATATTTTTTCTCGCCAATACAGTAAGCACTTCAGATATTGCATAAGAAGTGTCTTTGTCTTTTCTTGTTTTATTCCATCCATCAAATCTTAAACCTTTATAGATAACTGTATAGATATTGCATACGATTTTCTTTACCAATTCTATTCCACGAATAGAATTGTCTGAAACAAGCCAATATGCAACCAAATTCATGTAAATGTTCTTCAAATCTACAATACCAATCTTGCACATCCAAGGTATTTCTTTTGCTACTTCATTAAGGGATGAATATATGGACGAAAGCAATGAATATTCATTATATGATACAACAGAAACCAATGTGAACACATTTTCTGTGCTCACAACCTGTAGCAAAAATTCTAAGACGTTCATGTTCTTGACTTCTTTTAGCCAACAAAGCACCTGTTGCGGTTGCGTCATAATTAGCCAAGTCAAGAATTCTCTTTTCTGGACTATGCTAATCATGTTGTCCATTAACCAGGTCTCAAATGGCTTTATCATTTTCAAAAAGTCACCTATATCAACAAAAACATCGTTTTTATCTAATTCCTTATAATTATCTGTAATTTCTTTATTGTAGTTCTCCTCACTTTTTAAAAGCGACAACTTTAGTAGAATCTCGTAAATCTCACGACTGAAATAATCAGAGTTAATTGGTGAGCCATCCTCGTTCAACGCTTGATTATGATATAGCAAGTTCAATACGTCATAACAATAATCAGTACCAAACACTTCCAATAAAAAGCGCATGGTAAGTTCTCCTTTTGAAAGGTATGCATATACAGAACGCTTGCGGATAAAAAACAAGAATCGTTCATGTAAGTGTATGATAAAATGTTGCTTGTCACCAAACATTGCCACGCCATTGAATGGATAATATTCTATTAACCACAGATATAGATGATGCCAATATTCTGGAATATCAACATCAGCATGACTTTCCGTTTCTGCAACAATAATACTATGAACACTCTCTGAATCAAGCAATAATGCCAAATTCTTTATATTGTCTTCTGTCGTTTCACGAATGAAGCGAAGAACAAGCTGAGGACTTGTATCTAAAACCACAGCAAGACATCTTTGTTTCTCGTAATATCCAAATGCTGTAGATTTCAACCATGACAATATCAGATTCCATCCAGCTTTTTCATTCACATCAATAAACTGACGTGGTATATGCCTTGCCAATAATGGATTGTCCGTAACATATCCCTGCAGAAAACGCATACAATCAAAATTCTGAATATTCCAAACTACTATGTTTTGATTGTGCTCACTATCTTTTCCGACAAACCAATGAGTAAGTAATATATTTAACTGCCACTTGTCAAGCTGTCTTGTTAACCGCTCAAAACAATAGGATGCGCTAAAGCATAACCCAAATACTGATTCTTCATTTTTGAAAAACATAAGATCTTCAAAAAGGTCAAAATCATGCATACTCCATTCTGGAAGACAGAATCCATATTTTAAGTAATGAATCAGATTGCCCAAACGTTTCCTTTGGACAGAAGAAGGATTATCATTTAAAGAAATTGACAGTATTATCCTTTCCAGTTCTGTATGCAAACGCTTAGGAAACTCAGAATAGAAGTCCTTTTGCTCAATAGAGCCAATGTTTAGGTTTAGAGTATCAATCTCTATATACGAATCTTTGTTATCATATTTACCAAGACATTCCTCTAATATTTTTGTAAAACAAGATTGGCAAAACTCATTCCAATTCGCATAAAGTCCTTTGGCGAATTGCTCATCCGCCATCTTGAAATGGAATGATATTTTGCCTACATGAATCATTATGTATCTCCTTTATTTTTATCTGTATCTTCTTCGATATTACCCCCAACAGTAAAGTCTGTAGCCAGTATTTTCATCATGTAACTTTGATAGCCTTTCTGAACTTCAGAGGTGTTGCTTCCATCAAGTCCGTCACGCCACAAATGGTAACACTCTTCAAAATACTGCATTTGTTGCGCTCCTAACCAATAAGCCTCCATCTTTAGGTGTGCAGGAAGTAAGGAACGAACCAATTGCAAGCATTTGTTTCGGAATTGAGGAGAATGAGTCCTTGCTGTCCAACCTGTAAAGACTATAGTCACCGTAAATGGTTCTGAGGGAATGAAAAGATTTTTTTCTATCACATACATCGCCTCGCAAAGATTATTCAATTCTTGTAAATAGCGACATAGTGTATTCGCCCAGCCATTCAGTTTTTCCTTGTCTTCTGAACGTCCAAGATTCATCCATTCACCATCTTCCTCATTGCGGAACACCAATAAATACTCACGCTCCAGTTCCACTATCTTGTAATTGTTGAGATTGATTCCATTACGGAATAATCCACCACTGATGAAATTCGTGTTTAATATCGGTAGATTCTTACGTATATATTTATATCTCAACTGCTTTTCTTTTTCTGTAGATGGAGCCTTGTTTGGAATGATAGGCATAACCGACTCTTCATCAAGCATCTTCTCGTCTATCAGCATAGAGTTGAGCTTGTCTCTAAAATGCTTGCCTTTACTACTTTCCCCCATAATGATTAGATTATGGCTTGGCAACACATTACCAACAGACACTTGCTCGTTATTCCGAAATCCAAGAAGAAGTGATACATATTGCTTTATGACAGCAACATTTTTTACTGACCGTTCATCCATTATATCCATAGCCTTGAAACGGTCACGAGTCAGAATTGGCAATGCTTGCAAGAATTTCATTCTGCGACGTATCATCTCTTGCTCCATCTCACCATAACTGCCAAACTCGTATTGCCACTTTTGTTCGCTATCTACACCATACAGGTTGTCAAGAAAATCAAGATAGCGTAGTTTCATTTTTGTGTTCACACCATCCTCACGCAAGGACAACAAAGTCTTCACGCTATCTAATTCTCCTAAACCTCTTTCAATGACTTTGTCGAACAAAGCAAGATAACTACCAAAGTTCTTTACATCCTCTTTTTCTTCATTGGTCATATTTTTAGTGAAGTCCTTTTCGCTTGTCTTGTAACAACGAGGAAGGTCATTTTCCAGAGGATAATGCTCATATACGTCTCTGTATGTAGCTTCACGCAAGATTTCTGTTGGGCAGTTCTCCCAACTTCCATCTTTAGCCTTGTGTTCCTGTAAGTAGAAGCGCATTCTTGATGTACTCTTCGTAAAATAGAAAGCACGTAACTTCTCCTTGAAACGGTTGAAATCTATTGCAACCGTTTCATTACCCACTCTAACCTTTATGAGACTAAGGTCGTTGGGAATTTCCAACTTATAAATTCCCTTAAAATCATTTTTCCTACGGTATTCACAGATTCCGTCTGGAGTATCTTCATAGAAATAACAGGTCTTTAAGTTTTTAACTCCCTTTATGTCCATCAATATGTGATATAGTTCCGTTTCTGTATTCTTTTGCGTTGGAATACTGACACGGACATCTTCAACGGCTCCGTCATACCACTCATCAGGACTTAGTACAGCGAAATCATCTTGTGGCTTTACCTCTATTTTCACTGCCCCAGCAATATAGGACATGGCAGTATGGAAAACCTGCACCAATACGTCGATGGCATCCACGTCTGTTTCAAGTTCTATATCGGCACTAAATAATAAGTTTTGAGGCTCAACGATACTCACTTCACCTATGTTTTCACATAAGTTACGATGTTTGTGGAAAAAACATCTTACTCGTTTAGTAATGTCAGTACCTTTGAAAAACGGAGACAAACGTAAACGGACATGATATATTCCATACTCACAGTCTGTTTCAATACCAACATTTTCCACAGCAGGGAAATGCGCAAGAATCAACTTACGATAATCATCCGTAGTTACAGGTGAGGTAGGATATACTTCATTGTCTGGAAACAAACCATACTTTTGAATGGAATATTTGCCATTAGTGTCTGAAAGATAGTCTTCCAGTTTAAAACTAAGCTTATACGACAATTCGGTCAAGGCATAATTGGCCACATCTGCAATGGTCACACCTGGGTCATGTGGATTGAAGTCAGTCCACACATCCCCAGATAGTCCTTGTAGTTCTTGAATGGTTCTCTTTTGCAATTCGGCATAGAGTTCATCTTCTGACTGCCTGCTAATATATATACCATTGTCGCTCATTGTCGTATAGTTTATGGGTTATACACTATTTGTGAAGTTCCAAATTTTCTCTATTCGATACGCTATGTCCTTCACTCCTTTTTTATCTCCTTTACTTCGCATTTGCAGAAATAGTTGGTCATCTTTATAATACCAACGTATCTTGATGTTTCCCGACCATCCCCACCAATGTTTTTGTGGTGATAGGATTTTTCTATCATTACCACTACAATGTGAGGCTGTCGCTACGCACAGGTCATAGGAATCTTCTCGTTTATTGTAACATGAAGCATAAACTCGATAGATTCTGCAACCATCAATTTCTTTATCTATAGCGGACTCTACAGGTAATTGATACCAATCGCCATCTGCCGGTATAGTCAAGTACGCATCAACCGAAGTTTCACTTGCTTGCTCAGGCTTTATCCTCTCTTCTGTATTATCTTCTTTTAGAGATTCATTCTCTGGCATATCAGTAGCAAACAACGGTTTGTCATCTACGATGTTGACCACAGAATCTATCAGAAGCGCAAAATGCTCTTCTGTCGGAACATTTCCTTTGCGGAAATAGTTCTTTAGTTCTTCTCTATTTTTCTTGTTGTCGCTCATACTCTAACCAATTATAAAGTTTGTACCAATACTTGAATCTTCAATTCCTTCACCAGCATCGGTGATTGTGATATTTATATCCTTGGGATAAAGGATACCGCTTTCAGTACTACTGAGGTAATACACATCTTCGAGTTTACCCTTGGCATCATAAGATGGCTTATTGTGTCCTCCTTCGATAGTTAAAGAGACACAACGCTCTATACCTTCGTCATTCACCAACCATGCTTTCAGTTCCTCATACGAGTAGCGTTTGCCGAGTTCTGGTAGTTGCGCCTTGACGAACCACGGCACAAAGAAATTGTAGATACGTCTGTATAGTCTCCTCCGCGCTTCATCTGCATCACCATCTTTCTTTAATATAGCCGTCATGTTGATTTTTATCGTCTCGTATGTAGGGTTAACCACTCGAAGCTTGGCAAAAGGTGAAACAAAACTCTTTATATATTGTTCTATCTCTGCCAATTTCCAATTTGGTAACTGTGGCAACACACGCTTCTCGGGATGAGGGAACACAACTATACGTACATCACTGCTATCTTTAGCCACAGGTATGCAACAAACTTTTTCGATATCATCAAACCGCTCTAATATCATTTTCTCATAATCACAGCCATTCAAGGCACGATTACGGGTTGATATGCGAGTAGTAGTTCTTATTGACATCGCTTTTTCATCCTCGGCAAGTTTTCCACCAAAGCCATCTATAGGTTGACTTACTTCCAACACCCTTGGATCTTCAATAGTCAAGGCTGATATTGAATCCGCTGGTAACTGCCTACCATCACCATTTTCACATTGCACCTTGAAACAGTTCAGGTAGATGCCATCAACAATGATATTGTTGGGAGCTACATCATTTTCAAAACCAATTCTAATCCAAACCTCGTTACTTGTAAACAGGCATTTGTTAGTGTTGTCATAAGTGTTTAGCACCATGAATCCACTACGTGTCAATCCGTTTGTGCCTTCTTGCAAGATGCACTCCGATGGGAAACGTTTCCATTGGCTTTCACCACAATTACTATACTCGATAACGGATGCGCCACTATCTTTGACAGAACCTATACGACTACCATATTTCGCATACCGCAGATTGAAATAGAACCTAATTTGCTTAACATGGTCTATTTCTGTAAGATTGAAATATACGTAATGTTTGCCAAGGTCGGGAAGTAGTGGTATATTGCCATTGTCCAACTCAACTTTCTCATATCCATTGGTATCATTGATTCTATATAATGTACCTTTTTCACCTAAACAATCTACTGCCGTATAAGACAATGTTGTATCTGCAAGCATCGGCATTATAGGCATGTTTGGTACAGGTTTCTGATTTCTTTCCTTAGCCTTGCTGTTATATACCATGACCTCTGCAAATTGCTTACGATATACATCCATGCCAAAGCCAATGCTTGGCTCACTCAACCGTATGCGGTAGAATCCATTTGCCTTTTTGGTATAAGCATACGAGTTGTTTGTCCCCAATAGTGAATTGTCGGCAATATTCAAAGTCAACTCCACATCTTCCTTGACATTTCTGTTCTTGTCAGTTTCAAACAGTTGAATAGGGGAGTTGCCGCAAACATTCCATTGACTATTTTCCTGCCACTCGCAGATAGCCTTAAAACTGCCATTTTTTATAGGCTGCTCTAAGTCATAGTCTTTATATAATAAGGTGTAGCCACCATCTGGTATTTTGTTCCATGTTCCTTTCAGAACCACGCTCTGAATTTTCTTCGCAGCCAGTTCTTCATTACCGAAAATGAACCACGAACCTTTTTCGCCTGTTGTACCAAACGGATAGAATGGTTGTGTGGAGTCCATTTCGCCAACTTCACTATACAGGCTAAAAGTACGGATGTCTGAAACCTCTACCTTTATTTGAATATCCCCAAACAGGACACTTGCCATTTCTGTAACGTTGATAGGCAAATCATTGATGAGTATGCGTACTGTAGGATATGCCGTATCTATACTATGAATGTCTTTGCTACAAACAGAAAGAGGATTATCTCCATCTGCAATTGTAAATGTAAACAACAGACATTCTTCTTGCTTATTGTAAACAACAGAAAGTTCTCTCTCCGTCCAACCATCCTCATTGCTTGTAAACAAACGAAATGTGGTATTGCTTGCAACCGATTGCGCCAAATCCATTCTTCCTGCCATCATAAAGCGAAGAGACACATTTCGTGTTCCCTCTGCAAGTAATAGCATAGGAGAGGCTATAGCCCAACCTAACTCTTGCTGCTCGTTGGCAGGATTGTTGTTTTTGAAGAGCACGCCATTATCCTTACCTTCAAGGGCTATAGGAGCTGTGATTACTCTTGTTCCTTGTAGAAACAGAGTATGTGCAGATTCGAGTATGGTTGGAATAACATATGCTTTTTCCTTAAGAGAATAATACAGCGCATTTCCTTCCGTACTTTCGCCTGCAACAAAACGTGTACCCATTGAAAGTGAAAACGTTTTGTTTACCATCTCCTTATTTGGAGACAAGACCACGTATGCACTATCTTGAATAGCATCTTTCGGTGTCGCCTTTAATATCTCATGGAGATAGAAACTTGGTAATTCCTCTAACTTATGATTAAACCGTTTCACAATGCGGCAGTAGTTTCGTACAAAAGTGAGAAGCAGGGCTTGGGCTGCGTCCATATCCCCACTATTCTCTATCTGTTCCATATAAAAGTCGAACTTCGACTGAATATCCGCTACAGCACCGAGCATCGAGAAATAGGGACGACTATTCTCGTCCAACATTCTTTGTATGAAGTTACGCCTACGAGGAGAAGAATTTGCTATCGGGAGAGACTTTTCAAGTTGCTCTTTTATGCTTTCGGCAATATGAACAGCAGGTGTTGGCATACCTTCTGTATAGGCGGTGTTCAAATAGATAGATAATCTACCAATCCATCCCTCTATTTTGCTTCGAAGGTCTTCTGTATATTCATTCTGCAAAGTCGTACCGCAACCATTGGCAAATGAGGCTGCATACTTTTCCAGATTTTTATGGCGAATATCCAACAGAACTGTAAGGACATGATTGTGCCATAAGGCAGCGATGTCTTCATTGGTCTCCTTACTACTATCAACAAATAGTAAGTTTCTGTTTTTTGACATTACCCAATGGAAAATATCACGCCAATCGCTTTCAAGTGCATGAACACCATGAAATTTATCAACATCAATTTTATGGTGTTGATTTTTTTTTTGATTATGTGATGTTTGTTTTTCCATATAGCAATGTTATGTAAAGAGCATTTTTTCAAAATTGAATTTTCAATATATCATCATACAATATTTTCATCAACTATCATATCCAATGTTTCCTTAATACGAACAAGTTTGTTTATGATAAAATGTTCTCCTCTACCTTGTGACTCCACAATTCCAGAGGATATATAATTTTGGAAATTCATCCAACTAGTTTGTAAATCTCCAATGTAGTGAGCTAAATTAGGATTTGGATACCGATACAAAGCCACACCTACAGCTCCAGCAGAGGCATTTAGAGAACCTAAGACAGGATGAAGATTAGATTGGTCATTATAATATTTTTTAGCATCATATACAGTATAGTAAGTTGCTAATAAACCATCAGCAACCATAATATTATGGCTATCCATAATATTAGCTATATTCTCCCAACTTTGAGCATGATCTAGTTGAATTCCTTCAACATTATTATATTGTCCTGAACTATCAATTATAGATACAACACGTGTGCCTATATATCGAGGATGGTATTCAGGCTTCCCCAAAACCTCATCCCGAGTTTTTGATCCAAATTTAAACTGTGATCTTCTATTACGATTTTTACGAAATATACTATCGTCAGCATGTGGACTATAACTCCCAGTTTCTGCTATAGGATGAGGTTCCTCAAACTCGCTATATGGCACTCTACATTGGATAGTATGAGCATATTTATTTCTATTTGCTTCTCTTGATGAATCCAATAACTTGTTATTGGAACGAATTATGCGCGAAGTATCTTTCTTATGTTCTTTAGATGCATTTATATTCATATCATTCTACTTTTTAATAAATGATTAAGAAAAGAGCACACAATGCAAACCAGTATAGGTAATTTCTAATAAAAGCAACCAAATTCTACATAATAGAATGTGGACTAGTACTAAAAACTACGAACTTATTTTTTTAAGCTCACGGAATTGAATTTATATTCGAGAAACGATGGGATGCCATACTCAACGCTCCCTTTATAATATTCTTTTGTCGGAGTCCAAAAATATTCATTTCCTTGCCTGTTTTTTGTCATAACTTTTTGGTTCTCTGACAAAACTAAATTTATACGTTCAGTGTCTACCCCAGGGTCAAGGATTCCGTCATAGTCATGAGATAGCCCTTTCACTTCAGTTAGCTCTCCAAAAGTAATTTTTTGTAAGTTTGTACATCCCCCAAAAGCATTCTCGTGTATTGAAGTTACATTTGGAGTATTTATTTCTTCCAAATATACACAATAGGCTAAACCTTCTACTCCAATTCTTGTAATATCTGGTAAATAAATGGATTTTAAAGCATCTAACTTGCCGTCCCAATTACTCAATCCTTTTGTCGGAATCTCCTTGCATCCTATTAAAGAAAGGTTTATGCTACCTGCTGTTCCACCATATAAAGCATCTTTAATTATGGCAAATACATTCTCTCCTGCATCAGAAGCAAGTATGAGTTTAATATTCGTTTTTCCTGCATCCAATTGCTCCTTAATAGTTTTCCCAAGATCTTCAGCCTCCATGTTGTCTGCAAAGACAACATTTGCATCCAAAGCATAACTTTTGCCATCAATCGTACTTTCTCTAAATGTATAATTAAGTAAAGAATACTCTTTCAATTTTATACCAATAGAGGTTTGAACAGTAAAATGACCATACAAATAGACATTACCGTTATTGTCTGGAGTCAAGGTATAGGTGTTGTCTGTTAGGGCAACAGTATTGCCTGGACTAAAATTACTAACTGTAACAGTAATGTCCTCACTATAATTTGTCGCAATGCGCAAGCGTGAATAGTTACGTGCATTAGAAAAAGATACAGTTATAGCCTCACCATTAGGAGTGATTTGTGCAGTTCCCTCTATGTATTCATCCGTTCCCGCAACCTTACCTTCTTTCAAAGTTAATTTGCCTGATTCCCATTTGTAATTAGGGGCATAATATACATGAGGAAAGGTTGGCACTTCGCCTTCTTTATAAGACAGCTCTCCACTTGCCAATTCCCAGCTACTGCCATTATATTTAAAAGCAGCATACTTAGTCCCGAAAGTCTTACTGGTCATCTCCAGAAGCAACTCATCTCCTTCAGCCCATGAAGTCTTGCCTTCATCAGGTGTACCTATAGCACGAGTCTGCGAATCTCCGAATGCCAGAAATTCACCAACAACCAACTGTACGTTGCTCTTGCCTGTTGTTGCAGTTGTTTCTTCTATATCACTTGTGCATGACGCCATTACTATAGTAACGACTGCCAGCATGATGTATTGAAATATCTTTTTCATATTCTTTCCTCCAATTATTTGAGTTCATCTTCGTTTGTCCATCCAGTCATATTATCTACGCTGATTCGGGTCAGTTCAACTTTGTCTTTTCCTACATCGAGTTTGTAGGTGTAGCGATGGCCCTCTTGAAACTCCGTTTGTGATTTTAGCTTTGACACAAAGTTTTTCTCACCTATTGAGAATTTTAAGAATTCCTTGTCTGTTCCCACCGTTCCAGGCACTATGATGGCAGAGAAAGTTTTCACTTCACCATCTTCTGTCTTACAGGCATCCACCAACTTAGCCTCTTGATAATTGGAAGTGTCCATTTTCCATCCATTTTTATCGTCTGGCAATTTAAAATGCGCTCCACTGCAAGGTGAGCAAATTTTTGGGCCACTTATGTCCAAATTAGGATAATCTGCAGTACCAACATGATACATGATTGTAACCAAAGACATACGATGCTTCATTGGAATCGTTACATAACCATAAGGAGAACCGTACCAATGACCATTTATTAAATCGGCAGACTTCAAATCTTTTGGTGAGCTTTGATTTGTTGGCAATTCATATACCAAATGAAATGGATCATAATCATCCGATGATGGATATACAGCTAATATAAAATGTTTGTCGACTTCATCTAACCAACGAAAACTTCCACTGCGAGACCATTCGTTTGTTGCACTATTAAAAGAAAGAATAGCCGTACTACCAGCAACGAAATCAGTAAATGTCCCTACTTTCAGTTTATCTTTGTCCTCCCAACTGTCACCATGTCCTAAAGTATTGACACGAGTCTGCATACCTCCAACAGAGAAAGTGGCATTGATTTCCTGCCCTTTCAGCGTTGGAGCCATATCTTCATTTTGCGTACATGCTGTAAAGCCCATAGCCATAAGGCCCATTACTGCATAGATAAATTTTCTTATGCTCATAATATCTTGTTTTTATAAGTTTACTAAATCTGTTCCCTCTACAAAATAGAATGGATAAACCATATTGGTTCGTCGATTCGTCTGCCTTATTGTATAGTCTATGAGGATATTCATTTTTCCCTCGTCTTGTTTCTCCTCGAAATCAATCCGATTGACTATCACTCTTGGCTCAAACAGAATTATCGACTGTTCTATTCGGTCTCGTAACATCGTTCTTGTGGATGCCGTCATCATTTCAAAAGCGTATTCCCTAATGGGACAACCATATTCATAACGATGTACTCTTTCTCCAGGCGATGTACTCAACAAGGTCATAATGCTTTGCTGAATATTAGCCTCGTTTGCAACCATCTCAGTGGGTTGCGAACTTCCGCCACCTTGAAAGCGTGGAGGATAGTTCCATGCTATTCCTAAGAACGTTTTTGTATCTGTCATATCTCGTTTCCATTTAATCATTTCTAACCACCTATGATAACTGTAGGACAACCCATGATGATGCTACCCCCATGCGCTGTTGTATCGCCCATCCTTGCAGCAGGTTTACCACCTATCATCACTGTTGTTGAACCTTTAATGATAGTGTCGGGCGGCCCAACGCAAGTAGCCATGTCGCCCATAACGGCTGCAGGAAGTTTTCCTATCAGTACCGTTGGCACTCCTGGTCCAATAATCGGACCGCCTACATGCGGAACAGGAGGAAGTCCTGGTGTCTGCATCGGACAGGTGTGCATATCTGTTAATCTTGCAGCATTTGGCATATCTTTATCAGTTTATCATTACCATTGCGCCTTTGACAGTGGTCTGACCAGAAGCTGAAAGTTCCGCCGTAGCATTGCCTTTGACCTTCGCACCGACTTTGGCTGTAACCTTTACGTTTGTTCCATTTATATCGACATCAGATTTTGCATCTATACTGACTTTTCCGGCTGCATTCAGTGCAATGTTACCTTTCGCTGTCAGTTTTATATTTTTTGAAGAGCTAAGTTCTATACCATTACTGTCCATGACAATCTTGTTTTTGTTTTGGTCTGTAACAGAGATGGATTTTCCCTCGTCACTCATCACTATAGTATTCTTTGCAGGCGTTTGAATTGTTATGATTTTCTTTTCCTCGTCAAACTCAACAGACATCTTTGAACGAGTCACAATCGCCTTTATATTGTTTTTTGCCTCATATCCAAATGGAGGAGTGTGTTTGCTTCCATACATCCCTCCAAGGACTATCGGGTAGTTTGGGCTGTTATTGATGAATCCCACAACCACCTCGTCGCCTATTTCGGGAAGAAAGAATATTCCCGACTGATTGGTGGCATATACTGACGAAAGGCGAGCCCACAGCAATTTCTTTTCGCCATCCATCCATGGCAACTCTACCTGTATGCGGCATTCCTTGGATGTGTCACCATCTAGTTTCTTGACCACCGCAATGTGAAGCCCTTCCATTCCCGGTAAAAATCCTGCGGCAGTAGGAGCAATCACATCTGCTTCGTCTGTTATGTTGTTGGCAGGAACTCCCATGCCTACCTTTGTAATCCATTCATTCCGTTCTATCGTATGCGTCACAGAACCCACATAGACTTTTCCATTAAACCGCTTGCCCAATCCCTTTAGCTCTATGATACATCCAGGAACGACTTCGGCAGCTCCATAAAAGCTGAACGAACCGTGGTATCTTGCCAATCCAGCTTTCAACGCTTGGCTGTCAACCCATTGCTTTAGGGCGTTCTTGTCGAGAGGGGCATCAGTTTGCAATATTTGACTATCATCTCCTGCCAATTTTTTGATGGTGATGTCGCCTTGTTCGTTCAAAGTTGGCGCAGATGCAGTTTGCCTCACTTGGTTCTGCGTGGCAGGATCCCAAGAAACAGCCTCATACTTGCCATATTGCTCACTGCCCGAAAGTCCGCCATCGAAGTCTATCAAATCAACGCCATTAGTAACGGTCAGTACTGGCTTCCCACTTACCTTAGGTTTAAAGACGTTTATTTCTTTTCCTCTTGTATATATAAATAATCCATTGGCATCAGCTCTCGACAAGGCGAAGTCCCAATCGGAACAGTAATATTGTACCATTTCGGGATGTTGATAGGAAGTTGCATCGACATTTACCGTACCGTATGCTTTCAAAACGTCCTTTATTATTTCCCAATCCTTCTTTTTCTCGAATATCCGATTTTTACGTCCTTGTGTCGCATGATAAGCATAATCCCTACATTCCACTATCATCATGGAGCGTGAGTTTCGCCCCATTTTTATACCTATTTCAAGTATAACACCTTCAAAGATTGTGTTTTGCTTGTCAATGTTGCCAACATCAATGCGTATGGCAGTTCCTGGTTTGAAAGAATTGGCATCAGTCTCATCAAAAGTCTGCTTGTCCATATCGCCAGCATAGAACTTCAATGTAGCCTTTCCTATTCGATTGATGGCAAGATGTACATGGGCATAAACCAACTTGTAGGAGTCATCCAGTGCCTTGCCGTTGCAATTGATAGTCCATGCAACGATTCTGTCCTTATATTTTGATGGAGAGTCTGCCATATTCCTTATATGTTTATATTATTGACTTTTTCTCAATGGTGGAAACAGAAGTTCTGTTCCTGCTAGAATGTTTCTGAATCCGTTGAGATTATTAAATCTTGCCACTTGTGCAACCAAAGTTGAATCACCGTATGTCTCGTAGCAAAGTTTGGCAAGCGTATCACCATCCTTGACTGTTATGAGACGAGACATATCAGGAGAGTTCTTGGGATATTTCTTGCGTTCCTCATCGCTTGCCATATAGCCAACGAACTCCATTCCAACTTTTGCCCTAAGTGCATCGCCTGCGCCATTGAACAAAGAATAATCTACGTTCATCTTGGTGACCTGTCCCTTGAACATAACCGAGCCATAAACTATTTCTACATAGGACGGTCTGTGCAGTTCGCTATTGTAGCAATATACGCTGTCCTCTATCTCTTTGACCTTGGCGGTAGCAGTATCACTTTGTAGTGTTCCTTCAACAGCACCTGTACAGTCAATGGTAAAATCGAATGAGAGGTTTTCTGAGTCATATCTATCAAAGATGTTGTTCTTGCCGATCGCTCCCAGTTGCTTGTCTTTATTGTAACGTATTCTCTTTCCTGTCTTGACATTTTCAGGATTCAGTAAAATCGTTATCTGTCCACCTTGCTTGCTTCTGAACTTGTCATCAGAATATGCTTGTATGATAAGATGTTCCATAAGCTACAAATGTTAGCGATTGTTTTTCCTCTTATCCTGTGGATTTACATCTACATGGCATTCGAGTTCTTCTAATATCTCATTCTTTATCTTGTGATAAATCTCCTCTGATATTTCTTGGTGAGTAATGACTTTTTTCTCCACCACTGTATTCACCCTGATTTCCTTGATAACAATTGGCATTACTTAATCCTCCTCAGTTTACTGTGTTTAAGTGTTAATGTCTCTATCGCCAAACTGCTGTTCTCCGCATTCAAATCGTCAAGTTTCCATTTATATGGGATAGCTCTTAGACATTCCCAGGAACTTATCGGATTATTCTGCTCGTCAAGCAATGAAATAATCAATGTACATGGCTCTATCTTCTTGTTTGTTTCCTTGAAGGTTATGCAGTCAGTCACCCACGTATTGATATTGTCAGAGAGAGGTTCGAGTGCCCGAGCAAGGACAATGTCACTATGGCTTACGCCTGTTGGCAACCATAGGTCATTGTCTCCTTGCTGAGCCTGTTGTTGCAATTCCAACACCTGTTCTATGCCACTTACCGTCCTAAAGGAGGCTATGACATCACCACTTGGCAGTTTGAACACTACGCTGAAGTGGAATAGCACTGGAAGTGCCCAGTTGTTGGTATTTGCTGACATTTTCTTCTAAATTTAAATAGGTTTGACTCCTTCGTGAGCGAGCGTCATAGTTTCCATTGCCACGCTGTTACCTTCTGCCTTGAAACCTTCTACTTGCATTTTCTTCGGCCAAGCATTTACAACTTGCCAGCTTTGGACAGGATTTCCAGACTCATCAAGTAGCTTGATGGTAATGGTCTCACGCTGAATAGTATTCATCTTCACTTGTCCAATGTAGTCCCACATCTTGGTGTCACTCATGAAGATTCCCTTTTTGAGGGTAATGTCGCTTGTCTTGCGCAGACCAGGCTGCTTCGTCTTTGTAAACTCTGGAGAGTCGCCTGCACGATATTCGATTACGTCAAATTCAGTCTCAAGTCCTGAAACCTCTTTGCATGAAATAACTCCTACATTGGTAATTTCCACACTAAAGTGAAATTCAGGTACCGGCCAAGTGTTTTGGCTTTGTGTTGCACCAGTCTCTGCCATAATATCTTGTTTTTAATCAGTTACTAAATCATTCCTTAACTCTTTTGCACCTGCTGTTGGAAGGTAATCTCGATGAATTCTGCTGGACGAGTAATGGCTACCAACACGGTAATTCGCATGATTCCGTTGAGAACATCGTCTTGCGTCATGGTTTCTCCAAGTCCCACTTGAACAGAATATGCATCCTCTGGAACAGAACCTGCAAGGCCACCTTGTTTCCATACACCATTTAAGAAGCTACCAATCATAGACTTCATATTGAGCCATGTATTAGAAATGTTTGGCTCAAACACATAAGCCTTAGCTGCATTCTTTACGGATTCCTCGATGAAAAGCATGGTGCGACGTACATTAATGTAACGCCAGTCTTGTGAATTTCCATCAAGTGTGCGAGCACCCCAAACCTTAATACCTTCACCAGGGAATGTACGAATGGCATTAATCGCTTTTCCGTTCATTGGCATATTCAGATCTTCCTGTTCAAGGTCGCTTATAACCTCTGTCGGACTATTTACATAATTGAGAGAAACGTTTGCTGGAGCTTTCCATACACCACGGGTGTTGTCCACCATAGCATATATACCAGCCATTGCTGCAGAAGGAGGAAGTAGATTGAGGTATTCCTTAACCTTATTGGCGGCATTTTTATATTCATCCCAATTTATCAAAAGTGCACTATGTGCATTGTTGCGCGCTGTATCGGTGATTTCTTTTCCTTCTTCAATCTTGAAACAATCATCCAAATACTTTTGAAGTTTAGAGTTTTCTCCAAATACAGATTCCAATTTAGGAGCGGTTTCCCATCTGAGTACCGTTCCGTCAATATCCTTATCACTTATAACAGAAGTGTTCAAATAAGGATAGTATGCAGCACCGTAAGAAAGATAATTTGAACCTATGCCTGTTTGGAAGTCTTCTATTTGTTGCGACATAGAGTCTTCATCTTTTTCCTTTGGATGCACATCAAAGATTGCAAAACGATTCTGCATTTCACCACAGTGCATAATCACATCCGTTTGAATATTCTTGCAGGTTTCTTTTGCAGTATTAACAGCCTCTGGTACGACAATCAAAGTAACCTCACGAATCTTCTTTAACGAGTCTAAGGCTAATTTTATATTGTCATTGTCGATTTTTCCCTTTTTATAAGTTCCGACAGATACAATATAGCAAGTTCCACCTCCATTCGCAAAGAACATGACCATGTTATAGTATAAGGTATAAAGGGCAGAAGGATTTGACACCTTAAAGTATTGCCCCTCGACAATTTCTTTGCAATATAAAGCATTGTTGGAATCTGTGGCTATGCTCAGATTGAACACTGGTTTTGGTGCACCTCCAAAGTACTGAACAAACTCAGTCATTGAGGTGATTTTCCAAGGTTTGTTAGCCAAGGATTCCGAACCATTAACAGCCTTCTCTGTGATTCCGATGAAAGCGGGGATGGCGGTTGCGGCCTCGACAACACTTGTCGAAAAAGCGTTCTTCTCTTGAATGTAAACGCCTGGGGTCTTCATTTGTGCCATACGCATTGATGATTTTTGATAAACAAAAGCATCTGTAGTCAGATTGCATTTTGCATTTGGTTACTAAAAATAGCAGACTTGTCTCAATTTATCCGCTTTGCTTTTGAATTGACCTGGTATAGGATGCTCTATATTTCTCAGCAAATATTGTTTTTGCTCTTTGTCGTGGGTAACAATCAGATTCAATTTTATGTCATAGCGTTCCCGCATCGGCACTGCTTTCTCCGACACGGTGCGGAATGCGTTTCTTCCAAATTCATTTGTCCTTTCAAATGATCTAAACGTTAGTATTTCCTTGTCTGTTTCCAATTTCAAGCATTCTGAGGATATTTCTCTATTCGTATTTTGACAAATGAAGACATATTCCCAAAAACGCTCAGGAGTTTTGAATATTAGAGTGTTCTTCAGTGGAACATCCTTCTTTGCTGCTTGCCATAACTCTTCTGTCAAATGAATCATTATAGTGCAAAATGGTATTCCAAAACTCCTTTTCACTCCTATTTCAGTTATCACGTCTGTAGCATTAACTTCGGACTTTCCAATCGGTAAGTCTATCTGATAGGCAACCATTGGATTGAAGTTTTGCCATTCGGTGTAAAAAACAAATGCAGGTTCAGACATCAAGACTCCAAACTCAATGATGTCAGATTCGGTATCTAAACCTGCATTTTCCGTATCATACAATATCGTCCATTCGTTTTCGTCAGTTTGTCGAAACAGCAAACCTCGTTGCGCCATCAGCTTTTGTGCTGAAGGTAGGACAGAACACATCAAGGCATTACCGTTACTATCCTCAAAGTATTCATGCTCTATACGAAAGCTATATAATGAACGATATGTACTCATGCTGTCAATTTTATGTTTGTACTTCTGTGTTCTGAGCAGTTGAACCGCTTGATTTAATTTCATTGGAATCAATTACAACTCCAGTGAGTTTACACACAACAGAAGGATAATATTGCCCTCCCATTGTTGTCCAAATGTTATGGAAGTCAAATGTGGATACTGTTTCCAAAGTTAGAGTATATTTCACATTGTCAACCATAAACTTCTGCTGTGACTGTATGAAAGCCAATGCCTTGGAAAATACTGACAATGATTCCGCATATTGCTTTTCCTCAAAAACAGCCGCAAACATTACTTTCAGATTCAGCAAGAATGGGGCAGAAGAGGATGTGAAGCTGCCACCATAAGTCTGAACATTGTTTGAGATACCTCCTGCAGTTTCTCGTTCCACATTCACCAATGAAACGATTACCTTATTAGGAATTTCTCCTGTTCTTTGACCTATATGTCCAACTTCTGCAAGCCCTTGTGGTCGATGGTAGTATCGACCAAGATAGCTATTGAGTTGCTCTGCGCAATATGTCAGTATTTTCTTTATCATTACAAATCTATATCTGCGTCTAAATCACTTGAATCACCATTTTCCCAAGGAACTATATTAGCTTTTTCTATAGTAATCCCCGTATTTTTAACAGTTATGTTGTATGTATATTTTTTGCCACCTTCAAATTGTCCATTGGTGGATGGTGTTATAGGGGTTGTGTATTTTACTTCGCTATCATTCAACAACAAGTAAATCTCTATATCCATCTTATTGCTTTCAAGGCTTTGCGGCAACATGATATAAGCAAAACTTTCTTCGCTTTCAAAAGGTACATCATTAAAAACACGAGTAAGAGTAGCTCTGTCACCAGCAGTTTCAACCGAACCTGTTCTTGTGTCAAATTTACCGCTTGTAAATATTCCTTTCATATTCAAGCTATTGAATTTATAATTGTTATATTTGACACCCTGCCCTGGCTTAATTTTGAATTCAACCAAACTCATACAATGCTTAAAGCGATGTTCTGCATCTGTAAAATTCACAGTTGGAGATGCTTTACTTGCAGTAGCCCCTGAGGCAAAAAGTACATCAGCCTTACAAGGTTGGTTTGCTTCTACCTCAGCTATATTCCAATTCATTTTACCATCAGTTAAGAATTTGTTATAAGGATAGTATGCACTAAATGTTGTCTCTTTGTTGTCCTTGAAATAGATGATGTTGTTATTGTCAGCAGCTTCAAAAGTACCATCCCCATTTGTTGTTACATACTTTTTATTGTCTCCTGTTGTATAGCCAGATGATGTGGCATATACGCCAATGGCATCGCCTGCTGTCCAGCTGTTGTTGTCTGCAGTTCCACGGGTTTTGATATTGTTGGAAATATCCGCCTTTACTGTGGCTGCAACAGGACCATTGTTGCCGATACCGTCTTCTTCGTTAGCGCAAGCTGCAAACAGCAATGCTGCGGCAGCAATGTATAAGAATCTAAATTTCTTCATATATCTTGTTATTTAAGAGTTGTTATTGTGCTATATGTTCATTATTGTCTCCTGCCTCTGTCCAAGGCTTAATGGTTCCAGAAATATCAACGGCAGAACGACTCAATTTTACTACTGTATAGTGGTATCTTTTTCCACCCTCAAGTTTTACAGGCATTGTCCATACGAAAGGAGCGTCGTAACCATTCTTGAGGTCAAACTCTATCACTCGGCTTGCTTCTTCTGTAGGGAGCAGGATTGCCTCATACAGCTTGCCAACTTCGGTAGTTTTCATCATGATGTCCGTAGGATTTCCTTCACCAGAGATAGTACCATCCACAAGATTGAAAGTAGCTTTGGTATTCTGACCTTTCACTGTCACAGTCATTTTCTTAAGGTCTTCTTGCGTGAGACCGTTACCTGGTTGAACATCCAAAATAAGATTGCTTAACTTATGGAAGAACTTCAAGTCAACCTGTGGCGTAGCTTTGTTGCAGCCTTCTGTCTTGGCATACATGAAGTCGATAGTTTCTTGTTTCGTTTGGTCTGTTACATCAAGTGCAACCTTGTAGTCATTGACAGTGGTCTGTGGATAGTAAGAATAGAAGTCCACATCTCCATCTATCGGGAAGAAAATAGTCTTACCTCCAGAAATAGGTGAAAAGGCTATACTTCCATTTGACTGATAGCAAACATTGTCAACATCCTCTTTGATTACATCCGCAGAGAGTGTCTTGCCAGCTTCTGTCATGAAGATACCAATCTTGTCACCATCAGCCCAAGCTACACCAGCAGCACGGGTGTTTACGCTAATACCACCAGTAAACTGCACGGCTACCTTATCGTTCTGGACAGAAGGTGCGGTGTCTTCTGTACTGCATGAAACCATTGCACCTGCCAAGAGTGCAAGGGCGAAGAATTTAGTCATCTTTTTCATCTTATAAACATTTTAAAAGTTATTATTATTTTATTTCTACTTCATTGTTGAGGTTCGTCCAACCGTTGATGGTAGCTTCCAGATTCATCTTTGGCTGCATTTGGTTGTAGTTGAGTCGCAACTCATACTTTCCTCCAACCTTCATCGCAGGAGCGGTGATGTCATACTCCTGCAAGGTCCCGTTAGGCAGCAAGAGGCGGAGATAAACATGAGAGGCGGGGCTTCCCTGTATGGTCGGCATCAGCCGGATGACTTCTGATTGCAAAGTTGACTCAGTAGCCAAGATAGTAGGCATTTCCACTTCCGTTGGATCTATGCTCGGCAATCCATATTCTCCATCACTATTCTTCTGTGTAGGGAACAGACACCAGGCTGCATCTAATGCCTTGCCACTCATTTCTGTGCCTTTAGGTACATTCTCTATGATGATGGTCAGTTCCGAAAGCACGCTCTTCATAGGGTTTTGCACCACATAGCTGCCTTCCTTGTTATCTATCCTCACGTCGGTCACTCCGAAATAAGCATTATGCTTCACATCCTTAGGATTGGTCAAGCCTATCTGGATATGGTTCCAATTAGTCAAAGCCCTGGTCTGGTCAGTGGTGAAGAATGGCTCTATGAGATTGGTAATAGCCAATATCTGATAATGCCCTTCAGGAAGAGCGAAGCGTTGGCTTGCCACCTCCTGCGCACTGCCATAATGTTTTTCCTCTACTAATGAACCGTCATCGGCATTGAATATCCAGAGTTTCACGTCCTTCACTTCCGTACCTTGGTCGGCTTCATCCGCCCAAGTGAGCGATACTGACAAACCACCCTCATCCTCACCATCATGAACATTATGGTCGCAACTTGCCAACAGGCATGGGACGCATAACAGCACCCATAACCAAATATTAAATCTTCTTTTTGCTTTCATTTTCTATCTTGTTTTATGGGTTACTTATGATTGTCTTTAGTCTCTACTCGGCGAGCCTTATCCGCATCTTGGGTGTCATCGCTACCATTTCCTATTGCAGTAATGCGATTAGCCTCTATGCCATTCTTCGCAAGCCAGGTTTTTACGGCTTCTGCACGCTGGCGAGATATGCGCTTGTTGACAACCACGCTGCCTTTCGTGTCGCACCAACCTGTTACCGTCACCTTCATGTTCGGATTCTCTTTCAATGTTTTGAGAATAGCATTCAATTTAGTCTCTTCATTTTGTTGGATGTCGATACTATTGAAGGTGAAATATATGACAGGGAAAGTCACCTTTGCAGATTCTTTTATGTCTTGTTCAACAACTTTTGTTTCAGCCTTATCCACAGTTTCTTTCAGATTGACCTCCTCCGAAGAAGTTGGTTCCTGTTGTAGAACCTCCTGTTGTAGAACTTCCTTTTGTGGAACTGATGGAGTTTCTTCTACCTTGTTCTTCTTTTTAGAGAGGTTAATCCCTAATCTTACTCCACTTTCCCAAACAAAGTTGTTCTTATGCAGATGCTCTGGCATTCCGTCCACACGTTCGCCAGTAAGACGAGTCAAACCGGAATAGATGCCCAATTTCAGACATGAGGTCAGTTGATAACCAACCTGCAAGTCTGTACCATAACCCAAATGCCAGTTGGTAGAACCTTTCATTACCTTGGCATCATCGGCTATAGTCTGGATATCAGCCTTGGTCGTTACTGCATATATATGAGGTGAAACAGCCAAATCCCATCGGCTGTTAGCTGTCTTGTGGAACAGTCCAAGGAGATTAACGTTCACTCTTGCCCCATACCAACCCATCCTGACATGGCTTTTCAGATTGGCATATTCCCAACTGTCCATGCCTAAGACACCTGCGTTGTAACGCATACCGTCGCTACCCAACCAATAGTTACGTTCTACGCAGCAGTCTTGTGCCGACAAGTTCATCTCTCCATACTTGGCGGACAGCTCTGCCGAGAATATGGAGTTGAAACGATAGCCCCCATATAAGCCAGCAGCCCAACCGAGGTGCGTCTTGTCATGTCCGAAACTTGAGAAAGTAGAGAAACCGAAAGGCATTCCACCCTCAATACCGACGTACCAGCCTTGCGAAATAGTCTTTCCATCTTCTTTTACTTCTGCTCTCGCAAAAGAAAATGGAAGAATAAATGCAAGTATTGCAACCAGCAACCGATTTTTTGTTGTCAAATAATTTATCATATCATTCATTTTTTTTACCGTAAAAATAAAGATCTATCTCCAATTACAGACCAAGTATCCACCATAAAGCTAATTCATCCATTCTATCCGAAACTCACTCCAGGAAATACAAGAGGTTTGTTAGGAAGATAAATATGGATGCGAAGAACAAATATATATAAAAGCGTTCCCTCTTGATGAAGTCACGAAAGCTATAGCGAGCCTTATAGTGATCATCAAGATATATCCTGTACTCATGTATCATGGCATATCCCAAGATAATACCTAATATGAGTACAAACACCCCGATGATGATCAGGGCTAATTCTATCCTTGGTATAGTTTCTATTGTTTCTTTCATGGCACAAAGATAGTGTTTTTCAATAAAAAAAGGTGGCGCATTCCCCTGTCAATGTGTCTACTTCCTATGTTTTAGGTGTCTACTTCGTAGGAAGTAGACACCCATTTTAACGATTTTTTCCCTTTTATTATGCGTTTTTCTGATATTTATTGAAAAATGGTTAATCCTGTTTTTTATCATCTGGTGCTGCATTTGCAACTTGTTCTTCTCGCCATTCGGTAGGCGTACAACCTTCCTTTGACTTGAATATCCGGTACAGATAGGTACGGGCAGAGAAGCCACACTCGGCAGAAATAATGTCATTACTATAGTCTGGAAATTCCAACATCATCTTCTTTGCCGCATTGAAACGTATATCACCAAGCCATATTCTGAATGTAGTTTTCAGATACTGGTCGAAGAATACAGATAACTCATCCTTGGAGATACAAAGTGTGCGAGAGAGGGTAAGCATATTCACAGTACTGTCCTTATATCCTAAATTCGCACACCATGCATCAAGACTTTTCTGGATGAAATCTCTGCGCTCATCGGAAAGTGGTTGTAAAGATTCTGTTCTGCTATCAGCAGAGGTCTGCTGTTTAGCGGAAAGTGCCCCCCCCATACCTATATTTTGTTCCCACCAAGGCATCGTTTTCCACTTCTTTATCCAAGAGTTCTTCGGTAGGGATATAACTGCTGCCGAGAGCGATAAACGTAAGATTAAAGAACAGCAAGGCAAGCAATACGGCTGGACCTACTATATATAATAAGGTAGTAGAAAAGATGGCAACTGGCATAGCGAGAACTGCGGGCCATAGAATGATTACACTGGCACGCGAATATCTCACGTAAGGCAACAAATCAGTTGCAGCCATTGTCTCCAACATATTTTTACGCCTAATCATCTCCTGAATAATCATGTATATGCAATAGAAAACACTTACGCAAAACAGAGTCAGCATCAGATAAAGCCCCTCTCTGATATACAGGCTATGATGAAGACTGATACCCACGCAAAAGACCACAATGATGGCAGCATAAATGCCACTACACATCAGTATCATCTTTCTGAGGTTAGCACGGGTGGTTTCTATGTTGTAGATTCCTATAGAGATGAGCGAGAAGCAGGGGGTATAGAGGAGGATGTTGATGACCGCCCCCAGATTATCGTGCATAGTACGGAACCCGAAAGTCATCTGCAGCACATATTGTATCGCCAGTCCTATCAGGGCAGCAACGATCATCCATCGAGAACGCTCATACCGCTTGTTCTCCCATCTTACATGCAGATGAGAGAGTGCTACGATGAAGGCATTGATGAGCATGAATATAAAACATGCAAACTGAAGTAGAAATAATGAATCCATTCTTATCTTATGTTTACTTTCTTGTATTTTTGATTGCTTGCTGTAGGATTATCCGGATTAGTCATCTGCAAATATCCTGCTGCAACAAGGGAGGTGATGTAACGCTCACGGTTCTTTGTCTGATTGGATAAACCAAGGCGTTCCATGATCTCTGCGGTGGTTCGAGGAACTGAACAGAAATTGACTATATCCCTTTGCTTATTAGACAATGACACTTTTTTAGTGTCAGAGTGTCTAAGTCGAGTGTCAGAGTCTTGGACTTGGTTACTTTTTTCCTCGACTTCGTTACTTTTTTGTTCGACTTGGTTACTTTTCCCCTCGACTTGGTTACTTTTTTTCTCGACTTGGTTACTTTTTTTCTCGACTTCGTTACTTTCTTCTCTCCAAACCGTGATGACAAATTCCTGCGCCTTGTCATTATTCATAAACGTGACATTAACATCTTCATCAAGAGCACGAGTGATGCCGCTACCCACACCAGTGTATGGCAGCAAGTATATAGCATTGTTAAAAAGGAACATATTGCGAGGCATGGATGTTCCAGCCTTGATGTCATCAATAGTGAGTCCGTTAGGCAATGCACCTGGACTGTGAATCTCAACACGATTGTCGAAAATGAAAATGCGAACAGGGGCTTTCATGTTCAACGAACGGTGTACAAGGCTGTTTACAGTGAACTCAACCAAACTGGTGTAAGGTATTTCCAACTTACCCATGCTGTTGAATTCATCTCCCACCTGCACATTATGTAGGTTACGAGTGAAGAAATCCATGATAGTGTCATATTGATGAAGCAGATTCCCCTCCATATCTGCATCATTCACCTTGTCACGGAACACCTTGCTGCCAACACTGTTGCCAGCAAAACAGATACACTTGGCTGTCATCATTGGCATCCAGCGCTGGGTGTATTTGCCAAACAGAAGCATGGCAGCAACAGTCAGTGTGCCATCGGGACGGATAAATCGCAGATTGCGAAGTATCTTCTCACAGTCATGGCCCTTAGCTATGGCAGAGCATATCGCATCAAGTGATGCTTCATTAAAAGCGTCACCTGTCAAGCCTTTCTTTTCCAAAACTCTTTCAAAACGGTTGCCAAGAAACTGCTTGATGGTCGTTGCATCAAGGTCGTTGACAGTTGCATCCCTGACACCAGCCTCGTCAGGAGCAAAACTACCGCAGTCGGTCATCATTTCTGCAAGTTCAGCATTATCGAATACTTTACGCTTGTCGGCACCATTCTTCACCCATACGATTCCTTTGTTGTCGTGATAAGGCTTGTTGAGTCCTTCCTTCACAGTAGCAACAACCAAGTTGCCATCTTCTACTTCAACAGTATCTATCTTTATCAGAATGGATGGCACTACGTTTTCTGAAGCAATGTCACTCAACAGGTTAGCTGTTGCTTGTACTTCTGAATACGACAAGGCATTGGTTTCTCCGGTCTTATCCTTTATACCAACTACCAACTTGCCACCATGTGAATTACTGAACGCCACTAACTCACAGGCAATATCATATTTGTCGAGAATGCGTTCCTTGAACTGCACCCCCGACACCTCGCCAGCCTTTATCTGTTTCAATATATCGTTCATCATTCTTTGATACATTCTTTGTTCAACAAATCGTTTACATCCACTTTCAGCAAATCAGAAATCCGTATTAAGGTTTCCAAGTCTGGTTGGCAAGTGTTGGTGCACCATTTGGAAATGGTTGCTTGGTCTTTACCCAACATTTCTGCCAACCACTTGTTTGAGTGCTTGGTTACTGCTAACATTATCTTCAATCTGTTTACATCTTTCTTTGCCATACTTTTATAGATATATAATTCGTATGCAAAAATACAATAATTATTCTAAATATTGCTGTGATATTTCCAAAAAAGTTTGTTTTAAAGGCTATTTATTGAAGATTTCGCCATTTTTAGATAAAACAGGGGTATCTTATTATGATAAAAACATCAAGATACCCCTATATATAATAAGGTGTCATAACCGACAGACGGAGCGTGCTTGTTTTCCAACTATGCTTTGTTCTGTTTCTATATTCTTTGTTTCGTGTTTTTCAGCAGTATCTTGCTCCTGTGGTGGTGCCAATTCTAACTGTATTTTTCTATCCAATGCCGCCAGTTCCGCTTTCAGACCTTTCAGTTCTTCCTCTTTCTTCCAAGTCTTGCCAGCTATCTCTTCCAGTTGCGGTATTTCCTTTTCCAAAGCCTTGCATCTTGAATCATACTGCTCAATGTAGCTTGGTATCTTCTGTAAGGCATTCAGAAAGTTGTTTGCCGCTGCTATCGGGTCCGACTTGGCAATGTGACCGTAGTTGTACTGGTACTTGTAATTGCCCTCGACAAAAAAGCGGTTGTCAACAAATGGAAGACCATTCTCGAAACTTGTCTCGCTGACAATCTTGACAGGGAATCCGTAGATTTCTCCAATCCGCTTGTATTGTCCGCCAGTTGTCTCTTTCTCCGCCAACATTTGCAGATGCTTTCCTATAACCTCTAAGTTCGTGGACTCCACACCATCAAGAATGATGAGGTTGAGGATGTTGCCGTCCTTGTCTTTCTTGGCTTTGCCCATAAACTTGCAGTAGTCCTCGGTCATTCCCTTGAGAGAGGCTTTGTTGTTGCCCAGCTCTGCCGTCTTTGACTGCAATTTTGTTTCTGAGTCACGCTTGCCCTTGTTGAACGATTTGCGCTCACCCTCCAGAGAAGCAATCTTCTTCTCCAGCTTCGCCTTGTCAAGCAAGTCGGTATTTCCGGAGAGAATAGCCATATACTCGGAAAAATTCATACCCGATTTCTCGTCCATTGCTCCCTCGTCAATGGTTCTCGCCCCCAAAGCTCCGCTTTTCAACTGTGAGATGAACGTCTGCTTGCAGTGCAGCAGATTGAACTTGTACGAGTCAAGCGACTTTTCCACCGCATAGATGATGACATCCACCTTGTTGTCGGCATACAGCTTGGCAATCTCGTTACCAGCACGCACACCTCGACCGTCACGCTGTGCCAAGTCTGACGGTCGATCGGGTAGGTCAAGGGCATTGCTGCCCTCTTCCCCCCTAAGAACCGTACATGAGAGTTTCCCCTCATACGGCTCAAGCTTTTCTAAGCCTCTGTTTGTATGCAGAGACCGGCTCAAACTACTTCTTGTTTCCATTTGATTTGCGGGATAATTTAAAACATTCATCATGAACCAACAGATTGCATTTCTTTCCGTTTTGAACGGTTGGCATGACATTCCATGCCTTGTGCGTATCAATAGGCTCACCGCATATAGGACATTTGCGTCCTTGCTTTTCCCATAGGTACAGCAGTGACTTGCGTCCTTTTAGCGTAACAAGCATTTTCGACTTCTTTCTTTTATAGAAGTACAGACGACAGTCTGCATCAAACGGGTTCATGTCTCCTTTAATCTGCGTGTATTGCAGGAATGGAAACGATGAAGTCAGAGACAATAATGTCAATTGGTCTTCCTTTCCGTTTGGTTTCTTGAATTTTGAAGCGAAAGTCCATTTGTTCCCTCGAATGTCATGCCAATATCGGTCTTTTATCCACCGTTTCCCTTTCTTGGAATGACGGCGTTTTGCCCATTGCCATAGTGAGAGGAATATCTGATGGTCGATTCTGTGAAATGAATCACGTGTCGCTCCATGCTGATAATAACCTCCCCATCCTCGGATTTTAGAGTTCAACATTCTGATTAACGACTCCTGTCTGCAACCCTTGTTCTCCTTAATTACCTTACGGATATTCTCCATAAAGCGTTTCTCGGATTTCTTTGTCGGCTTGGTCAATATGTCCTTGCCGTATTTGCGGATATTAAAGCCAAGAAAATCAAAACCGTCATGCACGTTGGTTATCACCGTCTTTTCCTCTGATAAGGTCAGACCTCTTTCAGACATAAATTCAGCAACCAATGGCTTGATTTCATTTTCAAGAGTTTCCTTGTTCTCGCAAGTGATGATAAAATCATCCGCATAACGTACAAGGTTCACCATTGGTGAATACAACTTACCATTAACATGATGGCGCTTATATCTATCTGCAAGAGCTTTCTGCAATCCGTCCAAAGTCATATTGGCAAGTGTCGGAGAAATTATACCACCTTGCGGTGTTCCTTCCTCGGTCGGGAACATTTGCTTGTTGAAAACATAGCCACATTTCAACCATTTTCGGAGTATTGCCTTATCCATTGGGATATTGGCAAGTAACCACTCATGGCTGATATGGTCAAAACACCCTTTTATGTCACCCTCCAAAATCCATTCGGGAGAATATCCCTTTCGGAGAATGTTATGACATTGCTGTATTGCATCCATACAGCAGCGTTCCTTGCGGAAACCGTATGAACGAGTATCAGCTGTAGTTTCTGATACAGGCTCCAATGCCATAAGATAGAGTGCTTGCATGGCTCTGTCTTTCATTGTCGGTATTCCCAACGGTCGCAGTTTGCCGTTGCTCTTCTTGATATGAACTCTTCTCAGCGGCATTGGCTGGTAGCCTCTGCGTTTGAGTTGGGTTATTGCTTGCATTTTAGCTTTAGGGGTATCCCATATTTCTTTGTCAACCCCAGGAGTACAACCACCCCCGTTAGAAGTAACCCTCTTTACGGCTAAGGCTTTTGCGTAAAAAGAGTGGGTAAGCGTCCATTGCAAGGCTTTCACCTTGTTATGTCTGCCTTCCTTCTGAGCCTTTACAATACGAGCTTGAAGCTTCTTAACAGCTTGCTCCGCCTTAGTCCAGTCTATTCTGTCCCAATTTGATTGCAGGTTGTCAGTCGGCGCACACGATTGGTCGAGGAGATTTTCTTTGATTTTATCGTTCATTTGCATTCCTACTTTAAAAAGTTCTAAAAGTTTATTGTAAAGAATTACCATTTGGCTAATGTTGGGTATTTGCCTCCCAAACATTACCACAGAAGTCTGCCCACTTTCGTGGTAGGTTGATGTTGTCCCTTGTCAACTCGTGATAAGTGGCTCAAACCCTATCCGTCCCATTACAGAACGGCATTCGCTTTCTCTGTTATCTTATACCTGCACATCATTCAGCATCCATTACTTTCAGCTTACCTGTCTTTTGTCTGACAGGAGATGTACAGGCTTACCATGTTCCACATAGATAACTAACGGATAGGTTAGGTTCTGTCTCATCCTCCGACGGTCTTTACATCCGTGTAATCCTACCATGGAGAGGATTATCTGACCGCATCCCATTTTGGGTAGAGTGTATCAGTATCTTGCACTCTTTTACGACATTACGAAGTTTACTAACAGTTCGCTTACGCTAACCATACTATCCAGCCTCGCCACTCTACGGTATGATACTAACCATACTTGACTTCCCCTCACGGTTCTGTCTTGTCTTGTGAAAGTGTACTTTGTCCCGACCGCTTAATACAACATTAAGGTGCATCGGTCGGTAGGCTACCGCTGACGGAACAGCGGGTTAAAACTGATACTTAAAGTATCATTCCAACAATTATCTATGCGACTTCATGTCGCACCCACGGTGTGTCCAAATGATGAATAGCAACACACCTTTTTTGTGCATTTACGCCTGTACCTAACATAGATGTGGAGCCGAACAATACTCGTACCGAACCCTCGTTCATGGCTGCTATCACCGCCTTTCTTGCCCTCTCGTTCTTGCACTCCTGAATGAAGCGGATTTCAGATGAAGGTATTCCATAATCCTCTATCAGCTTACGCTTGATTTCAGAATACACGTTGAATTCCCCAGGTCTGTATGTGCCAAGATCTGAGAATACGAACTGCGTCCCCTTGTGATTGTCATAGCGTTTGTAATAGTCCGCTATCATCTTGGCACAATGGCTCGCCTTGTTGTCGGGATGGTCCTCACAAGTCGGGTCTATCATGCGCATGTCAAGCGCCATCTTTCGGGCATAGTCCGTGGCTATGAGCATCTTTGCCTTCTCTTCCGTTTCTGACAGTGGAAGTCTGCCGAGGATGGTGGCATCACCTGTCTTGGCAAACTCCATCAGTTTTTGGATGAAGTCCTCCTGCTCGGGTGTCGGCGGTATATTATGAAGGATCTCGTTCTTCTGTGGTCTGTCCACACCAACCGCCTCCGCCGTACGATAGTCGGTTATCTCGTTGTAGAAGGCAGCAAGCTCCGGCACTTTGATGAAGTATCTGAAACGTTCCTTCTGCACGATGTTGTTGGTGACGTTAAACTCGAAGTCGGTAGTCTTCTTGGCGAAGATTGCCGCCCACGCATCGAAGCAGCGGATGTCCTGACGCTCCAGTTCCTTGGGGCGCAGGTACTTGAAAAGCAGATACAACTCAGTCAGTGAGTTACTGATAGTTGTTCCCGACAGAAATGTCGCTCCCAAGTCTCTGCCTGTCCGCTCCTGTATGGTTCGGATGGCAAAGAGCATGTTGAGTGCCTTCTGGCTCCCCTCGCTGTTGCCGAGTCCTGCCACACGGTCGTGACGGGTGTTGAACATGAGGTTCTTGAACTGGTGGCTCTCGTCCACAAACAAGTGGTCGATGCCCATCATGCGGAAGTCCACCACATCATCGGTGCGCTGTTCGATGCTGTAGGCTATCTTCTGCAACTTCACCTCCAAATTCTGCTTTCGCTTTTCCAAGCCTTTGAGCATTCCCCTCGACACGTCTTTGCCCTGCGTGCGTATCACTTCCAAGTTTTCCTCCACGGTATCAAGCTCCGCCTGCAATATCTGCCGCTGGAGTTCTGGCGATTGCGGTATCTTCCCGAACTGGTCGTGCGACATGATTACACAGTCATAGTCGTTGTTCTTGATGTTGTTGAAGAAACTGACACGGTTCTTGGTGGAAAAATCCTTCTCCGAGGCATAGAGTATCCTCGCATGGGGATAAGCTGTCTGATAGGTGGCAGCTATCTCCGCGACATTGGCTTTCAGCCCGATAATCATCGGCTTGTGAATCATACCGAGACGTTTCATCTCATGCGCAGCCATGCACATGATAAGGGTCTTGCCTGTACCTACGGCGTGGTCACATATCCCGCCTCCGTTCTGCAAAAGCATCCATACACAATCCTTCTGACTTGGATACACACTCTTGACTCCATACTTTCCGCCAAGGGCTTTCAAGTCCAAGCCGGGGAAGGTCTGGTGAGAACCGTCATACTTCGGACGCACGAAGCTGTTGAACTTCCGGTTGTACATCGTGGTCAAGCGTTCCTTAAAGGAGTCAGACTGCTCTTCCAGCCATTCAGTGAACCCGTTGCGGATTTCGTCAATCTTGGCATTGGCAAGCTGTATGCCCTCGCTGTCACGCACCTTGATGTCGTTGCCGTGTTCATCCTCACCGATGCTCTTCATCATGTCGGGACAAGTGTTGTGCAGGGCATGTTTCAGAAGACTCATGCCGTCATAGTGGCGGTAATATCCCTTCACCATATACTCATCCGTGATGGCCATGGTCTTCATACTGCATTTGGCCGAATATTCGTCCATGCTGTCGGAATAGACGATGCTGACCTGTGTATTGAAGAGGTGGCTCATGTAAGCGGAATACACACCTGTAGGAATCCAACGCTCACCGAAGTTGAAGTCCAAATCCTCAAAGGCTATCGGTTCGGGAATGCTTGCCTTCAAGGCTTCCAACGACTCCCTCACGATTGCATGGTCGGGATTTTCCTTCAGCCATTCTTCTATACGCTCCGCTTTCTCTATTACATTGCCTGCAATGAAGCGGTCGGCAATCTCGTAGCCGTCTATGAGTGGATTGTAATAGATGCGCCCTTTAAGCGCTTCCGTCAGTTCCTGTTCCGGCATATCCGATAATTCTGTCATATACGGCAAGTCGATACGGCCGAACTTGTTGAGCGAGGCGGTGAGCGCTTCCTCTGGAGAATCCACATGACTGACCTCGTCAAGCGAAAAAGAGACCGGGTGGTCGAAGATGTCTGACTTTGTGAAATGTCCGTTTTCCACCCGTTCCAACGACAGCATGTCTCGCCCTGAGGCATCCATGAGGATGAACTTCACGTTCTGCTTGGCATTGAGGTTGCCGAAGCGAATGAAAAAAGCGTCATAATAGATATTCAAACTCTCACGCATCTGCTTGTTTTCCGTTTGTTCTTCCGCTTCATAGGTGTAAAGTTTCTGATAGGCATCACGGAGGGCGATATACAGGACAGCCTTTTCTTTCTGCTCCATATTCAGATCCAACGGCATGAAGGTAGCACCATACTTGGTAAGGTCTTTCAATACACCGATGTTTCTGGCAGAGTCGAGCACCATAGAACCCTCACGATGAAAACAATCCAGTTTCTCATCAAATGGACGGGGCTTCATAGCATCCTCTTTCTTCTTTGCCAGCTCTTCTCGCTTTCTTTCTTGCTCTTTTTGTTGTTCCCGCTCATGATCTGTTTCTTTCAATGTGTTCTGAGTCTTGGAATCTTCTTTTGCCTCATTCCCTTTCGACTGTCCATGCCCGATTTGAACTTTGAGAACTTCTATCGGTTCCATCGGCGGCTTGAACTTCGGATCAAGCGTATCTTCAACGCCCAAAGCCTTGAGTTGTTCCTGACGGTGCAGTTCCGCCTTTTGGCGCAGCAGCACCCTGTCTTCGGGAGCCATGGTCATCATCATCTCGTAAAAGCCGTTGATTGGCGGATTCTCTTCCCAAGAGATGCTTGCGTATGGCTCATCCCCAGACAGGATTGGTTTTGTCTCCAGTGTTGTTTCCTGCTCTTTTGCATCTGTCAACGAAGGCTTTTCTTCTTTTTCCACAGGCTTTGTCACAACTTCAAAAGTCGGATTGACGCTTTTTACCAACGGACTTGCTTTCTTCCTTGACACTTTCTTGGCGGCAGCACCCACTGTTACCTCTGCTTTCTTCTTCGTAGAATGGACAGCCTGACGGTTTTCTTCTTCCATTCCCCAAAGGTCAAACAGCGTCATTTGGACTGGCGGCTGCTGATGATTGGACTTTTGGGATAGCTCAGCATCATCAGTAGGCTTTTCTTGCTTTTGCAAGGATACTACCGTATCGTTCTGCTTTTCCTCAATGGAAGGCTTTATCTTCGCTGTTTTTTCTATCTTTTCTGTTTCTTCAACCTCCTTAACTTCCTCAGCCTTTGTTTCCTCTATCCCCAAGTATCGGTTCAAATTGAGGTTCTTCTTAAAGTCTTCATGGAGCATCTTTCGCAAATCCTCTGCAATGCCTTCCACACCATCCTCATGCGTGTATATCATTGCAGGTTTGCCGAACGGGTCAGTATCCAACTTTGCTGTTGTATGGATAATGCGTTCCGGATGCTCCAGAAAGTAGTTGTTTGTCGGAATGCGGTTCTCGTCATTATAGACGGTATCAAGCAGGTTGTCGTCTCCTCGCAGCGACTCCTTTTGGCTGTTTTTCTGGAGGATGATGAGGTCACTGCCCACTTCCGTATTGGCATTTTCCGTGAACAGGTTGTTGGGAAGACGAATCGCTGACACGAGATCTGCATGATAGAGCATCATAAAACGCGCGGCACTGTTGTTTTTGGCATTCAATACGCCTTGTGAGGTGATGAAGGCAACCAACCCGCCGTCCCTTACCGTATCAAGAGCCTTGACAAAGAAGTAGTTGTGTATGCGTCTGGTGACAAGTGCCCTCATGCCTTTCATGGCTGTATAGGACGGATCAAACACGGCAACATCGCCAAACGGAATATTTGAGATGGCGAGGTCGAAGTAGTCATTGAAAGGCTTTTCTATCTTCTCGAATCCCTCTATGCGCACTTTCTGCTCCGGGTGCAGATGGCGGAGTATCTTTCCCGTAAGCAGGTCTTTTTCAAATGCCATAATGTCTGCCTTGGGATTGTTATCCAAGACGGAATCGACAAAGGCTCCGATACCTGCCGAGGGTTCAAGTACCTTTTCGGGGATAATCTGATGCTCTTTCAACACATCCGTCAGAACCTCCGTAACGGCTGACGGCGTGTAGAATGCCGTGAGGACGGACTGTTTCAGACTGTCCATCAACTGTTTGTACTCGCTTTCATTCTTGCTGTTTTCACGGATAAGTCTATGCAGCTCCACTGTTGGAGCAAACAATTCAAGGTCTGACTTTGCCCAATGGACGGCATCCGCCAGTTCCCTGGCAGGGTTCAGGATGCACTTCAATCCCCCGAATCCGCAGTAACGCTCCAGAAGGAGACGCTCACGGGCAGTCGGCGTGCGCTGTTCCCTGTCAAGGATGAATGCTGTCTCTATCGCCTTGATGTTGTCGTTCAGCCGTTGTTTTCTATTGTACGCCATTTGACTCTATGAAAAGGGCAACGGCTCCCGTCAGCTCTGTATAGAGCTGGTCGTAGTCCGGTGACTGGGCAAAATCGTCATCGGTGAGGTCGTAAATGGAATACACGTTGTCAACCAAAGGCAGGAGGTTCTTGACAAACGCTTCCTGGTCTTCTACTGCTACCTCCAGGGGAAACTCACTGTCAACAACATCGTACAGGATGCTGTACTTGGAAAAGCGGAGACCTTTCAGCAATGCTGACATGGCAAGCTCTTGTGCCGCATCGGCAAAGAGGGCATCACGCCGTGCCTGCTCATATACTTCTGCGGCATGGTCAGCACGTTCGCGGATAAAGTCCGCATCGCTGGCTTGTGGAAAACGGTTCTCTCTGAGGTGGTTCAAGAGGTACAGTCCGTAATAGGACAGTTCTGTCTGTGCCTGTTTCTTTCTGTTCATTTGTCTGTTGAATGGATTAAGTGGTGAATAATAAACCGTGGATGGCGGTTGATGTTTGTTGAAAGCAAGAAAAAGGCACTCGGTATCCCTCCGAGTGCCGCCACTTAATCCACAGTAAATAAAAGCATCCTGAATCAAGACACCATTTATGAACCATGTTTCGGTGGCAAAGGTACAAACTATTTCTTGTATCTCTTCACATTTCCTCGCTTTTCTGCTGTTTTGTGCTCTGCAAAGACGAATTTCGTGTTGAAATTCTCGTCAAAGGCAATGGCTGCGGAGAACGATTTGCCTTGCTTGCTGGTGAAACCATTGAGCGTTCTGGTCTTGCCCTTGGTGAGCAAGTCGGTGATGTCGGCATCAGTGAGCAACTTTCCTGCTACCTGCTTGAACACTGGCATACCGCACTCCTTGTTGCTGCATCTTACTACCTTTCCGAAGAACTGCATGGTACCTTGCTTGCATTTAGGACACTGGCAGCCGGAATCCTTGTGGCTGAAAAGTCTGTCGCAACCTAACAGCTCCGCAGTGATTTCACGGGTATAGCCTTGGATACTATGGGTGAACCCGTCTGCACTTGCTTCACCTCGTTCAATCTTGGCAAGTTCCGCCTCCCATTTGCCCGTCATCTCCACATTGGCAATCGCCATGTTCTTCACCACGGAATGCAGGGCGAGTCCTTTTTCCGTCGGCACAAGTTTCTTCTGCTGGCGCACCATATACTCTCGTTTGAGCAGGGTTTCGATGATGGCGGCACGTGTGGCAGGTGTGCCAATACCGCAGTCCTTCATTGCCTGGCGCATCGTATCATCTTCTATCTCTTTGCCTGCGGTCTCCATTGCTGCAAGCAATGTGGATTCCGTATGCAATGGCTTTGGTTTGGTCTTGCCCTCCGTGATGGTGCAGCCAGAAAAAGTGACATGCTGTCCTTCTTGCCAGTTGGGAATGACTTGATCCTTGACCTCATTGTCGGTTGTGTCTGCATTCTTGTCCTTCTTGCTGTTCTTTTCCTTGAGTGACAATGCTCGCCAGCCAGTCTGTCGGATGATGGAGCCACTGATACCAAACTCAACTTCATGATCCACTTGCGCCGATACTGATGTGATGTCCTTGATGCAGTCTGCCGAGAACGCTTCAATCATTCGGCACAATATCATGTCATAAACGGTTTTCTCGTCCTTGAAAAGACCAATGGCTGCATTTTCTGTGATGAGCAGGGCATGGTGATCGGTCACCTTGGCGGCATTCACGCTGTTCTTGCTGTAGTCCTCACTGCCAGGCAAGAGTTTCACTTTTTCTCCATATTCCGAATGATTCTCCAGATTCTTGAAGAGTTTGGGAAGGGTGGCAAATACATCATCCGAGATATAGCGGCTTGATGTTCTTGGATAGGTGATGAACTTTGCCTCGTAGAGTTTCTGGGCGATGGAGAGTGTATGCTCTGCCGTGAAGCCATGCTGGGAGTTGGCTTCTTTCTGCAAGGTGGTGAGGTCGTAAAGGAGCGGTGCCTTCTCCACCTTTCGCTTGGTTGCGACCTTTGTGATGATGGCAGAACCGGTATTTTTCACCTTATTATATATGTCGGTTGCGGTGGCTTTGTCTGTCCATCGGTTGGCAGATGTGAACTTCAGTATATTGCCACTGTCTGCATCAACCACACCGAAGTGTACCTGCCAGAACGGTTTCGACTCGAAACGCTTGTGTTCCCAATAGCGTTCGCACACCATGCCAAGTGTCGGGGTCTGCACACGACCTACGGAATAGGTGCCACGTCCTGCAGCTATCGTCAGGGCCTGCGTGCCGTTGATGCCGACGAGCCAGTCTGCCTCACTTCGTGCCTTGGCTGCATGATAGAGATTGTCATACTCCTTGCCATCCCTGAGGTTCAGAAGTCCCTCACGGATGGCGGTGTCCGTAAGCGAACTGATCCAGAGACGGTCGAAAGGTTTCTGGCAACCGAGATACACATAGAGGTATCGGAAAATCAACTCTCCCTCACGTCCGGCATCGGTTGCTACGATGATGCGCTCACTGCTGTCAAACAGCTTGCCGATAATTTTAATCTGGGCAAGCACACCTGCATCTGGTTTGTAGCCGTTCTCTGTCTTGACTTGTCGGGGAACAAGAACGAACGGGTCGGGAATCACAGGCAGATTCTCTGCATGGAATCCCTTCATGCCGTAAGTTTCCGGCATGGCTGGCTGCACTAAATGTCCGAATGCCCATGTCACATAATAGCCATTGCCCTGCATATAGCCTTCCTCACGCTTGTCAGCTCCCACAATGTGGGCGATTTCCTTGGCTACGCTTGGTTTCTCTGCGATGATTGTCTTCATTTTCTGTTGTTTTTGTGACATCCGCAACCGTGGGATAGACGGTCGCAGATGTCGGTTGTTATGATGGATGATTAACTCTGTGGATCAAGTGGCGGCAACTACATCTTCACGCTTCTTGCCTTTCTCTTTGGCTTCTGTTCCTCGGCGTTCTGTTCCTTCTGCTGCTTATCGTTCTTTGGCGCAGACTGTCCCGGACTCAGCGGCTCCTTGTTGTGCTTGGTTGCCTCATGGGTCTTGCCCTGCTCGTTGACGGCGACTTGTACCTTGTTCTCGTTGGTCGGAATCTGTTCCTTCGCCTGTTTGAGGTCTGGATTGTTGCGGTAGGAACGTGGCTGCATCTTGTCGAAGTCGAACTTCACATAGGCGGTATAGGTACCGCTGCCGTTCTTGTTCGGCACTTCCCTGATCTCGATGGTCTTGCCTGCCACATAGTCGTCCTTCTGCTGCTCGGTCAGTTCCTTCTTGAAATAGGTGTTGAGTCGGCGGATGGTCCCGTCCTCATTGAGCCAGTGGTTGGGATCTTGCTGCTTCTTCTGACCGCCCGCATCACCTTCTGCCTTCTGCTCCTGCTTGTCAGCGGTCTGCTTCTTGTCTCCATTCTGTTTCTGACCTTGCGCCTGTCTTGTGCTGCCAGGCACGAATTCCACACCACGCTGTTCCACATTCACCTGCAGCAGCGGTGTAAACTTGCGCCCGTTGGCAAGCTCAATCTCCTTGCGAAGCGGAAGACCAGAGTAGAGCACTCTCTTGTCGTCCTTGGTAATAGATGTCTTGCCGATGGTATCGGGTATGCGCACCTTGTTGGTCGGGATGTCAACAATCTCATTGGTGAGACGGTCGATACTGATGAAATGAGGACGCAGTTCACCTGTATTCTTGTCGGGGAAATCCACTACCTTTCCGAGGTTGCCGTTCTGCAACAGGTTCTTCTTGTCCTCAGGAGTGAAGGTATAGCCTTTGTAAGCGACATCGAGTTTAGGCTCGTTGCGCACGAAATGCGGCACGAGTTGCAACTGGTCGTTATCGTCCTTGCGGAATGACAGACGGGCCTGTATCTCTATCTGTTCACCGCCGAAGGTCGGCTTCACAATCACAAGCCCCGTCTTGCCGTAGTTGAGCAGAGCTTTCATATCCTTCTCATTGATACTATTGAAGTCTATGCCATATTTGGCACCAAGTTCCTGCAGGTTCACATCGTTACCACTAATGAGGTTCTGCTTTACACCCGGAGCGGTCTGTGCCTGCTGTTCGGTTGCGGTCTGTTCTGGTTTCTGTTCCATGTCGTTCTCTTTTTCGTTGGTTTGTTCAGATGATACATTCTCTTTTTCTGTGTTAGCTTGCGTCTTGGACGCATCGTCCGATGATGCGGTTTCTTTCGCCTGACCTTCCGATTGCTTTGCCTCTTTCTCATAATTGGAGGTGTCAACCTTGTGGGCGGAAAGAATCTCCTTGTTAGCCTCCGGATCTTTCAGCAACTCCTTCATCACGCCAAGCAGGTTTTCCACCTGGTCTGCCGCTATGCGGTAGAATCCGAATCGGCTTGGCTCCTTGCACTGGCGGAAGAAGTTTCTAAAGAAACTGTCCATCAAGTCGCTGTTGCGGTCAAAACGCAGGAAGTCGGGCGTGTTCTCCGCCTTGGCGGGCACTCGCTTCGGGGTGCCGTCTCTGCTGAGTCCGGCGACGACGCTGATCTCGCCCGTCTTCTCGTCACGGACTACCAGCACGTCCTGTTCATCACTCTTTTTCTTTTGTACCATAATTGTAAATGTTTAATGGTGAATACTGTTGTTATTTGAATTTCTGATGAATGCGAGTCAAGTAATGCTCCACATTCTCTTTCTTGAATTCTTTGACATTATTCTCTACAAACTGCATCACATCCTCTTCCGTGTAGTATGTTTTCTGTCCCAAACGTTTGTAGGGAAGCACTCCCAGACTACGATAGCGTTGAAGGGAACGGGGAGAGATTTGAAACAGAAGACAGAGATCTTGGTTGTCGAGCAATTTTTCATTGATGGCAGAACTTCCTTTTTGCTCCGTCTCTCGTTCGTGTCTCAACATCAGCATGTCGTAGATGCCGTCTATCTTTTTGTGTAGGTCATGGAGATATAACTCCAGTTTTCTCAATGTTCCATCTTCCATACTCATGTTTCCTTTGCTATTGTTCGTTCTTCAACCATTCTTTCAATGGCTTCAACTTGGTATCGGCATTGATTACCAATTTTAATAAAATCAATGCGGTTCTCTGAGCGCATTCGCTGCAAGGTGCGCTTGCTCACACCAAGCATCTTAGCTGCATCGTCATTGGTCAACATCGGCTTCAATCCCTTACCCGTCAAGTTCTCTTGAAATGCCATTTTTGCCAATCGCACGTACTGGACTATTTCTGTCAACTGTTCTGTCAGCTTTTTGAAGGCTGCACTTTCCATTGTTATTACTTCCATCCTAATTCCGTTTGAAATGTTATATAATTCGTTGTTTTTATTTCTCGGCGGCAAAATTAACCATTTGCGAAATACCCGTTTAACAACTCATTAATGACCCACGTATAATTTTCTTGATTTTTCTTGCCAAGCGGTCGGCAAACCCCAGAAAAGCACTGCCACAGTTATTCATTTTCATTGTTTTTCAACATACACACATTAACTTTGCACCCGAATTTGTTGAACCAATAAAACAGAGAATATGGAAGTAGTAACAATGGAAAAGAAGGCATTCGACTTGATGATGGCAAGATACGATGCCTTGGTAAAGAAAGTTGAGTTGCTGAAGCATAAGGCTAACGGCAAGCGTCTGAACAAATGGCTTACAGGTCATGAGGTCTGCCAGCAACTTCGCATCAGCCAGCGCACCTTACAAAAACTTCGTGACCGCCGTTTCTTGGGGCATACCCAGATAGGTCGCCAATTCTATTACTGCCCCGAAGAGGTCAAAGCCATCGTTCCGCTTATCGCCAGAATCAAATCGGTATAGCGTAAAGCCAAACTCGCCCAAGGTAAAGCCAAAAACTTTACCCTGGGCGAGCCAACACATTTTATATTCACCACTTAATCCAAATTGTAAACAATGAACATGAACCAACTTCTTACGCATGAGAGCAAGTCGATAGACACCGCCATGCAATCCTTGAAGAAAGCCAACAACTGGCTATCTTCATTCATCGAGTCCTACAGCCCACCTTTGGACGGGGAGCGATACCTCACCGACAAGGAACTCTCCGAGCTCCTGAAGCTTAGTCGCCGTACCCTGCAGGAATATCGCAGGCAAGGCATCTTGCCCTACATTATATTATGTGGCAAAACCCTCTATCCGGAATCCGAGATACAAGCACTTCTCACTGGTAATTACCGCAAGCCGATAATCGACGGCACTGTTTCACAAGGGGAGGGTACTACTTCATAATAGCGACGAAACAAAAATAGCGTACAGGGTACAACGACAAAAATCGTTCCCCCTGTACGCTATTATATTATAAAGGTGTAGGAATCTTATTAAAAGATGAGAGATTCTAACTTGCACCTCTTGGCATCGTTCCGTTCATCACAATAATCATCGGATACTCGTGTTTTACTTGCTCTGCTTGGCAATCCTTGCGGTTCACAACCTTACTGATAAGCCATTGTCTGAACAACAAGGCTTGGTATGTATCCATTTGAAGTGCTATGGCGATAATCACTTCCATATCATATACATGCGCAGAATATCCATTTTCAAGTTTGATGTATTGAGAATGCTGGAAATCTTTCAGCATACTTTGTTTCCAAATGCGCTTGATGGTATTCTTCACTGCTGTCCCTGTTACATTCAACAGTTCGGCAATCTCCCAAACTGTCATCCATACCTCACCATGATGTGGGGCGTAGATGACCATATCTTCTTGTATTGTTATCACTTGTCGTTTCATACTCTGCCATTTATAGTGTTAGTATTATCGTTGCAAACATTTCCAAACGTGAATTCCTCAATGTTATTTATTTGCTGAGACAACTTTTCCACGTCTTTGCTCAATTTTTCCTTGGTAATCTTGGCATACACCTGGGTTGTCTTTATGTTCTTGTGACCAAGCATTGAACTCACGGTTTCTATTGGAACTCCGTTGGAGAGGCAAACCGAGGTTGCGAACGAATGACGGGCCACGTGCCAGGAAAGCGGCTTGGTGATACCACATTTCTTTCCCAGTCTTTTGAGCGAATCCATACAACTTTTGTAGTTGGGTACTGGAAACACCCTACCGTCTTCACACAATCCACGATATTTTTCCATAATCTGCTTGGGATAGTCAAGCAGCTTGATGTTGGCTTCCGTTCCTGTCTTCTGTCGATGGATAACAATCCATTCACCTTCATCGAAAAATTCCTTGATGTTCTCTTCCTTCAAGTTGTACAGATCAATGAAAGCGAGACCTGTAAAACAACAGAACAGGAACAAGTCACGCACCATGCTCATCTTCTTTCTTGTGATAGGTGTCTCCATCAACAGATGAATCTCTTCTTTGCTCAGAAATTCTCTTGTGGTCTCTTCTTCCTTGTACTCATATCGTCTGAATGGGTCTTTTACAAGCCATTCATTATCTATGGCACGGAATACCATTGCACGGAGATTGCGGACAAATACCATCGCAGAGTTTATCTTCAAGTGCTTGTCGGTTCTGAGAAAAGTCTCGTAGTCTGTGATAAAAGGCAGCGATAACTCTTTCAGAGCAATATCCTTCATATGGTAATGCGTCTGCAAGAACTCGCCCACATAGGCACACCCGATTCTATACTTCGTGTATGTACTCAAAGATTTCATGCCAGCCTTATATTGCTTTTCCATTTCATCACGGCTTTGAGAATAGACTTTCATCAGTGTATGGCAACGATACTCCAAGCCAAGAAAGGCGTTCTTCACCTTGTCGGCAGTGACGAAGTTGTCCCTGTCCATAATCTCCTGATAATGCTTACTGATACTCACACGCATCTTGTCCAATTTGCGGTTCACTTCCAAAGCCTGCATACTCTTACCTATCATGCGTCCGCCCTTGGTGTCCCACAAATCTGGATTGGCAGTTGTCTTGCAACTGAACTGCGCCTGTGTTCCGTCCACTGTGATACGTCCCATAACTGGAACAGTACCATCTTTCTTTACTACCTGTCTTTTGAGGTAGAAGATAATTGAAAATGTACTCTTCATAACATCATTTTTTTTTGCGTTCAAAATTAATACATGAAGAGTCTTTTCTTGCTACGCATTTCACGGCAGAACACTGCAAATTTGGTTCGTAACCAAAAATCTTACGTTATTCATTAGTAACTCACTATAAATCAGAGTATTTAAATCCAATTCGTAACCTTCCTTATTCTTCCGAACCTCAACATTCCCCATTTGGGGTATAGGTTACGGATAGGTAACGTTCCTCTGTCTCAACTTGTCGTATTCCCGTCTTCGTCTGTCCTCGCCACTTTTAACCAAAATGAGGAAAGTAACTGATAACCAGTAAACTTTCCTCATTCTTCTCTCAAACACTTTTTATATGTACTTTCATTATTTAAAAGTCCTAATTCTGGTATCCAATTTTTGGATAATTCAGCAAAGATACGATAATTATCTGATTCCTACAAGGTTTTCAAGTATTTTTCCTGCTTTTTTGATGAAACTTGTAAAAGATAGAAATGGTTTTGTCTTAATGAAAGCATTCGTTCTTGAGGCTTTTTCTACCTATACCTATATTTATAAATGAGATTGCTGCGTTTTTTTTGAAATTTATGGTATCTGCGTAACATCAGCTTTTCATCAAACTGCATGAAAAGGGATAGGAATGCTGTGTCATGATACTGAACAATATGTTAATCATATATGCTTAATCGGTTAAAACATGACGAAAAGATGGATTTTTGAGGAATAAAAGATAGAAAAAAGTTGGCTTTTCGTCTCGATTTTATTAATTTTGCAAGCGTGATATGCAGTAGTAAAGTTTATTAGCTAATAACTAAACAATATAACGAAAATGATGAATTATAAGAAAATGGTTCTTACAGTGGCAGTTGGAGCCTTGTCGGTAACAATGACGGCACAGACTGCACCACAACTCAATGCCAACAACATTGAGGAAGTAATCAAGGCAATGACCTTGGAAGAGAAAGCCCAGCTCTTAGTGGGAGGTGGCAACGATGGATTCGTAGGAAGCGGAGCCATGTTGGGACACCAGAAGAAGTTTGTTCCTGGTGCTGCAGGAACGACAGTGGCTATTCCGCGTTTGGGAATTCCTGCTACGGTGCAGTGTGATGGTCCGGCAGGAGTGCATATAGATGCACATCGCGAGGGCGACAGCCGTAACTATTATGCCACAGGTTTCCCCATAGGAACCTGTCTGGCCTCTACCTGGAACACCGATTTGGTGCGCAAAGTGGGCGAAGCCATCGGTAATGAGACCTTGGAGTATGGCTGTGATGTGGTTTTAGGACCAGGCATGAACCTGCATCGCAATCCGCTTTGTGGCAGAAACTTTGAGTATTACTCAGAAGACCCTGTTGTGACAGGTCTTATGGGAACTGCCTTTGTGCTCGGTGTGCAGAGTCAGGGTGTGGGCGTGAGTGCCAAGCATTTTGCTGTGAACTCACAGGAAAGTGACCGTACCCGTGTGGATGAGCGTCTGAGTCAGCGTGCTTTGCGTGAGCTTTATCTCAAGGGCTTTGAGATGATGGTGCGCAAGAGTAATCCATGGACTATCATGTCGGCATATAATAAGATAAACGGCATCTATGCACAGGGCAACAAAGATCTCTTGACCAATATCCTGCGTAACGACTGGGGATATAAGGGAATCGTCGAGACCGACTGGATTGGTAAGCGTGAAGACCTGCCTGTAGAACAGGAGGTGGCTGCTGGCAACGACCTGATGATGCCGGGCTATCCTGCACAGGTAAAAGATATAGTAAACGCGGTGAAATCGGGCAAATTGGACGTAAATGACGTTGACCGCAACGTGCGCCGTATGTTGGAATACATCGTGAAGACTCCACGTTTCAAGGGGTATAAATATAGTGGCGAGCCCGACCTCAAGGCTCATGCTGCCATTACTCGCCAGAGCAGCACCGAGGGTATGGTGCTCTTGAAGAACAATGCAGCTCTCCCTATCCGTGGCTTGAAGACGGTGGCTCTCTTCGGTGTCAACTCCTACGACTTTATGTCGGGTGGACTTGGTAGTGGAGCTGTCAATGTAGGTTATTCTGTAGATATGGTTACAGGACTGAAGAACATCGGTGTGGCTACTACTCCGCAGCTCACAGAAATCTATCAGAACTATGTGAAATATGCCAAGGCAAAGCTCAAGGCAGACAAGAATCCAATGATGTGGTTCCTGAATCAAGGACAACCAAAGCTCGATGAAATCGATATAACTGAGCGCTGTGTGGCCAATGAGGAGCCTAAGGCCGATGCCGCCATCATCACTATCGGACGTCAGGCTGGTGAGGGTATGGACCGTCAGATCAATGGCGAGTTCAACCTCAGTAAGACGGAGCAGGATATGATTTTCCGTGTTTCTGATGCCTTCCATGCTAAAGGCAAGAAGGTGATCGTCATCATCAACTCAGGATCTGTTATGGAAACAGCAAGTTGGCGCGACCGTGTGGATGCCATACTCGTGGCATGGCAACCTGGTATTGAAGGCGGTAACTCTGTGGCCGACATCCTGACAGGAAAGGTGAATCCATCGGGCAAACTGACCATGACTTGGCCTATTGCAGCGACTGATCATCCTTCTACTGCCAACTTCGCCAAGGAATATGATATGTACACCTATAAGAATATGGAAGGCTGGGGCAAGGGCAATATCCCTGGCGTAGACTTCAGCAATCATGAAGAAGACATCTACGTGGGCTATCGTTACTTCGATACTTTCAAGAAGGATGTGGCTTATCCTTTCGGCTTCGGTCTGAGTTATACTACTTTCGAGATGGGCAAGCCTTCTGTCAAGGCTAACGGCAAGAGCATAGAGGTAAGTGTAACCGTCAAGAATACTGGCAAGGTTGCTGGCAAGCAGGTGGCACAGGTTTATGTCACCGCTCCTAAGGGTGCTTACGAGAAGCCTGCCAAGGAACTTAAAGCCTTTGGCAAGACCCGTGAGTTGAAGCCAGGCGAAAGCCAGACTTTGAAGATGACTCTCGAGAAGCGCGACTTGGCAAGCTTTGATGAAGCCAACAGTCAGTGGAAGGTTGATGCTGGCAATTATCTGTTCCAGGTGGGAACCGATGTGGAGAGCATCAAGGGAACTGCTACATTAAAAGTGGCTGAATACACCGAGAAAACAAGCAGTGCCTGCGCTCCTAATGTTCAGTTGAATTATCTGAAGCAGAAGTAACTTTAATCGTGTAAGCAGAAGTATCTCTTCTCGTGTAAGAAGTAATACTTCATCACGTACAACTATGTACTCTGCCCATCGCATTGGGCAACTTTGCCCATAACGTTGGGCAGAGTTGTTCAATACGATGGGCAAAAATGCCCATAACGATGGGCAGATACTAATAAAGCCTTTCGCAGACTTTGTTCTCCTCTTCTTTCAGCCCTCCTGCATGATTGTCTTGACAGTTGATAGTTCTCAGTACCTATAGAAAAGAACAGCTTTTCCGGTTGTTTTTTAGGAAAAGTGTAGTTTTTCTTATTGTTATTTATAGGAAAAGTGTAGTTTTTCTTATTGTTATTTATAGGAAAAGTGTAGTTTTTGCTTGGTTGTTTCGTGGGAAAAGTGTATATTTGCGCCTGTAAAATCATGGGAAAAGTGTAAATATGCTCTATAGAAAGATTGAAAAATATATTGTAAGTCACTTACAATCAGGGTCTGACAAGATTTTGATTATAGATGGTGCACGCCAAATAGGTAAGTCCTTTATCATTCGTGAAGTCGGAAAGAAGCTTTTTCCCAACTACATTGAGATAAATATGGAGACAGACAAGCTTGGAGAAAGGACTTTTGCCGATGCTAAGACGGTGGATGATTTCTATTTGGCTTTGAGTACGGTGGCAGGTGATAGGATGAAGGAAAAGAATAACACTTTGGTGTTTATTGATGAGATTCAGGCCTACGACCATCTGCTTACTTTACTCAAGTTCCTGCGCGAAGATAACAAGTTTACTTATATAGCCAGCGGCTCGTTACTGGGTGTTACACTCAAGACAACTTCCTCTGTTCCTTTGGGCAGTATCATCATCCGGCACATGTATCCATTGGACTTCGAGGAGTTTTTGATAGCCAATGGTGTAGGACAACTGGTGCTTGATACGATTCGCAAGAAGTTTGCTTCAAGGGAGTCGATGCCGGAAGCTATCCATAACAAACTGCTCGATTTGTTCAAGAAGTATCTCTTGGTAGGAGGCTTGCCTGATGCCGTCAACGAATTCTTGGCTACCAAGAATATCACAGTCATTCGTACCATACAGAATGAAATTCATCACCTCTATGGTGTGGATGCGGCCCGTTATGAGGAAATGCACAATCGCCTGAAGATTCAGCGCATCTACAGTATGATTCCTTCTAACTTGGAAAACAAGAAGAAGCGAGTAGTGGTGAAGGATATTGAGGACAAGAAGGGAAAGCGAATGGGTGATTATGTCGAGGAGTTCGACTATCTGATTTCTTCGGGCATTGCGTTGGAAGTGAAGGCCATCAGCAAGCCAAGTTTCCCCTTGATAGAGAATAGTGGTAAAAATCTGCTCAAACTTTATATGAACGATGTGGGTATTCTGACCAGTATTTTCTTCGGCACCAACATCAAGGCGGTGATGGATGATGTGGCAAGCATCAATCTCTGTTCCGTTTATGAGACTGTGGTGGCGCAGGAACTGAAGGCGCATGGTTTCAACCTTTATTATTACGACAATAAGAAAACTGGAGAGGTGGATTATCTGATAGACGACATGGAGCATCTGTCAGTCCTTCCGCTCGAAATCAAGTCGGGTAAGGATTATCAGGTACACAGTGCTTTGGATAAGTTCTTGCAAATCAAGGAATACAGCATCCAGGACGCCTTCGTTCTCTCGAATGCTCAGCAGGTGGAACAGAAGAATGGCATCACTTATCTGCCTATCTATTATATAATGTGTATAGAACCGAAGGAGATGGAAAATAAAGTGTTGTAGAAATACTTTTTCTTGTGTTTATACCCATATCGGAAGCCTTGATGGGCAGAGGTTGGTTCTGTATATTTTCTCCTTAGAGAGCACAAATGTGCCCTCAGGCAGGGCACATTTGTGCCATAAGTAGGCATTTCCCTGCAGCAGTATTTATAAAAAAGCAACAAGCCGAAAACAAGAGTCTTATCGTTTTACACCTCCTGTATCGTATTTAGTTTAATTGATGTTAATTATGGATGGTTTGACACAAATAAATCGGTTAAGGCTTTGGCGTTTCTGAATAATGTAGTATTTTCGTATTGTCAATATAAATGTTTACATCATGGTAAAGAATATTGCATCATTTATCTTGCTGGTTGTAATTTGCGTCTCTTGTGGCAAGCATGAGTATCCATCTGCTTTGGTGGAGGCTGACAGTTTGTGTTATTCTAATCCCAAACTGGCATTGGAGAAACTCGCCCAAATCCGTAAAGATTTAGATACAACAAATACTGCGGATTGGATGTATTTCCGTTTAGTAAAGTTAAAGGCACAAGACAAAGCTTACATCCCTCATTCTGATTTGACAAATTTGAACCAAATGATATCTTATTATGAGGGCGAGGGGGATAAGAAAATGTTGCCTGAAATATATTACTTGGCAGGTTCTACCTATTTTGATTTACACGACTCACCACAAGCATTGGATTATTATCATAAGGTCTTGGATAACATTACAGCCGATGAACATTTGCGCTTGTGGGGAATTACGCATGCGCAAATTGGTTATGTCATGCTTTATCAAGGCAATTATGCTGCAGCAATTGACCATTACAAAATTTCTTATAGAGTTGATTCTTTAAGAAACGATGTAGAGGGAATGATTTTTGATTTGCGAGATTTGGGACTAACTTATTCAAGTACAGAGAAATTGGATAGTGCGATTTTTTATAGTCATAAAGCTTTGCAATTGGCATTAAAGAAAAAAATGCCTCAGATGGCTACTTCTGCAAGGTCAAGTTTGGCGGATATTTATCTGGAAACTCATTATCAAAATGTGGATTCTGCAGGTAAATACATTTTGCCGATGTTTGGTGATATCAGACCCGAAAATAGGAGTGGAATATATTGTGTGGCTATGAAGTACTATAAGTTGCGCAATATGCCTGATTCCGTCAATTACTACATAGAGAAATTAGAAAAGTATGGAGAGGTATATGCAAAATGTGATGCCTATCGTATAAAATTAGAAATGATGTTAGAACAAAAGGGGGAAGTTGGCAAGTTGAATGTATGGCGTAAGTTTTTAAACTATAGTGATTCTATAGAAAAGATTACCAAAACAGAGGCTGTTTCCAAATGCCAGTCTCTTTATGATTATACACAAAGTGAAAAAGAAAATACAAGGTTGAAGAGTGAGAATGAGTATCATAAGCTTCTATTAATTATATTGGGATTATCTGCATTTCTACTGGTCATCTTGTTTTATGTGTATTATACGAAAAATAAATATGCCAAAGAAAAGCAGCAAAGGCAAATGGAAGAATTACAACATCTTTTGGATAAAAGCACATTACAAGTTCTTAACAACAAAAAAACATTGACACGAATAAAGGAGTCGGAAATATATGCGTTGTTTTTAGGAAAGATAAGAGCTGGACAAAATGTGACACAAGAAGAGTGGGATAAACTCGATAAGGCTGTTAATGATTATTTTATAGACTTTAAGTTGAAGCTTTATAGAATTTGCAAGCTATCTGATTTAGAATACCAAATATGCTTACTGTTAAAGATAGAACTTTCTTTGGCTGATATTGCAGTACTCGTTCATCGAGAACCATCTACAATAACTATGTCAAGAAAACGACTATATAAAAAGTTGTTTCAGAAAGAAGGAAAAGCAGAAGAATTGGATGTTTTTATTCGTTCCGTCTAAAGTGAAATATTTCACAACTGTAAAAAATAAAACTTGTAATGTTTTGTTTGAGAGGTAGTTATAAGTTGTGAAATTTTTGTGAATATCTTTTTGGGGTAATAATTCTCGTTTTTTCATACTTTTGCACCATTATTTTTTTTGCGTATGAAAAAAGTGAGTTTAATCTTTATGATGTGCATATTTGTATTAGGTATGCATGCAAGACAACAAGAAAAAGTCAATTTGAAGCTTGTTGTCATTTGTGAAAGTAAACCTGGCAATTACCAAAATCGTCACAAAGCGCCAAACGTAGGACCTTTGCAAGTTTATTACGATGGCAGGGTTGTGTATTTTCAAAATGCTTATGTGGGGGCGTATGTTACATTCCTGGATGAGTTTGGAAATGTTCTTGATGAAGAAACTATTTATGCAAGCGAGTGTGTTATTCCGCAACCTCAATTAGCCAAAGCTCTCCAAATTAGCTATAACGATGTTGTATGGATCGGGTATTTTAATCAGTAGTATTAATAAATTATCAGATTGTTATGAAGAAATTATTATCACTTTTGATGGCAGTTTTTGCTGTTGTGTTGGTATCTTGTTCTGATACCGATGACTTACGGAGTAGTCAACCTCAGTCAGACAGAATCTATTTTGCGGACAAAAATGCTTTTGAAGCATATCTGGCTTCTCCGACATCTGTAGAGTTGGCTTTCCCAAGTGCTTCTGCCTCCAATGATGTTGTTGGGCAGTTCAAAGAATATACAGATGTAGGTAAGTTGTTGAATAAAGACTTGGAGTTTCAGGTAGGTGACACGATATATAAATATTGTGCTTCGGGTAATGGTGTATTTGAGATAGAGGCATCCAAGTATGAGATGTTACGTTCTTTCTATGATAAAGATGCGGAGTTGATAGATAACTTGAGTAGTTTGAAAGAAGTCTCACCTTACTGATATCAGGTAACAGAAGGATTGATATTTGTGTATACAGGAGAGCCAATTATTGTTGTTCAGAATTTTGTAAGTCCTACTCCTACACGTACTTCTCTTGATGGATTAACTCAAGTTCAAACTTCTTTTTGGACAAGTAAAGGTATGACATCGAGTTGCGGTGTAAGGGTTAAGGCTTGGTCAAGAGAAAATACTAATCAAGCATTCCAAGATGCAAATACAGATATGACATTGGAATGGAATATCCAAATAAGAGCAGATAGTGGCGTTGCTTATCGGTCAAGCAAAGGTGGGCTGGCAGGAAAAGGTAATATGATTAGACAAAAAGTTACATCTGACAGTGGATTTGTTAAGTATACTTTGTGGACTAATAGTTTGATACTTGGCAGAGCAAAGTGTTGGGATGGTTCATGGATTGAGGCCAAAGTCACTAAATGATAAAAAAAGAAGTCATGAGGAAAATATTGTTTATATTATTGTCGTTAATGACATGTTTCTCTTATGGGCAAAATAAGGAAACATTTTCTGTGCAAAGTTCTGCATGTCCCAAGCAAATGATAGGTAACTTGACCGTATTTGTTAATCCTGTTAGTAGTAGAGGTATTGTCCCATATTCCGTAAAGAGCAGAAGTAGGAGTAATGAGTATTCTGTTGCTGTTTTAAAGACAACATTCAAAGTGGAAGTAGAACAAAGTGGTGACTATTACCTTCTTGCTAACACATTGTCTACTTACGTACAAAAAGATAAGTTTCAGAAAATTTCTGTATATGTAAATGGAATGTATCAAGGTAAGTTGAATAATACAGAAGCAGACTGGGAAATTATTGGGATAAAAGGAAAAGAGAAAGTATCTTTGAATAAAGGAAGTAATGAAATAGTATTTTCTTCCTCTGCTCCATTTTATCCTGAAATTGATGCTGTACAGTTGACTTTAGACAAATCTTCTTTGATCACTACAAACGCTCCATATAATGCTTATAAAGCATTGGCAGCGAAAGATGCGGTCACAGAAAAAACAAAAGAAAGCTGGGAAGTAACCCCAATTGAAGGTAAAATTGTTGGTAATGCAGATGCAACAGTTTGGCAGAATGTCCCAACTGTATATACTTATCACAGAAAGATTTCGGTGACTTCTAAAGATAAGATGGAAATCCACACTACTCCTGTTGAGAGTGAGGACTATTACGATGTAGATACGTATATGTATTTGTATAAGATAGATGATCCTTATCACTATTCCTGGACTAATGATGATTTTATTGGTTATCATTCAAAGATAGAAGCCACACTTCCTGCAGGTGAATACTATTTGGTTATTCGTGCCAAACAGAGTGACTACGCATCTAAATATATGCCAAGACAGGGGCTTGTGAACGTGTATTGTAATGGTGCATTGTTGAATGAAAATGCACCAATTTCAGGATATCTGATAGATGCACCTGTTAAAACAACAGGAATATTGAATTTCTTTACTAATAAGACATCAGCTTCGTCTCAGTTGTTCCTTATTGATGGTGATCGAATGTTTTATAATAGCGAACCATATACCTATTATCCACCTGCGGATTATGGTTGGCAGAATGGCTCCCGAAAGAAAATCACATTTAGAAGGGGTGTTCCCAATTGGAAGGTTTTGGTAACTACTACGAGTGCTTGGTGGATTTGTTTCGGAAAATGTGATGTGTATGCTGGTCTAAAAGATGCACCATCTAAGTATATGGACAAATTCTCTAATCTGAAATCAGGAGATGCGATTTTGATGGCAGATGATGACTCGAAATACAACTCCGCAGCTTGGGCTGGTGGTATTACAGATAGGAAAATCTGGATAGGTAATTCTTCTAAAGGATCACCTTATGTTTGGAATTCTTGGGATGATTATTTCGGCAACAATCCTGCTCGTTATCAGAACGCTCCTACTTATACGAGAAATGGTGGCGGGGCAAGAAGTGTTATTGTATATTCTAAAGATAGTACAATGACGGGCATTACGCATTTTGCGGTTATGAATAAGGCAAATAATCAACTTCATGGTTTTGACTGTGAAAGTAAAATTGGTACTTGGGGCAGAATTACCCATACCGAAAAATCTCTTTATGGTTCTGAATACGGTAAAACTTATTATAGTTACTATGAGGTTCAGAGTCCTTTGGATTTCAAACATAATACGCTATCCAAATTGGCTCTTCCTACGGTTTGTACTATGGAACAGTCTATTGAAGAGGGATTGTCTATAGATAAAAAAGTTGAACTTTCGGCATCGGAAAAGGAAGAACTTGATGGCTTTGGTAGATTAGTCTTAGATAAAGACTTCGAAAAAATGTATAGTGATTGGGTGGCTGATTATACACTTGCCGATAACTTCGGTGAGGATAATGCAATCTTTTCTGGTCAAGAATTCCAAAAGTTGGTACAACAAGGAAGAAAACATTGGAAGAAAAACATGTCCTTCCTTTGTGACAAAATATTTGTTAATACAAATGAGTATGAGGATGAACAAGATTTGGCTTCTGTGCTCCTCTGTGAAATGGTTGCCCCTTATTATGCTGCCAAAATGGATTCTATTAAGGACGATTGGTTTAAAAATCAATATACAGAAGATGGAAAGTATATCTGTCCTACAATAGAATATTTTACAAAGCGATATGTGAAGTGTATTCTTGAAGAAGAATACACCAAGGCTAATGTCGCCCAAGGTTTTGATGGAAATTCCATAGTTTTAGAAGGTAGAAAGTTAAAAGTCAACCTCGCAAAGGATGCTGTTGTTTCTCTTCAATTCCAAAATGTAACGACAAACAGTAGTTTGATGTTGCTAAACTCTCAGTTAATGAAAAAGGGAAAATATGTGTATGAGATTGATGTGTTACCTTTAGCGTCTGGGGTGAATGTATGTACTTTGGTTGTTAATGGTAAAGCTTCTTCTGTGAAATTGATAAAATAACGACTATGAAACAAGTGGCTTATAATGTAATAGCAGCTATGCTCCTTATGAGCATGGCTGCATGTTCTAATCCTGAAAATCTCTGTGTTGATCCGCAAACTCCGTCAGCATCTGTCGATACCTTGACATATTGGGATCGAGTGAGTTTGTTAGATAACTACCAGCTATCTGAGTCTGCAGTCTTAAAGTCTGTGGAAAAGTTCAGTGAATTAGCTTCGCCTAAACCTTCAAGAAGTACAGAGGGAAAACTTGATTTGAAGATTATTTCTAAGCAGAATGTTTGTTTGGGTGGAGTTTCAAGATGTTCTGAAAATCAAAAGCAAGACTCTATTCCGATTTATTATGTTCAAATGGACAAGGAAGACAAGCATGGCTATGCTTTGGTTTCTGGAGACATAAGGACGGCGAGAATTCTTGCTTTTGTTCCTAATGCTACTTCTGAAAAGACTTATGAGCAATATCAAATTATTTCTTTGCTGAAAGAAGCCAGTATTCATGCTTGCTTAAAACAAGCATACTTCTTTAATACAATAAAGGACTCTTTGGCGAATACTGCAAAAAAGAAGAGCGTAATGCAAACTCGATCAGAAAAATTGGAAATTTATGAAATTTTGGAAATGGAAGATCAAGGATGGCAGTTTGAAAGGTCTAACACAAAGTTTCCAGAGCTATCTGTTAAATGGGGACAAGGTTATCCATATAATTGCAAGTTGGAGCAAAAAGGATGTACTAATGCAGCTTACGATTACAGGTGTCCTGCTGGATGTGGTGTAGTTGCAATAGCTCAAGCACTTGCATATTATGAGCCAAAACTTAGTATAAATGGTCAATTGGTAGATTGGAAAATGCTTAAAAAACAGCAAAAAATAGAATCAACGGCAAGTAGGCAATTAAAAAATCAAATTGGTTTTTTGATGAAGTGGATTGGTGATAAAGCGGAGGCAAGTCATGAATGCGATGCGACCTCAACAAATATTAATGCTATCGAAGTTGTATTGGGACAAGTTGGTATGCAATGTGATAAATTGACTCCTTTCAATTGGAATAGTATATATAATTCTATAAATAATGGCTGTCTTGTAGAAGCAAATGCTGAAGGGCTTAAAAATAAGGTTGAAGAAGTATCACATTCTTGGATTATTGATGGTTATATGATTGCAAATTTCAATTTTGAATCATATAAAGAACAAGCTTTTTATGTTCATAATAATTGGGGGTGGAATGGTTCTTATGACGGTTATTTTCTTTTAGAAGATGCTGGAATAAAGTTTGATTTACCAGGGGTGAAATTAGATAGATTGTTAAATATACATGCAAATATCAAAAAGAAATAAAGTGATGAAGCAGTGTTTTTGTAAAGTGAGTTTGTTGTTTGTAGTAATAATAAGTTTGTTGTTGGTAAGCTGTAAGGACGATGATGCGCCTTATTTCGAGCGGAGCGGCTATTTGTTGGATTGTTTCTTGGACGCAGATGAGGAGTATTCTTTGGAGGATGCTGTTGGGCGAACCTTGGATGCATCGTGCAGTATTTCTAATGAGAATGAGGGTGTGGCAGAGTTGCAAGTGGATCAAGAAACCGGTAAGCATATCATTGTACCCAAGAAAATTGGTTATACTCATATCAATTTAGTGAGAGGTGAAGAAAAGGTTTCTATTATGGTTGGGGTAAAGACAGAGGCTATAGACTTCTGGAGAATAACAGACCGAATCGAAAAAATAGATTGTGCTTCTGATTTGAAGGAGATCATACGTGCTGATATGTATGAGTCACAAGTTCTTCCGAAACTGCAGGTAGGAGAGATGATTTATTTTGGTTATTGTAGTAAAGGGCGATGGTATATGAATTATTCCTGGAAAGACCGTGATGATTTAAGTGACTTTTATGTGGATTATGCAAAAGGAGATACTGAATACAAGTTCTATGCTTGGCCTGACATGGATAAGAAGCAGGCCTTTACTTTCTTGCTGGATGAAGTGAGACGACCTTCTGGTGGAGAACCTACGAAGTATGGAACTTTTACTTGTGACTTGACGGATTACTATCAACAGAAGTATGGACAGGACAAAGTGAGACGAGTGGTGCTGTCGTATAAAGTAGTAAGCTTTCGAATGATTATTTAGATGTGTTCGCCTGTCCTGTGCATGCTCATAAGAGCTACTTGCGACAGAAGAAATGATCCTTTCCGCAGAAATAAGGAGAAATCCTGAGATAATCCATGGCCTTTGCCGTCAGCAAACAACCGCAGACGGTGAAGGCCACAGCTGTTATTGTGAAGAGGATGACCGTAGGATCGAAAGTGAACAAAGGCACAAAGAGTTTGGTGATGATGGTGAAAGCCGGCGAGAACAACAGGATGGGGAGGGTGTTCTTTCCGATGACGAACGCTCCTTTCCTGAAGAGCTGGGGCGTGAATCTATATACCGTCAGCCAGAATACTGTCATCACGTAGGTGAGCCACAGGCTGCGGACCAGGGCAGGATAAGAACTCTGCCAGGAAGTAATGCCCACGATGGTGACGATGATGGCAAATAATGACGGACGGAAGACATTCAGGAACGGCACGCGAAGGAGCTTGATGCCCACACCAATGGTGAAGAAGATGCAGCAATGCCAGGAGATGATGTCAAACCAAACCACAAAAATGCCGATGAAGGCAACCGTGAGCAGCAGGGCTCCTATCTTGATCTTGTTGCGGTAAAGCCATGAAACGGCATAATAGGCCACATAGCTGATGATGAGGTTGTGAATGTACCAGTATGGCCCCAGTGGCTCCATGGCGAGTTTGCGCAGAAAGACGAGTATGTCGAGCCTGTCGATATGCTCATTGATGGGCAGTATCGAAGCCAAGATGATGTAGAGGCCCTCCATGACGATGTAGGGCACAAGCCACCATTTCACCTTTTGGAAGAATTCGGTAAATGGCTTGTCGACATGAGCCAGGAAACCCGAGATGACAAAGAAGACTGGCGTAGTATAGAGCAGAAAGAACTCCTTGAGCCAGGGGTAGGTCTGTCCCAAATAAACCAAGTGTATCATGATGACGTGCAGGATGAACACACACTTCAGAAAGTCTAATTGTACGATTCTATTCTTCATTGATAAAAAGACATTGTTCTGAAGATATAACGCAACAAGTCTTTTTTTATTATTTTTCATGAGCCTTGCTTTGCCGTTTCGGTGAAATTGCTTAACTTTGCACGCAGAATTCGAATTTTTATATCTTTAATGTAATTATGGCAAAAAAAGCTCTTTTGATGATTCTCGATGGATGGGGAATCGGACAGCATGGCAAGGGTGACGTAATCTATAATACGCCAACTCCTTACCTGGATTATTTGATAGCAGTTTCAGCACACTCTCAGCTCCAGGCTTGCGGTGAAAACGTAGGCTTGCCTGAAGGACAGATGGGTAACTCAGAGGTAGGTCACCTCAATATCGGCGCAGGTCGTGTGGTATATCAGGACCTCGTTAAGATCAACAAGGCTTGCGAAAGCGGTGATATTCTGAAGAATCAGGAAATCATCAACGCTTACAGCTATGCTCAGAAGACAGGCAAGAAGCTCCACCTGATGGGTCTTACCTCTACTGGCGGCGTGCACTCTTCTCTCGACCACCTCTACAAGTTGATTGAGATTTCTAAGGAATATGGTTTGAAGAATACATACGTTCACTGTTTCATGGACGGCCGTGATACCGACCCAAAGAGCGGTAAGGGCTTCATCGAGCAGGTTCAGGCTTGTTGCGAGAAGAACGATGCTCATATCGCAAGCATCGTAGGTCGTTTCTATGCTATGGACCGTGACAAACGCTGGAACCGTGTGAAAGAGGCTTACGACCTGCTCGTAGAGGGCAAGGGCAAGCAGGCAGACGATATGGTAAAGGCTATGCAGGAAAGCTACGATGAGGACGTGACCGACGAGTTCATCAAGCCAATCTGCAACTCTACCGTTGACGGCACCATACAGGAAGGTGATGTCATTATCTTCATCAACTACCGTAACGATCGTGCCAAGGAGCTGACCCAGGTGTTGACTCAGCAGGATATGCCAGAGGAAGGCATGCACACCATCAAGGACCTGCAGTACTACTGCATGACTCCATACGATGCAAGCTTCAAGGGTGTACACATCCTCTTCCCTAAGGAAAATGTAATGGATACTCTTGGTGAGTACCTGAGCAAGCAGGGCAAGAAGCAGCTCCATACAGCTGAGACAGAGAAGTATGCACACGTGACATTCTTCTTCAATGGTGGCCGTGAGACACCTTATGAGGGTGAGGACCGTATCCTCGTGCCTTCTCCAAAGGTTGCTACCTACGACTTGAAGCCAGAGATGAGCGCTTACGAGGTGAAGGACAAGTTGGTGGGTGCCATCAATACACAGGAGTATGACTTCATCGTTGTCAACTTCGCCAATGGTGATATGGTAGGCCACACCGGTATCTACAATGCTATTGCCAAGGCTGTTCATGCTGTAGACAACTGCGTAAAGGATGTTATCGAGGCAGCTAAGGCCAACGATTATGAGGCTATCATCATCGCTGACCATGGAAATGCTGATCATGCCATCAATGCTGACGGTACTCCAAACACCGCCCACTCGCTGAACCCAGTGCCATTCATCTATGTAACAGACAACAACTCAGCTACTGTTAAGGATGGTCGTCTGGCCGACGTGGCTCCTTCTATCCTCCATATCATGGGCTTGGAGCAGCCTGCTGACATGACAGGTGAGAACTTGATTTCTGACAATAAGTAAAATACGATTTTATATACCTATAAAAAGTATCTTAAGATACTTGACCAAGTAATATAAGATACTTGCGCAAGTATCTTAAGATACTTTTAAATTTATATTAAGCATGAACGTAAAGATAGAAGACAGCTGGAGACAGCACATAGGTGACGAGTTCGATAAGCAGTATTTTGTCGATCTCAGCAACTTTGTACGAGAGGAATATCTGCATACGCCTTGTTATCCTCCCGGACGCCTGATATTCAATGCCTTCAATCTTTGCCCTTTTGATGATGTAAAGGTGGTGATTATCGGTCAGGATCCTTACCATGAGCCAGGACAGGCTATGGGACTGAGTTTCTCTGTACCCGAAGGAGTCACTTTTCCACCATCGTTGATGAATATCTTTAAGGAAATACAGATGGATCTTGGTATTCCGATGCCTGCTACAGGTGATCTGACCCGCTGGGCCAAACAGGGAGTGTTATTGCTCAATGCCACCCTGACAGTTAGAGCCCATCAGGCTGCGAGCCATCAGCGCAAGGGATGGGAACAGTTTACGGATGCTGCTATCAAGGCTCTCAGCAGGGACAAGGAGCATCTGGTATTTATTCTTTGGGGAGGCTATGCCCGCAGCAAGGCTTCACTCATCGACTCTTCGCGCCATCTGATATTGCAGAGCGTGCATCCTTCGCCATTATCTGCCAACCGTGGCGGATGGTTTGGCAATCATCATTTCTCCCGCTGTAACGAATATCTCAGACAGAATGGGATAGAACCGATACAATGGTAGAGGCAGCAGAAAAGAGGTTATACATATTTATATATACAGGAAACATTTATGAACAAAGACGAACTGCGTATTCTTCAGGTGGGTGATGTGCTGGTATCACCTAATATTATTACTGAAAAATTCTGTTGCGACCTTGATGCCTGCAAGGGAGAGTGCTGTATCGAAGGCGATGCCGGTGCTCCTGTAAGTCTTGACGAGATTATGGAGATAGAGAATATGCTCGATGTCGTTTGGGAAGACCTGTCGGCTTCGGCACAGGCTGTCATAGATAAGCAGGGTGTGGCGTATACGGATATAGAAGGCGACTTGGTGACGAGCATCGTCAATGGCAAGGACTGCGTATTTACCTGCTATCAGGACCTGAAAGACATGAACGACGGGCACACCATACAGAACTGCTGTCTTTGTGCCTTGGAGCGTGCCTATCGTGAGGGAAAATCTAAGTTCATGAAACCCATCTCATGTGCCTTGTATCCCATTCGTGCCAAACACTTTGGCAACGGGGTGTATGGTTTGAACTATAACCAATGGAAGATCTGTAAGGCAGCCGTGAAGAAGGGCGAGGAGTTGAACCTGCCCGTATATAAGTTCCTCGAAGGCCCTCTTGTTAAACGATTTGGACAAGAGTGGTATGACGAACTGTGTGCTGTAGCCCGTGAGTTGGGCTATTAGTAGATTTCCAATCCTTCTATTTTCTTTATCTGACTCTTGCGGAAATGGCGGTCGCCCTTGATGGTGATGGATTTTTGCCGGCTCGTGCTGAGACGGCGGAAGGCTTGTTCGTCCATTTCGCCACTGCAGATATATACCAGTCCGTTTATCTCAAGTCTTTCTCCCTTCTTGGCCTCGCGCAGTGTGATGCGTACGGAGCCTTGGAAGAAACGGTCGAAGTCGTAGTGGAGGCCTAAAGAATCTTCGTATTCGGCAATAGGCGACAGTACATGTCTTAGCCTGTTGACATAGGCAGGGTAAGTGGGTAGTGTGGTGTAGATGCCCTTGGTCTCTTTCAAAAGTCTGTGCACGGGCTTTTCGGATTCTTTGAAGAAGAAGTCGGAGGCTTTCCAGTTGTTGTCATATTGTCTGTTGTCGAAAACCTCTATGGTGTTTCCTATGCTGTCTTGCGTTATCCGGTTGCCTTTAGACAGGCTGCAGCTCCAGGATTCGTCGGCTTGTTGATAGAACGCCGAGCCGTTATGGCTTGTTCCATAATAATCCAATGTTAGTTGTTTGCTGGCAGCATTCTGTGAATATGCTGTAGCCTGAGGGCATGGCGCATACCATACGGCTATGGTATTGGAGTCTGGTCGCAGATAACGAGTCACATCGTAGGTATGCAGAAGGATTCCCTGTGGAGTTGTGTTTCTGTAGTAGACTTCTCTCGATACATTTCTCTCGTTGATATATACCTTGCAGCTGCCCATACTGGCAAAGGTGATATATGCCTGTTGGGGACGGTGCTTGGTGATATAAGTATGGCGGAACATCACCTCGGTGCTGTCGTCGGGAAAGGGATAAGAAATCCAGTGGGTACCGAACTCTTGACTATGCGAGTTCTGTACCCAGATGATGGAGAATATGATACAAATTATTTTGCGTATCATTTATTTGAAAGTTATTATTATCGTCACTTGGTCGCAGCCTTTTATTTGACCGTCTTGGTCTCACCAGCCTTGAAATGCAGTTTCTTCTGCTTGCCGTTGTAGCAAACGGTGAGCATGCCAGCCTGATGGCTGGTAATCTTGGCTTTGGCAACCTTCCGATTCTTCCAACTGAGGTCGATCTTGTAGTTGCCACGCGCCTTGATACCGTTTATCTCGCCAGTATTCCATGCTTCAGGGAGTGATGGCAGCAGTTCCATCGTGTCGCCATCACACTGCATCAGCATCTCACAGATACCAGCAGTTCCACCAAAGTTTCCATCAATCTGGAAGGGTGGGTGAGCATCAAAGAGGTTGGGATAAGTGCCTCCGGAAGAATGGTTCTTTAACGTGTTGGGACTGACATAGCTGAGCAGTTTGCGCAGAATGGCGTACGACTTGTCGGCTCTGTGCAGACGAGCCCACAGACAGATGCGCCATCCTGTACTCCAACCAGTAGAGTTGTCGCCCTTGATCTCCAACGATTTAGATGCGGCTGCAGCAATTTCAGGAGTCTTGGCTAATGTGATATGGTTGAAAGGATACAGACCTAAGAGATGAGACTGATGGCGATGTTGCCAATCCCGGTCGTCCCAGTCGTAGTACCATTCTTGCAGATTACCCCTCTTGCCTATCTGATAAGGATGCAAACGATTGATGGCATCTTGCAGAGTAGCCTGATATGCAAGGTCGGTATTGAGTGCCTTTGCTCCCTTGATGGTATTCCTGAAGAGCTCGTGAATGATGGCAAGATCGGCTGTTCCTCCATATAGGGTGCTTCCCTTGTAGCCTTTTTCTGTTATATATTGTGCCTCGGGTGAGGTGGAAGGGGCTGTGATGAGTTCGCCCGGCTTCTTGGGGTTGTCGATAAGCCACTTCAGCATGAAGTCGGAAGCACCTTTCATCAGTGGGTAAGCTGTCTGGCGCAGGAAGTCGAGATCGCGTGTGTAGTCATAGTGATCCCAAAGAGTCTGTACGAGCCAGGCTCCACCCATGTTCCAGTTGCTCCACTTGGGGCTTCCCTTTTTTGTGCCTACAGGATTACTCATAGCCCATGCATCGGTATTATGTCCGGCACACCAGCCTTCCTCTATACCATAAAAATGCTTGGCGGTGTACTTTCCTGTTACGGCAAGGGCCTTTACCAGTCCTTCTACAGGCATGGTGAGTTCTGAGAGGTTGGCTACTTCTGCAGGCCAGTAGTTCTCTTCCAGATTGATGTTGGTGGTATAGTTGCCTCGCCATGGCGACAGACGGGCTGGTGCCCACAGGCCTTGCAGGTTGGCAGGAACACCCGGAGTGCGTGAGCAACTGATGAGCAGGTATCTGCCAAACTGGAAATAGAGCATCTCGAGATATGGGTTTTGCTCTTGCTTCTTTGTATAGTCGAGGAGTTGTTGCTCCGTGTTGCGCTGAGTGTCGTATCGGGCTCCTTTCAGTATGAAACGGGTGCGGTCGAAAAATTGTTTGTAGTCGTTTACATGACGTTGGCGTAGTTCGGGATAAGTATAGTTGACCAGATGCCAGGCGTCATCTGCCACTTTTTCTATATATGGAGCTCCTTCGGTCACGGGATGCTTGTCGAAACCATTATAGCTGGTCTCGTTTACGAAGTATATGATGGCCTCGCTCACGCCCTGTAGGTGCAGGGTAGAGTCGGTAGGCGTGATACTTCCATCTGTGTTTCGTATGCTCAGTATGGAGCAGAAATGCGTGCTGTTCTCTGGCTCTCCCATGGCATGACCAGTAAGTGTGAGCTGGTTGCCTGAAGCTTTTACCTGATGAGGGATAAGCGATGTAAGCGAGATGTCGCAGTTGATGGCTTGTTTCTGTGATGCGGTGAGCCTAATGGCTATCACTTTATCTGGATGTGATGCGAAGTACTCCCTGGTGTAGCTAACCCTTTCACGGCTATAGCGAAGTGTGGCTATGGCGCTGTCGAGACTGAGCTGACGGTAGTACTGGGTGGCTTGTCCTGGGTTCTGGTCCTTGATGTTGATGATGGCAAGAGGCTGATAATACTCCGAATTGTGCCCTTGCACATGCAGCTGAAGTGAGTCGGCAGCCTTGTAATCTTCTCTGAAGAGTGCTTCCCTTATCTTAGGAATCCACTCGTAGGCTTCGCCTCCTTCCTGCCTGTCAACAGGTTTCCCCGTCCACAGGGTGATGTCGTTGAGGTAAATAGAATCGTTGTTGGCGCCTCCATATATGAGGGCTCCCAACTTGCCGTTGCCTATAGGCAAGGACTCTTCGAAGACTGTTGCAGGCTTGGTGTACCATAAGTTGAATGGCAACTTGTCCTGTGCAAGTCCTGGTAAACTGTTGGCTAAGAGTAGCGCTGAGAAAACAAACTTTCTCATGGTTTTGGGATTTAAGTACTAAAAGGGCGGACATTCTTGATAAGAAGTCCGCCCTGGTATAAATGGTTTAATTAAGCGTCAATATTAGCGTAGGTTGCGTTCTGCTCGATAAACTCACGGCGTGGCTCTACATCGTCTCCCATCAGCATAGAGAAGATCTCATCAGCATGAGCTGCATTCTCGATGGTGACTTGTTTGAGGAGTCGTGTCTTTGGGTCCATGGTGGTTTCCCAGAGCTGCTCGGGGTTCATCTCACCCAAACCTTTGTATCGCTGAGTGTGGATGTTCTTGTCTTCCACGCCTTCGCCATACTTGTCGATAAAGGCCTGGCGCTGCTGTTCTGTATAGCAGTATTCGCTCACCTTGTTCTTGAAAGAACATTTGTACAGTGGTGGAGTGGCGATATAGAGGTGTCCCTCCTCGATAACCTTTGGCATGAAGCGATAGAACAATGTCATAATCAGGGTGTCGATGTGTGAACCATCGACATCGGCATCCGTCATGATAATAATCTTGTCGTATCTCAACTTGTCTGTGTTGGCCTCCTTGCTGTCTTCTCCGTCTACTCCGAAGCGGACTCCGATGCTCTGGATGATGTTCATTACTGACTCCGCTTCGAACACCTTATGCCATTGCACCTTCTCTACGTTAAGAATCTTACCGCGCAAAGGAAGAATAGCCTGATGGAAGCGGTCGCGTCCCTGCTTGGCAGAACCACCAGCCGAGTCACCCTCGACAAGGAAAATCTCGCACTCCTTAGGATCCTTGATAGAGCAGTCGGCCAACTTGCCTGGCAGACCTCCACCTGTCATAAAGTTCTTGCGCTGTACACTCTCGCGTGCCTTGCGTGCTGCAATACGTGCTGTAGCGGCCAAGACCACTTTTTCACAAATCTTCTTTGCCTCGTCTGGATGTTCCTCTAAATAGTCGGTCAAAGCTTCATTGACAGCCTGTTGTACGGCACCCTGCACCTCGCTGTTTCCAAGCTTGGTCTTGGTCTGACCTTCAAACTGCGGCTCAGCGACCTTGATAGAGATGACAGCTGTAAGACCCTCGCGGAAATCTTCAGGTGCAATCTCGACCTTGGCTTTCTCAATTTGCTTGGCTATGGTTGGCTCTGCTTCTGCGTATGCTTTCAGTGTGCGGGTGAGCGCCATGCGGAAACCAGTGAGGTGGGTTCCACCCTCGATGGTGTTGATATTGTTTACATACGAGTGAATATTCTCGCTGTAATCAGTATTATACATGATGGCAATTTCGATAGGAATGCCCTGCTTTTCTGTCTTCAGATAGATGACATCGTCGAAGAGATGAGTGCGGTGACGGTCTACATAGCGAACGAATTCCTTCAAACCGTCCTTGGCATGGAACACCATCTGTTTAGTTTTTCCCTCTTCGTCTGGACGAAGGTCTGTCAGCGTTATCTTGATACCGGCATTAAGGAATGCCAACTCACGCATGCGGCTTGCAATAATATCCCATTTGTATATTGTAGTGGTGAAGATGGTTGGGTCTGGCCAGAACTGCTGGCGTGTACCGCGCTTGTCGGTCTCGCCAATCACCTTTACAGGATAGAGAGGCTTTCCCTTTTCGTATTCCTGCTGGTAGATCTTGCCTCCACGGAACACCTGAGACATCATGTGTGTTGACAGAGCATTAACGCAACTAACACCCACACCGTGCAAACCTCCGGAAACTTTGTAGGAACCTTTATCGAACTTACCTCCGGCATGGAGCACTGTCATTACTACTTCGAGAGCAGACTTGTGCAATTTTTCATGCTCGTCTACAGGAATACCACGTCCGTTGTCTTCTACTGTGATAGAGTTGTCTTCGTTGATAGTTACCTCTATGTCTGTACAGTAACCTGCCATGGCCTCGTCGATAGAGTTGTCTACAGTCTCATTTACCAAGTGATGCAGACCTTTCTCGGAGATGTCACCGATGTACATCGCAGGACGTTTGCGAACAGCCTCAAGTCCTTCGAGAACTTGGATGTTGCTCGCTGAATAATTATTTGCGTTGTTTTGATTTTCTGCCATTTCTTTGTTTAGTATTATTTCCGTGCAAAGATAACAAAAAAAAGCGAGAAAAGGGATAGAATGTTGCTAAAAAACCACAAAAAAGCGACGCTTATTTTTTTTATTTTTCCCTTTTATATTCAAAAGGGTCGTTTATGCTCCTTTTGTGGGTGAGTTCCTGGATGTTTGGTAAACAAATTAAGGCTGCAATCCTTTCGGAATGCAGCCTTATGTATGTTTATCTCCTAATTTGAGATTAGCCCAACTTAGCGATATGCTGAGCAAGACCAGACTTCAAGTTAGCAGCCTTGTTGCTGTGGATGATGTTGATCTTAGCCAACTTGTCTAAAAGCTTCTGAACAGTAGGATACAGCTTTGTAGCCTCTTCCTTATCTGTCATGTTGCGCAACTTGCGAACAGCGTTACGCATGGTCTTTGCATAATACTTATTGTGCAGAGACTTCTTTTTGTCCTGACGGATTCTCTTGATTGATGATTTATGATTTGCCATCTTTTTTTATTATTATATATTCTACTTGTAGTCCCTAGCAGAGTCGAACTGCTCTTTAGAGAATGAAAATCTCTCGTCCTAACCGATAGACGAAGGGACCATTTGTTGTTTGCGGGTGCAAAGTTACTACATTTTTTTTGTTCTCACAAATTTTTTATGTGGAATTTTTCTTCAAATGCATATTTTTTCGTATTTTTGCCATAGTTTTGGTAAAAAAGGCGAGTAAATGGTTATAAAAACGAAAGCTGTTGTGCTACATGTGGTTAAATTCGGTGACAATCAACTTGTTGTTGATTTTCTTACCGAGGCATTGGGGCGTTTGTCTTTTATGATTCGTCTGCCCAAATCGGCGAAGGCTAAGGTGAAGCGTCAGTATTTTCAACCTCTTTCTGTTTTGTTCTTAGAGTTTGATTATCGTCCTAAGGCCAGTCTGCAACGGCTCAAGGATGTTTTCATTGCTGTTCCTTTTACAGATATTCCGGTTTCGCCCTATAAAATGTCTATGGCGATGTTCCTTTCTGAGTTCTTGTATTATACTACACGCCACGAGCAGGAGAACGTTTCCTTGTTCAGTTTTGTAGTGAGCAGTCTGCAATGGTTGGACTTGGCGCGTGAAGGGTTTGCCAACTTCCATATCGTTTTCATGATTCGTCTTACCTTGTTCTTGGGAATTGCGCCTAATGTGGAAGATGCGTCACAAGGTGGTTGCTTCGACCTGAGTGAGGGAATGTTTGTTGCCCCAGCATCTGTGCATTCGATGTTCTTGTCGAAAGATGATTCTTTGCGGATGCGCGATTTGATGAGGCTTCGTTTTCAAACAATGCACCTCTACACAATGTCACGGCAGGAGCGTAACAGATGTGTAGAGGTGATTATAAGTTATTATCGGTTGCACATGCCCGATTTTCCCGAATTGAAAACTCTCCCTATATTGAAGGAACTGTTTGTTTAAGCGAAACTGATGACGCCCTTTACTGGTTCGTCGCCCTCTTCTTTCTTAGTGGTTTCTTGCTGACCGGAGGCGATGTGGCGAATGTCTTCAAGCATCTGACGTGTACGCTTGTAGGTTGGAGTATCTTCCACTTGCATGATGACGTCCTCGTTGTCCAGGTCTTCAGGACGGAAGAGGAAGATATGTGGATGACGCTTGTACTGAGGTGTATTGCCGTCAGAACCATAGTAATGTTTTCTGCGGTCTTCTCGCTCAGCTCTTTTCTCTTCCTGTTCGGCGATTCTGCGTGTCTCTTCCTCTGTATGTTTTCTGAGATGTACGTTCATACCGTCTACATCCTCTATGCCGAATCCTGTTGCAAGAACAGTCACCTTTACCTTGTTGCCCAGCTCGGGGTCGATAGCCAATCCCCATTTCAGTTCGAAGTCGTCGCCAAAGTTGCCCATGAAGTCGTTGACGTCATTCATCTCGTCCATGGTGAGACCTGTGTTGTCTTTTCTCTCACTTGAGAAGGCAATGCTGAGAAGAATCTTCTTGGAGTTGAACACATCGTTGTCGTTGAGCAATGGAGAGTTGAGCGCATCCTCGATGGCTTTCTTTACTCTGCCTTCTCCCTCGCCATAACCTGTACTCATGATTGCCACACCACCATCTTTCAATACTGTCTTCACATCGTTGAAGTCGAGGTTGATGAGTCCGTGTACGGTAATGATTTCGGCGATACTCTTGGCTGCAATGCTCAGTGTGTCGTCTGCTTTGCCGAAAGCATCGAGCACAGCCAGTTCTGGATAAATCTGACGCAGGCGCTCATTGTTGATAACGAGCAGAGCATCGACGTGCTTTGACATTTCCTCAACACCATCCAGAGCTTGGTCTATCTTCTTAGTTCCCTCGAAACGGAAGGGGATTGTAACGATACCTACGGTAAGAATGCCTAATTCCTTGCTTACTCTTGCTATGACTGGAGCTGCACCAGTACCAGTGCCGCCACCCATACCAGCTGTGATGAAGGTCATCTTGGTACCATCATTCAGCATGTTCTTGATGTCGTCCAATGTTTCTTCGGCTGCCTCGCGTGCTTTTTCTGGTTTGTTGCCGGCACCAAGTCCTTCCTTGCCTAATTGGAGATGTACGGGCACAGGAGAGTCGTTGAGAGCCTGATTGTCGGTGTTGCAGAGTACGAAACTCACATCATGGATGCCCTCTTTGTACATGTGATTGACTGCATTACCGCCGCCACCGCCTACACCAATTACCTTGATGATGCTGTTCTCTTTCTCTGGTTCTCCAAAATCCAGAATATGTGGAGTGTTATCTTGCATGATGAATATCTATATTAAATTTGTTGTTTGTATATATATATATTAAAGAGGTGTAACTATTCTTCCTCAGAAATACTGTCTTCGACGAATTTCTTCAAGAATCGGAAGCCTCTGTGGAAGATGCTCTTCTCTTTCTTCTCTTTTTTGATTCGCTCAGCCTCTTCTTCGGCAGCTTTTCTTGCAGCCTCTTCCTCTTCTTCTATTTTCTTACGTGCCTCCTCTTCTGCTTTCTGCTTTTCGGCAGCAGTGAGAACTACGCCTGTTCCAACTGTATCGTTAGGATTTCGTGGAGTCTTATGTACATCATTGACAGTGGTGTGACCATCCTGATTGAACAGGTCGGTGTTGATTTCGTCGCCAGCACAGTTCATATTGCCTTTTGCCAACAATCCAAGAACAGTGTTCATCATTCCGTCGTGGTTGGTGTATCTTGGATCTTTCGAGTTGACTGTCTGGTTGATGAACTTGGCAATTCTAATTTTGTCGATATGAGTGTGCATCTTGAAGGCCCTGCCAATCTCTGGCATATTGCTGCCACCTCCGGTAAGGATGATGCCACCCAGCAGTTTGTCGGCATATTCTGCTGGAACCTGGAACCATACATTCTCCACGATTTCCTCAACACGTGCTTCCACAATCTCGATAAACTTTTTGCTTTCTACTACACGGTCTTTGTCTATCGGGTAGTTGAGTGTCGGGTCGATATTGCTGTTCTCTGTATAAGCCTTGCCATATTTGAGCTTCATCTTCTCGGCATCCTGTTCCTCGATTTGCAGGCTGGTGATGTCTTTTGTGATATTGTTGCCTCCCAGTGGGATGACTGAGAGATGACGCAAGATGCCCTTGCTGTAGACTGATACTGTAGTGGTGTCGGCACCTAAGTCGACAAGCATACAACCTGCTCTCTTCTCAGAGTCTGTCAGTATATGGTCGGCCAATGCCAGAGGTGCAAGATACATCTCGGCAATAGAGATGTGAGCATTCTCGAAACAAGTGTTGATGTTGTTGTAGAAAGTCCTGCGCCACAGGATATTCAGGAAGATGCCCTCGAGGTGAGAACACTGTATGCCAACAGGATCCAGCTGGTGCTGGCTGTCTATCTTGTATTCTTGGGTGATGGCATCAAGGATTTCCTGGTCTGGATAGGTCATGTTGCGGTTGATGTCCATCAACTCGTTGATCATTTCCTGTGTGATGATGGTGTGCTCAGGCAGGTCTTTCACGATCACGTTCTTGATGCTGCGGATAGAACGGCCACCCACACCGACATAAACCTGTCGGATATCTTGCTTCAGTATTGCCTTCAACTTTTTGATGATATTGGTCAGGCAAAGACATGTCTGGTTGATATTGTATATCACACCTTTCCTGATGCAAGAAGACGAGTCTTCCTCCACTGTGGCAAGAACCGTGATGCTTCCATCCAGGTTCTTCTGTCCTGCTATACCTGTCATCTTTGATGAACCAAGTTCAATTGCTACGATAAATTCCTTTGGCATAGTTGTATCTATTTATCTATTTTTTATTTGCTGTGTTGTTTATTGCTGCCTCTTTTTGCAGATAATCTGGTTGTCGAACTCGATGTTGATGTACGAGTATTTGTTCCATCCTGCCTGTGAGAGTCCGTATTTGTAGAATTTCTCCAATCTGTCCATTTTCTTATTGACAAAATTGTTGATATCCTCTTCTCTCTTCCTCTTTGAGCTGCATTCAGGCAGGCGTCCTATATATACAATGTGGTTGCCTACTCTGGGTACCAGTTCTATGCTTCTGTCGGACAGAACATTGATTTGTTCTATCTGGTTTCTCCATAACTCGTTGATCATAAGCGATTTGCTTAATAGTGAGATGTAGTTCTGTGCAAACCATTTGTTGATCTGCCCTGTCGCTACAATGAGGTCGCTTGTATATTTGGTATTCGGCATCACCTGATAGTGGTCGTCAATATAGTAGTCCTTGTTGTTGGCGCTCTTTATCCGCACGATAGGCATTCGCTGTGTCAGATGGATGTCGACAAGGCCGTTTTGTGTCTTGTAGCATTCTGCTGTCTTGACAAAAGGACTGGTCTTCAGTGTCTCTTCTATTTTGCGGGCACTGATGTCTGTCATCTTCTTCTTCAGAGGGTACAGTTGCTTTGCTTCTAACCTTTTCTTTATTTCTTTAGCGTTCAGAAAACCATTCGTCATCTCGTCTTGTATGTTGATGTTCACCTTTGTGCAGACTTTCTTGCTTTCATCAGGTTTGTTAAACTTGGTGATAGCGAAAGTCAGGTAAACGCCGAGCATGAGGTCGAGCAAGATGATAATAGTCTTCTTCCAATTGATGCGCATTATATTTTTTCCTTTAGAATTTTTTCTATTTCAGGGACATAGTTGTCCAAGTCGCCAGCTCCGAGTATGACGAGCACGTCGAAGTCTCTGCTTCTTACGAGGTCGAGCACATCTTCCTTATGAATCATACTCTTCTCTACGCCTGGTTTGAGGTTGTCGTAGATGAGTTTGGAGGTGACTCCTGGTATAGGTTGCTCTCTTGCAGGATAGATGTCGCAGAGGATTACTTCGTCGAGCATGCTCAGACTGTCGGCAAAGTCCTTGTAGAAATCTCTTGTACGGGTGTACAGATGAGGCTGGAAGATAGCTGTTATCTTACGGTTCTTGTACAACTCGCTTAGGCTCTTTGCACTCTGGTAAATCTCCTTGGGGTGATGAGCATAGTCGGAAAGCAGTACCAACTTGTCGGTCTTAATCTTGAAGTCGAAGCGGCGAACCACTCCCTCGTAAGTCTTCATGCCCTGTCGCAACTCTTCTGCTGTGCAGCCATTGAGCTGTGCCATGGCCATAGCTGCCACTCCATTTTCTATATTGATAGGAACGGGTTGTCCTAAGATAACACCTGGCACGTTCTCAATAGGAGAAACAAAGTCGAATGTGATTTCGCCGTTGTCGATCTTGATGTTCTCGGCATGGAAGTCTCCTTCGTCGAGGCTGTATTCATATACGCGAACGCCTTCCTGTACATGCTGTTTCATCTCCAGGTTTTTGTGGATGATGAGGGCACCGCCAGACTGGATGAGTTCTGTATAATGGCGGAAACTCTCCAAGTAGGCTTCCTTTGTGCCATAGATGTCAAGATGGTCGGGGTCGGTAGCTGTAATGACGCTCATCCAGGGACGAAGCCAGTGGAAACTGCGGTCGAACTCATCAGCCTCAATGACTACATAGTCGCTCTTGTCGGACAGGATGTAGTTGGTTCCATAGTTCTTTGAAATGCCTCCGAGGAATGCGTTGCAGTCGATATGACTCTCGTGCATGATGTGTGCGCACATGGTGGAAGTGGATGTCTTGCCATGAGTACCGGCCACGCATAGTCCTTTGTGTGTGCGGGTGAGTGTGCCCAATACCTGAGCACGTTTCTCGATGGTGAATCCATTCTGTTGGAAGTATACAAGCTCCTGATGGGTGGCGGGGATGGCAGGTGTGTAGATGACCAGCGTGTTCTTGGCATCCTTGCATGCTGAAGGAATCAGTTCTACATTCTCCTCATAGTGGATGAGCATACCTTCCTTTTCCAGTTCGTGTGTCAACTCGGATGGAGTCTTGTCGTAACCGGCTACGGTGAGCCCTTTCTTTAAGAAATATCTGGCGATGGCGCTCATTCCGATGCCGCCTGCTCCTACGAAATATACTGCTTTTATATCTTTGATTTCCATTATTTTGTTGCTAATTTTATGACTTCGTCGGCGATGACGTCGGCAGAGTTCTTCAGTCCTAATTTCTTGATATTCTCGCTCATAGATGCGAGTTTCTGTGCATCCTCAACTATGCCGACAGCCTTCTTGATGAGTACTGTCGGTGCGTCGGCATCCTTCACATAGATGGCTGCATCCTTGTTGACCAGTGCCATGGCGTTCTTGGTCTGATGATCTTCTGCTACATTCGGGCTTGGTACCAAGATGACAGGCTTGCCGATAAGGCAGAACTCGCTGATACTGCTGGCTCCTGCACGACTTATGACAAGGTCGGCTGCCTGATAGGCTGCCCCCATGTCGCTAATGAAATCGGTAACCTTCAGCATAGGAAGGTCTTTTTCTTTGAGCTGATTGACGATGCTCTCGTGGTAGTACTTACCTGTTTGCCAGATAAACTGTACGCCACTTTTTTCTATGATGTCCAGGTTCTGCAAGACACTTTCGTTGATGGTTCTTGCACCTAAGCTTCCGCCTACGAGCAGAATTGTCTTCTTCTCAGGGTCCAGACCGAACTGCTTGCGTGCTTCCTCTTTAGTGAGAGTAGTGCTCAGCACATTCTGTCTTACGGGATTACCTGTCATGATAATCTTGTCAGCAGGGAAGAAACGCTCCATTCCCTCATACGCCACACATATCTTCTGGGCTTTTTTTGCCAGAAGCTTGTTGGTTACTCCGGCATAAGAGTTCTGCTCTTGAATGAGGCAGGGAATACCTTTGCTGGCACACACGTTGAGAGTTGGACCGCTTGCATAGCCTCCAACTCCTACTGCTGCCATTGGCTTGAAATCCTTGATGATCTTCTTAGCCATTCTTTGGCTTTTCCAGATTCTGAAAAGTACAGCGAAGTTCTTGAGCAAGTGTTTGCGGTCGAATCCGCAAATGGGCAAGCCTTTGATCTCGTATCCTGCTGCAGGGACACGTTGCATTTCCATTCTGCCTTTAGCCCCGACAAACAATATTTTTGCATCAGGACGCTTGGCTTTAATTGCGTTGGCAATAGATACGGCAGGGAAGATGTGTCCACCAGTTCCACCGCCACTAATGATAATTCTTAGCTCGTTATTCATATTTTTTCAGTTTCTATCGCAAAGGTAAATAAAAAAATCCATTTTATGGCATTTTTTATTTAAAATGTTGTTCTTTTTTATGCTGTAGCCAATTTTGGGTCAGTCTGCCTGTCATCTGCTCCTTCTTTCTTCTTGGCAGTTCTGCTGATGCTTAGGATGATACCCACATACATGCAGTTGATGATGGATGATGTTCCTCCTCGGCTGATAAGAGGAAGTGGCTGTCCGGTAACAGGAGCGAGTCCTACGGCTACTGCCATGTTGAAAAGGGCCTGTGTGACGAGAAGAATGGCAAGTCCCATGGCAAGAAATGCCGGGAAATTGTTCTCACACCGGTTGGCTATTCTTCCTGTTCTGAAGAGCAGGATGATATATAGGAATGCGACAAAGAGTCCTCCCGGCACCCCCATCTCCTCAATGATGATGGCATAGATGAAGTCGGAGAAGGCCTGCGACAGGAAGTCGCGTTCTACAGAGTTTCCCGGACCTTTGCCCATGACGTTGGATGAGGCAATGGCAATATTGGCATGAGCTACCTGAGCATCCTTGTCAAGGTCTACCTCCTCTGGCGACACAGGCTTTGTGTCGAGGAAGTGGTCGATACGGGCTTTCCATGTATCCATACGGTGGAACATCTTCTGTACGGTATTCTTCTTCTCAGGTTGCTCTGTCGCTACCTGTTCGGTAAATGTGTCGTTTGTCTTTGCCAACTTCTCTTCGTCATGCCCCAACAGCATGACCATCGAGATGGCGAAGACGATGGTGAGCAGTACAATACCAGCAAGCTTTCCGAGCAGTTTACCAGGCACTCTTCCTATGATCATCATGAAGAAAATGGTGATACACAAGAGCATGGCTGTAGACATATTCTCGAGCATGATGGGGAAAATCATAACGGCGCTGATTGTCAGGATGTATTTGAATGCCCGCTTGTCAGCTCCGTTCTCGTTCTGCATGGCACTTAGAATCTGTGCTACTGCAAGTACGAGTGTTCCCTTGGCTATCTCGGAAGGCTGAAACTGGATGCCCACGAGGCTGATCCATCTGGATGCGCCATTGGTAGACTGTCCAGCCAACAGTACCCACAGAAGTAAGACTATAGAGATAAAAATCATGAAAGGAGTCACGATTTTGAAATACTTGCACTTGACCTTCAGCATGCAAATCATGACGAAGACACCGCCAACCAGGATAGCCATGTGCTTGATGACTGGCCCCATGAAGTTTCCGCTCTTGTACGACAGCGTACTTGAGGCTGAGTAAACCTCAATGATGCTGATCATACAGAGGAAGAAAAACACCATCCAGATGACTTTGTCTCCCTTGAATATGTTACCTATTTTGTTGCTCATTTCTCTTTTTTGTCTTCCTCTTTGTCTTTAGTCTTTCTGTCTTTTACAGTTGTCGGGCAAGTGTCTTGAACTGTTCGCCTCTGTCTTCCATGTTTTTGAACAGGTCGAAGCTTGCACAACATGGACTCAGCAGAACCGTGTCGCCTTCTTTTGCCATCTTGTGGCAAGCTGCGATACAGTCTTTCATGCTGTGAGTATCACAAACAGGAATGCCAAGACAGTCGAAGTTGTCGTGCAACTTTTTGTTGTCGGCTCCCAAATATACCAGTCCTACACACTTTTGCTTTACCAGTTCTGTGATGTGGCTGTAGTCGTTGCCCTTGTCCTTTCCTCCCAAAATCAGGATGGTAGGTGTCTTCATGCTTTCGAGTGCATACCAGCAGGCGTCTACGTTGGTAGCCTTTGAGTCGTTGATGTATTGCACGCCGTTCACCTTGCATACTTTCTCCAGGCGGTGTTCCACGCCAGGAAAGTCGCCCAGGCTCTTGCGGATCGTAGCCTCGTCAATTCCTGCAATATGGCAGGCAAGTCCTGCTGCCAGGCTGTTGTAGATATTGTGTTTGCCTGTAAGGCTCAGCTCAGCTTCTGGCATGGTGAAAGGAGTAGGGTAGTCGAGTTTGTAGAGTCCGTCCTCTATGTATCCTACACATCCTTCCTCCTTGTTCTCAGCAAACGGACAGATTTTCGACTTCAGATTGTATTTTTCAATCTCTTTCTTCACGATGGGATCGTCGTTCCAATAGATGAAACTGTCTTCTTCTGTCTGATTTTGTGTGATACGCATCTTGGCGTCCACATAGTTTTGCATGCAGAAGTCGTAACGGTCCAGGTGGTCGGGTGTGATATTGAGAAGGATGGCTATGTTGGCGCGGAACTTGTACATATTGTCAAGCTGGAAACTGCTCAGCTCGATGATGTAGTACTTGTGTGGCTCCTCTGCAACCTGGAGGGCAAGGCTGTTTCCGATGTTTCCTGCCAGACCTGCATCCATGCCCGCCGCCTTGAAGATGTGGTATATGAGTGATGTGGTTGTGGTCTTGCCATTGCTGCCAGTGATGCACACCATCTTGGCGTCAGTATATCTTGCGGCAAACTCTATCTCGCTGATGATAGGTGTGCCCTGCGCCATCAGTTTCTGAATCATGGGAGCCTCTTTAGGAATACCCGGGCTCTTGATGATTTCGTTGGCATTCAGTATTTTCTCTTCTGTATGGTGGCCTTCTTCCCATTCTATCTGGTGGTCATCAAGCAGTTTTTTATATTTGTCCTTGATTTTTGACATGTCGGATACAAATACATCAAAACCTTCTTTCTTGGCAAGTACGGCAGCTCCTGCTCCGCTTTCGCCAGCACCTAAAATTACAATTCTACTCATGTTTTTTATCTTATCTTCAATGTTATAATTGTTAAGGCAGCAAGAATGATGGTGATAATCCAGAAACGGATTGTTATCTTTGATTCGTGGATGGCACCATGTGGCTTCTTGATGAGATACTTACACTCAGGGTCGAGCTGGCTGTCCTGTGTTCTGAAGTTGTCGTGGATAGGCGTTCTCTTGAAAATGCGCTGCTTGATACCTTTACGCTTGCCTAATTTATAGTAGTATACCTGTACGATGACGCTGAGGCTTTCTACGAAGAAGATGCCACAGAGAATAGGCAGCATGAGCTCTTTGTGGATGATGATGGCTCCCACGGCAATAATGCCGCCAATGGTCAGCGAGCCTGTATCGCCCATGAATACTTGTGCGGGATAGGCATTGTACCACAGAAAGCCAATCAATGCTCCAATGAAGGCGCAGAAGAATACTACGAGCTCCTCGGAGCCAGGTATGTACATGATGTTGAGGTAGGCGGCATATTGGATGTGGGAAGACACATAGGCCAGTATGCCCAATGCCACACCTATGATGGCAGAGTTGCCTGCACACATTCCGTCCATACCGTCATTCAGGTTGGCTCCGTTGGATACAGCGGTCACGACAAAGATAGTCATCAGGACGAAGAGAATCCATCCTGCTGCCGTCTTGTATTTGCCGCAGAATCCCATGATGCGTGAGTAGTCAAGGTTGTGCCCCTTGATAAATGGTATGGTGGTCTTCAGCGACTTGGTAGACTCTGCCCTGTGCTTGACGACCATCTCCTGTCCCTGACGCTCGATGGCTAAGTTCTCGTTCATCTTGACATCAGGTGAGGCCCACAGCACCAAGCCAACGATAAGTCCGATGCCGAGCTGTCCCACTATCTTGTATTTTCCTTTCAGTCCTTCCTTGTCGCGCTTGAAAATCTTGATGAAGTCGTCCATACCTCCCAGGAATCCCAGCCATACGGTGGTGATGAGCATCAGTATCAGATAGATGTTGCGCAAACGTCCCAACAGCAGTACCGGTATGAGTATTGCCATGATGATGATGACGCCACCCATGGATGGAACTCCTATCTTCTTGACACCAAATGGGTCGATGCTGGCATCGCGCTGAGTTTCAGTTATCTGCTTGCTTTTGAGATATTTGATGAACTTCTCGCCAAACCAAGCAGAGATAACCAACGAAAGAATGAGAGCCAGGAGGGCACGGAAAGATATGTAACCCCACATGTGGGAGCCGGAAATGCCCCATTGCTCTAAAAATCTAAAGAGATAGTATAACATTTTCTTCTTTTATTATTTCTTGTTAATACCGAAGATGCCGCGAATCACTTCCTTGTCGTCGAAGTGGTGTTTCACGCCCTTGATTTCCTGGTAGTCCTCGTGGCCTTTGCCTGCCACCAGAATCACATCGCCCTTCTTTGCCATCATGCATGCTGTGCGGATGGCCTCTTTGCGGTCTACGATGCTGATGACTTTCTTCATCTGCTGTTCGTTCAGACCAGCCAACATGTCGTTGATGATGTCCTGTGGCTCCTCGAAACGGGGATTGTCGCTGGTGATAATCACCTTGTCGCTTTGTTTGACGGCTTCTTGTGCCATGAGTGGTCGCTTGCCCTTGTCGCGGTTTCCTCCTGCACCACATACGGTGATGACTTCTCCCTTTCCGTTGAGCACCTCATGTATGGCATTGAGCACATTCTCGAGAGCATCGGGAGTATGAGCATAGTCAACGATGGCTGTGTAGCCTTCTGGTGACTGGATGGGTTCGAGACGTCCGTTCACGCTGTGCAGTGTGCTCAGTACTACAAGCACATCTTCTGGCTTTTTGCCCAGCATGATGGCTGTGCCATATACTGCCAGCAGATTGCTTACGTTGAATTTACCGATAAACTGCACGCCTACTTCTCTGCCGTCCACATCTAAGTACATGCCTCCGAAGTGGCATTCCAGGATTCTTGCCTTGAAATCGGCCATGCTCCGTGTAGAGTACGTCTTGATGGTGGCTTTTGTGTTCTGTACCATGATCATGCCGTTCTTGTCATCGGCATTGGTAATGGCAAAGGCCGACTTTGGCAGACCGTCGAAGAAGGCCTTCTTGGCATTGCGATAGTTCTCGAAAGTCTTGTGATAGTCGAGATGGTCGCGTGTGAGGTTGGTAAAGATGCCGCCTGTGAATGTCAGACCGCCGATACGCTTTTGTGCTATGGCGTGCGAAGAGCATTCCATAAAGGCATACTCGCATCCTGCTTCTACCATCTTGCTCAGCAGGAGGTTGAGCTCGATGGGGTCGGGAGTGGTGTGGTCGGCAGGAATAGCTTCGTCCTCGATATAGTTGCAGACGGTAGACAGCAAGCCGCACTTATGTCCGAACTTGCGGAACATATTATATAATAAGGTGGCGATGGTGGTCTTTCCGTTTGTTCCAGTCACACCCACCAGCTTCAGTTTCTTGGATGGATCGCCATAGAACAGGGTGGCAACTTTTCCCACTGCGTCCTCTGTAGATTCTACTTTCACGTAGGTGACGCCTTCCACCTTCTCCTCAGGCATGTCTTCGCACAGAATGGATTTGGCGCCAAGCTCGATGGCTTTGGGTATAAACTTGTGACCATCTACTTGCGTTCCCTTCATGGCAACGAACAAATGGCTATCTTTGATTTTTCGAGAGTCAATGTTCACTCCTGTAACCTCGGTCTCCACATCGCCTGCTATTTCAACAGGCTGAATGTTCTTGAGTAAATCTTGTAGTTTCATATTCTGTTTCTTTGATGTTTCTATACATTATTATATATTATAGGTCGAGTGTGAGTGCGCAGACTTGTCCTTTCTTGATTCTTGTTCCTGGTACAAGACTTTGTTTTACTACTTTTCCACGACCGTAAATTCTGGTCTTTATGCCTCGGCTTTCCATCATGAAGATAGCGTCTCTTGCTCCCATGCCCGATACATCGGGTACGGCATTCTTGCTGTATTGCTTCTCCTTGATGAGCAGTACTTTCTTCTTTCCTTCCTTCTCGGCCTTTCCCCATATAGGATTGCCTGTTGCATAACTGCCCGACCAATTGGTGGCGGTGTTTATTCCGAGATGCTTCAGCACATAGTCGGCAGCCAGTATGTTGCCCGACTTTACGTCTGGCAAGAAGACTGAGGCTGAGTCGCGGGCATCTTTCACATCGAGTTTCAGACTCTGTGCCATGATGCCTTCTGAAATTTCATGAAAGACCTTTCCACTCATCGTGCCGCCCGAAGCTGGGAGTCCCGATTTCTGAATGCAGACGATGCAGCTGTATTGAGGAGCATCGGCAGGGAAATAGCCTGCGAAACTGACGAGGTAGTTTGTCCCTCCGTTCTTGTATCCTCCCGCACCTTTAGATATCTGGGCTGTACCCGTCTTGCCTGCCACCTTGAAATTGGGTGAGCCTGCCTTACGTCCCAATCCTACACTTACCACTTGTTCCAAGATGGTCTGCAGTTCTTTGATGCTTTTTTCCTTGGCTATCTGTGGTCGCATGACTTCTACTGGGAACTCTTTGAGGGTTTCTCCGTTCTTCACCACTTTGGTGACGAAGCGCGGACGAACCATCTTTCCGTTGTTGGCTACTGCGTTGTAGAATGTCAGCGTGCTGATGGGCGGAACCTGTGTCTCGTATCCTATACTCATCCATGGCAGGGCAGTCTTGCTCCAGTTGACGTATTGTCCACGGCTGTTCTTGCGAGGCATACGGATGATGGCAGGTGTAGAGCCCACCAATGGTATTCTCAAATTGTCTCTCAGTCCGAGACGGTCTATTCCCTGCACAAACTTCTCTGGATGTTTGTGGTAATGGTCGTCTATGATTCGGCTTACTCCGATATTGGAGCTGTACCACAGGGTCTCCGCAAAGGTAAGCATTCCGTAGCCTCCCTTTCTCCAGTTATGGTCTTTCATGTCTCGACCATACATGTTCCATACGCCGTTTCCTGTCTCCACTCGGCACAGGGTGTCAACCACTCCGTCGTCCAAGGCAACAAGCAGCGAGGCTGGCTTGAATACAGAGCCTGGCTCCAGCAAGTCGCTGACGGCATGGTTTCTTACTTCCCGATATTCGCCGTCATCACACTTCTCCAGGTTGACGATGGCTTTCACATCTCCCGTATGCACTTCCATGACGATGGCTACGCCCACATTTCCGTTGATTTCCTTCAACTCCTGCTCTAATGAGCGTTCTGCCAGGTCTTGCATGCTCACGTTGATGGTGGTCACGATGTCGGCTCCGTCTATAGGTGGCGTGTCGGTAATGTTCAGGTATTTGTTAAGCACTTTCTTGCGCTGCACGATTCCGTTGGTTCCTCTCAGGATGGAGTCGTATGAGAGTTCCAGTCCGAAGCGGGCTGTATCCTTGGCACCAAACAAGGCTCCGATGGTTCTGCCAGCCAGTCCTCCGAATCCACGTGTTCGGGCGTTGTATTCTTCCCAATGGAAACCGCTGCTGTTCTTTCCCAGGTTGAATACCGGCAGGGCTTTCACCTCGGTGAATGTGTTGTAGTTGATGCGGCGTGGATATAATGACCAGTGTCGGCTTTGTTTCTTTCTTCCCTCGTCTATGTGTCGCTTGAATTCGGTGAATGTCAGTTCTGGGAAAATCTTACTCAGCCCCATACAGATGGAATCTTCCTTGACGTCCCACAGTGAGTCGTTGCCAGCTTCTTTGAGTGCCTTGAAGTCCATGAAGAGCTTATACTCAGGCAGCGAGCTGGCCATCAACTGTCCGTCGCAACTAAGGATGTTTCCTCGGGTAGGCTTCACGGTTACAGAATCTTTCTTCTGTCGCTGTGCCACCTTCATCCAGTAGTCGCGCTTGGCTGTTGCTATGTATATGGATTTTCCTACGATGCAGAGTGCAAAGACCGTCATGACGATGGCTATGGCGCTGTATCGTGGCATCACTCTCTTATTGTCAAATTTACTCATTCTCCGGTACGTTTATGATGTATGGTGGCTGGGTGGCAATGTGCAGGACGCTGTCTTTGTTGTTCTGCAGCATTTTCAGCACGTTGCTCTCTCGGCTTCTTTCTGTTATCTGGCTGCTGCTCGACAGGGCTTTGTATTTGGCGTTCTGCAGTTCCTCCTGCAGTTGGTCTATCTCTATCATGTCCTGTTGTATGCTGTATCTGTTGGATATGTATATGATGATAAAGAACACCACTAACACAATGAGCCATATCTGCCGGCGTATCACTTGTGCCGTCAGAATGTCGCCGCCCAAAATCTTTCTTAGGGTGAAGCTCGACGATAGGGGCGCCTCGTCTTCTATGGCTTGTTTGGCGATGGCTTCCTTGAACGACTCCTCGTGTTCCTCTTCCTCAGCCGGCTCCTTTGGGTCGTCTGAGTCTTGCGAGTCTTGGGGCTTTTGTGAGGCTTTCGTTTCTTTTGCCTCTTTTGCCTTCTTGCCCAGCTCTTGAGGAGCGGGTGTCTCGGCTGTCTTGCTGTCGGCCTTCGCTTCCTGGTCTTCCTTTATTTCTTTTTCTTTCATCTCTTTTCTGCAATTCTAAGTTTGGCGCTTCGGCTTCTTGGGTTTCTCTCTTGCTCCTCCTGGTCGGGGATGATGACCTTGTTGTTGATGAGTCTGAAGGGAGATTCTATTCTTCCGTAGAAGTCCTGCACCACTTTTCCCTCTGGGTTTCCCGTCTTCATCACGTTTTTCACGATTCGGTCTTCCAGCGAGTGGTAAGTGATGACCGACAGTCTTCCGCCTGGTTTCAGGATTTCTGTCGCAGCCTTGAGCATTTCCTTCAGGGCGTCCATCTCGTGGTTTACCTCTATTCGCAGGGCCTGGAACAGTTTGGCCATGTCTTTTTTCTCTCGCTCGCGCTTGAAGAAAGGCTCCACTACGTGTATGAAGTCGGTTGTTGTTTCTATCTTTTGGTCGCTTCTTGCTTTGACGATAGCTGCAGCTATGCGCCGGGCGTTGCGCAGTTCGCCGTACAGGTAGAAGATGTCTGCAAGTGCCTCCTCCTCGTATTCGTTTACGATATCGGCAGCAGTCTTGCCCGCTCTTTTGTTCATTCTCATGTCGAGCGGAGAGTCGAAGCGGAAGGAGAAGCCTCTGCTCTCATCATCGAAATGATGGCTCGATACACCCAGGTCGGCAAGCAATCCGTCAATACCTTCCTCGCCATAGTAACGCATCCAGTTCTTCAGGTATCTGAAGTTGGAGCATACGAAGGTGAAGTGCTCATTGGGGATGACGTTCTGTTCGGCGTCGGCGTCTTGGTCGAAGCTGTACAGGTGACCGTTGTCGGCTATTCGTGAGAGTATCTCCTTAGAGTGGCCTCCGCCTCCAAAAGTAACGTCCACATACACTCCTCCAGGATGTATGGACAGACCGTCTACGCTTTCTTTGAGAAGCACAGGCACGTGGTATGTATTGTTGTCGATTAATCGCATGTGTACCTATTTAAATAAGAATTCGGGTTCAAAGGTACACAAAAATCCTCATATCTGTTTACTTTTTCTTGCAAAATTTATAAAACTTAATAAAATGAGGTCGCTTTTTGTCTTGTGTCAAGAGTTGGCGAGAGTTCTTTCTGAATGCTTAAAGTGAGCTTCAGACATAAAAATGAAAGCCAAAAGCTATATAAATCGACTGTTTTTTCATCAAAAACATCGTATTTTATCATTTTTTCATAAAAAATGGCACGTATTTAAAAAAGTTGAGTTATTTTTGCACGTACTTTAGATGTTTTTACAGCAAACATGAGCGAATCTATAGAGAAAACGATTGACATAAGCAGGATTTTGAAGAGCAAGATGGGAGCAAAGGCAAAGTTTGTGCCCTCTTTTCTTGTGTCCTGGCTCAAGAAGACCGTTCACGAGGATGAAGTGAACCGCTTCTTGTGGGAAAGTCGTCATCTTCAGGGTACCGAGTGGCTTACTGAGTGCGTGAAGTATCTCAAGATGAACATACAATTGGAGGGAGTGGAGAATCTGCCCGACAAGAACGATGGCAAGCTTTATACCTTCGTGTCCAATCATCCGTTGGGAGGACAGGACGGCGTGGCGCTTGGCTCCATCATTGGCACTCATTATGACGGAAAGTTCCGTTATCTTGTGAACGACCTGCTTCTTAATCTGCCAGGTCTCAAGCCCGTCAGTATAGGCATCAACAAGACGGGACGCCAGAGCCGTGACTTCCCCCGTATGGTGGAGGCTGGCTTCCAGAGCGACAATCACATGCTGATGTTCCCTGCAGGTCTCAACAGCCGCAAACAGCCAGATGGCAGTATTCGCGACTTGCCCTGGAAAAAGACATTTATCTCAAAGAGTGTGGAGTATCAGCGCGATGTGGTGCCTATCCATTTCAGCGGACAGAACTCGGAGCGCTTCTATCGCATCGCCCGATTCAGCGACAAGTATTTGCCTTTCAACTTAGCCATGCTTTTCTTGGTCGACGAGATGTACCGGAACGTGGGAAAGGACTTCCGTATCGCCTTTGGCAAGCCCATACCCTGGCAGACCTTCGACAAGAGCAAAACTCCCACAGAATGGGCGCAATATGTAAAAGACAAAGTTTACGAATTATAGAAAGTTACATCATAGATTATGGAAGAAGATATAATCCAGCCAATAGACAGGGACTTGTTGAAGAGTGAGCTCACTCCCGACAAGCAGCTTCGTATGACAAACAAGAGTCATAACGAAATCTATATCGTGACAGCCAATGACTCTCCCAATGTGTTGAAGGAGATAGGCCGTCTTCGTGAAATCGCATTCCGTACAGCAGGAGGCGGCTCGGGCAAGTCGATGGATTTGGACGAGTTCGACTTTGGAGATAATTGTTATAAGCAGCTCATCGTGTGGAATCCTGAGGCCGACGAGATTATTGGCGGTTATCGTTATCTCTTGGGTAAAGACTGGAAACTCGATGCTAAAGGACAGCCTATATTGGCTACGAGTCATATGTTCCATTTCTCAGACAAGTTCCTTAAGGAGTACATGCCTTATACCGTGGAGTTGGGACGTTCCTTTGTCTCATTGGAATATCAGAATGTGCGCATGAACAGCAAGAGCATCTTTGCGCTCGACAACCTGTGGGATGGTCTGGGAGCTCTTACCGTGCTCTATCCCGAGCTGAAATATTTCTTTGGCAAGATGACGATGTATCCGTCTTACATTCGCCGTGGTCGCGACATGATTCTCTATTTCCTCAAGAAGCATTTCGATGATAAGGAGAATCTTGTTATCCCGATGAAACCATTGAAAATAGAGACTCCAGAGAGTGAACTGAAGGCGCTCTTTACCGAAGATGACTTCCGTGCCGACTATCGCATTCTCAATCGCGAGGTACGTGAGTTGGGCTACAACATTCCCCCTTTGGTGAATGCTTATATGAATCTCAGTCCTACGATGAAGCTTTTCGGCACAGCCATCAATTATGGTTTTGGTGATGTGGAGGAAACTGGTATTCTGATTGCTGTCGACGAGATCTTGGAAGAAAAGCGTGTGCGCCATATTAACAGCTTTATTGCCGAACATCCCGAGGCACTGAAGATAACAAGTGGTGCCAACAATATTATTTATAAGGAAAAGGAAGGCGAGTAAACCTTATCCGTTTTATAAAAGACATTCAACTTCCGAGTGGTGTGAAAGTTGGAGAAGTAAAACAAGATACTAAAAAAGCGCTTCGTTCATTCGAGGCGCTTTTTTAGTATCTTGTTTATGAATGTCTGCGATTTTTAACTTGCTAATAAAACGAAGTTGCTTGTGATGGACAATGCAAGAACTTGTTTTTTCTATTTATTCTGCAGAAAAGCTTTAGTATATATATTCATCGCGGCGCTATGGTTAACTGCGAAAAAATAATTTCCCAGTTGGAAAAAAATATTTTTCCAGTTGGGCAGATTCTTTTTCCCAGTTATGTGGCGCTTTTCGGACAGTTATTGCATGATTATACAGTATAAATATGCGCTCGTGTTTCCCGTTTCTCTCTCTTACGCCCTATACGATAGGCAGGCTGATACCGTTTATCTTCTGATAGATGTCGAGGGCGTAAATGTCGGTCATTCCGCTGATATAGTCGATGACAGCCATGATTCGCTCCTCTATATTCTCGTTGTTGATGTCGTACTGACTGCTTACCCGTCGCAACAGTTGTTGAGAGTCGAAACGTTCGGGCGTGATAGCTGCATTGACAAACACTTCCATAAGTGTAGCCATAATCTTGTAACCTGACAGTTCGATGTCGAGTACAGGCTTGCTGTGGTAAATCTTTGCAAACGAAGTCTTCTCGCATTCTTTGTAGGCATTTCGCTGTTGCTCGGCGATATGGTCGATGAGGCTTCCCTCGAATGTTCCTGCCAAAATCTCCTTCTCATGCTCCAGAAAGGCCGTTACACATTCGTTCTCCAGTCGGCCGATGGCGCTGGCTCTCATGTAGACCACCTTTTCGTTCTCGTCGGTCACGCCTTCTTCCTTGATTCGTTCCTTAATCTTATTTTGGGTTTCCTTGTCGAAGAATCCCAACAGTAGTCTCTCCGTCTCTTCGTAAGACAGGATCTTGAGTTTGTGGGAGTCTTCGATGTCCATGATTTCGTAGCAGATGTCGTCGGCAGCCTCTACCATATATACCAACGGATGACGGGCGTATCTTAGAGGCTCACCAGGTTTTGACTTGCAAAAAATGCCCAATTCATCGGCCACTTTCTGGTACGAGTCCTTTTCCAAGGTGAAGAAACCGAACTTGCCATGACTTCCTGCCAACTGGCTGGCGAATGGATATTTTACGATAGAAGCCAGCATGGAGTAGGTCATGACGAAGCCGCCTTTACGTCTTCCCTTGAACTGGTGGGTCAGTATGCGGAAGGCATTGGCGTTGCCTTCGAAGTGAGTGATATCTTGCCAAAACTCCGGTGAAACCAGCTCTTTTACTGCTTTTCCTGCTCCCTCGCTGAAGAAAGTCTGTATGGCTTTCTCTCCAGAATGGCCGAAAGGAGGATTGCCCAAGTCGTGTGCCAGGCAGGCTGCGCTCACGATAGTTCCTATTTCCTCAAAGAGAGTATCCTTCAGTTCTGGGCGCTTTTCTATGATACGTTTCGAGATGTCGTTGCCCAACGACATTCCTACACTCGATACTTCCAGACTGTGGGTCAGTCGGTTGTGTACAAAGATAGAACCAGGCAAGGGGAAAACCTGAGTCTTGTTTTGCAGTCGTCTGAAAGCCGACGAGAAGATGAGCCTGTCGTAGTCGCGTTTGAACTCCGACCGGTCGTCGTGGCGCTCGGCATGCTTATGCTCCTGTCCGAAACGCTTGTTAGATATGAGTTTAATCCATTCCATATCGCAAAAATACAGCAATCCTGACACAATACAAAATAAAAAAGCATTTATTTTTTATAAAATCTATCATTTTCGTCATGAAAATGCCTAAATGTGCCCGAAAAACATTATTTTTGCATCTTAAAAGAATGAACATGATGAAAGTACAAATTATCAACCGTGGACATCAGCCGTTGCCAGCTTATGCCACACCCCAGAGCGCAGGTATGGACCTGCGTGCCAATATCGACGAATCTATCGTGCTTCACCCCATGGAACGCCGGCTCGTACCTACAGGTCTTTTCATGGCTTTGCCAGCAGGCTTCGAGGCACAGATACGTCCTCGCAGTGGGTTGGCATTGAAACATGGCATTACTGTTCTTAATACCCCAGGCACTATTGATGCCGATTATCGAGGCGAGATCATGGTTCTGCTCATCAACTTCTCGCAGACCGACTTTGTCATCAATGATGGTGAGCGTATTGCCCAAATGGTGATTGCCAAGCACGAAAATGCTGAATTCATCGAAGTAGAGACGCTCGATGAAACCGAGAGAGGTGCTGGTGGCTATGGTCATACAGGTGTAAAATAAATATAGATACATACAATTAAATCTGTTGTGAATAGAATCAATATTTTGAGACAAGTATTCTTGGGCTTCATAAGCTTTATGGCATTCCTGACAGCTATGCCCGTGCAGGCTGCCGATGGTTTGACGGGCAATGACCGCAAGCGTTACGACTACTTCTTTCAGGAGGCGGCCCGTCTTCAGGCTTTGGGTCGTTACGGCGATGCGTTCGAGCTTTTTGAGCATGCCCGCAAGATCAATCCACGTGCTGCTGAGGTGTATTTCTATCAGTCGATGTACTATCAGCAGATGAAGCAAGACTCCTTGGCTCAAGACTGTCTGGCGCGTGCCATCAACTTGGCTCCATCCAATCTTACCTTTCGCGAGCGGATGGCACAGTATTATGTTGCCAACCAGCAGTACGACAAGGCTATCGAAGCTTATGAAGGCATCTTCGCTCAGAATCACGACAATACCGATGCGCTCTATATGCTGTTGCGCCTTTATCAGCAGCAGAAAGAATATCCACAGATGCTGAAAACCCTCAACCGCTTGGAGACAGAAGAGGGCGAGAACGAGAAGTTCACGCTTGAGAAGATGCACATCTACGAGTTGATGAACGATTCCAAGTCAGCCTACAAGGAACTCAAGTCGCTGACCGAGGCGCATCCGCTTGATATGATTTATAAAACCATGTTGGGCAACTGGCTTATGGAACACCAGCGCCGGAAAGAGGCCTACAAGTTGTTTACCCATGTGCTCGAAGAAGAGCCTGACAACTCGTATGCCCAGATGTCGCTCTACGACTATTATAATGCCACCGACCAAAAAGAACAGGCTCACGCCATGCTCGACCGCATTCTGTTGGGCAAGAAGACCGACCTGGATACCAAGTTGATGATGATTCGCTCGTTCATACAGGATAACGAGAGCCATGGTGCCGATTCAACCCAAGTCATCGCTCTTTTCGACAGAATGCTGGCTCAGCCCAAGCCCTCGGCAGACATCGCTGAGTTCCGTGCAGCCTATATGAATATTAAGAAAATGCCGATGGATACGGTCAATGCCGCTTACCGCAAGGTGCTCGAGATAGCTCCCGACCGTAGTGAGTCGCGCATCCAACTCATTCAGAATCTATGGGAAAAGAAAGACTATGACGAGGTTATCCGCCTGTCTAATGCTGCCCATGACTATAATCCGGAAGAGATGGTATTCTATTACTTTGGCGGTATGGCGCACTATATGAAGCATGAGGAAGATGCCACGCTCGAAGAGTTCCGCCGCGGAGTGGGACAGATCAACAGCAAGAGCTCTCCCGATTTGGTTTCCGACCTTTATATGATCATGGGCGACATCCTTCATGGAAAGAACCGTCAGGCAGAAGCTTTTGCCGCTTACGATTCCTGTCTGCATTGGAAACCCGACAATGTTCCAGGACTCAACAATTATGCTTACTACATCAGTCAGACGGGCAAGAACCTGCAGAAGGCAGAGTTGATGAGCTACAAGACCATCAAGGCAGAGCCCAAGAACTCCACCTATCTTGATACTTATGCGTGGATTCTCTTTATGGAGGAACGTTATGCCGAGGCCAAAACCTATATCGACCAAACCTTGGCGTATAGTGATTCAACGGCCGACAACAGTACCGTTATTGAGCATGCAGGCGACATTTATGCCATGAACGGACTTACCGACCAGGCTGTGGCCTATTGGCAGCAGGCACAGAAAGGCAGCCAGGACCCTGATGCTCTGAAGGTGAAAATCGAGTGCAGGAAATATATGACAGAAAGTGAAATCATTAAATATAAGCGAAAATGGAAAAAAACAAAATAATGAAACTGGCAGCATTCTGTCTGCCCTTGATGTTGCTGGCATCGTGTGGCACCAAGAAACAAATTATCTCTGATGGCGTGAGCAACAAGAACTTGCCACATCAGGAGGTGAAAAGTGTAGAGACCGAACGCATGCAGAAACTGGCTTTTGTACAGAAGGTGTCCGACAATCAGGTGTACGCCAAGAACATTACGGGCAGCATAAACTTCACCATCCGCATGGGAGAGAAGAAAATTTCGGTAGATGGTGCGCTTCGAATGCGTAAGGACGATGTGATACGTCTACAGTTGTATGCTCCCATCCTGGGCTTTGAGATTGGCCGTCTGGAGTTTACCCCCGATTATGTGCTCATCATCGACCGTTATCACAAACAGTATATCAAGGCCGACTATAATCATGTAGACTTCCTGCAGAAGCAGGGCATCAACTTCTATTCGTTGCAGGCGCTGTTCTGGAATCAGCTTCTCTTGCCTGGAGCCAAGCAGGTGAAGGAGTCTGATCTGAAGAAGTTTGATGCCGATTTGGCTGTAGAGGGAAACGAAGTGCCAGTCACCTTGAAGAATGGCAACATGACGTATGCCTGGACTTCCCAGCGTGCCACAGGTCGTATAGACAAAGCCGACGTTGAGTATGTCAGTTCGCAGCATGGCACATCGGGAGTGCATATTCGTTATGACAACTTCCGCGCCGTAGGTGTCAAGATGTTCCCAGCCTTGTTGGATATGACTCTTGTCACTAATGCAACCCGCCAGAAGAAGGAGGTCAATCTCGTTATCAAGATGAACGAGGTGAAGACCGACAGCAACTGGGAGTCGCGTTCCGAAGTTTCGAGCAAGTACAAGCAAGTATCGGCAGAAGACGTGCTGAATAAAATAATGAGTCTGTAAATGAAACGTATATTATTGATTATTCTGGCCTTGTCGTTTGTCTTGACTCCTTATGCGCAGAAGACTGCACAAAGAAAGAAGACTGCCACAACGGCAAGAACGGTAAGAACCCAAAAGAAAGCCCCAAATAAGAAACCTGTGAAAAGGCGCCAATCCAAGGCTCCCACATGGGCAGAGAAGAAAGCCGCCTATAGCAATGCTTCCATTCGAGGATTGCGGGGACAGCGTGCCAACATACAAAAGAAAATCAAGGAGCAGGAGAGAGCTCTCCGCCGCAATCAGGCCGACGTGAAGAAACGTCTGCAAGACCTCATGGTGCTTAATGGCGAAATCGACCAGCGACAGAAGAACATCGATGGTATACAGCAGGATATCCACCACATCGATGGCAATATAGGCTTGCTCAATGCTCAGCTCAAAACCCTTGAACAGCAGTTGCAGGACCGAAAGAACAAGTACATCCGTTCTATGCGCTATATGACCCGTCATCACTCCGTGCAAGACAAGCTCATGTTTATCTTCAGCGCCAAGAACCTTACGCAGATGTATCGCCGCCTGTCGTTCATACGTCAGTATTCTGCCTATCAGAAGGCACAGGGCGAGGCGGTAAAGGCCAAGCAGAAGCAGGTGACTGAGAAGCACAAGCAACTGCAGGTGGTGAAGGGACATAAGAACAACCTTTTATATAAAGGTCAGCAAGAGAAAACTGCGCTCGAAGGCAAGCAGACCGAGCAACAGCAAGTGGTGCAGGGATTGCAGAAGCAACAGAAAACCATTCAGGCTGTTATTGCTGATCAGCGCAAGAAGGATGCTGCTATCAATGCGCAGATTGACCGTCTGATAGCCATTGAGGTAGAGAAAGCGCGTGCCCGTGCGGCAGCTGAGGCTAAGCGTAAGGCAGAAGCTCAGGCGGCAGCACAGCGTAGGCGTGAGGAACTGGCTCGTCGAAAGAAACAGGCCGAGGCTGAGGCGCGTGAGAATGCCCGCCGTATAGAGGAGGCACGGCGCAAGGAACGTGAGGCCGAGTTGGCTCGTCAGCGTGCTGCAGAAGAGAATCGTAAGGCTCAGGAGTTGGCTCGTAAGGCCCAGGAGGAAGCTCGTCTGCAAGCCGAAAACAGTGCTAAGGCCAGAGCTCAGGATAAGGCACGTGCCCGTGCAGAGAAGGCTGCCCGTGAGGCTGCTGAACAAGCCAACCGACAGGCCAGAGCTGAACAGGCTGCTCGTGAGGCTGAGGCCGACAGACGAGCTGCAGAGTTGAAGGCAAAAACTGATGAGGCACGCAACCGCAAAGAGTTGGCAAGCGCCCGCCGGGAAGCCAATGATGCTGCTACTCTCAGTACGGTAGACCGTATGCTGAGTGGAGGTTTTGAGGCCAACCGTGGTCGCCTTCCTATGCCTATCTCAGGAACTTACAAGATAGTGAGTCATTTCGGACAATACAATGTACAGGGTCTTTCCGGCGTTACCCTCGACAATAAGGGTATCAACCTTTTGGGCAAACCCGGTTGCGTGGCTCGTAGCATCTACGATGGAGAGGTAAGTGCCGTCTTTGGTTATGGAGGTATGTGGAATGTCCTTGTTCGCCATGGTGCCTATATCTCTGTATATTGTAACCTCAAGTCGGTGAGTGTTCACAAGGGCCAGAAGGTAAGTACCCGTCAGGCTTTAGGTGCCGTAGGTGCCGACAATATCCTGCAGTTCCAGTTGCGCAAGGAAACAGCCAAACTCAACCCCGAGGCATGGCTTGCCCGTTAATGTAAACTTCTCTAACTTCCGTACATGCGAAAGTTAGATTAAAATATTCTTTGAAGGAGAGGTAGTACTTACTTGCCCAAGTGAGTACTACCTCTTTTTTGTATTGCATCAATAATATGGTGGATTTCCTTGAAATCGTGCAAACGATTGCTCATGGAATAAGCATTTTTTTCCTGATAAACTAAGTGGTCTATCAAAACTTATTTCTATTTTTGCCAACGTTTGAACTAATAACTTATCAACTTAACATATTATTTTATGCAAAAATTTTCTACGATGCTTTGTACTTTGGCAATGCTTTTCGGCATGATGATGGCTCCGGGAAATGCTCTCGCTGCTGTTACTGCCGATGACTATACGCCAACGGTTACTGAAGATGAGGTCTCTGTGTTCTTGGAGACAAGTTATGACAATGCCAAGATTTGGGCATGGAATGACAAGGTAAAACAGTTTACTACAGCTGCTTGGCCTGGAGATGCCATGACCCTGGTGGGAACTAAAGGTGGCAAGAATGTCTTTAAATGGACATATACAGCTGGTACTGAAATTCCTACTGGTGTGATTTTTACTCATGATGGTGGGCAGAAACTGAATGGCGGTGATCAGGAATACGTTAACCACGGCTACTATGTAGAAGGTAAATATGAAAAGACAATTACCCCTGGCCCTGAAGGCAAGGTAATGGTCTTCTTCGATAATTCCACAGCCAACCTCGCAGATGTATATTGCTATATCTACGACGGTACAAAGGCGGCTCAGGAATGGCCTGGATTGAAGATGAGTCTTGACAACGAGACTGAGTACAATGGCAAGAAGGGCTATTATACAGTAGAAGTCCCTGCTGCTTTTGTCACAGGCTATTTCGTAATCAACAACGGACAGAATGGCTCTGTTCTCACAGGCGAGACGGTTTACGTAAACGGACAGGCTTCGTCTATCGAAAACACCGTTCTTCAGGAGGTGCAGAAGGCAGAGGACAATGCTTGGTACACCTTGACAGGTATGCGTATCGGCAAGCCTGCTCAGCCAGGTCTCTATATTCACAATGGTAAGAAAGTAATCATCAGAAAATAATAGCAGATTATGAAAAAGACAATCAATTATGGTCTCCTGATGTTGGTGATGCTGTTCAGCATGGCATCCAACATCTTTGCAGACAACAAATACGGTCTTAAAGACAATATTCAGGATGGTGTCATCCTTCATTGTTTCGACTGGACGTTGGCAGATATCCAGGAAGAAATTCCTAATATCGCCAAGGCAGGTTTTACTGCCGTTCAGACTTCTCCTGTTCATGAGAGAGCAGGTAAAGGATCCGTCTGGTATGATGTTTATCGTCCATACGATTTTAAAATAGGTAATGGACTTGGTTCTGAAGCAGACCTGAAGGCCCTCTGTGCTAAGGCTCATGAGTATGGTGTCAAGGTAATTGTGGATGTTGTTGCCAACCATACCGACCATCCTAACGTGGCTGAACGCTTGAAGGACGAGAGTCTTTATCATGAACGATTTGGTGTGGGTAACTGGCACGACCGTCATCAGGTGACATTTGGCATGATTGGTATGTGGGACCTCGATACCAACAATCCTACTGTGCAAGCCATCATCAAACAATACATCCAGGATTTGAAGGCCTGTGGTGTGGATGGTATCCGTTGGGATGCTATCAAGCACATTGGTTTGCCTTCTGAGGGTGACTCTTTTATGCAGAATGTGGTGGATCAGGAGATGTACAACTATGGTGAGATCCTTGACAGTACTGGTGGTGATGATAATGTCCTTTTCCCAGAGTATCAGACCTACATGAGTATTACTGATAATGGTTATGGTAACGGATTTGCCAATTCCTTTGCCGGTGGTTCTATCAACGAGTCAGTAGGTAATTTCAATCAGAGAAAGGCAAAGACAGAAAAGTTGGTTTATTGGGGTGAAAGCCATGATACTTATGCCAACGATGGTGGTGAGTCAAAGAATAAAAGCCAGAATGTTATCGACCGTGCGTATGCTGTTGTTGCAGGTAACAATGGAGCTACCGCTCTTTATTTCTCCCGTCCTGCTCAGAAGGCAAAGAATGATATCAAATTTGGTGATAAGGGAAGCGTTCATTTCAAAGATGCTGAAGTAGCTCAGGTAAACCACATGCACAATGTTTGTGCCGGCGAGCCTAACTATTATGTAAAAGGTAATGGCGTTTGTGCTCAGGTTCGTAAGAGTGGCGCTATTATCGTATTGGGAAGTGGTTCTGACCGTGACGTGACTGTAGCCAATGGTGCTGGCGACGGCAAGTGGCTCAAGTCTGGTACTTATAAGGATATGGTAGGCGGTGGTGCTTTCACCGTCAATGCTTCTACAATCTCTGGTCATGTTGGCGAGTCAGGTATTGCTGTCATCTATAATGCTGGTCCTATCGTGCTGACTCCTGAGGTTGTTTTTAATCCAGCTGATGGTACGGCCTTCTCTGATGAGTCTCTCACTGTGACAGCTACTCCTTTGAATGCTGTTTCTGCCTGGATTCAGGTGAATGATGGTGCTAAGCAGACTTTTACTGCTGCCAAGCAGTTTACTGTAGGTGCTGATGTTGCCTATGGTAAGAATGTCACTATCACTTGGGGTGCAACCGACAAGGAAGGCAAGACAGAAACAGGTTCGGTCACTTACAAGAAGGTGAAGGCTTACGTTCCAGAATTGGGCAAGGCTGATGAAATCTCCTGTTTCTTGGAGACATCCAATGCGGCAGCAGCCGTATATGTATGGAATAACAAGGTTAGTCCTGTAATTAAGTATGCTGGTGCATGGAATGAGGCTATCAATAAAAAGTTGCCTCTTGTAGGTAAGAGTGTTTCTGGAAAGAATGTCTTCAAGTGGACTTATGATGGCACCGAGACAACTACTCCTACTCAAATCATTTTCTTGGATGGTAATGGAAATAAGATAACTGCTGACGTGGAGTTTGTCAACCACGGCTACTATGTTGACGGAACATACAGCACTACTGTGACCAAGGTACATGAAGATGAGATCGTTGATCCAGAGTATGTTTACTTCGATAATGCTTCCAACTGGGAGAATGTTTATTGCTACTTCTATAATGGTAAAACATCTTCTTCTGTATGGCCAGGTGTAAAGATGACTTACGATGCTTCTGCTTCTCATAATGGTAAGACAGGATGGTATAAGGCAACGATTCCTACAGCATACCTCAATGCTAAGTTCTTCATCAACGATGGTACTGCTGGTACTCCTATCAATGGTGCAAATGCTTCTGCTGAAAAGGTAGTAAACGAAGGTGCTGTAGTGGCACCAACTCCAACTCCAGAACCAGAACCAGAGCCAACTCCAACTCCTGAGCCTGAGCCAACTCCAACACCAGAACCAGAGCCAACTCCAACACCAGAACCAGAGCCAACTCCAACACCTACCCCTGATCCACAGAATCTGGATGCTCAGTATCAGACCAATCCAAATGGTGCAGGTGTTAAGAAAACCATTACTGTAGATGGTGATATTAGCGATTGGGATGAGAGTATGATTATAGCACAGGGTGCTGCCAATGACGACCCACGTGTATATATGGATGCTGCCATGCACGAGATTCCTGTCGATCTCTATGCGCTTTATGGTTGCTATGACGATAATAACCTCTATCTGATGTGGGAGATGACCAATGTTCAGGATGTGGTAGCTCCAGAAGCTGATTACCCACTCAGTAATAATGGTGTCCTGTTCCCTAATTACAATATGCCATTCTTTATCGGCATCAACACCAACAATGCCTCTACAAGAATAGGCAATCATTGTAAGACTACAGCAGGTGGAACTCTATGGGATAGTGGCATTACTTGCGAAAGCCCAGTCAACAAGGTGGTGGTATTCTCAACCAATAACACCAATGGCCCATTTATTTATGGTGGAAGCAGCGCTGGACTGAATGCTTTGGAAGAGGTTGCCTATAAAGAGACAGGTGTTGTTGTGAAGTATGGTATGGGTATTCTCAGCAAGACGATAAAGGGTATTAAAGAATGCTATGGTGAGTCACAAAACCGTCTTATAGGCGATATGACAAAGGGTACATCTACTTATGTCGATTTCAATACCTTAGGACACGAGTCTTCCAAATACGATTTCCATTACGAAATCTCGATTCCTTTAGCTAAGCTTGGTGTTACAGCTGCCGATGTGGCAAGCAAGGGATTGGGTGTGATGTTAGTAGCTACCTTTGGTACAAGTGGTATGGACTGTCTGCCTTACGACACAAGTATGAGCGATAATGCCGATCAGTCTTATTCAAGAGATCCTTCTACTACAAAAGAGAAGGAAGATGACGACAATATCACCGTTCCTTTCGCTTATATTGGCAAGTCCTTGTAATGTTATATAGATAAGGTATAATAAATAATATAATAGATGAATAGAGCAGAGCTCTTAGATGGCAGCGCCATCTAAGAGCTCTTTGTATTTGGCAATAGCATCAGCTATTTCGCTTATTCTGATAAACTCATCTGCGGAATGGGAACGGGAGGATTCGCCCGGACCTAACTTGAACGAAGGGAAGTGCATCAGCGACTGGTCGCTAAGGGTAGGACTACCGAAAGGCTTCATCCCCATGGCTACACATTTCTTAATAAGAGGATGCTCGGGGTCGATACGGGATGATTTTAGACGGAAACTATGAGCCTTTACTTCGCTCTTCAAGTGCTGGCAGATAAAGTGATAGACTTCCTCATTGTCATAAAATTCATTGGTGCGGATATCTACCAGCATCGTACACTTGTCGGGAATCACATTGTGCTGGGTTCCTGCGTTGACTACGGTAAGTGTCATCTTGGTAGGACCTAAGAAAGGACTCACCTTCTCAAAGTTGTAATCACGAATCCAGCGCATGTCGTCCAATGCCTCGTAGATGGCATTCACGCCTTCGTTTCGGGCTGCATGTCCGCTTTTTCCGTGCGCTATCACGTCTAATACCATCAGTCCCTTCTCTGCCACGGCAGGCTGCATGCCCGTAGGCTCACCCACAATAGCCAGGTCGATTTTTGGCAAGAGAGGCAAGGCTCGGCTGATGCCGTCTTTGCCAGACACTTCCTCTTCGGCCGATGCTAAATAGATAAGGTTGTAGTTCTGTGTTTTCTCTGTCAGCATCCGGAATGTCTGCAGTAGTGAGCACAGACCGCCTCCACAGTCGTTGCTGCCCAGACCATAAAGCGTGTCGCCCTCTATTGTAGGAGCAAAGGGATCGCGCCTCCATGAATCGACAGGCTTCACGGTGTCTATATGGGCATTGAGTAGCAAAGTGGGCTTCTGCTCGTCGAAGTGTGGGTCAATCACCCATACATTGTTGGCTTCACGATGTGGCGTGAAATCATAGTTGCGAAGGGCTTTTTCCATGATGTCGGCGGCATCCTTCTCGTTGCGACTTGTCGAAGGGGTAGCAATCAGCTGGCTGAGCAACCCGATGGCGTCTCTTACATATTCCTCTTGTGTCATCATATCTGTCTCTCTTAGTCTTATTTGTGATGCAAAGTTAAACTAAAACGGGATAAGGACAAAATAAAATTCCGATTTATTTTGTTTTCTTAATGTTTTCTATTATCTTTGCATCCAATAATTAAACATTATGCTTATGCAAGTCAAAAGTCATCTTTCGGTACTGATTCACGATTTGGCCAATAAATACGGCGATAAAACTGCACTTACGTTCAAGAAGTTTGGCAGCGACAAGTGGCAGTCTGTGTCATGGAATCAGTTTTCGCTGAGAGTGAAACAGGTGAGCAATGCTTTGCTGAACATTGGTGCAAAGCCGCATGACAAGATTGCTGTTTTCTCCCAGAATTGCGTGCATTATCTCTATACCGACTTTGGTGCTTATGGCATCAAGGTGTGCTCGATTCCCTTTTATGCTACCAGCAGCGAGCAGCAGATACAATATATGATTACCGACGGACAGGTGCGCTTCCTCTTTGTAGGCGAGCAGGATCAGTACGACAAGGCACATCGTGTCTTTGCTCTCTGTCCTTCGTTGGAGCGTATCATCATCTTCGACTCCAGCGTGCGCATCAGTACTCACGACCCGGCTGCCCTTTACTTCAAGGACTTCATCAAGTTGGGCGAGAACCTGCCTCGACAGACTGAGGTGGAGGCTTTGTATCAGTCGGCAAGCATGGATGATATGGCTAACATCCTTTATACCAGTGGTACTACCGGTGACAGCAAGGGAGTCATGCTGACCTATGGACAGTATGATGCTGCCCTGAGAGCCAACGACGAGGTAGTGCCTGTTTCCGAGAAAGACCGTGTCATCAATTTCCTGCCATTTACCCATATCTTTGAGCGTGGATGGGCTTACCTCTGTTTGAGCGAGGGAGCACAGTTGTTTATCAACACTTATCCGCACGAGATTCAGGAGAGCATGCGCCAGGTACATCCTACCTGTATGTGCAGCGTGCCCCGCTTCTGGGAGAAGGTGTATATTGCCGTAAAGGCCAAGATGGATGAGGCTGGTTCTGTACAGAAGAAACTTTTCTATCATGCTCTTGCCGTAGGTCGCAAGCGCAATATAGAGTATATTGCCAATGGCAAGCGTCCTCCTTTGACACTCGAGTTGGAATATAAGATTATCAACAAGACCATCCTGAGCATGGTGCGTAAGCAGTTGGGCTTGGAACATCCTAATATATTCCCCACAGCAGGTGCCTATGTGAGTCCGGAAGTCGAGGAGTTTATTCTCTCTGTCGGTATCGGCATGGTCGTAGGCTATGGCTTGACCGAGAGTCTTGCCACGGTATCGTGCGTGCATCTCGGCAAGAAGTTTACCATCGGTTCTGTTGGTCGCCCTATCTCCAGCATCCAGATTAAGATAGGCGAGGACAACGAGATATTGCTCAAGGGTCCAACCATTACAAAGGGGTATTATCATCGCGACACCACCAATGCCAAGGTGTTCGATGAGGAAGGCTACTTCCGTACTGGCGATGCTGGATATATGAAGGATGGCGAGCTGTTCCTCACCGAGCGCATCAAGGACTTGTTCAAGACTTCCAATGGCAAGTATATCGCTCCCCAGCAGGTGGAGTCGCTGTTGCTTGTTGACAAGTTTATCGACCAGGTGGCTGTCATTGCTGACCAGCGCAAGTTTGTGTCTGCACTCATCGTACCGGAGTTCCGACTTGTTGAGGACTGGGCACGCGAGCATCATATCGCCTTTAGCAGTCGTGAGGATCTTTGTGCCAACGAACAGGTGAAGAAAATGCTGCAGGAGCGCATCAATACCTTGCAACAACAGTTGGCCTATTACGAGCAGATCAAGCGTATCACACTCTTGCCTCATCACTTCTCTATGGAGTCGGGCGAGTTGACCAATACGCTGAAGATCCGCCGCCCTATTATCAATAAGAACTATCAGGCAGAGATTGACAAAATGTATGAGGAGTAATATGCAGCATAAGGCTATTGGCTAAAAACTCCTTTGAGACTGAAGAAAGAAGCGGTAACGGATTTGACTGCTATAACTTCAATAATTTATAATAAATTAATGATAACAGCTGACCAATTGAAGGATGTGATGGAGCGTGCTGACGCCCTGCATCGCTATCTCAATATAGACCAGAAACAGGTGGAGTTCGAGGAAGAACAACTCCGCACACAGGCTCCCGATTTCTGGGAGGACCCAAAGTATGCCCAGGAACAGATGAAGAAAGTGAAGGGTATACAGAAGTGGATAGACGGCTACAAGACCGTGCGCCAGTATGCAGACGAACTGCAGTTGGCTTTCGACTTCTACAAAGACGAAATGGTGACCGAGGAAGAGGTAGACGCCGACTACGATAAGGCCATCAAGGCCATAGAGGACTTGGAGTTGAAGAACATGCTGCGCCAGAAGGAAGACCCGATGGACTGTGTGCTGAAGATCAACTCAGGTGCCGGTGGTACCGAGAGCCAGGATTGGGCTTCCATGCTGATGCGTATGTATATGCGCTGGGCTGAGGCTCATGGCTACAAAGTGACCATTACCGATATACAGGAAGGCGATGAGGCAGGTATCAAGAGTGTTACCATGACGATAGAAGGCAACGAGTATGCCTATGGTTATCTGAAGAGCGAGAATGGTGTGCATCGTCTGGTGCGTGTGTCGCCTTTCAATGCTCAGGGCAAGCGTATGACCAGTTTCGCAAGTGTCTTCGTTACGCCGTTGGTCGACGAGACTATTGAGGTATATGTAGACCCAGCCAAGTTGTCATGGGATACCTTCCGCTCCAGTGGTGCCGGAGGTCAGAATGTCAACAAGGTGGAGTCGGGTGTGCGTCTGCGTTATTGGTATACTGATCCCGACACAGGCGAGGAAGAGGAAATCCTCATCGAGAATACCGAGACGCGCGACCAGCCTAAGAACCGTGCCAAGGCTCTGCTTCTCTTGAAAAGTCAACTCTATGACCGCGCCATGAAGAAGCGCCTTGAGGCGAAGGCGAAGATAGAGGCAGGCAAGAAGAAGATAGAGTGGGGAAGTCAGATTCGCAGTTATGTGTTCGATGACCGTCGTGTCAAAGACCATCGCACCAACTATCAGACATCCGATGTCGATGGCGTGATGGATGGCAAGATAGACGGATTCATCAAGGCTTACCTGATGGAGTTCCCCTCTGAGAATGAAGAATAGTAATAACCTAATAATATAGAACGACTATGAGTAGTAATAAAGAATTAAGAAAGTCAAAGCATGCTGCTTACGAGAAGAAGCAGGCTGAAAAGGGTGAGAGAATCATCAAGTGGATATTTTTCGTGCTGATAGCATTGGCCATTTGTTTTGCCATCTATTCGGCTACTATCGTGTAACGGATTATATCCTGACATAACAGAAATAAAAATGAGTGGACTGGAAATAGAGAGAAAGTTCCTTGTCAAGAAAGGCGACGCATACAAGAGCGCCGCCTTTTCTGATAGTCATATTCAGCAGGGCTATATCCCTGCGCAGGGAGCTACGGTGAGAGTGCGCACACGCGACGACAAGGCTTACCTTACCATCAAGGGTAAGTCGGTGAATGGTGGCATGACGCGTTATGAGTTTGAAAAAGAAATCACGCTCGACGAGGCACAGCATCTGCTGCAGTTGTGCCAGGGTGGCGTCATCGACAAGCGCCGCTATCTGGTAAAGAGTGGCAATCATGTCTTTGAGGTCGACGAGTTCTATGGCGACAACCTGGGACTGGTCATGGCAGAGGTGGAACTGGGCAGTGAGGATGAGGCCTACGAGAAGCCCGACTTCATAGGTCGTGAGGTGACGGGCGACAAACGTTTTTACAATTCTCATTTGCTTGTCAATCCCTTCTGCAAGTGGCGTGACAGTCTGCCGGAAGAATAGTTTTTTACTGATTAAGTAACCTTGCTCTATTAGTATCAAGTTGCCTTTTTGCAGTCAATTTGCATTTTTACTTTCAATTTATACGTTTATATGCAAAATATTTTATAATTTTGCAGTCGTATTATGGAGAAAGGATAAAAATGACAGAATTAGATAGAGGTAGTTTTGGTAGCAAGATAGGATTGATTCTTGCTACTGCGGGTGGTGCTGTAGGTTTAGGCAATGTATGGCGCTTTCCTTATATGGCAGGCCAGGAAGGTGGTGCTGCCTTCATCTTGGTTTATATAGGGTGTGTGCTCCTTTTGGGCATTCCCTGTATGATTTCCGAGTTTATCATAGGCCGTCATGGTGCTTCGAATACAGCCCGTGCCTATACCAAGCTGTCGAAAGGAAAGGCCTGGAAGTGGGTGGGCTACTTGGAGGTGCTTACCGGTTTCCTTATTACGGGTTATTATGCCGTCGTGTCGGGCTGGTGCCTACAGTATGTATATGCCAGCATCATGGGCGAGCTGCATGGCGATCCAACCTTTGTAGCAGAGTACTTCAAGGAGTTCTCTGCCGATCCTATACGGCCTGTCATGTGGACGGTAGTCATCTTTCTGATTTGTCATTTTGTGATTATTCATGGTGTTCGTGGAGGTATTGAGAAGGCATCAAAGATTATGATGCCCGTCTTGTTCATCCTCCTGCTTATCATCGTGGTGGCAGCCTGCCTGTTGCCTAATGCCGGAAAGGGCGTTGAGTTCTTGCTGAAGCCCGACTTCTCCAAGGTGGACAACGGCGTTTTCTTGGGTGCCTTGGGGCAGTCGTTCTATTCGCTCAGCATCGGTATGGGTTGTATCTGTACTTATGCTTCCTATTTCAGCCGACAGACCAATCTGTTCAAGACAGCTCTGCAGATATCGGTCATCGACTTCATGGTGGCTATACTTGCCGGACTGATGATCTTCCCAGCGGCTTTCTCTGTGGGAGTTTCGCCCGACAGTGGCCCGTCGCTCATCTTCATCACCCTGCCCAATGTGTTTAATGAGGCTTTTGCCGCAGTACCTGTCTTGGGCTGGGCTATCTCGCTGTTGTTTTATGTTCTTTTGTCTTTGGCGGCTCTTACATCGCTCATGTCACTCCATGAGGTTAACACCTCTTTCTTCTATGAGGAGCTGAAGATAGGCCGCAAGAGTGGCGCTTTGATTGTCACCGTGTCTTGTGCGGTGATAGGTGCTTTCTGCTCGCTGTCTTTAGGGGCTACAGATGCGCTCACGTTTGCCGGCAAGTCGTTGTTCGACTGGTTCGACTTTTTCACTGGGCAGGTGTTCCTGCCTGTAGCAGGCTTCCTTACCTGTCTGTTCATAGGTTGGTATGTGCCCAAGAAGCTGGTCAGGGACGAGTTTACCAACTGGGGAACATTGAAGGGAAATCTCTTCTTCGTCTATCTGTTCTTGGTGCGTTTCGTGTGCCCAGTACTCATCCTTTTGGTATTCCTCAATCAGTTGGGACTTCTCGAAGGCATTCTGTAAGGGGGTAATCAACCATATCAACCGTATAAAAAAAGAAAAAATGGAAAACAGCAGAGGCAGCTTCGGCAGCAAGTTGGGCGTGATCCTTGCTACGGCAGGATCGGCAGTGGGCTTGGGCAATATATGGCGCTTTCCCTATATGACAGGGCAGAATGGTGGCGCAGCCTTCATTCTTATCTATCTGGTGTGTATCTTTATGTTGGGCATTCCCGGCATGGTGGCTGAGTTTATCATCGGTCGTCATTCTGCTGCCAATGCTGCGCGGTCGTACAAGAATCTTTCCAACGGCAAGCCCTGGGGCGTTATCGGCTACATGGGTGTCTTTACTTCCATGATTATCCTGGGCTTCTATGCGGTAGTGGCTGGCTGGTGCCTACAGTATCTCTATGCCAGCATCATGGCCGAGGTGCAGGGCGATCCCAATTTCGTAAAGGAGTACTTTGCCTCTTTCTCTTCGGATGCGGTGCGGCCCACTTTGTGGACCATCGCCTTCATCCTGCTGACTCATGTGGTCGTGGTCAAGGGTGTGCGCAATGGTATAGAGCGTGCTTCCAAGATACTGATGCCGCTGCTCTTTGTGCTGTTGGTGGTGCTGGTAGTTGCTTCCTGCTCTTTGCAGGGAGCCTGGAAGGGTGTGGAGTTCTTGCTGAAGCCCGATTTCTCTAAGGTAGACCCGAATGTGATGATAGAGGCTTTGGGACAGGCTTTTTTCTCGCTGAGTCTTGGCACGGCCTGCCTTTGTACCTATGCCTCCTACTTCAGCCGTCAGACCAATCTTCTCAAGACTGCCACACAGATAGCTTTCCTCGATACGTTGATAGCCATCCTGGCAGGACTGATGATTTTTCCTGCGGCATTCTCTGTGGGCGTGCAGCCCGACAGCGGTCCGTCGCTTATCTTCATCACCCTGCCCAATGTGTTCAATGAGGCTTTTGCTTCCATGCCTGTGGTGGGTTATGTCATCTCGGTGCTTTTCTATGCCCTGCTTGTGTTGGCGGCGCTTACCTCTACCATCTCCATGCACGAGATAGGTACGGCTTTCTTCTATGAGGAGATGCATATCTCCCGCCGTGGTGGAGCCTGGATAGAGACGGTGGCTTGTTGTGTGATAGGTATTTTCTGTGCCTTGTCTTGTGGTGCGGTTCCCGAACTCACCTTCTTTGGCAAGTCGTTTCTCAACTGTTGCGACAATTTTACGGCACAATGGCTCATGCCGATGGCTTCTTTCTTCACCTGTATCTTTGTGGGATGGTATATTCCTAAGAAGGTAGTGCATGACGAGTTTACCAATTGGTCAACCCTTCGTGGCAGGTTCTTTGGCGTTTATCTTTTCATGGTTCGTTTCGTCTGCCCTCTTTGCATCCTCATTATTTTCCTGCATCAGTTGGGCGTACTTTAACACTTCGTCTGTCATTCGTCAATCTTCGCATTTTACGTGAACCAAATCCGCATCTTATTCGTACGACACGTAAGGTTCCAGACGTTCTATCTGTGCAGGAGGAAAAGTCTTGAGGAGCGATAATTGGTGCAGACTCTTAATGGGACCATGCAGTCGGCGATAGTCGCAGATATCGCGTGCTTGGTAGAAGTTGAGATAGGGATGTCGGCGAAGCTGACTCATCGAGAGCTTGTTGATCTTCAGTTTCGTTATCTTGTCTTTCTCTACTTGCATGAATGACAGCGCCTCTTCAGGGAAACCTTCTATCTCCATCAGTTGGTTGGCATTGACGTATCCGCCCAAGCGCTCCCGGTATCTCACGATGGCACGCGAGTATGCGCTTCCGATACCTGGAATTTTCTTCAGCTCGGTGGTGTCGGCAGAGTTCAGGCTGACATGCTCGCCAGCTTTCAACTTCTGTGGATAACTGTAAATCTTCTCTTCGGCCTTCTCGCCAGTGGCTTGGCTTTTCGGCGTTTTTCCTTCTTCTCTCGCTTGTCGGTTGTAAGCGTAGTCTTTTTGCTGTCCGTAGTAGTCGGATGCCGGTCGGTAGTCTTCACCTATTATTATATAGGGGCGTAAGGTCTCGTATTGTTTCTTGGTGAGACCATAAAGACGGGCAAAGTCTTCGGGTCGTCTGTAGATACCACCCTTGGCACGGTAACGGTAGATGTTTCTCACCTGCCATTCCTGCAACCCCAGCCTGAGCAGGTCGGTGCTGTCGGCTGTATTGGGATCGAAGGCGAAAACTTCGTGTATCTCTTCGTCTACCTTATAATATAAAGGATGTTCCTTGTCTACGCGTTCCGGGTGCTGGGTGAGGGTAGAGTCGGCAACTCCCTGACGGGAACCGTCGTCCTCGCCTCCGATGAAGATAATAAGTGAGCAAATGATAGCTATTATCATCAATATGACGATAATTGCGTTTCGATCGTTGCGTTGAAGATAAAATATACTTCTCATAAAAGTCGGGATTAGGCGACTCGAACGCCCGACCCCTACGTCCCGAACGTAGTGCGCTACCAACTGCGCTAAATCCCGATAGGTTTATTCTAAAACCTCATGCAAAGGTAAGAAAATAGGATGAAAAGTCCAAGTAATATGTCTTTTTTTTGCTTTTTTGAAAGAAAGTTGCTGAAATATTTGCAAGAACCAAAATAAAATGTTACCTTTGCACCCGCAAATAAGGCTTCCCGCCTTGTGAGGCATAAATTATAATGGTGCCATAGCTCAGTTGGTAGAGCAAAGGACTGAAAATCCTTGTGTCCCCGGTTCGATTCCTGGTGGTACCACACAAAAGGCTGACTTTCTTACGAGAGTCAGCTTTTTTGTTTCTCTTCAAATAAAGTGCTCAAAAGATTTCTTACGTTCCTTTTGTTGTTCTTCGGCTCACCCGATAAACCAGGGGGATTAAGCATATAGCTTTGTAAGTCTGAAAAGAAAAAACTTTATATCCGTTACTCCTCTTAAAGCAGCTCTAAACGCCTTAATTTTAGCATTGAATGACTCTGCAAAAGCATTAGTTGCCCTATTAACAAAGAAGTTCAAGACTTCATCATAGTGTTCGTAAAGCGTGGCGGCAATAACATTGAAACTCTTAAAGCCAGAGTCATCCACTTTGTTGTACCAGCGTGCAAGCGAGAGTCTTGCTGCATCTTTGACTGTATTCTTGGAAAATATCATTCTTAGCGAATGTGTGAGTGAATAAGCCTCTTTTAGGTCTGGATACGTTTCAAAGAGCACCTCTGCTCTTTGTCTCTGACTTTCTGTCCATTTGTCGGCTGATTTGAAAAGCAGATATCTGCTGCGAGCAAGCAACTGCTTGTGTGTATCCCCGTTTGCAAGCACAATTGGAGTGTATGCTTCGCCCTGGCATTTGGCCTCTTCCCTGGCATCCGTGTCTGCTTGAATGGCATCCCATCTATGCGCGATACGCATCTCCTGCAAGGCATCACATGCAAGTTTCTGTATATGGAAGCGGTCTATGGTACGCATTGCATTCGGGAAACAGCGTCTGGCTATAAGTCGCATGGAATTTGACATATCCATTGTTATCTCCTTAACCATCAGTCTTTTGTCCTCGTCAATGCGCATAAGCGCCTCTGTGACAGCATCTGCAGCCACACCCTTTACAATCGCAATGATAGTACCTTTACCTCCACGTGAAGATCTGTTGCTTACTATAGTGTACAGCTCACCATTGCTTGGAGCCGTTTCGTCAATGCAGATGCTTTCACCTATGTTCTCGGGAAAGACAAGCCAGTCTTCTGCATGTGAGAGTTCTGACCATTCACGATAACCGCTGAGCACTTCCTTGTACTGCTTTTCAAACGTATCCCCGTTTATGTGATAATAGCGGTCAAGCGAACGGGAGGTCGTAGGAATCTTCTCCATACACTCCTTTTAAAAAAGCCGCAAACTCCTTGGAGTAGCGGGTTCCTTCTGCCTTTAGGTCATAAGAGTCGGAGAAGTATCGGTTATTCTGCTTGTCATACCATTTGCGTCTTCTGACTATCAAGTCAACACCTTTGTCGCGGATTGGGAAGTCACGTATGGTTACAGCCTCACAGAAACCTTTGGATTCAATCTCTGGGTTCTCTTTATATTCATCCTTAATCGATTCATCAAGATAGATGCGGATAAAGGATGCCTCTTCTTCTACACGTACTACTTCAAAATTTGAAAGTATCTCTGATGGCAGAATCAACTGTGCTAATGCTAATAGTCCTTGATTGTTCATGGTGCAAAGGTATAAATTTTCTATAGAATAAAAAAACTTTCCCCCTAGATATATCGGGTGAGCCTGTTCTTCTTCGGAAGTTGTAACAACTCAGCGCCCCCTTAGCCATAAGTAGTTACTTTAATACTATACAAATTGTTTTCTGTTCATTATGAATTTGTTTTGTCTCTTGTAGATAAATCTCCGTTCCGTGATACGGAATGTGCATTCCGAACTTTGGAACGGCCGTTCCGTATCACGGAATGGCGGTTCCGTATCACGGAACGGAGATTTTTGTAGGCTAAACAAAACATTTATATAGTATAAGAGCAAGATTTTTCCAGTATAAGCGACAGTTTCTTTGGGTTTATTTTACTTCTTTTTGTGCCATTTTGATAGTCTTTTGTCTTGGTGAATGATAAATTGTCAGAACGCCACTTATGCAAACGTTTGCGTAGCTTTTTTGACGAAAACGTATCCGTCCTTTATTATTTTGTTTTACTTTTGCAGCAGAAACTAAAACAACAAATCTACTAAAACGCTAAAAACAATGAAAAAAGTGTACTTCATGTTGTTAGGAGTGCTTTTGTCTACTGCTGTGATGGCAGACAACAAGCAAACCGTAACAATCGACGGCTCGCAGGTTAGCAAGACCGTCAAAGAAATCACCTTCGATGGTGACAATGTAACTCTTACTTACGACGATGAGACTACTGAGACTCAGGACATGTCGCTTGTAAAACTTTCTTTTGCTTATATCACCACAGGTATCAGCAACATTGAGACAAGCAACAAGGTTCTCGCAGGCAAGGTGTTCAATCTTAATGGTCAGCTTGTGGGTACTTCTACCCAGAACCTGAACAAGGGTATCTACATCGTGAATGGTAAGAAAGTAATCATCAAGTAAAAAAGGAGGAACGTAAAATGAAGAAAATGGTATTTACTTTGGCACTCCTCTTGATGAGCTTGAGTGCTGCCATGGCACAGACATGGACATTTGGTGCAATGAGCGAGGCTGATAAGGCTTTATGTGCAGCTGATGCTAATTGGGTGTTGGGAACCGACCGCTATTGCTATACCTTAGCTTTGGATAATGCGGCTCTCGTAGCAAATGGCTCTGAATTAGCTTATGCTAAAGGTTTGAAGTTTACTGCTGGTGCTCCTACAACAAAAGAAGAAGGAAAGGCTAAGGTGCGTTTGAACTATGGTTCTTCTCGTTTGGAATTGAATGGAAACGGAATTGTATTGACTATTCCAAGTTTGAAGGCTGGTCAGAAAGTAACTGTTAGTTGCTGTACTGGTAAAACTGACTTTGCTCGTGGATTGAATGCAACAAACATTACTCCTGTTTCTGGTTCTTTTAATGCTACTTCTGCAGATAAAGTAACAAACGTCGGAACAGTAACTGCTGATGGTGATGTTGTTTTGACCACAAATGTTGGTGGTATGTACATCTACAGCATCAAGGTTGAGACTGTAGGTGGCGGATCTACCGATACTCCTGGTTCTACCGACAAGATTACCCATGCCGTTGCTCGTAACAGCAAGGTCAATCAGATGTATGTTACCACCAAGTCGGGTGATGTGAAGTATTATAATACTGCAGACTTGACAAGTGTGAAGTTCGAAGGTGATAAGGCAATCATAGCACCTAAATCAGGTTCAGAGAATGATGAGTACGATGCTTCTGTTCAAGCCATCAGCTTTGCTAAGAAGGCCGATCAGGGCGAAAGTGGTGATATTGACAATCCTGCAGGTGTGATTCAGATTACTGAGGCTAAGGGCTGGCAGGAGTCTGCCTACCTGAAGTGGGCTCCATTCGAGGGCGCTTCTTCTTATAATGTATATGTAGGTGACAAGAAGATTGATGCTCAGCTGATTCGTCAGTATAAATCTTACTATCGTGCTGATGTCCTCGGTTTGAAGGCTGGTACTTATTCTGTAAAGGTTGTTCCTGTCAATGCTGAAGGCGCAGAGATTGCTGGTGCCAATACAGCTTCTAACTTGGTAGTAAAGAGCTACAACCGTGAGGGCTTTGCTCATTTCAAGTATGCTGGTGTAGGTGCTTATAATAATGATGGTACTTTGAAGGCTGGTGCTAAGGTTCTGTATATTACAGCCAAGACAGCTAAGACCGTTTCTACAACCGTCAATACAGGTAAGCCAGAGACGATTACAGGTCTGCAGTCTATTATTGATGCTTATTCTAAGGGCAAGGATACTACTCCTATCGCCTTCCGTATCATCGGTAAGGTAAATCTTTCTGATTTGGATCACATTTCAAGTTCTGCAGAAGGCTTGCAGGTTAAGGGAGCTATGATGAATATGACATTCGAAGGTGTCGGTGATGATGCTACCGTATATGGCTTCGGCTTCTTGCTTAGAGAGGCTGAGAGTGTAGAGTTCCGTAACTTTGCTATCATGCGTTGCCTGGATGATGCTATGTCTCTTGATACTGATAACTCTCATGTATGGATTCACAACATGGATCTCTTCTATGGCAAGAAGGGTGGTGCTGCCGACCAGGCTAAGGGTGACGGTACTGTAGACATCAAGGGCGATTCTAAGTATGTTACTGTAGCTTACAACCGCTTTTGGGATAATGGTAAGGCTTCTATGTGTGGTATGAAGAGTGAAACTGGTGAAAACTGGATTACTTATCATCACAACTGGTTCGACCATTCAGACTCTCGTATGGCTCGCGTTCGTACCATGAGTGTTCACATGTACAACAACTACTATCAGCACAATGATGTTTATGGTATTGGTGCAACCAGTGGCTCAAGTATATTCATGGAGTCTAACTACTTTGATGCTGTTAAGCGTCCTATCATGAGCTCTTTGCAGGGTACTGATGCTATGGGTGATGGTACTTTCTCTGGTGAGAAAGGTGGCTTGATTAAGGCATACGGCAATGTATTTGCCAACAAGCCAGAAAACTTCAGCTATATCACATACGCAGAAAATAATACAAGCTTTGATGCATACGAGGTTTCTGATCCAAGTGAGCAGGTTCCTTCAAGCGTAAAGACTTTGGTAGGTGGTACTTCTTACAACAACTTCGATACTAACTCAAGCCTCATGTATACATACGCTGCTGATAAGGCAGAAGATGTTCCTTCTATCGTAGAAGGTTTCTATGGTGCAGGTCGTTTGAATCATGGTGACATTGATTTCGTTATTCCTGATGAAACAGTCGTAACAAATGGTCATCAGCAGCCTTGGCCTGCTTTGGCAAGCATTCTTGACGCTTATACTTCTGGCGTTGTTAAGGTATTCGGTGAGAGCAATGCTTCTGGCGAAGGTGGTTCTACTGAAGGTGGCAGCACTGGTGGTTCTACTGAAGGTGGCAGCACTGGTGGTTCTACAGAAGGTGGCGAGACTGGCGGCTCTACTGGTGGTTCAGAAGGTGGCAGCACTGTAACTCCTATTGAGGGTACAGTAACATGTAGCTTTACAGCAAACGGAAAAGAGGCAGTTCCTTCTAATAGTGCATTTGCTTTGACCGGTTCTGCTAAGAGTGTAAAAGCTGAAGAAACTGTTATTGAAGGTACTACTTATTCTGCAAGTCTTAAGATGGAAAGTAATACTGAAGTTTCTTTCACCACATCTCAGAAGATGACTCTGTATGTATATTATGGTACTTCTGCTAAAAAGACTAATGTACTGGTTGATGGTGTAAAGCAGGCAGGAGCTCCTACTACAGTTGTGCTTGAGGCAGGTGCTCATAAGATTACAAAGGGTGATAGTTCCGCAATCGCTCTCATCAAACTTGTACCTGTAACAGAATAATAAGCATGTTTTCCTCAATGAGGAAAGATATATAAAATGAAACAAACTAAGGGCTGTCTTTTCGTTATGAGGACAGCCCTTTTTCTCAAAAGAATAAATTAAACAAAAACTAATCCTATAATGAAACAAATTAACTCTACCATTTCTGCACAGCTTAAGGCTGTTTGTCGTAAAACTCTCTTGGCTTCGGCTTTGCTCAGTGGCTTCTCTATGATGGCAAATGCACAGACACAAGATGGTCGTGACTTCTCTTTGGATGGCTTCGCTGCCTATGAAGGTACTCCTGGTACCAACTGGTATCGTGCCGGAGGAACTACAGGTGGTGCTGGTGGCAAGGTGGTGAAGGCTGACAACTTCTCTCAACTGCAGGCCTATCTCCAAGCAACTGACCCATATATCGTTATCGTAGATCATGATATTACTACAGGCATCAAGTGCTATGTGGATGATCTGAGTACTGGTCGTTTGCTTGACGACCAGAGTGGTAAGTCTGGCGTGGAGTCTGTCTATGGCGAGCGCATTATGGTTGCTCCTAACAAGACTTTGATTGGTGTGGTGGACCCTGCAACAGGCAAGGCTCCTCTCTTTTCTCATATCACCTTCGTGATGCAGTCTGTTGATAACATTATTATCCGTAACTGCCGTTTCACCATGAAGGGTGTACCTGTGCTCAAAACAGGTGAGAATAAGATTGTGGCTTGGCGTAATGGTGCACAAGTAGAAGTGGGCGACCCTGACTGCATCGGAATCCAGGCTGATAAGGTAAGTGCCAAGACCAACTGGGGTGGACATATCTGGGTTGACCACTGTGAGTTCTTCAATGGTGATGCTGCCAACAAAGACCGCTATGATGGTTTGCTCGACTGTAAGAACAATGTGCAGTGGATGACTTTCAGCTATAACTATTTCCACGACCATGACAAGAGCTGCTTGTGGGGTAAGGGTGATTCAGATGTCTACGAAAACTGTCGTACCATCTCTTTCCACCACAATTTCTTTGATAATATCCAAGGTTCTCGTCTTCCTCTCCAGCGTGGTGGTCATGTACATTATTATAATAACTATATGCGTGGCTGCGAGGATGGCTGGGATATCCGTACAGGAGCTGTGGCATACGAAGAAGGATGCTATTTCGAGAATACAAAGTCGCCTATCCGTTCAGACAGAGGCGGTAGCTTGAATATCTCTAAAGCTGAAGGTTATGACTGCATCTACAAGGGCTGTAACAACTTGATGGAAGGTTATACCAATATTGATGGCGCTAAGATAAGTAAAAGTTTTGGTGTGACCAAAACCGATTGGGTTCCTACTCAGACCGTAGCCTCTTACACCCAGCATTATCTCGACAAGACTGTGGATGTTCCTGCCATCTGCGAGAAGTATTCTGGCGCAGGCAAGGTAGAAATTTGGAAGGCTTATACCAATGTACTTCCTACAGCAGATATAGCCGAGTTCGATCATGCCATCAAGAACTATAGCACTGCTAAGACCTACGATGCAGAAGGAAAGGAAATGTCTGGTGCCTCTACTACTGGCATCGAAATGTTCGATTATGCTGCTCAGACAGCCAAGGCCGAGTACTTCGACCTCTCTGGCAAGCGTCTGTCTGCTCCCTGTCATGGCATCACCATCGTTAAGGCTACCGACGCTCAAGGCCATGTATCCGTTAAGAAAGTTGTGAATATGTAATTGAAACTTTCACAAAGTGCTTTAAGTACGGGCTGAAAGCCCAAAAGCTCTTAGCCCAGGGCAGCGCCCTGGGTCTAATAGTAATCGGCAAGGCGCCCTGAAAGGGCAAAAGCTTTAAAACTTCAGGCACTACATAAAGCTTTTGCTCTTACAGGGCGATAGGCTAACGCCCGTAACAACCCAGGGTGTTGCCCTGGGCTAAGAGCTTCTGCCCCTTCAGGGCGTGTGGAACCTACTGGGGAAAGTTTAATTGAACTTTAAGTTGTGAATTTATAAAAAGATTGTATGGTGTTCCAACTCCGTTTGGTGTCATTAGTTTGACATCCTAATGAGGTTGGAACTTTTTTTCTTTGCCGTTATTAAGCATACCAAAATTGGTTTCAGTTTAATACCTTTGTTCGCAAGTGTGATGCTCTGCGGAGACCTTATTTACTGATAGCTGACGATGTGCTTCTTTAGGAGATAACGATACGTAACTATAATTGACAGAGACAAAAGAAAAGCGGGAAGACGCCTGTTGCGTCCTCCCGCCTGATGATTTTTTATAAACTCTAAGTTTATTCTTTCTTGAATGCTCGTATTATTTGTTCTTAAAGCCGTAGCCATTCTCGAAGCCACCAGAAGATAAGATGTTAGGAGTGAGAGGCCAGAGATAGATAGGAGCCTTTACATAGTCGTAATCCCAGAAGAGATACTTGTAGTACTCGTCATCATAGTTTGCAAGGTCTTTACCCCAATTTACCTTCTTGTAACCGTCTGCTACAAGAGCTGTTTCCTGCTCTGCAGAAAGCTTGTTAAATAAGCCCTTGATGGCGACGTTGGTTAAAGGAGTATCTGTCTTGTAATCCAAGCCGTAAGCCTCCCATTTGTCGTTCTGGCCGCGCCATGAAGGATAGAGTACTGGGTCGTTTTCCTTTCCTTCTGGACACTGTGCGGTCAGTCGGTAACCTTTCTCAGTCTTGGCATCCACGCTCTTGGTATAGATATAGCTTGAGATGGTGTTGCCATTCTCGAAGGTGTAATAACCATTAGACTCCAGACCATCCAACATTCTGCGGGTGAGCTCCTTGATTTCACGAATCTTTTCAGGCAACAGACCAGTACGAATCAAAGTGAAACGACGGTCGCCCTCTCCTGCAAACTCGAAGCCGCGCTCATCGATGACAGCCTTGAGCAGAGAGCCTTCCTTGGCGATAAAACCATCCACATTGGCCTCTGCAGGTGTGCGGAAAGCACGGTTGCGTATCTTGGTAAGGTATGTCTTGGCTTCGGCACTGTTGGCATCGAGTGCGGCACAAGCCTCGGCATAGCCCAAGTACATTTCAGACAGGCGCATGTAAGGACTATTGATACCCGAACGGCGCTGGTTTTTGGTCCATACCTTTGCCTGGCGATTCTCATCAAACTTGTTGCAGCAGATACCACCGCCAGCAGCTTTAGAGTTAGGTACGAGAGGAATCAGGGTCTCCGTACCCTTACCTGTACTACCTGTAACCGTGAAGCATACGTCACGACGCAAGTCCTTGGGGTCGAACTCACCATAGTAGAAGGCTGGGTTGGCACGTCCCTGACCGTAAGCCTTGCAAGGATATGCGTTCTTACCGCCACCGCTTGATGCACGTCCTAAGCTATAAGAGCGCTCACTCTGTGTGGTCACACCACCATCAGAGCCCTGGGTGTATGGAACCTCGAAGATACTTTCGTCAGCATAAGTAACATCAGCCTCGTGCATCTGCTGGAAGAAATACTGGTAAGGGTTGCCGAAGACACGTCCCTTATTGTCTTTCTCACGTGGGTCGGTATCATGGAATATGGCTGTTCCAGAATTATCAATGGCCTTCTTGAAGTAGGTCTTGGCAGTGTTGTAAAGGTTCTGCCAGTCAGAACGGCGGCCATATTCTGCACCGGCGTTGGCTGTTCCCATGGTCTCGAAGGTGAGAGGATTGCCCTGACCATCTACTCGCTTGATGTCACCACGGCGAGTCTGATAGCCTCCTGCCTCCAGAGCCATGCGGCCAATGAGTCCGTCGACATAGGTACGTGAATAATAATTCTTGGCATTGGTGGTGTAGTGAGGGCAAGCACCCAATACGTACATCAGCGGTTCTACCTTCTTGAGCTGCTCGATGCAGACATCATAGATAGAGTCGCGTGAGGCAATACCGCCAGCAGGTTTGCCAAACTCGGCAGGGAAAGGCACATCGCCAAAGTACTTGATGAGTTCGCGGTAGCAGGTGGCACGCAGTGCTACAGCCTCGCCATAAATTTGACTCTCGTCGGTAGGTTTTGTCTGTGCCATCATCTCGTTGAATCCTTCTTCCTCCTCGAAGGCTGATGTAATGGCGTTGCACTTACCGATGACATCAAACAGCGCACCGTATGCTCCGTCAGTTCCCTCTTTCTGATAAATGAGGAGGTTGTAGTTGCCTACTTCGGTACCATTTCTATAAAGGCCTTCAGGAATATGGCGTCCCAACTGGTTGTTGTGAGCCTCTGGGTGGCGCATGATGTCGGAACCTGCTATATCAGCAGCATAATAAAGTCCGCTACCAAAAACCTGCAGGGTATAGGCATTCATCATAGACTTTTTGGCACCTTCCAAGGCTGCCCATTTTGTGGTGGTGGTGGAGAATACAAATTCTTTATCAACAGTGGATGGTGAACTTGTCTCCAGATAATCGTTACATGAGGTGGCACCAGAGAGGAGGCCTGCCGCACATAAAGCTATATATAAATATCTATTTTTCATGTCAATATTCAGTTTTAATAGATTAGAATGCTAAGTTGAGGCCGAATGTCCAAGAGCGTGTCTTAGGATAAGCCTGGTAATCGTAGTTAGGGGTAGGGAATCCCTTGCCACCAGCGTTGAAGTCTGTGTTTACGTCAGGATCGATTCCGCTGTAACCCTTGATGCAGAAGAGATTGGTAACAGTGGCATAGATGCGCAGGTTGCTGATGCCGAGAGGCTTCATCCATGTCTTAGGGAAGGTGTAGCCTACAGAGAGGTTCTGGAGGCGCAGGTAAGAAGCGTCCTCGATGAACTCGCTGGTTACCAGACCGTACTCGCAGTATGGAAGGGCATACTTGGCACCTGCGTTCAGGGTGCGGAGCTCGTCAGGGTTGGTAACGGCATGGAGGTTACCATTGTTGTCTACATTATACATCTTCCAGCAGTCTGCCACTTCGGAAACGCGTGCAGAGCCGAAGCCGGTATCCTTATTACCCATCATGTCGTGGAGGGCATTGGCGTTGTAAACGTCGCCACCAATCTGATAAGCAAAGTTGGCGTTGAGATCGAAGTTCTTATAACGTCCAGAGATGTTGAAACCACCAGTATGCTCTGGCTTGGTCTTACCGATGATAGTTACGTCGTTAGAAGCTACGGTGCCGTCATTATCTACATCGGCAAACTTGTACATGCCAGGGAATGCCTTCTGGCCAGCAGGAAGCTTGTAAGCCTTGGCGCATCCTGCAGAATAGTTGCAGGCTGTATTGTCTGGAATGCCATCCTTCAGAGTCCATACACCATCGGCGCTTACGTTGAAGTCGTCAACTGTGTAGAAGCCCAATGACTTGTAACCCTGAACCAAACCTACAGGATTGTCCTTGCGGATGACGTAGTCGTAGTATGGCATACGCATCTGTGATCCCCAGTTGGTATGGGTATCTGCCAATACGTTGTCGAAGAGTTCGTCTACATTGTTGTGGTTGAAGTTGTAGGTCATGCCGAATGTCAAGCCCCAGTCCTTCTTGTTGACGATGTCGTAGCTCAAGGCAAGCTCGACACCCTTGTTGGAAGTCTTACCTACGTTCTGGAACTGGTAGGTGTAACCTGTAGAAGTATCGATAGGAACCATCATCAAGATGTTCTTGGTGGTGTTCCAGTAGAAGTCTAATGTACCGCGCAGACGACCGTCCCAGAAACCAAAGTCGAGACCGATGTTGCGAGAGATGGTAGTTTCCCACTTCAGATCGGGATTAGGCATCATGGTGCCAGGGCGGAAGGTGTTGACAAGGTGACCGTCAACCTCGGTAGTCTCGCTTTCCCATGTACCCTTCCACAGAGAAGCATCGATATTATCGTTACCGGAAGTACCGAAAGAGAGACGGAGCTTCAAGTTGCTCAGCCAGTCTTGTGTGCCCTTCATCCAAGGCTCGTCAGAGATACGCCATGCGGCAGCTGCTGCAGGGAAATAACCCCAGTGGTGGTTGGGTGCGAACTTAGAACTGCCATCAGCACGGAAAGTAGCGGTGAAGAGGTAACGGCTCAGGTAAGAGTAGTTGACACGTCCGAACCAAGAAAGGGTGTGGTTAGGAGTGCCGATCTTCGACATGTTGGTGTCTTTCAGAGAAGTAGACTCCATGTGGCTCGAGTTGAGCTGACCGAAGGCAGTGTCCATATCCCATCCTAAAGGATAGCCATAGCCGTTGAATGTTGTGGTGTTGCTCTTGCTGGCAAGAACCTCGTTACCCAAGAGGAAGTCGAGGCTGTGGTCCTCGCCCAATCCCTGTACGGCATAGTTGGCAGTGGTGGTCCAACGCACGTTGTAGCCGTTGCTCTTTGTCTGGGTGGCATGGTTGTAGCCATTCTCGTAGCCGTCGTCCCAGGTCTGCTGCTCACGCCAGTTGCGGGCAAGGGTAAGCTCGGTCTTGCCTGTCAGTCCCTTGATAGGAGTCCAGGTAAGCGAGTTTGTGGCACGCAGACGGTAGTGGGTGTTGTATTGGGTATAGCTGTCGTAGATGCAGACAGGGTTGTATTTAGGGTCAACGTTGGCATCGCCCATACCCAATAATGATGGGTCGTCCACGCCTAAAGGAGTGTCGATGGGTCGGTATGCATAAGAAGATGTGGCATACTGGAACTGGCTGCCCTGGAAGCGCATCTCGCTGTAGCGGGCATCGATGTTCCACTTCAGGTTCTTGGTGATGTCCTGTGCCAATTTGAGGTTTACATTCCAACGGCGGAAACCTGTGTCTTTCAGTGAACCCTTGTCATTGGTATAGTTGACAGAAGCATAGTACTTGGTATGCTCTGTACCGCCACTGACGCTCAGGTCGTGGTTCCATGCGTGAGAACTGCTGAGCAGGTCGTCCTGATAGTTGTGGGTACCCATGTCGCGGTATTCCTCCAAGTGGTTGCCGTTCTCGCTGCCCAAACCAAAATACTTGGCAACGTTGGTGCCATACTTGTCACCATAAGAGGTGGCGTAGCTCCAGTTGCGCAGTACGTAGTCGTAGGCGCTTTCAGTGTCGTAGGTAGTAGGCTTCTCCTTTACAGAGTAGTACATGTTGTACTTCACCTGTGCCTTGCCTTCCTTGGCGCTCTTGGTGGTGATCATGATGACGCCATTGGCACCACGCGCACCATAGATGGCTGTTGAGGCGGCATCCTTGAGCACGTCAATGCTCTCGATGTTGTCGGCAGGGATATCATCAATACGTGATACCTGCACACCATCGACGATGAAGAGAGGGTCGTTGCTCTGGGTGATGGAACCACCACCACGTACACGGATACTCATTGAACCGCCAGGACGGCCATCCTGAGAGGTTACTGATACACCTGGCAACTGGCCTTGCAGTGCCTCGGCGATGTTGGATACAGGGTTTTGAGCCAACTTGTCACCTGTAACTGAGGCTACAGCACCCGTCAGGTCGCGACGCTTCATCGTGCCATAACCGATAACTACCACCTCATCGAGGCTCTTGTCGGTAGACTGCATGACGATGTTCAGCGCAGACTGGTTGCCCACGGTGATGGTTTGTGTTTTACATCCTAAATAGGAAATGGTGATCTTGTCACCAGGCTTTAGGTTTTGGAGACTGAAGTTACCATCGATATCGGTAACTGTTCCGCCCTTTCCGGCTTGGATAGTTACACCAATTAATGGTTCACCTGTAGCATCCTTCACATTACCTGTGATGGTCTTTTGTGCAAATGCACCGACGCAACACAAGCTAAGAGACAGAGCCAAAGCTCCCTTCTTGATTTGTTGATACATAAATGGTTTGTTTTTAGTTATACATTAAGAAATGTTTGTTTCCTTTTTTGTTAGTCGTCAGTAGATAACTTCGTTTGTTGCTGCCAAAAGTAGCAATAATCTTTTATTAAGTGGTTAAATTGGAGATAAAATTAGCAGTATTTAACGCATTTAACGCTAAATACTGCTAAAAGTTCTTATTTTGTTTGGTATTTCAGAACATACCACAGGTCTCTGATGCGTGCTTCGGGATCCCATTTGCCATCAAAGGTCCAAAGGGCAGTAAGACCATGGAAGGCAGGATGGCCAGGAGCCTGGTCGAGATTGTCGCGCAGCCATCCGCTGTCGCCTCCCTCGCGTTCGCAACCATAATAATATACGCGCAATCCCCAGGGGCAAGGGTCAAGCACCTTGTCGCTATAGGCATAGCTGATGTTACTGTCGAGGATGTTTTTCGACATACGGCAGTGGGCCAGATAGAACTGGTGGTCGTGGTGATAGCGTCCCAACTTGGTGGGCGAGAGGGCATCGAAGGAAGAGCATGTCACGACAAACTTGTTGTTGATGTCGCCTCTGCCGTCGTGCCAGAGGATGGCTCTGCTGTCGCCGACAAACTTGCAGCGTGTGGCATAGCATCTGCCACGAGGACACATAAAGTCGACACCCGGACAGCGCAGGTAGAGGTCGGCATGATAGTACATTCCTCCATTCTGACACCATAGCGAGAGGGCATCGTTGCCGTCGGCAAAGATATTGCTGTTGATGACGATGGTGCGTGTTGCCTTGCCATAGATGGCCATCTGGTGTGTGGTGGTCTTCTCCACCGTGCTACCATAATTATTATATACGGTGATGCCGCTGATGATACAGTCGTTGGCATTGTCCTGCAGTACGATGACACCCATGTGTACAGGCTTTCCCTTGTATTCCTTAATGGTTTGTGAGGCTGTGGTCTCGGCATATTGGATGATGACACTGTCGCGGTCTTCGCCTACGAGCACGATGTTGGGACGGTCGATAATGACCTTCTCGTGATACACTCCGTTGCGGATGAGTATCTTGAAAGGCTTCGCAGGGTTCTCTGGAGCCTTCTCTATGGCATCCTGTATGCGCTCGCCGGCATTGACTATTGCATCGAAACATGACAGCTCTGGCTTCGAGAAGCGGTTCATGTTGATGAGTCCACGCTCGTTGGCACCGGGCGAGTTGAGGATGAGGTTCAGCTTGTTGACCGTATCATACTTGTCGGCCCACTTTTCGTAGAGAGGATAGATGAAAGCAGTACGGTCGCTGTACCATGAATAACCGTTGCGACGCTCTGTACCTATCTCCCAAAGATGCCGGCGTGGCACACCGTCGCGGTCGCACACGAATGGCTCACAGTGCTCTAAGTCGTAGTATCTTGCCCACAGAGGTGTGGTGGCATCGGGGTCTTTAACGAGTTCGGTTGTTCTGAAAGGAGAACCAAACTCGCCCTTGCGTACCACTTTCAGCCCCGTCAGTTTATAGGTGTCAAACCACTGCATGGCTCCACGAATGGCGCGTTTTATCTCTTCGCTTGGGTTAGGAATCTCCATCAGCATAGCCACGATGCGTGCACTCTCGTTAGAACTGTAGGACGAGAGCTCGAAGGCACGTGCCGGACGAGGCTCGAAGGTTACGCGGTCGTGCTGCTGGCACCAAATGGTAGGCTTTCCGTCCTTGACTATCTGGCACTTCAGTATGCACTCCACACCCTTGTTGAAAGCCTTGATGGCCTTTTGGCGCAGTGCCTTGTCGGTCAGCTTGCCATCGAAGGGAGCCTTCTGCAGATAGATGTCGCGCAGCATTTCCATGGTGTTGACCATGGCATCATCGTTGAAGGTGATATGAACCTGATAGCCACGCATCCCGGGCCAGAACTGTGGCCATCCGCCATTGTCGTACTGTCCGCTCAGCAGGTATTCCACACCCTGGCAGAAAGCCTCACGATACTTCTTGCTCTTGGTGGCCTGATAGAGCCGAGCCAGATACGTCATCTGCATATTGGTGGCATCGTTGTCGGTGGTAGAGTCGTCTCGTCGGCTTTTGTCATTGAGTACTTGCTGCCGCTCCTCATGAGTCATGGGCTTTGCCATGTCGATGTTCTTTGGCCATCCGCCTGTCACTCTCTGGTAGTCGAGAATCTGGTCGCCGATGAGTCGGGCTTGCTCTGTTTTGAAAAACTCCTTTTTAGTTTCCCTCATCGCATTGTACCTGCGCTGGGCATGGGCTGGCAAGAGGGCCAACGCCATCAGGATGGAAAGATAAAATGCTTTCATATTATAATAGTTTATGTTTAGTTTTTAAGTTTGGTGCAAATATACAAATATTATTTTGATAATATCATCTTTTTTTCGTATTTTTGCCGATGCTTATCATTAGCATCGGCATTTTTTTGTACATTATTAGATTTATAATAATATTGTTTTTATCGAACAGAAACAGGTAAACATGAAGACGATACAACCGATATTGACCATTACGGGTTCTGACAGTACCGGAGGCTCTGGTGTCCAGGCAGACATCAGGACCATCTCTGAGTTGGGAGGCTATGCTGTTTCAGCCATTACTTCCATTACTGTGCAGAACACTTTAGGTATTCAGGCATTCTTTGATATTCCAGCCGAGATTGTTTCGGGTCAGATAGAGGCTATCATGAATGATATTCAACCGAGCATCGTGAAGGTGGGTATGATTCGTAGGGTGGAGACGCTTGAGGTCGTGATCGATGCCCTGACGAAGTATCGTCCGGATTATATCATTTATGCCCCTGCCATCTGGTCGAGCAATGGCGATGCATTGATGACGGAGGATGTGGTGAGCCAGATTAGGTATCGTTTGCTGCCACTCTGTTCGGTCGTTGTTGCCCGAAAGAAAGAAAATGATATTATTCTGCAAGACACCAAGTTGTTGCGCATGGCTGAGGGTAACGGAATGCAGGTGTTCCTGCTCGACAATGCCAATTCACATGGTCTTACCAACCGTTTCTCTTCTGCTCTTGCCGTATATCTGAACCAAGGCAAGAAGATGGAGGATGCTTTGGCGATGGCACAGGATTTCATCAACGTAGAGTTGACACGTGAGAGCAACCTGCAGGGACGCAGTTCGGAACTCTATAATCAGTTTATCTCTCAGGTCAACAACTTCTGCCGCACCTATAGTGATGTGCATTTCTATGCAGACCAGTTGAATGTGAGCAGTCGCTATCTGGCACAGGTGACCCGTCGTATCTCCGGCAAGACGCCGAAGGCAATCATCGATGAATACATTGTGAAGGAGATAGAGCGAGAGTTATCCACCACTACGCATACGGTGCAAGAGATAGCCAATACCTTCGGCTTCTCTTCGCAAGCCCATCTCACGAAGTTCTTCAAGAAGATGCGAGGGCTTACTCCTTCGGAATATCGAAAGAAGTAACAACGCTATTTATATATTTGGGAATATCCTTTGTATATTTGAGAAATTCATTTTGTACAAAATGACGCAAAGTTTATAATTATTGGAACACTTTTCTCCTATTTCCCTAAAAAAGTGTTTCCTTTGCAGCCATAATTTAGTAAAAAGAATATAATTATGGCAGAAAACAGACAAGAATTGAACCGCAACTTGGCTCAGATGCTCAAGGGTGGTGTGATTATGGACGTAACAACTCCAGAACAGGCAAAAATAGCAGAGGCAGCAGGTGCCTGCGCAGTAATGGCTTTGGAACGTATTCCAGCCGACATTCGTGCAGCAGGTGGCGTGTCTCGTATGAGTGATCCTAAGATGATCAAGGGCATTCAGGAGGCTGTTTCTATCCCTGTAATGGCTAAGTGCCGTATCGGTCATTTCGCTGAGGCTCAGATTCTTCAGGCTATCGAAATCGACTATATTGACGAGAGCGAGGTGCTCTCTCCTGCAGATAATGTTTATCACATCGACAAGACTCAGTTTGACGTACCTTTCGTTTGTGGTGCCAAGAACCTGGGCGAGGCGCTCCGCCGTATCGCTGAAGGTGCTACCATGATTCGTACCAAGGGTGAGCCAGGAACTGGTGATGTGGTACAGGCAGTTACACACATGCGTATGATGCAGAGTGAAATCCGCCGTTTGGTTTCTATGAGCGAGGATGAACTCTACGAGGCAGCCAAGCAGTTGCAGGCTCCTTACGAGTTGGTGAAGTATGTTCATGAGAATGGCAAGTTGCCTGTAGTAAACTTCGCTGCCGGTGGTGTGGCTACTCCAGCTGATGCTGCCCTGATGATGCAGCTCGGTGCCGAGGGCGTATTCGTAGGTTCTGGTATCTTCAAGAGCGGTAACCCAGCTAAGCGTGCACAGGCCATCGTGAAGGCAGTTACCAACTACAACGACCCTAAGATGTTGGCTGAGTTGAGCGAGGATCTCGGTGAGGCAATGGTTGGTATCAACGAGCAGGAGATTGCGCTCCTCATGGCTGAAAGAGGTAAGTAAGGATATTGGGAAGTCAAGGAGTTAAGAAGTTAAAGGAGTTAAGACAAGTGCTTATTGGCAGAAACTCAGTAAAAGAATACTGTTGTCTTAACTCCTTAACTCCCTTAACTCCTTGACTTCTTCTTATGAGATAATTTGTTATATGAGAATAGCAGTATTAGCTTTACAAGGTGCTTTTGCTGAGCACAGACAGAAGTTGGCTCAGTTGGGTGTGGATAGTTTTGAGGTGCGCCAGTTGAAGGATTGGGATCAGCCCAAGGATGGCTTGATTATTCCTGGTGGAGAGAGTACGACTCAGGCAAAGCTCTTGAATGAACTCGGATTGATGGAACCTGTGAAGGAGGCCATCGCCGCAGGCTTGCCTGTCTATGGCACTTGTGCCGGTTTGATACTCCTTGCCAAGAAGATAGAGGGTGAGCCAAGTCTTCGCATTGCTTCCATGGATATCACGGCATTGCGCAATGCCTATGGTCGCCAGTTGGGCAGTTTCTACATCGAGGCTCCGATGAAAGGCATCGAGGGTAATATCCCAATGACCTTTATCCGTGCTCCATATATTAAAGAGGTGTGGGGAAATGCCGAGGTTCTTGCCGAGGTAGATGGTAAGATTGTAGCTGCCCGTCAGGGCAATCAGCTCGTTACCGCCTTCCATCCGGAATTGAACGAAAGTTTAGAGATACACAAGTATTTTCTGGATATGTGCAAGAAGTAGGCTTCATCTTAAGATGAAACGGGCTTCGTTGCCCAATGAAACAGGCTTCGTTGGCACACGAACCTATATTGCAAAGTATCTTAGGATACATTGCCAAGTGTGGTTTAACGATTTTAGTTGACCACTCTGCGCATTATTGATAATATGAGTTGACTCAGTTATTACTTATTTATAATTCACGTTGACTTACTTAATATTTAGTCATATTTGTAGTTGACTACTTATGTCTATAGTCACAAATGAAGTTACCCTTCATATCTCAATAAAGAAACATGTTGGGGGACAATCCTGAGCGTAGCTTCCTTGGTAAGTTTGGGTTGGGCTCGATGCCCAACTCAAACTTTTTACGTTGGTGGCTTAAACCATCACGTAGTTCCTTGGT